>Ga0190308_1000554_pt1 | contig 11812 bp, 8 predicted proteins | sample 48700756_MG_FD_165050 | JGI IMG/M metagenome (GOLD analysis project Ga0190308, IMG submission 165050) | Hydrothermal vent sediment bacterial communities from Southern Trench, Guaymas Basin, Mexico - 4870-07-5-6_MG | ecosystem: Environmental > Aquatic > Marine > Hydrothermal vents > Sediment ...
ACCTCCATATGGAACCTTTAATAGATCTAGAATCCTCTTACCTATATCCTCAGGATTCTCACCAAATAATAATTTAATGTATCTCCAGTCTCCAAATAGATTCCCAACCACCTTCCACCCAGGATACCCCTTAACATTCTCGAATAACAGTGTTCCGAGGCCCTTTCTAACCGCCTCAACTATTAGAGCAGGAATCTCGAGTACTGGAGATAGCTCTTCTTGAATATAAGTTATTAAATTTAGCTGCTCAAGCTCGTTAAGATAATCATGTAGATCCTTATATATCCTCATGTTATCCACTCTAATCTATATATGAAACTTAATTATATCGATAATAATTAATACTTGTAACTAATTCTTAATCTAGATCTAAATTAATTCTTTAGCCACCTCATCACTTTGCTGGATGTTAATCTACAATGATGATAAACGGTACTCCCCTCCCCCCTTCCCAGTATAACATGTCGTCTGCCAATGTAAAGATATCTATACTTATTTCAATTGGATATAGACCTTTTGGAGAAGATTTTAAAACTTTAAATTTGATTTCTAACTCGATAGACTCGCCTGGCTCTAATTTAATGAAGTATGGCTTTGTAAGCAGCTTAATATTTGATGGAATATCTACAGATGACCATCCTCTTTCAGCTATATAAACCGTTACTCCATTTCTATAGTAATATTCAAGCATACTGGTATCTGCTATTAAGTCGATGAATAAGTATACAGTCGCATTATACTCTCCTATAGCCTTCGAATACAAATGTATTCTGACTGTAATAACTTCACCTCTTGAAACCTCTACCCCACGTTCTACTATATTACCTTCTCCTATATTTACATCCGTATACGGTATCACACCCTTTTCATTATAGAATTGAATATTATAGCCGATGCCTGAAGGCTTCGGTAGGTTCGATGGCTTACTCCAATATCCCTCGACCGTGTAGTTTAATGGAATCTCTAGGGATTTATTATAGATATGTACACCATAATTACTGAAAACATGCCATGAGAGATATTCTCTTGGATATAGGTAGAATAGGGATGCTATGCTAATAACGAGTAAGATGGTAAGTAAATATATGAATATTTTATACCATTTACCCACATGGATTCCCTCAAATCAATAATTAATGAAACTAATTTTAATAATTATATAAAATTAGATTTAATAAAAGCATTATCGTAGATGGTTGATAATCTAAAAAATATAATGTAGATATAGACGAAAATCTACTTATTTCCAACGTCTTTATATAGAGTATACTGATAAAATTTTTATTAAAATCTTCTGGATCAGGTGGAATCATGCGTGGCTATGGTGGAAAGTTTGTTAAGATAGATTTAACGAAGTCTAAGGTCCTGGTAGAAGATACTCCAATGGATTTGATGAAGAGTTTTATAGGGGGTAAATGGCTTGGGGCTTATATACTATATAAATATCTTGATCCTAAAATCTCTCCATTATCGCCTGGGAATATACTGTTCATCACTTCAGGCCCTGCTACGGGGACTTCTATTCCTATGTCCTCTAAGATAAGCTTCTTCTTTAAAAGCCCCTTGACCGGGATATTTGGAGAGAGTACTATGGGGGGGAATTTTCCAGCTGCATTTAAATGGGTTGGTCTGGATGGTCTAATGATTACGGGTAGGAGCGAGAAACCCGTATATCTCTATATAACTCCTGATGAGATTGAGATTAGGGATGCGGATCATTTATGGGGGCTTGATACTGAGAAGACTGAGGAGACTTTAATATCTGATTTAGGTAAGGAAATTGAGATCGCTGAAATAGGTCCGGCTGGTGAAAGACTAATTAGATTTGCATCGATAAGTCATGGACACGGCTCTAAGATGAGGGAGAGTAAGGCAGGTAGAGTCGGCGGAGGCGCGGTCATGGGTAGTAAGAATCTCAAGGCTATTGTACTTCATCCATATGAAAGAAAGGTTGAAGTCTATGATATTGATAGGGTTAAGGAGTTTTCAAGAGAGTTTATCTCTAGGGTGGTGAAAGAACCTTCTAAATCGGGTATTAAGGGTTATAGGGAGTATGGTACTCCCATTACAGTCGCTATCGCACATGGAGACTCAGCTTTTCCAAATCACTTCTGGGAGTATGTTGAGACCCCATATTATGAAGATTTGGATCCGGATCTACTTAAAGAGAAGTATTATAAGAAGAGGCTCTCATGCTGGAACTGTCCATACTCATGTGGTAAATATTCTGTGGTTGAGAAGGATGATATATTTAAGGGTATTGAAGTTAAGGGGCCGGAGTATGAAACTATATTCAGCTTTGGTGGTAATGCCGATCTTGCGGATTATAAGGCTATAATATCGCTTAATCTACTATGCGATAGATATGGAGTTGATACGATTGATATGGGTAATATAATAGCATTTACATTATACGCTGTGGAGAAAGGCAGGATTAAGTTGGATAGACCTGTAAAATTCGGTGACTACGAGAGTATATTATATCTATTTCAGTTAACTATGGAGAGGAAGGGAATAGGGGATATTATGGCTGAGGGTATGAAGATTATGGCTAAGAGACTCGGATTAGAGGATATTGCTATACATGTAAAGGGGCTTACATTAGCAGGATATGATCCAAGGAGGTTGAAGGGGATGGCTCTATCATATGCGATTGGAACGAGGGGAGGAGGGCATCTTAGAACAACGTCATATGCATATGAGTTTAAGAGGATTATAAAGCCTGAGGATACGAGTCCGGAGAAGGTCAAATTTCTAGTAGATATTGAGGATCTATTCTCACTACATGATTCAATGATATTCTGTAGATTTGCTAGATTTGTATACGACTGGGACTTTACAATAGAGATCTTAAACGCATTAACGGGATTCGACTATGAATATAAGTGGCTTAAGGAACAGGCTAACTACGTTAGGACAATTATTAGATGGTTTAACCTAAATGCAGGTATGAAGCCTGAGGAGGATACATTGCCACCTCGATTCTTCAAGGAAGGTGGTAGAAAGCTCGACGGAACTGAGGTGAGGATCACTAGAGAGGAGTTGAGGAGTATGGTTAAAGAATACTATAGGCTTAGGAGATGGGGTGAAGACGGTTATCCGAGGGAGAGGATAATGTTATAGAGGTGGTTGGTATGAAAGCCGTTATATTAGCTGGTGGATTTGGGAAGAGGCTTAGGCCATATACAGACGAGATTCCTAAACCCCTGATTAAAGTAGGTGGGAAGCCTATTATCGAGTATCAAGTCGAGTGGCTGAGACATCAGGGTATAGATAGATTCTTATTCCTAGTCGGTTATAAGCGGGATAAGATAATGGAGTACTTCGGGGATGGAAGTAGATTCAATATCTCTATTGAATATAGTATTGAGGAGGAACCTTTAGGAACTGGAGGAGCTATTAAAAACGCTGAGAAGTATCTCGCTGATGAGGAGATGTTCCTAGTGGTTAATGGAGACATATTAACCGATCTACGTATTTTAGCACTGTATAATGAGTTGAGTGGGGATGTTATAGGGGTTCTAGCATTGGTGCCGCTACCCTCCTCATTCGGGGTAATCGAGGTTGATAGATACAACTATATTCTTGAGTTTAGGGAGAAGCCTACATTATCTGAATATTGGATCAATGCAGGTGTATATCTATTTAAGAGGGAGATATTAAATCATCTACCCCATAAGGGTGATATTGAGAGGACTACATTCCCACAGCTCGCTAGGGATAGGAGACTTAAGGGAGTTAAGTATCAGGGTGTATTCTGGAGGAGTATAGATACATTTAAAGATATTGAGTATATTGAGAAGATTAGAGGTAGATTTGGAGAGAAATTTATTCTATAGTTTTTTATTCTGAAACATCTCTCTCTATCAATATCCTGAGTATGTATTTTTATTGTGGCTAGTATATCTTGTCAGTCATCCTCTCACTATTCATATCTATAATCTCCGCTATATTAATGAATTCACTGGGCTTCAAGCTACCTAATGTAAATCTAGCTATTAAAAGTGAACTTAGTCTCAAATATGGTAGCCATGTGAGGTTTCCAAATATTTTCTTGAATATGCCGTAGTTTCATCTCCAATGCCTGATTATAATGTCATTCTTCAATTCCGCCTTTAGTAACTATATAATGGGAATATGCCTAGAATCAGCAATATAATTAAAATTTATTGATAAAAATCTCCCTAGACATACACCACCATAGAAAATTTATATCTAAAGGTTGGAGTGATGCTATAATTCCTCTACAACATCATATATTCTTGCATGGAGCTTTCCATTCACATGATAAAGCTTTGTAATAGCCTTGAAATATCTACCTTTTTTTAGAAGATGTTTAGGTGCAGACCATTCAGCTGGTAGCCAGACTATTGCATGCCATTTATCATCGATATTGACTATAGCCTTCCCACCTCTATAATCTACCTTAACTACCTCGATAAGCCTTGCCTTCCCTCTTTTAAGAACCTCCCTAGCCTTTCCCTTACTATATATTTTTGGGCCTGCAATCTTAATCTGCTCCTCCTCAAGAAGCTTTGAAAATGCATTTTTAACAGCTGACTCACTTATCCCTACATCCTTAAGCTCCTCCTCAACTTCAGATAGATCAATCTTCCCTCTTGACGATGTTTCTCTAATAATATGTTGAATTGCTTCCCTAACCTCCTTATCGAATCTTTTTCTAATAATTCTAGATCTCTCTCCAAGCAACTCTTCAACAGCTTCTTCAGGCTTAACAGCTTCACCAGCCCTAATCTCCTCATCACTCATAGGCGACATCTGAGGTAAGGCTCTCTCCAACCTTCTACTGACTAGCTCCTTGTTTGCTCTTTTTATAGCCTCCTTAAGTCTTCCAAGCCTTCTCTCAGCACTTCTCATATAGATCATGTCGAAGCTGTCTCTAGCCGCTAAAATCAATACCCTTCCAAACCTCGTTCTCCCAGTCCTCCCCCTCCTCTGAATAAATCTTATAGCGCTTGGAACTGGTTCATAGAATACGACTAGATCTACATCTGGAATATCTATCCCCTCCTCGCCTATTGAAGTCGCTATTAGACAGTTTATTTCACCCGACCTAAACCTTTCTAGAGTCTCTCTCTGAAGCCTCTGACTCATCCCACGTCCCCTACTCCTTCCAATGAATATCTCTGCGTTCACACCTCTATCCCTAAGCTTCCCAGCTAGATGCCTAGCCGTGTCAGTAAAGTTTGTGAATACTAGGCACCTCCCATATCTCATAACCTCTCTAACCACTTCATCAACCTTGGGATGGTCTGGAAGCTTATTCACGATCTTGACTAGGCTTAAATATCTCGGGTCTGAGGTTATCTCTATCCTACTCCTCCTGAGATCTGATTCAAGTCTATCCATAAATAGTCTAAGCTGTCTAGAGCCTTGTGAAGTCAATACTTCAAGCATATGATATAATATCAGTACCTGGGCATCTACTGCTAGAGGCTTTAAAAGCTCATATCTCTCCTCATCAAGCATTGTAGCCTCAATCTCCTCTCCAAGCCACTCAGCTATCCTGACGAAATCCCTCCTCATTATATATTCATCAGGCTTCTTAAGGTATCCCATTCCCCTAAGCCTCGAAACTCTATCGTTGATCATCCCCTTGATAAGCTCTACAGCTCTATAATATTTTTCAGGTAGGAATATGGTTCTCCAGACCATTTTCACAGGCTTTACATACGGCTTTACATCCGGATCCTCCTCATCCCTAGCCTCAACCCTCTCAATAGCCAGATTTTTTATAATCTCCCTAAGCCTCTTCTCATCTCCAGGTGTCGCTGTTAAGCCAAGTATATGTGGATATCTACATCTTCTCAGATACTCGTCTGCAACCCTTACATATGCATAGTTCTTCACAGCTCTATGGCATTCATCAAATATCATTAGTATAATCTTCTCAAGAGGGACATACTTTAAATCATTTCTAACTGTTTCAGGAGTAGCGAAGAATATTCTTATATCCTCCTTCATCCATATATATGACCTAAGCTCAGGCTTAAGCTCACCGGTTATCAATGCATATCTATCTGGATGGATCTTCAGATGTCTTATAAAGCTTATTAGATGCTGTTGGACAAGTGGCTTTGTAGGAGCCATGATAAGTATAGCCTTATCCCCATATTTATATAGGTATTGGGAAGCCGCTAAAATGGATATTATAGTCTTCCCGAGTCCGGTTGGAAGGATTACAAGAGAATTCTTATATAAAATATTTGACGCTATCCTAACCTGATAATCCCTAGCCTCTATACCGCCTCTTAACAATGGATTCTCAAGGATATTCATAGTTCAAGAGGCTCCTCCGCGCTCGGTCTCCTTCTCTTACGTATCTTCGGGTTAACTTCATCCACCATCTTAGCGAGGTCATCTAACTTCCTCTCATTAATTAGTAGTCTGAAACTCTCAAGCTCCTCATAATTCCTAATGATTAATCCACGTCTCTTAGTAGGATTCCCAAACTCGTCTATAGGATTTATCTCTAAAGCCAGTGTAGCAGGCCTCCTACTGCTTCCAGGGATCTTAAGTATAAATACTCCGGGCATAGATGCGACAGGTTTCCTAGCCCACTCCCTACCACTACTTAAAAACTCTTTAAGAGCATTAATAACCTTATCAGAACCACTCATTAATAATATTATTGGCACACGCCTAAGTTAAAGTTTTAAAATAAATAGAAAACTTTAATTTTATACATGCATAGCCTAGATGAATACTTTCAAGGATTCCTAGATGGTCTGTAGGTATATTGATAGCTTCATATATAGAGGGAGGTGAGGCTACAGACTCTAATGTATATCTGGTCAAGAGGCCTGGCTATCTCAGTTAATTAGGGTAAGATAGAGATTCCATATGTACTTGGGTTATGTGACCTGACTCCATGCATATTATTAAAGAATGGGGAAAATACATAAAGTAGATAGATAACTATAAGAGGGAAATATAGATATATAGAGGTATGTGGATTAATAGGAGCTATCTACGAAGATGATGAGGTTGAGAAGATAATATACGTTTCCCCTCACCATTAAGATTCTGCATAGAGTTAGCAGACTTAATTTTTAATATTACATTAGATAAGAGATCTACTACTATACTCCCCTGAGCTGGTTTATGTAGCTCTTGACATATTTATTGGGACTAAGATATCTAAACCCAGAGACATATAAACTAACTACTGGACAAGGATTTCCAGGAGATGCTATCCTCATAGAATTTTTTATAGTTTGCCGATGAGCTTGATGACGCATTAGCAGAGAGTGAGAGAAGGCGTATCCTTCTAAGTAGGTAGCCATGCTACAAATCGGATATGCATGGCTACCATGCCTAGGGGATTCGTATAATAGGTGGGATAAACCTAAGACTACAAGGCCTCAGGTAACCACTATAGTCAAACCCATATAATCCTCTTTACAATAGGTATTATATCCCATCCCCCCGTAATCCTACCTAAACTACCCTTACTAGCCTCCCTCTCCGAAAACTTCTTTAAGCCGTCTGGGGGTAGATTCGGGGCATATAAATATAGGGGGACTGGATCCGCAGTATGCCCTCTCTGACTAGGCGGTGTAGAATGGTCAGCAGTAATTATAAATGCAGTTTTACTTAAGTCTATCTTATCAAGTAACTTGGATAGGAAGAATCTATCAATATCTTCAATAGCCTTCACCTTCCCCTCGAAATCACCGTCATGACCAGGTTCATCTGGACCCTTCAAATGAACATATACAGCGTCAACATATCTAATCATCTCTACAGTCTTATCAACTCTAATCGGGTAATCTCTCTCTTTATCTGGAGTTGGTGGCGGGACATCAGCTATCGCTAATCCAAGCATATCGGCGATCCCCCTCTCCACAGGCATCTCAACAATCGCAGCCATCTTAAACCCATGTAGATACCTAAATGATGGTAGTGTACCAGGCCTCATCCCAGCATCCCTTAATAAGATTGCATTACATGGAAGCCTACCCTCATCAACCCTCTTAATATTTACAGGATGATTCTTCAATATCTCAAATACCTTCTTCGTAAATACATTCACAAGCTCCGCAGTTATCTTGGAGGACATGAAATTATCAAGCGGCTCACATGGCTGTATATATGGCTCATGATCCTTAACAGCCTCAGATATGATTCCTATACGTCTATATCCCGGATCAGTATTAGATATATTTGATGAGAGTCTATTCGCCCTACTACCTATGATCACGACCACCCTATGGGCTATCCCATGGTATACCCGTGCATACCCATTATATAAGCCTAAGTCGAGTTCTGAGATTGACGAGACAAGCTCTTTAGCCTCATCCTCCCTAATATCCCTGCCGCAACGTCTATCTATTATCTTTACTCCATCATCATCTAAAGTAGCTAAATTACCTCTTAATGCAACCTCATAATCCGGCTTAGGCTTTATACCTAGTCCATATGCCTCTACAACCCCCCTACCAACATAATATTTATATGGATTATATCCTAGTAGGCTAAATACTGCTGCATCACTCTCCGGAGCTACGCCGGGGCCCAGTACATCTACTATGCCGGCCTTAGACTTCCTAGCCAGTGAATCTAGGTTGGGTGTATCCGCAGCCTCAAGACTCGTAACCTCATCCTCTAAACTATCTGAAACACCGTCTAATACAAGATATATGAGACGTGGTGTTCTAAGAGTCATCAACACATAGTATTACTTGAGGATACTTATATTTAATTGCCGATTAGTAAACTAAGACTCTATTAGGATAAAATTATATTAAACGATAATTTCCATCGAATAAGATAAGATATTATAGTTGGGGAGTATGCATAGAGATAGTGGAGGACTTGATAGATTTCTAACGCTACTTAGATTTACCAGAATCCATCATAGCCTATTTGCATTACCATTTCTATATTTAGGGGTGCTTGAATATACACTCAATCCAGACTTAATTCTACTAGTCTATGCGACCATAGCATTCATAGGTATTAGATGCTTTGCAATAATATATAGTGATATCATTGATCTAGAATATGATAGAGTTAATCCAAGGGCTAGAGATAGGCCTTTAGTTAAGGGTGAAGTCTCAGTTAGAGAAGCGTGGATCCTCGCTATAATAATGATACTAATATATTTAACAGGCATCTACCTAATCGACCACGTTGTATATCTGCTATGGTGGATCCCCATAGTACTTATACTAGTGTATCCATATCTCAAGAAGACGATTCCAATAAGCCACTTCATACTAGGAAGTATACTTGCCATAGCTCCATGGGGTGGATATATTGTATATTCGATGAAGATTGAATATGGGCCTATAGACCTTGCACTCGCGACCATATTCTGGGTGGCTGGATTCGATATAATATATCATATCCAGGATATAGATATAGGGAGGAGATATGGTATAAAGAATATTCCCGTATTATATGGGGAGAAAGGTTCTTTAATCACATCAATCACCTTATACATCCTAGCCATCATATTATTATTTATTAACTGGATCAGATATAGTGTAGGATTAACCTACCTACTCGGAATCCTATTAACAGCTGTAATATTCTACTATGAGATACATATAGTCGTAAGAAGCTTGGATCAAAAGAATATCGTAAGAAGCTTTAACATGAATCTGTATATCGGGCCGATATTATTAATATCGTATTTAATCGACATCCTATTCTATTATATCCTCTAACTTAAACACTACCTTCACGGTTCTCGAGTCCAAGGATATTATATCGGCTCCTAACGCTTTACCAAATTCGATTGCAGAACGATTTGAACGGTCTATAATACCATATATTATCCTACCACCTCTCTTTAAAATCAATTTAGCGGCCTCCTTAAGCATCTCCCTACCTATTCCCCTCCTTCTAAATCTCCTATCAATTATTATAGCTGTCTCCCACTCACCATCATCTCTATACGCCTCGCACAGCCCAATAAGCTCATTGTTATAGTAAGCTACTAGGATGACTCCGTCTCTACCCCCAATTCTAGAGACATACTTCTCGGCATCTATCTTTGGTGTGAAGAACCTCTTATATAAATCCTCTCGTGGAAGCGCCCTGAGAAAATTAATTAGATTCATCCTATCCCTCTCCTCTATATACTCTAATATTTGAAGCATGTAGTTAAAAGGGGGAGGGGATTAAGCCTTGAGATATTTGGCTCTCAGCTCCCTCTTATTAATCTTCCCCGTCCCAGTCTTTGGAAGCTCGTCCACGAATTCATAGTAATCTGGTATCCACCACTTTGGAATCCTACCCTCATCAACGAACTTCATTAGATGACTCTTGATATCATCCTCACTCAACTTCCCTTTATACTCTGGTTTAGGAACTATAATTGCTAGGGGCCTCTCACCCCATTTCTCATGCGGCTTACCTATTACAGCCACTTCTGATACACCCGGATGAATCGATATTAGACTCTCTAATGTAATGCTACTGATCCATTCACCACCGCTCTTAATCACATCCTTATATCTATCCACGATCTTGATATAACCGTCTTCAAACCAGACTGCCACATCGCCAGTCCTAAACCATCCTTCAACATATGCCTCTTTAGTCTTCTCAGGATCCTTATAATATTCCCTCGCCACCCACGGCGCTCTTACAATTATCTCACCCATAGTCTTCCCATCTTTAGGTACATCATTGAACTTGTCATCGACGACTCGAAGCTCGACAATAGGCAGAGGAAAGCCTGTCCGCATAAATATCTCAGCCTTCTTCTCCTCAGGCCAATCCTCCATATAAGGCTTTAAATTGGCTACAGTTAAAACAGGTGCAGTCTCAGTCAACCCATATCCACTTATAACAATCATACCACGCCTCCTAGCCTCCTCATACAATCCCCTAGGCAATGCAGCTCCACCTATAACCATCTTCAAGCCACTTAGATCATAATTCTTCGACTCTGGATGATAAAGTAGCATATGTAATATTGTTGGGACACCAGCTGTAAATGTAACTTTCTCCCTATCAATCAACTTTAATATCAATCCAAAGTCGAATTTACCTGGAAATACTTGTTTAACGCCTAGTAACGTGAATGTATATGGTAGACCCCATGAATGTACGTGGAACATGGGGACTAGGCTCATCGCGACATCCTTATAACTTAATGTAATCCCAGGATAGAAGAACTGTATTGAAGTAGCAAGGCTGTGTAATACTAATTGTCTATGCGTAAAATGTACTCCCTTAGGCAATCCAGTCGTTCCGGACGTATACATCATTGTAGCGACTGTATCCTCACTTAGCTCCGGAAATTCATAACTCTCATCCCCATAGTCTCTCAATAGAAATTCATACTCATATACCTCTATACCCTCGATTTTAGGAGGCTCAAAATCCTTCTTGTCAGTTAATATGATTACCTTCTTGATAGTCTTTGCATAATCCTTCAAGACATTAAGGAATGGGAGGAAGTCCTCGTTAATCATTATGGCATCGTCGCCAGCGTGACTTAATATATAGCCTATATCCATAGGTGCGATCGCAACATTTATAGTATGCAGTACATTACCCATCATAGGTATAGCGAAGTATGCCTCGAAGTGTCGGTGGGTATTCCATTCAGCCGTAGCGATTTTAGCTCCATCCTTCAATCCGATAGCCTCTAAAGCTGATGCAAGTAGCTTAACCCTCCTATAAAACTCTCGGTAATTATACCTAACTTGATCCTTATATACAATCTCAACATCTGGGAACTGGTCTATAGCCCTATAAAGGATCTTATCTAACGTCAATTCATAATTACGAGGTATGGTCCATACCAATATAATCACCTCAAGATGAGAAT
>Ga0190308_1000557_pt1 | contig 11756 bp, 14 predicted proteins | sample 48700756_MG_FD_165050 | JGI IMG/M metagenome (GOLD analysis project Ga0190308, IMG submission 165050) | Hydrothermal vent sediment bacterial communities from Southern Trench, Guaymas Basin, Mexico - 4870-07-5-6_MG | ecosystem: Environmental > Aquatic > Marine > Hydrothermal vents > Sediment ...
GAACTAATCTATCTCCAATTTTGAAAGCCCGTCTCCAGATGCCATCTTTATAAATTTCTGGCTGTGGCTCTTTCGATGAAGAATAAAATTTCCATTGCAGATCAAAATTATAAGGAGGAGTTGGTTGGAGTTCGAATGAAGCTTTATCCATGATAATCACTTAAATTTAATTTATTTAAAAATTTTCCACATGCCGTATCAAATCAAAATTTGAAAATAGCGGATCATCGAAAATCATGCCTCACGCATATTACACACACTTTTTACTTGTATAATCTCTCAAAATATGAGTTAAAGCGAGCTTTTATAATTCTCATGGTCATACCTTTTATCTATAAATTTGAATGTTAAAAAGCTTACGCCGTAGGAAGATATGAGTCGATAGGCAAGGTCATAGAAGAAGTAAAGCTAAGGGAGTATTCTTACCAAACAGGCAAAGCTATAGCTCAATTTCTTCATTCAACTCCTTAACTCCCTTTTCCCTCTTTTTCTTTACCATTTTCATTTCACCAACAATAAGTTAACAAAACCGTTAGTTCAGTGGTTTAAATACGGATTTTTCCTTAATAACAGATTTTATGGATGAAGCAGTATAGCGGTGAGGAGAATAAGGACGATTATGTGATTAGGTTTAAGTCTTATTCAAAGCGTCATTTGGGTAAGCCTGGTAAGCAGGTCTACCAAGTTAGGATACCGATAAGGATTTTAAATGAGCTTAGGGAGAAAGGGTTGAGAGAATATTATAAGATATTGTTGAACGGCCCCACGAAACATGTATATTACTGGAGGTATAGTGAGAGTAGGGATGTTAGGGGAAAGAGAGTTGACAGGGTGATATCTATAGCTGGTTTGAAGGAGGGTTTGTATGATGTGGAGATCCGTCCATATAGCCTAAACGATTTCATCAAAGAGTTTAATCAACTTATCAAAGGGATGTATGACAAGATAATTAAGCTTGAGATTAGGAATGATAATCTAATATTAAATGTAGACGGCTATGAATATACCACTCACGACTGGAGGATGGATAAGGTATTTGGAGGGGCGATCGGGATAGTAGCAAGCTATAAAATAGAGGCCTTCAACCCAAGACTAATATTTAAAATTAGGGGGGATGAGGCTGACATAAGATTGTTAGAGTATCCGCCTGAAAAATCGACTAAAGGATATAGAATCTTGGATCTAGAGCCTAGTGATATAGCATTGAAAATAAAATATATAACTGGCAATAAGCGGATAAGAAGAACTTACATAACGAGAACAAGTTCGATAATATCTACTAAGATTGAAATAACGCAAGACAATCTTAAAGTTAGAAAATATAGACGATATCCTGCCTTCGATGCTTATATCTATAATCTAGATAAGGATGCAGCCTATATGGTAGATATTTTATGGAATATAGCAAATTCTTACAAAAGACGGGAGATAACACTTCACAACAAAATTAAAAGTGAGTTAGGAGTTGCAATTGCAAAAGCATTTCTAACGAAGAAAAAGCGCTTTAAGGCAATATTAGATAAAGAACATATTAAAGAAGAATATACAGAAATTAAAAGAGCCCCTGACTTAGTAATATTCCTATCTGATAGATCATGGATCGCCTATAAGGTTAAAATGATCTCTAACATAAAGCATATAAGACGGACATTTAACGAAGCGGTAAAACAGATAAGAAACCAGGTTAAATATTTAAGAGAATCAGGTATATTAGTACTGACGTACGGCATTATTGTAGTTAGTTATAACCCCAGGGAGAGTAAAGGTTACATATTCTTTGGAGAATATAAAATCGGCGAGAAACACCATGGCTAATTATAATATTTTATTAGATTCATTAGATTTCGTTGATCGGTTAGTTGATTTTATAGTTTCTTATCCTTACTTACCGTCATATGCATATATTGTTATAGATTATGACCCACGATAGAAGATTAATGTCTTTAAACCTCTATTGCTATCAAAGATATACGCATATGTTAGCGAGGTATATGAATCCAATAATTATATTTATTTAGAATGCTCAAGAGGAAATATAGACGATATTTTAATTGAGGATTATGGTGTGGATATTGAGGAATATAAGGATGGGGAAACCCTCGGCTTCTAGAAGCAGTAAAAAGAGATTATCCAGAATTATTTAACATAGATAATGCAATTTTAGATTATCTTAAGGAATATTCTAGAGTTTTAGATATAGGATTTTTTGAGAATGTCAGTGAAGACGGAGATTTAAGTATTATACTTAGGAAAGAGATAGACGATAGAATAAAAACAATAAAAACACTGTTAGATATTATGAGGAGTATTTATATAAAAGTATATGGTATCGATGATCAAACACTGAAATTCGAGAAAAATGAGACATATTATAAGCTGATAAACAAATTAAAAGATTCGATTCACAAAGCCAGACGAGAGATATTAAAATATAATGAACAAAGAAAATCTATCGGACACATAATTATATCAAATATGCCTTCGAAACCCGATGTAGAGGTACTTACCTAAATATTTGAGGATTAGATTATCTGAGTTCAGAGTATTTAATCTGTAGACTATCTATTTCGTTATTTTACCATTGAATTTATAGCTATGTATGGATCTATCTCTAGTTTGATTATGTATTAGAATGCGGAGGATTCAGGGGTCTGCGAATATATATGGGGATTACGTTGACTATACTGAGGCTAAGAGAATTTTAGGAGGATATTAGAGGTTTTGGAGAAGGCTTCTTGGGGTGTGCCATGGGGCTATTCAAGCTAGAGTATTAGAAAAAGTATCTATGGTCTTTATGTTTGATACTTCTATATTTTGTAACTATATTATCAAGACTGCTTATAATGATCATAAGAAAGACGCATCTTATCTAATTGCCTTAATGACGCATCAATTAATATATATCTAAAAACTGTTTAATATTGCTGAAATCTTTTTTAAATGGATGAAAGATACTTTAAAAAAATTATAGGATGATCTGAGATAATAACTCAGATAGATCTATAGTTTCAAGACCGTTTCTTTTTAGGCTTACATGACATATAGGGCACATCGCAACAACAGGCTGGCCTGTTTTTCTTAATTCTTGAACTCTTCTATATCCTATCTGCTTAGATAAACTGGGATATAATGATTCCAAAGGACCACCACAGCACACTGTCAATTTTCCTCTATTCCCAACCTCTACAATCTTTACACCGAGCCTCTTAAGAAGCCGCCGGGGAACTTCTGAAACCTCAAGGTATCTTCCATAGAAACATGGATCATGGATCGTAACTTTTAGATCTGAGTTGGCTTTCTTAACTTTCAAATCATTCAATGTATCAAGAACCTCAAAATAAGTATGAACCTCAATATCAACATCGGTATATTTTGGATATAAAATCTTAAGAGCATATGTTGTATGTGGATCTACAGTTATTATTTTCTTTACATTATTCTTTTTGAGTAGATCAGCTACATACTTAGCATGATTAGCAAAGCCATCTATGTCCCCTAGGTCATATAAAAGTATACCACTATAGACATCGATCTCTGGTCTATAGCAATAGTCTATACCGGATGCAGATAGAATTTGTGCAATATTCTTCACTATATTATCAAATCGTTTTTTATCCTTTTCAGATAGTGGTTTTCCAAATAATATTCTGAATATAAATTTAGGCATATACCTTGTAGCTCCCACATATTTTTTCAAGCTGGACTCTTCATACTTTTCTAGGTACTGAGTCATTCTTTCTATGTATGGTACTAGTTGGTACATCAATCCTGTGAACAGTAAGGTATCTCCTTCCCTTTTTATATCTAGGTTTTTCCACCAAGTATTTATTTTAGAATTGGATAACCCTAATGGATTTCTAGTTTTCTTGAGATTATCAACAATGAGGTCTATTATGCTCTTAGGATCATACATTTTATCTAGATCTACTTGCAATATCTCCTCACTCATATCTCTCCCCTCCACCTTGAAATTACATACTGTTTTAACCCATGTATAACTTCACCTGGATCTACCTTTCGGGGACATGTTTCTGTACATAATCCGCAATGTAGACATAGCCAGAGTTCCTTGGGATTCGCTAAAATCCTATCTTCCATTCCTAGTTGGATATATCTAATTATTTTTCCGGGGAGACCGTTGAATAGTGGGCATATAGCAGAGCAATTTCCACAGTTAAAGCATATGGTTACTGAAGGAAAACCTAATTTCTCCAACTTCTTGACAAAATCAGGATTAGCAACCCCCATCTTAACCACCTTCTTCAACTAATCTGTATCTCCAATAGCCATCTTCTGTCTTATCATGCGGTTTAACAAGCCTGTATTTTAGGTACGTCATTAGATACCATGTAACGATATGGCTCTCTAACCCGGTTTCAGATGCTATTTCCAGAATAGTCTTAGGACCTGATTTAAGAGTAGATAAAATCTTCGTTTTAATTTTCTTCTGCTCCATAAGCATTTCGGTAAGTTCTTTACGTACAGTAAATCCTTTCTCCTTCTTTAATTTTAAAAATGTAAAGGTCTTTTTACCCATTGCCTACCACCTCGCCATACATTTTATCATTTCCTTTAACTGTCTAGTTTCTAATCCACTTAATTGAATCGCCTCTTTAGGACATACAGAAACGCATAGGCCGCAACCTTTACATAAAGCCTTATTTACCCAAGCTTTCTTCCCCTTATCACCATAATCCCTTATTTCTATAGCTCCATATTTACATTCATCAACACAGATTCCACACATATCACACTTATCGACATCCACATAGGCAACAAATGGTTCTAATTCAATATAGCCTCTTAGTACAATCGTTGCAGCTTTACCTGCAGCTGCAGAAGCCGATGATATAGTTTCTATTATATCCTTAGGACCTTGGCATGTACCTGCAAGAAATATACCATTAATTGAAGTCTCAACAGGCCTAAGCTTAGGATGAACCTCCTGGTAGAATCCATCCTTACCTAAAGGTAATTTCAGTATTTTATTTAAGGTATCATTTCTTCTAGGAACCATCCCAACCACAAGCACTATAAGATCTGCCTTTATATCTACCATTTCATTTATCATGTTATCATAAACCGAAACCACTAGTTTCCCATCCTTTTCAGAGACTTTTGGAGGATTATCTTCTCTAAACCTTAAGAAGATAGCGCCCTTCTTTCCAAGTTCCTCATAGTATATTTCACTTCTACCATATGTTCTCATATCTCTGAATATATGGTATAGTCTTACTTCTGGAAACTTTTTTAAAAGAGAGAGAGAAGCGTTTACAGCTGCATTACAACAGTATCTCGAACAGTATTCACTTACCTTTCCATCACTTACTTTTGTTTGTCTACTTCCTACACAATATATGAAAACAATATCCTTAATTTCTTTCCCACCGTAAACTAGCTTATCTAACCTATTTATATTAATAATTCTTATAAACTGCGGTAAAGTTACTACATTTCGATATATTTTATACCCGAATTCTCCTATTTTCGGCTCATAAGGATCGAATCCTGTTGCAACTACTATAGCTCCTACATTTAGAGTTATTGTTTCTTCCTTCATATTAAAGTCAACTGCATCGCACTCCTTTAATATATCTCTGCATTTACTATTACAGTTCTCTATATCAAGTTGTGGTATCTCTGGATATGCACCAGAGTATGGAGGCAATATTATAGGTGTTCTCTTAGTCACTCCATAATTAAATTCATCAGGTATATCTGCCGGAAGCTTACTAATTAAGTCGATTATATTTTTACATTTACCCTTAAAATATCTCGGTTTAACTCTTATCTTAACCTTGAAATTGCCTATATAACCATTTAATTCCTCTACTTCAGCATTGGTATATATGGCTATATTATCTCTTTTCCTAATCTCATCAATTAAATTCTTTACAATATCTACTCCAGTTTTGTTATAAGGGTATATATCTCCAAGCTGAGCCACCCTACCTCCTATAAATGGTTCCTTTTCAACAAGATAGACACTTACCCCCATATCTGAAAGAACTAATGCAGCTTTCATACCGGCTATTCCACCTCCTATCACTAAAACGGCTGGCATTGTATTTACCTTTATTTTATCAAGAGGTTTAGCGTATCTTACATACGCTATGGCGGCTCTTACATGATTGATTGCCTTTAAAGTTGCCAATTCTGGAGAGTCTGAATGCGCCCAAGAACAATCTTCCCTAATATTTGCATGATAATATAAATATGGATTCAAGCCTGCTCTTCTCACACAATTACGGAAGGTAGTTTCATGCAACTTAGGAGAACAGGACGCTACTACTACACCATCTAAATTTAAATTTTTAATATCATCTTGTATCATTTTCTGGCCAGCGTCTGAGCACATGAACATGAAATCCTTTGCAACTACTACGTCAGGCTCATCCTTTACAGCTTCAACGACCTTTTTTACATCTACAACATCAGATATATTTCCTCCACAGTGACATATGTACACGCCTATTCTTCTAGCCACATATACCACCTCTTACCCGGTTATCTCAACTAGTCTCTTTCTATATTTACTCAGGTAATCTGCACATTCTGCGGCCGCAGAGGTAGCATCTACGATAGAGTCTGGAATATCTTTCGGACCTGATGCACAACCAGCTACAAATACTCCGGAAATACTTGTAATATTTGGTCTTCCTGGTTCTTCTACTCTTTTTATCCATCCATATTCGTCAAGCTCTAACTTAACATTTTTAAAGACCTTAGCAATATCTGGATTAGGCCATATACCAACCGATAATACTACAAGATCATGAACCTGCTTCTTAGGAATAAAACCATTCTCAACATCAGTATAATATACTATTAGGTCTCCGTTTTCAGCTTCTTCTATTTTTGCAACCCTCCCTCTTATGAAGTTTACTCCCATCGCTTTTGCTTGTTGATAGAATTCTTCGAACCCTTTACCAAAAGCCCTTATATCCATATAATATATCGTAACATCAGTAAGTGGTAAGGCACCCATTATAAGCTGAGCTTGCTTAATAGAATACATGCAACATATCTGAGAACAATATGGATTACCGATCGTGGTATCTCTCGAACCTACACATAAAATATAGGCTATATTCATAGGTTCTTTCCCATCACGAGGTCTTAAAAAGCTATTGAAAGGCCTTGTTGGAGACAATAGCCTTTCAGCCTGCATTGATGTTATAACATTTGGATACTCTCCAAAATGATAGCTTTTCTTTAACTCAGCTGGAAATAATTTATATCCTGTAGCTATTATAATTGCTCCTGCCTTTACATCTACAGTCTTAGGTTCTTGAAGAAAATTTATAGCACTAGCTGGGCATACTCTTTCACAGGCTCCACAAAGTATACAATTATCTAAATCTATTACTGCCACCTTCGGAACCGCAGTTTCACAGGGTATATAAGCTGCTTTTCTGCCTATAAGACTAAAATTATACTCGTCAGGAACCATAATAGGGCACGCATCTTCACATTGCCCACATCCGGTACACTTGGATTCATCAACAAATCTCGGCTTTCTAATAATTTTAAGTTTAAAATCACCTTCATCATTTTTAATAATCTCTTTAACCTCAGAATATGTCCAGACTGTTATATTTGGATGATGAGTTACTGCAGCCATCTTAGGTGTTGATATACAGCTTGCACAATCAAGAGTTGGAAATGTTTTACTTAAGAGAAACATCTTACCTCCAATACTTGCTTCCTTTTCTATAAGAAGAATTCTAAAGCCCATATCAGCTAGATCTAACGAAGACTGCATACCAGCTATTCCGCCGCCAATAACAACCACGTCATAATTTAAAACCTCATTCATACTGCATCACCTTTACTAGGGCGGGAATCTTAATTCCTATAGGACCTAATCTCTTAAGCCTATCAGCAAATTCATTCACACTTTTTACAAAGGGCTCTACACATACAGAGCATATTCCACTCATTTTTAATCTTTCAGGCTCTATGCCAGCTTTCTTAAGAAGCTCATACGCCTTCTGTACATTTCTTGCCGTTTTTTCTAGGCAATCATCTAAATATGGACAGTCTGTCCCGTCAGCTGCTATAAATACTCCATCGAATCCACAGTAGAATGCATAAAGAATAAGATCTGGTCTTATCATACTTGAACACGGCACCCTTATGATACATGTTGTAGGACAATAATGCTTATGCATTAAGCCTGTCAGATCTATAGCAGCATCAGAAATTATATCTGTAGAAAAAATAAGTATACGTGGCCTAAAAAGACTTATCAGAGACTTAGTAAGGTTTTCTAAGGCCTGTTCAACTTCATAGCAGTTTTTATAAAATCTTCTTATTACCTGTATATCTCTGAGATAATGATTAATATTGCCCTCAAAACCATTATTAAGCAATCTTGATACAGCTATAGATAGTTCATCAGCAAGTTTCTTAATCTTCTCTAGAAACTCTGCTGTAATATTTTTATCCGCGTCTTTATTCATCAGTAATCACCTCAGTTAATTCTTTAACCAAATCTAGCAGCCATTAGCTTCTTACTCCATTCTCTCGCATATTTCTCTCCTAGCTTATTTACACATATTAAAATAAGATAACTCTCTAAATTCGTTATATCACTCATAACTTTAGAGAGAAGTCGGCGACATTCAGGTGTATCACACTCCATTGGGTTTCCAATATGAGACTTGAAATGCTCAATTAGAGACTTGCAGCATCTAAGACTAGTCATAGCATCCTCAGGAACTTCTATACCCTTCTTCTTCATATCAGTAACAAGGTCTGCTAGCACCTCCCAAATATTATTTAATGCTTTCCATATCTTTACATTCTTAAGGTCCTTTTCTTTCTTCATATTTCTCACATTCAGTATATACTATAGACTCATTATATATACATCATGTACTTATTATAGATAGTTTCAGTACTGTATATACAAAAAATGTTGTATTTGCTTATACTTATATTTACATAAAGATAAATTTTGTTTAAACATATATAAACATTGGATAGAGATGGATAGCAGAAAAGTTCAAAGGATAGGTCTTAAAACTCTAGCTGTTACACTTCCTAAGCACTGGGTAAAAAGTGTAGGACTGAAACCAGGCGATATAATAGTGTTTACAGTTCAGCCTGATAACTCTCTTCTACTAAGAACTAATAGTATGCTTCAAAAGAGAATAGAGCATGTAGAAACTATTTATAGCGACTTATGCAATGAACCAAATTTGCTGGAACGTGTATTAATAGGAAGCTATATTCTAGGTGTAGACACAGTTAAAATAATATCATCAGGTAGAATACGTGCAAGTTGTATAGAGACTATAAGAAGTATTACACATAAATTAATGGGAATAGGTATAATTCAAGAGAGTTCTAACGAAATTATTCTCCAGTGCTCTATAGATCCTACGAAATTCCCGATACATTTACTAATTAGAAGGCTTTATATTATTGTATCTACGATGCATAGGGATGCTATGGATGCACTTAGAGAACTTGATATCGACCTTGCAAAAGAAGTATTAACCAGGGAGTATGAGGCAAATGTAGTATACTGGCTTACTCTACGTCTTTTAAAACTAGTTCAAGAAAAGAGGGATTTAATGTATGAAATTGGTATACAGAGTCCTTTCCAGATTCTAACTCTCTGGAGTATTACTCAATATTTAGAGAGAATAGGTGACTGGATCAAAAATATAGCGGAATTAATCGTAACTCTTAAACTCCAGAAAATAGTTGCAGACAAGAGAGAGATTGAGGAAGTGTTAAAATTAGGTGAAAAAGCATATGATATATGTTATTTAGCAATGCAGTCACTCTATAGAAGAGATATAAAGCTAGCTAACTCTTTAATAGATGAATACAAAGATAATTTTGAAAAAGAGAGGATAAAATTTTCAATTGGAGATAGTGGATGTATATTAGATAGAATAAATTTTGCAATAAGAAGAGTGGCAGAATTAGGTGCAGAAATCGCTGAAATGATTATAGATTGTTCTATAGAATTTCCTAACGAAATATGTGAGATTACGGAAGAAGAAAGAAGTTGCTAACAAATATCTATAGCCTATAATACAAGTATCTTAGCTATATCTGTCTATTTACCAGAAATACATTAATGCAAATTATAAACTTGATCACTTAGTTAGTTATATTAACAATGTATATCTTCTTTGCTGTAGATTATGACCCTTCATGGAAGTTAAATGTCTAATAAATCATTATTATTTATGAAGGCTTACACCTATGTCGGCGAGATCTACGAATCTAAGGATTGTATCTATTTAGAATATCCAGAAGGAAACCTGAATGATATTTTATTTGATGAGTTTTCATATTAACGTTGAGGATTATAAAGAGTATAAGGAGGATGGTTGGGGTAATCCTAAGTTACTTGAGGTGGTTAAACGTGGTTTCCCAGATATATTTAAGGCTCATAATAAGATTCTGAGCATTCTTAGGGTCTACTCTGGAGATCTGGGTATTGAGGTTTTTGAGAAAGTTAGTGAGGATGGGGACTTGAGTATCGTGCTTAGGAAGAATGTTGATAAAGATAGGATCAAGGTTATAAAGACTTTATTGGATGTTATGAGGAAGGCTTATGATATTGATAATGAGAAGCTTAGGTTTGAGAGAGATGAGGCTTATTATAGACTTATAGATATGTTGAGAAACTCCATTAATAAAGCTAGGTAGGAGGTATTAAGATATAATAGAGAGGAGAAGCCTATTAAACTAATAATTATATCAAATATGCCTTCAAAACCTGATGTTAAAATACTTACCTAAATATTTAAGAGACACTATACTAGAAATTAATGCTGATATAGAGTCTAAGAAGACTAATTTATATGGGTGACCCTTGGTTTACCAATAGGTTTATAATATGGTAGACCAATAAGTATATTTATTTAGATGGTACTGGTGGTGGATATGGGAGGGGCTGTTGTGAGTTTTAAAGTTAGTAGGGAGTTGAAGGAGTTGATGGATAAGTATAAGGAGAAGGTTAATTGGGCTAAGAAGCTGAGGAAGTTTATCGAAGAAGAGGTTTCGAGGCTCGAGGCTGAGGAGAATTATAAAAAGATATTAGATGCTTTGGAGAAGGCTTCCTGGAGTGTACCTCAAGGCTATTCAGTTAAGAGTGTGAGGGAAGATCGTGATAGTAGTTGACGCATCCGTATTATTAGCATTTTTCCTAAGAGAGAAGGGGTGGAGGAAACTATCTAATTATATGATCAGGACGGTATCTATCGATCACGCTATCAAGGAGTTTTATAATGGAGTATGGAAAGCTCTTGCCTTAAGAAAGAGGATTGATGAAGAGGATGCTTCGAAAGTTCTTGAATTGTTCAATGCATATATTAAAAAGAATATCATTCTCGAGGATGAAGCAGATTACATTGATGATGCATACAAAATCTCATTAGAATATAATATAACAATATACGATAGCCTATATCTCGCTCAAGCGAGGAGAAAGAAGCTTCCCATCCTTACACTTGATAGGAAGCAGATTGAAGTAGCTCGTGAGATAGGGTTAGAGGTTATTACAACTTGATGGAATTTTACTTAAGTAAATTAGAGATATCTCGATAAAACGCTTATAACCTGCTTAAGAAGAGCGGTAGATAAATATTTGAGAGAGCTAGGATATTGAACTTTTGAAGTATATCTGAGTATAAAAGTTAGACACGCGCCATAACATCGCTTAAAATCTGATAAAATCAAGTATTTTAATTAAAATATCTGAAATTAGCCCCGGCCGGGACTTGAAC
>Ga0190308_1000558_pt1 | contig 11744 bp, 13 predicted proteins | sample 48700756_MG_FD_165050 | JGI IMG/M metagenome (GOLD analysis project Ga0190308, IMG submission 165050) | Hydrothermal vent sediment bacterial communities from Southern Trench, Guaymas Basin, Mexico - 4870-07-5-6_MG | ecosystem: Environmental > Aquatic > Marine > Hydrothermal vents > Sediment ...
GATACACCCAATTCCTTTAAATTACTCTCAATATAGTAAACGTTCTCCCTGAGTTTTTCTAACTCTTTTTTGGCAATGCTTTCATTTGCAAATTTCAGCTTCGGTACCCTTATAAAAAAGTCAATTAAAATTGCTTTCAGCTCAATGTCTAAAGGCAGAGTTCTTATTAATGAGGTAATTTCTTCATAGCTTGCATTCGATGAGAGTTTATACTTTTTAGTTAGCATTTCCCTCAGTCTTTCAGCGAAGTTGATTACCTGTTCTTTTGTATAAACCGGCCTCGGATCTACAGGGTCTGAAAGAAATGTTTTCATAATTTCCTTTTTTTCAGCCTTTAGGGAATTTTTCTCCAACCTTTCCTCCATTTTTTTCTTGTATAAAAAAATGGATACTACCGCAATCGCCAATGCAACAGGTATGGCACCAATCATAAATTATATATGGGGTTTTATTATTAATATCTTATGGACAAACTAACCGAAGCCCTTGCCGAAACCGGAGAATGGGAAAAAGGAGAGGATTTTCTTTTATGCGGAAATTCCGGGAATCCAAAGCTGGTAGCAATCTTTGAAAAAACCTGGGTTTTTGAAGCGGCCATAGAAGCCCTTAAAACTCAAATTCCCTCACTTTTGCCTGTTTGGAAATTAACTGAGAATCTCTTTGTCTGCACCAGAGGAATTCCCTCTTCTGCCTGCCTAAAATTTCTTAAGACCTTAAAAGCCAAAAGGCTAATTTACTTTGGTGACTTAGACCCAACATCTTTCTATACATTCCTTGTCCTTTCCTATGCCAAAAGAATACCGAAACCTAAGGACAAACCAAAGCTGAGGATAGAGTATGGAGGAATAACCCTAAGGGATTGTCAGAAGTATCTTTCCTCCTGGATAAAAATTCCGGATTATGAATGGGTAATTTTAAGTTGGGTTGAGAGGTTTAAGATTCCGGAGCTTAGAAAAGAGATAGAGTTTTTAAAGAAGAACGGAAGGAAAATAGAGATGGAGGGAATATGCCGGTGTTTTAAAATGGTTCGGAAGAACGGCGATATTTATTTTAAAGTCAGCAAATCAAAAATGAGGGAATTTGAGAGCTATCTGAAATCAAAGCTAAAAATGTAATATCGGACTATAGTATAGACCAATTTTTATATATTTTTGGTCTATTATATTTTATGAGAGAACTGATAGAAGAATGGAAATATTTTGAACTCCCTGAAATAATTGATAGAAAAATAAATCCTCTCCTTTTTTTAAATTGGAAGGTAAAGAAAATCACCCCTTTTATAGGTTTTAGAAGAGTTGGGAAAACTTATTTGCTATTTCAAGTTGCCAAAAAAATAGGAAAGGAACATACCTTCTATCTAAATTTTGAAGATATAAGGATAAAAGACATAAAATTTTCGGACTTCTTAAAGATTTTGCGGGAATATTACGGAAAAAAGAAAACGGTTTTGTTATTGGACGAAATTCAGGAAATAGAGGGATGGGATAGATGGTTGAGATCCTTGAACGATATTCCAAACATTTTTGTTTATGTTTCTGGCTCCTCTTCCAAATTAGGATTAGAAAATATACCTTCAAGATTAAGAGGCAGAACTTTTAGCATCACAATTTTTCCTCTAGATTTTGAAGAATTTCTCAAATTTAAAGGTGAAAGCCCGAATATTCCCGATTCTATCATACGTAACCACCTTAATGAATATCTTGAATATGGTGGTATGCCCGAAATTGTAATGGAGAATTCCAAGGGTAAGAAACTTTTAACAGCGGACGAATATTTTAATACCTTTGTCTCAAGGGATTTAATAGAAAAACACAAAATTCGAAACGAACCTGCAATAAAATTTATTATAAGATATCTTCTTGATGCAACCCAGTTTACGCATTCAAAATTATACAATACCTTAAAGTCCTGCGGATACGAAGTTGGAAAAGGTACTTTGCTGGAATACATTGATTATCTTAAGGAGAGTTTTCTGTTTAATTTCCTGCATATCTATGCAAGCGCAAAAAGAAAGGAGCAGTATCCCAAAAAAGTGTATACCATAGATAACATATTTTTGAGAAGATTTTCAACCAAATTTGGTACTTCCCGATTAATGGAAAATTTGGTAGCTATAGAATTGTTAAGGAGAAAAGCCTATCTCAATCCAAATTTAGAAATTTTTTATTTTAGGACAAAAGAGGGCTATGAGGTAGATTTTCTGATAAAAGAAGGCTTAAAAGTAAGGCAATTAATCCAGGTAAGCTATGCAAATTCCTTTGATGAAGTAGAGGAAAGGGAGATTAGAGCTTTATTGCACGCAAAAGAATTGTTCAAGCAAGATAAACCAGAGTTGATTTGCATCACTTGGGATTACGAAGATGAGAAAAAACTAAAATGGTTCGGAAAGGAAGGAAAGGTAAAGTTTTTGCCTTTATGGAAGTGGTTGTTGAGCTATAGCCCAAAATAAAAATTTCCAAAATTTAAGTTTTGGAGACAATTATTAAAATGGGCTTTGAAGATATAAGGAGAAGGATTGAAGAAATTTCCAAAATAATAAACCTGAGTGAGAAGGAGATTAGCTTTTTGTTAAGTTTTAAAAGAATTGTTAGAAAAGAGTTGGAAGTTGGAGGGAGGAAATATCCCGCCTTTAGGATAGTGCATAACGATGCTTTGGGTCCTGGAAAGGGAGGAATAAGGTTTCATCCAGAGGTTTCGGAGGATGAAATAAAATCTTTAGCCTTTTGGATGAGTTTGAAAAATTCTCTGATGGGTTTGCCTTTCGGAGGTGCGAAGGGCGGAGTAAAGGTGAATCCCAAAGAACTAACAGATAGGGAAATTGAAGAGCTGAGCAGAGCTTACATAAGGGAATTCTATGAAATATTGGGAGAAAATAAGGATATTCCTGCTCCAGATATGTACACAAATCCAAAAATAATGGGATATATGCTGGACGAATTTGAAAAAATAAAGGGATATCATGAGCCGGGAATGATTACCGGAAAGCCAATTGAGCTTTTGGGATGTAAGCTTAGAGAGGATGCAACTTCTAAGGGAGGCTTCATTATTTTAAAGGAATTTTTGGAGCTTGTCGGCGAAGATAAATCCGAATTGAGAATAGGCATTCAAGGGTTTGGAAATGCCGGCTTTAACATTGCAAAAATGCTTTATCAAGAAGGCTTTAAAATAGTTTGCGTAAGCGATAGCAAGGGAGGAATTTTGGATGAAAACGGTTTAGATATCATTGAGGTAAAAAAGGTAAAGGAAGAAACCGGAAGTGTTGTAAATTCAAAAGGGAAGAGGATTACCAACAAAGAGCTCCTTGAGCATGAGGTAGATTTACTGATTCTTGCCGCTTTAGAAAACCAAATAACAGAGGAAAATGCTGATAAGGTTAAAGCTAAGTATATTCTTGAGTTAGCGAACGGTCCTATAACATCAAAAGCCGACAAAATTTTAAACCAAAATGGAGTTAAGATAATTCCAGACATTTTAGCTAATTCCGGAGGAGTGGTTGCGAGCTATTTTGAGTGGGTCCAGAATAAATGCGGAAATATTTTTGAAGATGAATATTTGGAAAAAAGGTTTGAAAGAAAGATGATAGAAGCCTTCAAAAAAGTTTATGAATTTTCCCAGGAAAGGAATTTGGATATGAGGGTTGGCGCTTACCTAATTGCAATAAAAAGAATTTTGGATGCAGAAAGGGCTAGAGGAAATATATAAATTCTAAAGCAAATATTTTGCATATTTTATGAGCTTTGGTCTTTTTGCCAAAATCTTTGCAAGGAGCCAGAGTTTTTCTCCGTGGGCCAAATCTATTATATTCTCCGAGCTTAAATTTTCGGCTAAAAAATTGAGGTCCTCATTGTCCATATTTTCCAAAACAGCCCTTATTTTTTCAATCCTTTCCAAAGATTTCCCCCTACTTTCGTACCAAATTTCGCTGTATTTTTTAAGAAAGTTTTCAGAAAAATCCTGCCTTTCAAAAGATTCCTTCAAAACCTCTGCAGCAATTTTTGCCGCATATTGAGCCTCAAACAATCCTCCTCCATGAATAGGATTTACCTGCCTCGCGATATCCCCTACCAGCAAAAAATTGTCCTTTACAAGCTCTTTTGTTATTCCTCCTACCGGCAATCCTCCGCTGTTTACCTCTAAGATACTCCCGTTTCTGAATCTTTCCTGTCCTGCCAACCATTCCCTTAAATAACAAACTGCCGGTTTTTCTACATAAGAGGCTATTCCTATTCCTATGTTTGCGACATCCTTTCCCTTAGGAAAAACCCAAAGATATCCTCTAGGGAACCTTTCAGCATCAAAATAAAATTCCAAATAATTTTCTTCCACCTCTATACCTGCCATTTCAAATTGTGCTGCGCTTTCGTAATCCTTAGGATTTATAGGAGGAAAGCCAGCCTTTCTTGCTATAACTCCTTCTACCCCCTCGCATGAAACTATCACCTTTGCCCTTTCGGAAAATTCCTCTCCCAAAAAAACTCCCTTTACTCCAACTATCCTTCCCTTTTCCCTTATTAAATCTGTTATCTCGGTTTTTGATTGGATATATGCTCCTTCTCTAGCAGCCTTTTCTGCCAACCATTTGTCGAACAACTTCCTCTCTATTATAAAACCCTGCACTTCATCAAACTTTATTTCAATACATTTTCCGTTAGGAGCGTAAATCAAAGCACCCTTTATTTTAGCCCTTATGCACCTTTCCGGAATATCTTCTAAATTTAATCTTCTTATAGAATTTGCCGAGATTCCCTCCCCGCACCTTTTCGGGGCGCCTATTTCCTGCCTTTTTTCATATACCGCAACATTCATTCCGTTTTTTGCCAATTCCATTGCAAGTCTTGTACCTGCTGGCCCGGCACCTATTACAATAACATCCCTTTCGCTCTCCATTTTATATAATTGAGTTTAAAATTGAAAAAAGAAAAAAATTATTCTTTCTTAAACCTTTTCTTCAACTTTTCTAAAATTTTTGTTATGGTTGTGTATTCCATTTCCTCTTCTTCCAATCTATGAGGCTGGAAAGGTCCATTCCTTCTTATCAAAGAAGCCATTAGGTTCGCTTCCTCCCTCGCCCTATCAAATGCCGGATCATCGAACATGTCTACCGGACCCTCCAGTTTTCCTTTTGCAAGTTGAAAGCCTAAGGCAACTACCCTTGGAGGACCGTCAAATCTGGTCATATTCGCTTCTATTTCACTTACCGGCATTAAAGGGCCGTTATGAGAGCCTCTCATCCATCCAGCAACCCAGTAAGGTTCAGCAAAAGCCTCTAAGACTTCTCCTACAGCCGGAAAACCGTGCTGAGCCCTAACTATACAAACCGGGTCATCCTTACCAACATACCTTCCGGCTATTAGATTTAACCTTGAGGTTGAGGTTACCGCAGCTATTTCATTATCCTTTTTTCTTCTGACTTCAGCAACTTCATACCTTCCCACCGTACCTATCAAAGCAAGCAGGTCGTAAACCTCTTCGGGACAGCCTATCCATACCGATTGATTTTTCTTTACATCCAACACCTTAAATTTGAATCCTTCATGCATTGCAGGGTCTATTACTAAACCGGGGGTATTGAAGGGGTCAGCAAATATTTTGTATAAAGCCAGGTTCCATGCTCCAGGCTCTGTTTTATCCGCCATGAACACTATTATCGGCTCGCTCGGCCTTTCCTCAAATTCCATTTCAGCAACTCCTGGACCCATTCCCTTCACATTTCCAGAAAAGGTTGTTTTCAATATGTCCTGACCCGCTCCGTATAGTTTTAATTTCTCCGCAAGCTTCGCAGCCTCCTGAAAAATGTTCCATGCCAGCCTATGAATTTGCTCGTTTCCCACTCCTTTCCTATGGGTCATTATTAACTCCAAATCGTCACCGCATCTTGTTACATAGTAATCTATTATCGTTCTTTTTTTCGCTGCCTTTGCCAACATTTTATCTGCTAGCTCAAGAATTTCCGGATGGCTATGACTATGCCCTACCCATCCTCCGACATCGCATTTAATTACAGAAACCGTTATCCTTGCCATAAATAAGTTATTATATTATTTAAAAAATCCTTTTTCCTTTGCATTTCCACGATGGCTTTCAAAAGCAATAGAATCTATAGTTTTATCCTCAACCTTTCCAGTATTTCCTTAGTTGATAAAACCTCTATCCTCCCTTCCAAAACCTTCTTTAATTCCTTATCATTAGACCAAATCTTAGCCTCTAATCCTAAACTCTTTAACTTCAAAGCCAGTGCAACATACGGAAAATCTTCCTCAGGAGAAATTTCCTTAGCCTTTTCCAAAAATTCTGAAAAATTCATCAGGCATAGGTCTTATTTCGGACCTTATAAACTCTAAAACCTTTTCTAATTCTCCTTCAGACAGCTTAGATTTCCTAATAATTTCCTCCTTATGCCCTTCAATTTCATCCCAAATAAACTCAGGAGCAACCAACTCAAAAATTTCAAATATGCTGTTAAACTCAAACAACCTTAAAGTAGTTCCTTCTTTTATCAATGCCGAAAACACAACATTAGCATCAACAACCAGTAGCATCTTAATTCACTTCTTCCCAAGCAACCTTTCATACCTTTTTGCCAAAGATTTATTCACGAGCTTTCCTAATTCTAACGCCTCTTCCTCAGTTAGCTTTGACTTTGCCGCAATTCTTTCTAACTCCTTAAATTCTTCAAGCTTTTCTTCAACGAATCTCTGGAATGCAATTTGCAACAGCAAGGGGTCAACTTTAAAAAATTCCCTAAAATCTTCCGGAACCTTAAACTTTATCTCCGCCATAAAAAACTTACAGCAAGAATATAAATAAAAACCTTTCTCTTCTCTCAATAATCCAACCCATTTTTTACTTTCCGAATACAACAAATTTACCTTAAATTTTAAATCCAAACTAAAACCGGGAAAATAAATATATTTATTTTTCCATAATATCGTTATTATGAACCAAAAATATCTCAACATAGGAGAAAACTCAATAATGGTACCATCTACAATTAAAATCTTTATAAAAATTTCAGCAAAACACAAACAAAGCAGAATAAAGGAAATTATAGGCATCCTTAAAGGAGCTAAATATTCTTCCTTAGAGCTCCAAGGGAAATCCAAAGAATGGTGGGAGAGAGAAGCTAAGAGCTTGCTAAACCCTAATTTTTAAAATCAACAGAATAATTTTTTATGGAATATTCCGAGCTGATAGAGGTTTACAAAAAGTTGGAGGCAACTCCGAAAAAGTTAGAAAAGATTGATATACTTGCAGAATTTTTAAAAAAGGCGGAAGGAGAGGAGCTCCCAATCCTTCTCAGACTCTTGGAAGGAAACATCTTCATGCCTTGGGAAAATTTGGAGCTCGGAGTTGCTGAAAAAATGATGATCAACGCTATTCAGAAATGCACCGGAATATCTCAACCGACCTTACTAACCATGCTTAAGGAAACCGGAGATTTGGGAGAGGTGGCTGTTAAAGCTTTAAGCCAGAGAAAGCAGGTAACCCTTTTCAAAAAAAGACTCACGGTAAAAGAGGTTTACGAAAATTTGAGGAACATAGGGCTTTGCGTAGGAGAAAAATCTCAGGACAGAAAAATTTCCATAATTTCAAGGTTGTTGAATTTTGCAGACGCTGAAGAGGCTAAGTATTTGGTTAGAACCTTGTTGGGAGATTTGAGGGTTGGGGTGGCAGAAGGAATTTTGTTGGAGGCTATTGCAAAGGCATTTAATGTCGGAAGGGACAAGGTTGAGCACGCTTACAATTTTAAGGTTGACTTCGGAGAAGTTGCAAAGCTAGCTAAGGAAGGAGAGCAGGCCTTACTCTCTGTAAAACCCGAAATTGGGAAGCCTATAAGGGTTATGCTTGCTGAAAGGGGAGAATCTATAGAAAAGGCTGTAGAGGATACAAAGGAACCCGCAATAGAGATAAAATATGACGGAATGAGAACTCTGGTTGAAAAAAAGGGAGATAAAATATGGTTGTTTACAAGGAGGTTGGAGAATGTAACTGCTCAATTCCCTGATTTGGTCGAGCTATGCAGGAAGAATTTGCTTTTTGTTGAGGGAATTGTTGAGGGGGAAACTTTGGGAATAGATGTAAAAACAGGGAGACCTTTACCATTCCAGGAATTGTCCAAAAGGATTCACAGAAAGTACGATATAGAGAAGATGGCAAAAGAAATTCCAATCCAAATAAACTTCTTTGATTGCATTCTGGTTGATGGTGAGGAGGTCTGGAAAAAGTCTTTTAAGGAAAGAAGAAGGATTCTTGAGGAGGTTGTAGATGAGGAAGAGGGAAGGTTTATGCTAGCAAAGCAAATCAGAACCCGGGATATAAAGGAAATAGAAAAGTTTTATCAGGAAGCTTTGGAGCAGGGACAGGAAGGAATAATGATTAAGAATCTCCTTGCTCCTTACCAACCTGGAAGAAGGGTAGGATATATGTATAAAATAAAGCCTGAGAAAGAGACTTTGGATGTGGTTATAGTCGGGGCTGAGTGGGGAGAGGGAAGAAGGGCTAACTGGTTAGGCTCTTTTGTGCTTGCTGTTAGGGATGAAGAAACAGGAGAATTTTTGGAAATAGGGAAGATGGGAACCGGCTTAACCGATGAGCAGTTTAAGGAAATAACGGAAAGGCTGAAACCCTATATTATAGCTGAGCATGGAAAGGAAGTCAAATTAAAACCAGTTTTGGTTATAGAGGTAGGGTTTCAGGAACTTCAAAAATCTCCAAATTACAACTCGGGCTTTGCTTTGAGGTTTCCTAAGTTGGTGAGGTTTAGGGATGATAAAAGTCCGGAAGAGGCAGATACCTTGGAAAGGGTCAAAAGATTGTACGAACTTTACAGCAAGAAATAGTAAGAGCGATTTTAAAACTTTATAATAAAACCAATTATTGGGCCCGTAGCTCAGCCTGGATAGAGCGACTGCCTCCTAAGGAAGGGGGCTTCGCCCCCTTTCCAAACCCCCCTTTTTCTAATAGTTTTTGGAGAGAGCAGTAGGTCCGGGGTTCAAAGCGGGAAATCCTTCCCTGCACCCTGAAAAAAATTTTGAGAATCCTCGCGGGCCCGTTGATTTTAAAAAAATATAGCCAAAGTTAGGAATATTGCATAAGCAATCCATAGAATTTTTTTCTCATTTGTTAGCCTGGTAATTCCTAAGGTTTTCCCTTCTTCAAACCTATCCCATATCTCTGCTTGGATATAACAGGCAAGGTAGGAAGCCATAGCCAGCAAATATACCATGTAGGAATTCATAAGGTAATAAATCACCTTCAGAATAGGTACATCAAACAGGAGCGGAGTAAAATAAATATAAATGCATAAAAGATAAAGTAAGGAAGCAACCCATATCACCGTTTCATAAATTTTTCTCGATATATTGAGCCAACTAAAGACCAAAAATTCTGGATATGGATAGGGCAAAAAAACAACCATAGCAGCCAACCCAGTAAGAAATGCTGGGATTGCCTGCAAGTTGGGAACATAATATAAGGAAATTAAGAAGAGCAGTGCAATCGGAAAATATGCAGTAAATTTCTTAACCTCTATCATAATATAAAGTCGTTATTTATAAAAAAGTTTTATGTTTCCGAAAGTTACCTTTCTTTTAGCCATCCTTAGTATAATCTTCTCGGTATATTTCTGGGAGTACGGAAATAATTCATTTCTGGCTGAATTCGGATTTTCTTATGACAACCTTTTGGCGGGCAAATATTGGGTTATAATAACATCAATATTTTTACATTCAAGTTTGGATCATCTTATCTCAAACCTCTTCGCCCTCTTGCTTTTCGGAATTCCCTTGGAAAAAAACATAGGTTCTGGAAGGTTACTCCTGATTTTTTTGTTTGGAGCCTTTTTAGGACAAGTATTTGCAGTCCTTTACTATGGCCCTTCCCAAATAGCAATAGGTGCGAGTGCGGGAATTTTTTCTTTAATTGCCTGCGCCCTAATTTTGGTTCCTGTAACCATAGAGGCCTATTTTTTTCCAATACCTTTGGCACTCTTTGCAATAGGTTATTTGATTTATACCATTATAGGTGCTATGGCTAATTATCCTCCGAATGTTGCCCATATTTCCCACATAGCCGGAGCTCTTGTAGGCTTGAGCTATGGATTTTACACGAAAGGTGTGAAAAAAGGTATAAAAATAATTATTGCCGCATTTTTTATGTTCCTTCTGGCGCCCTTCCTTTTCACCTTCCTGCTCTCCTTAGTAAAATTTATAATTTCACTGTTCTAAATTATGGAGCTTTTATGCCTAGGTGGAGGGGATGAAATAGGAAAAGAAGGATTTTTAATAAAAGAAGGGGAAGTCTCAATTCTGCTTGAATACGGAGTTAAATTACAGCCCGAACCCCCTTCCTACCCGGAAAATGTAAAGGAGAAAATAAATGCGGTTTTTGTTACCCATGCCCATTTAGACCATGCCGGAGCTTTGCCTTTATTATATAAGAATCAGGAAATTCCCTGCCTGCTTACACCTCCCACATTGGACATATATTACCTCCTTATAAAAGATTTTTTGAAGGTACAGCAGATAAAAGGCTATCCGGAGCCTTTTTCAGAGAAGGAGTTGGAACTATTCTTTAAGAATGTGAGTAGGATAGATTACCATGACAAACTCAAGATTAAAGACAAAAGCGTCCATATATTTAATGCGGGCCATATTCCCGGGAGCTATTCAGCATTTATAGAAGGGGAAAAGAATCTGTTATTTACCGGGGATATCAATACCAAAGACACCTTATTGGTTAACGGTATGGATAAAAAGATACCCAAGGTTGATGTTCTGGTTATAGAATCTACCTATTCAGATAAGGAGCATAACGATAGGGAGGAGGAGGAAATAAATTTTATCAACAAAATTCAGGAATATGAAGACGGAATAGTTTTGCTACCCGCATTTGCAGTATCAAGGGCGCAAGAAGTTTTGTTGATCTTGAAGGAATACGGCATATTGGATAGAAGGGAGGTTTACATGGACGGTATGGCGAAAAGAATCTCGGACATTATTTTGTATCATAGGAGGTATTTGAAGGATTCAAAAGCCCTGAAAGATGCCTTAAGAAAGGTTAGATTCCTTGCCAGGAATGAGCAGAGAGATAAGGCACTAAAAAAAGGTTCCGTAATAATAACCACTTCCGGCATGCTTCAGGGTGGGCCGATAGTATATTACCTAACCAAGCTGAAGGATTTTGAGAACGGGTGTGTTTTGCTTACAGGGTATCAGGTTGAGGATACTCCTGGAGACAAACTTCTGAAAACTAATTATTTTGAAAATGAGGGAGAAAGGTTTAAAGTAAAGATGGAGGTAGAGAAATACGACTTTTCCGCTCATGCCGATAGAGATGAATTGTTAAATTTAATCAGGAGTATAAACCCGAAGAAGGTTGTATGCATTCATGGAGAAAAAACAAAAGAATTTGCCGACGAATTGCAGGGGATGGGTTACGAGGCCTATTCTTTAAAAAGTTCTGAAAGTTTGGAACTGTAAGGTTAATAATGCTTGGGAACTATTATGCTATTTTGCAAAATGAAAAGGAAGCAAATTTTTTGGAGGCTGATTTCGAGAGTTTAAAAAAGGAAATCACCGAAATTTTAAAATCCTGCGAGCTCTGTGAAAGAAAGTGTAGAGTTAATAGGGAGAAAGGGGAAAAAGGTTATTGTAAAGCCCCCAATCATTTGCTAATATCTTCCGAATTCCTACATTTTGGGGAAGAGGATTTCTTAGTTCCTTCTCACACAATTTTTTTCATGG
>Ga0190308_1000560_pt1 | contig 11694 bp, 24 predicted proteins | sample 48700756_MG_FD_165050 | JGI IMG/M metagenome (GOLD analysis project Ga0190308, IMG submission 165050) | Hydrothermal vent sediment bacterial communities from Southern Trench, Guaymas Basin, Mexico - 4870-07-5-6_MG | ecosystem: Environmental > Aquatic > Marine > Hydrothermal vents > Sediment ...
TCTCCCACTTATTCTTGACCCTCTGTACCTCGAACTCCTCGAAATTTCCTAGATGAGTTAAATATCCTTTGTTCAAGCTTATTCCCAATCTTGGTGCTTCCTCGTTAACAACTGACTCAAGTATAGGATGAATATCTTGTACAGTGATTTGTTTTTTTCCTTCAATAATTTTAATATAGTAGCTCTGAATAAGCTTATGTAGATTTTTGCCAAAAACATTATACACGTTCTCCTTTGAGGGTAGAGGAGGTATTCCATAATCTTTTTGGCACCAAAACTTGAACGGACACTGAAGAAATGTCAAAAAGTTCCAAGGTGAAAGTGGGAATATTTTTGTCATTTTATGTACCGCTCTATAACTCTTATAGCTGCTCGTAATCCATCCTCCTTACCGGTCTCGTAGATATACTCTCCTGATTCATTTATCTCATTTTTCTTTTGTTCTATTCCTTTTATGATTTCTTCTATCTCTTTGATTACATCCCCTATAAGTCCTCCTCTCTCAGCAAGAGATACAAATTCTCCTCCTTTCATTTTATATCACCTCCTTACTCTTTGCAATGTGTTATAGCTAAAACACTCGCTAAGAACCCTGCTAACTGTACAAGCAAACTACAATTAAGTTTTAATGCTCGCTCAGCTTCTGCAAGTTTCTGGTAGATTACAAATTTCTTCACCGATGGAATATCCAAATCTTTTATCTCTCTATAGAACAGTTCAACAATCTCTGAACCATCCACCGCAGGATTCTGAATGATAAGACTCTCAAGTTTTATTAAACATTCTTCCCATTCACCTTTGATACTCGCTCGGAATATCTCCTTTATTTGATTGACCTCCGCACTTTTCTTCTGCACGTACTGAATCAAATCTTCTTTGTTATGTGTGTAGTTTCCAATTACACCCACTAATCGCCTTGCATCGCCTCTTGAATAATCAACAAGAACACTCAGAACCTCCCTTGCTTCCTCTTTATCATTGAACTTTATTCCTTCTTCTCTCAGTACTCTGACTGCTATTTTCGCAAGTGCCTCTCTGCTAAGAGGATTGAAATAAAAATTGCTACATCGAGAACTAATAGCATCAATTATCCGCCAAGAGCGGTTTACAGTCATAATCAAACGATTCTTTGTTCTCTGTAACGCTTGTTCCATCGGGCGCCTCAGCGCTGCCTGGGCATCTGTTGTTAGGCTGTCCGCCTCATCAAGAAGGATAATTCTCTCTCCACTTGTAAATAAAAGTGTTTTGATTTTCTCCCTCACAACATCAATACCTCTTTCATCACTTGCATTCAATTCGACCACTGTTACACCTAACTCTTTCGCAAGGACATAAGCACAAGCTGTTTTTCCTACTCCAGGTGGTCCTACGAAAAGAAGGTGTGGGAGGTCACTGATATCTTTGTACTTTTTGAGGGTCTTTACAACTTCATCCTGACCAAATACTTCACTCCAACTTTTTGGAATATATTTCTTTTGAAATGTCATTTTTGTTCCCACCAAAGTTATCCCCTATCAGGATAGACACTGAATTTATCTATCCTACAAATCTTCTCTGCAACTTTTGCTCTGTTCTTTGTCAGGACAATCATTTTGACCCGTCTAGGATATGCTTGAGCACTTATAGATGAGCCAAGAATGATAACGTCTTTACCATGTTTCTTTTCAATCTCTTGTAACTCTTTTTCTCCTTCTTCAGTTGGTATAATCCTAACTTCGTAAATAAATTTTGACACTTGCCTTTCTTCCATCCTTGCTTGCAGTAAATAACCACTTGGATAGGCAATTGTTCCATCTTCGAACCTTAGTTCATGTGGGGTACAATTCACTACTTGTACCCCATTACTCAGTCTTGTAACTTCTCCCATTTTCTATACCTCCTTTCTTTTCATATACTTCTTTTGAAGCAAAACGAAGAAACAAAACATTATTTTTGTTCTTTTTCCTCTAGTGCTGATGCTATACGCTCAAGTGCTACAACAAGACTAACTAGTACACCTGCCTCTATTTCAATCATGTAATCTGCTTCTGATGTGGCTCTATTTGTACCTTTTTTCCATACTAAAATTTTTATTGTTGACATTTCTTATTACCTCACACCCATTCTTTTTACTACTAGAATTTTTTCATCCATTTGTACTATACTCCTTATCACTCCTTATCTTTCTCTATACCTTGTATAACATCACCTAATTTACTATATGCCTTTCTGCATAATATCTCAAAAAATGAAGACTTCATCTCAAAGTATCTATATAGTGTTGGGTATGACCCCGTCGTTACTTTCAGATTTTTCGCCCATTGCTCAGCTCTCTTTCTTGCTTCTTCTAGTATTTCAATAATCATTTTTTCTCACCTCCTTTTCCCCGTCTCTTCTATAGAACTTTTTGATTCCAAAATCCTTTCTGCTTCAGAGATGAGAAGTTTAAGTTTCTCCTCTTTGTTAATTATTGTTAACTTACTAAACAACCCAGTAATTAACGTGTCTAAGATTGCAGTAGCATCAAAGTTATCTTCTGAATCACTATTTATGATATCCACGATTTCGTCAATCAATTTGAACAATCTATAATATTTTTCATTTTTCATTTTTATCACTTTCTTACTTTTTCCTACCTCAATTTCTCTTTACTTTGACTCTTTTTTCTTTCAACTACCTCTTCTTCAAGTTCTGTCAATCTCATCTATCATTCACTCCTTTCTCTCTTCTTTTCTCTTTAAGATCACTCTTAGTTCCAACCCACCGAGCTCTGTTTGTAGCTGAGCCAGCTCTATTACTTCTACCTTTGAATCCAACATGTACAATGCATCCAGAAGCGTGAGTCTCCTTTTCCCTGCGGCTGTAATCATCACCTTTGGCTGTTTTGCAGCTTTCAAAGCATACATTACAGCTGAGATATAATAGTATTTCGCTTTTTTTCCTACTCTGACCCTGTCATATACTATTTCTTTACCACACTCCCAGCAGATTTCACTTACTTTGTTCTCCTCTGTCTCCTTGATGTATACATCTTTTGAGCCACAATACACACATCTATTAGATCTATTTATTTCATTCATTTTCTATTTGGACCTCCTATCTATTTTATATATTTTCAATCAGTACTAGTACTCACCAGCACTTCCTTATGGGCTTTGAACCATATCAAAACACTCTCTATCGTATCTACGACATCCTCTACACTTTTGAAATTGAACCGGTGCAACTGCTCGTGTATAAACGCTCTCAAACTTCGCTCAAAATATTCCATCTCTCTATCATCCATTATTCTCTTCCCCCTCTCTCCTTTCTTCTTTCAATCTCAACTAGTCGTCTCACTATCTCCCTCCTCCGAGATTTCAAGTTTCTAATGGTACGAGTCAATCCCGGAGTCGAGCCGTCTCGTTGCTCTTGTTCTTCTTTCTCTATTATACTTTTATTTACTTCCAACAGCTCCTGTTTCAAATTTCTCTCTACTTCCATCATCTCCCTCCTCATACCCTAACAATGTAAGAAACTCAGACTCTATATCGTAAAGAAACCTACAAGCTATAGCATTAATTTTATTGTTTAATCTTTGAAAAGCATCGAAATCTTGTTTGTGCTCTCGTGTATATTTTATATCCTCTATTAGCTCAGGTATTACAATAACATTGAACTCATTTAATATCACATCTGAATGTGTGATTCTATGAACAATGTATCCATACACAGATATCATCAACTCTGGAAGTTCTTTTTCTACATTCTTTCGTATCTCTTTATCAATCTTCTTCAGTATTCTCTTGTATGACTCTACAAAACGCTTTTTGAGTTCCAACACCTCATGAAACTCATGTGAGTTACGACGCTTGTATCCTACAGTATTTTTTCTATACTCATCCAAGAACTCATCGAGTGCATCAATGTACCCAGTAATCTTTTGATACTGAATGACTGAATCTTGAAGAAATGGTAGAACAGGCAGTACAAAGTCATCAGTATATTTCAGTAAACTTGCCAAGCCCTGTATCTGAGGATACCCTTCTATCTTAAGCAGATTGGAATCTTTGAAATAATTGATAAGTTCATTGCAAAAACTGTGAGCTTTTCTACATAATTCATCTGTCTCGTTGAACTTCAGAATCAAAAATCTTTCTATATGCTTCTCTTGTGGCATTGTACGCATCATACCCCTCCTTTATCAATTTCTGCCTTTCTTCTATGTACTGACGCTCTAATTCATTCATTTTTTTCTTGCTTCCCAAAAATCTCGTCTATTGCCCACCTAACATCAACAACTGTATCACCTATAGCAACAGCTTTTCCAACTCCATACGTTCCTTCTGGAATTGCATAGTAGAAAGACTTTTCATCCTCGATACCTTCACACCAAATAATATCGTATCCTCTGTGTCTCTCTACAAGCACTTCCTTACAAGGATTAGTGCTCAATACTACTCCGTATGGTTCCTCTTCCATTTTTCTCACCTAATGCTATCAAACTTTCGAGCACTGCTACACGTCCTCTATGAAAGCCCCTCAAGAACTCATTCTTCTCATTCCAAATCAATGGTTCTATCTCTCTCAACATTCTTCTCAAATAGACTATATCTTCCTTGTTCATTTTTCCTACTAAAATAATATATATACTACTTAGTATAGTATATTATTAATAACCACCCCACTATTGATTGTATTCAATAGTGGGTATATAATCACTGAGAGGTTACTAAAAGGTAACCTCTCATAATTGTTTCGCTTTAAGACACTACTTGCCTTTGTATATTCAGAACTAACTGCTGTAAACTCTCATCAAGTCTCTCATGAGAGCACTGTACTTTGTTTCTATACAGGTACTTCTGTATTGGAGTCGGCTCTCCAAACAATACACCTATCACAGGAAAGTACATCTGCGTCTCATTTATTGCTTTCATCGTATCTCGTATCGCAGTGTTACGCATGTACTCTGTACCATTATCTGCAGGTTCACCATCTGAAAGCACGATTAAAAATCTCTGCGCTTTTGGATTCGCGTATTGTAAAATATATGACCTAACAACTCTGATATGATACCCATCTCTGTTCCCAATACCAGTTTTTGCACTTGCTATTAAATCCGTTCGTTTCTCTGAGAAACCTTTGTAGCGATACGTATTCATGATATGATAGCTTGTATCTCCTGCTCTTTGGTCAAGGGAACAAAAACCAAAAATACTGAATTCTATTCCTTCAATTGCTTTTAATGCCTCACTGAGGACTATCAAAGTTTTCTTTGCTCTCCCTATTCTAATTGGGGAATTCATCGAACCACTTTGATCCACTAAAAATGTGAGACTGAGACTTCTCCTCACATCCTTGGAGACTCTCTCAAATGTAGGGATTCGTGCCTGCATATACGACTGAATACTCCTATTGATATTTATAGAGCCTCCTTTATTCTCCCTCATCCGAGATGTATTTCTTATTTGTATAATTGCCTTACGCAGACGTGATATTAGCCCAGCACTCTCAGTTACAACTTGCTCATAGAAAAATTCGTCGTTGTTATTGAACCTTCGCGCTATTTCTTCTTCAGTAATCATATTACGTACTGGGATATATACAAATGTGCTACTGTCACCAAATCTCCTGAAAGGATCATCTCCTTTCACTCCTTTCCCTAACTCAGTAGGAGAAGAATTATTTACACTCTCTTTACGCTCTTCTATTAGTTTTTCAATACTCTCTCGAGACAAAGCTTTTGATTTGAATTCTCCCTCTTGAACTCCAGTGCTACTAAGTAACGGTGTCACCTCTAGTACTAACCCTTCTGGAGGTTCACTATCCTTCTTAGGATTATCTTTGAAATTAGTTTTTTCTACCTCTATTTCTTTTTTGTTGTGTTTCTTTTCTCTTTTTGCACCCCTACTTATTCTTTCAAAATATTCAAGTACTCGCTCTGCTGCATTTACTACACTTTTCTGAGTCCATTTCTTTGTTATTTCATTATTAACAAACTCTATTAGTTCCTTTAACCCTTCATCAGTGTTATCCTTAATTGGAAACCCTATCATGTATGCAATTATTCGAACTAATATGTAATCAATAGTACTAAGATTTTCTTTCTTTTTGCATATTTTTCTCATTAACTTGAAGTTCTTTTTCTTGAATTCGTCTTTCGCACCGGGAAAGATTTTCGTGAAAAGATACTCGATACGTCTATCCTCTAGTGCATTTACAACTCGCCAAACTATGCTCTTACCATACTTTTCGCATAGTTTTTCTGTCAGAGTAATGTACGTACTACTATTTGTAAAAAGTATATGGGCAGACTCATGCTGCCCCAGTGCTCTTAGTAACTCCCAATCACTTTTGAGCGGTAGATACACTTTTCCATTGTATAGATCAACAGAAGCTTTTCTACTGTTCTGAATATAGAATTGCTCCCCACTCCATACCTTCACGAGCTTGCTCATTAATAGTCCTCTATAATTTACTGTATCATTACTAACTAGTTCTTCAAAATGGAAACTTGTACTTGTGCTCATTTCTTTCACCTAGAAACCAGGAACTATACTCTTTACTATGTTCTTTACGACATCTTCTGACACTTTACTCTTTACGAACTTATCAAAGAAAATCAATTGTATAGCGTCTCTTACATCCTTGAATCTTCGAATTACTGAGTACTGCTTCATCTCTCGAATTGTTGGATAATCGTCAAGCTCCCCTTTCTCATAGCTTTGTTTCATTGCTTTCACTATTCCGATGATTGTATTACGCTCATGTGCACTTTCAATTCCATTCTTCTTAAGAATCTTACTGAGGATGCTATCACTTGGAAATCGTAGTTTCTTTTCAATGAATCGTGAATGTAACGCACGGTTCAATGTAAACAATCCTTCATATCCTATATTTGCTGTTGCAACTATATACAGTTTTCCTGTTCCATTTAAGTGTAAAACCTCACCTGTTGGCTTGATTTCTAGTTGTCGCTGAAAATCGAGTAGACTGTGTAGCATTAATGACACACCTGGATTGATTGCGTTTATCTCCTCAATTACAAGCATTGCGTCTTCCCCATTACAAGCTGTTTTTACAGCCTGCGTAATAATTCCATCGACAAATGTACTGAAGTTTATGTAATACCCAACTAAATCAGATTCATTCAGACCATGTGAACAATTGAAACTGTACCGGGGGATATTCCACTCTTTTGCAATATTTGCTGCGAGTAGGCTTTTACCAATACCTCTGTCTCCTGATAGTAGGAGATTCTCTCCTGCTTGTAGTATTTGCTTTGCATCTTCGATATCTTCCGCCTCACCAATATACTCCTCTACATCTTCTACTTTGTAGTGATACGAGGGTGTTGTTACATGCACTATTTGATTACTTTTTCCTACCTTCTCTGTTTCTGTGAAATTTTCAAGTTTTTCTGTGTTTCCTCGTAGTTTAATAACTTTTGTATGATCCACTTCCTCAATTTCAACAACTCCATCATACAATAGCTTCCCTACGCGAATCACTATATCACGCTTTGAAACGTTGCCGAATTGCTCTCGAAATTGCGCTACTAACTCACTCTCAGTTATTCCATTTCTTCCACTATTAGATATTATCTCAATAATTTTCTTATGTATTCTTCCTTTCATCCCATCCTCACCTCAGTTGGTTCGAGCCTTTTATCCACCACCTTTACATCCTACTTCTGAAAGAACTCCTGAACCGCTTTCTTCACTGCCTCTTCCTCTTCTTTCGTGACTGGTCTTCCATCATGCGCTTCAACAATTTCACCTTCATAATCTAATGTTGAATCGTAGTACTTTATGCAAGTGAACCCCTTGCCATCTCTTTTCCTCTTCACGTAGTAATGCTTTGTAGTCCCAACTTCGCTTATATCAAATTCGTCCATTTCTCAATATTTCTCCTATACTACCCTTTTTAAAATATACACCTAATAAAGAAACACAAGAGACTTACATCAAAAAGAAAAACTACTGAAAAAACCGCAAATACTTTCTTCATATTTTCTCACCTCCATACCGCCTCAGACGAAATCTTTTCCGCCTTTCTATCTATTATCTCCAAACCGCACTTCGGACATCGAATCACCCTTGTAATTTCTCTCCTCCCATCTCTGGTGTACCCATAACTGTACTCAGTCTTTAAATCGTGGTCACAATACTTCTGTGCTTCTTTTAGGAGCCTTTCTCTTTTCGAAGAAACTGCAAGATTGAGGCCCTCGCTCTCTGGTCCAGAGAAGGATTTAATCTCTCTTATCTGACTCATTATTTCATTGAATTTCTTCTTATTTGGTGTGTTTTTGATTTCCCTTTTTGGCAATCGTCTCTTTAACTCATTGTACTTTGCTTTCTTCTTCTCCTTCTCCCTTCGCCATCTCTCTTTTTGTTCTTCTTTTTCTTGTCTCAAAAATTTAAGAATTTCGTTCTGATATTTCTTTATGTCACTGATGGCATTGCTACTGAGCTTCTTTCTTGTGTATACATGTTCACCTCGGAGAACTAGCTGGTGCTGTATGATAAGATTCCTAACAATCTCCTCTTTTTTACTAACTTCCATTTTCACTCCTCACTCTCCTCTCCACTGATGTAAATGGATGGCACTTTCTATATTCTTCCCAGTCCTCATAGTAGTGCATACTATCGTCAACAACATAGCCATCTCTTTCACGGATTTCCTCAAATTTTGTTTTGTTCATTTTTCGCCTCCTGATGAAGGAGAAGGGAGTCGAACCCTTGCACCCTCAGTAGGGGTAGCTAACTCCTACCCCCGCTATCTGGTGTGCTGGCGCGACACATCACCATGATAGCTCTGACCCCCTCAGACCGCGCCTTAGTCTGAGTTCAGGGGCGGGTGCCCACCTCTGGCTCCCTCAAAAAATAAAAAATTTGAAAATTTCTCATGCAACTACTTGAAAATCTTCTCGCCACAATAGCGACACTGGTAGACCTCTATGGGTTTACCTGTCCGCCCGTTGTACACAGTTTGCCGCCACTCAAAGCAGTGGCGACCCTTCGAGCACTGGTATTTTTGGGAGAGGGTTGCCTTTATGCACCAGCGTGCTGCAGCGATATCGCTGACAGAACGCTCTCGCTGCATTCTTTTGAACTCGTTGCGTATTTCGCTGAGTTCTTCATCACTCAGCTCGCTGTATGCTTTCTTAATCTTCTTCATTTCGTTTTCGATCTCTTCATCAGTTATGACATCTTCACTCATTCTTTTGTTACCTCCTTGCAATCCGGGCAGGTCCAAAGATTATCGCCCTCGAGCTCCCAGCCCGCCTCACCGGCGAGCTGATTCGCAGAAATGAAACCCGTTCAATTACCTTCTCTTCAAAGTCTACATCATCCCAATCCCAAACAACCACTTCTTCCATCTTCTTCTTCACCTCCTTTCTAAAGGACGCGGAGTTCATCGCCTCCGCCTCGCTCACCACGATACAAAGTCACCTTCAAGCTCAATTATATATTCAGGATACACTGGTTTCATCACTGAACACCTCCCAACACAATCTTTCCTTCCTTGAACAACTCTGAAACCATCCCTTCTTTTTGTAGTTCTTCTACCATCGAGCCAACTACCTTGATAGTATTGCTCTCTGAACTGATAGCCTTTGTAACGATTCTCTTACATATCTCCATTCCTTTATCATAAGGGATACTCTGGTAGTTTCCATCCGCAATTTTGAAACAAAACCTTAATCTCTCAAGGAAAATCCATCTACTCACTTGCTTTTGTCTTTCTCCTGATATAATGAACACTCGAAGCTCTTTTTTCTTCCCATCATTTCCATTATTCCCATTCATCCCATCATCACCTCCTGTAAGAACTCGTATCTGTGTTCCCACACTGCTTTTATAAACTTTCCTTGTTGACCTTTTTTTATGTTTCTGAGGAATCTCTCCTCAAACCACTTCTCTACATTCTCACTTGCTATCAGTGGAATAACTATTGGATTTGGTCCCTTCGTTACTTTTATATATCTGTTCCGCTTTCTTGTCCCTATTTTCTTTAAGTACACTCTTATGTACCTTGGTCTTATTGTAACAAGACCCCCACTCCTCTCCACAAAAAATCTCTCATTGCTATACACAACCTCTCCACGTGGTACAACTTCTTTCTCCTCTAAGAAAAGGAGCTTCTTTTCTTTCTCCTTTTCTTGCTCTCTCTGCTCTCTGTTCTCCTCAATACAATCCAAACCCAAAGGTTCCGTCCAAACCTTTTCTAAGGCTTCGTCCAAATCCATTTTTCTCACCTCACTATTACTATCTGGGCAATCAAGGAATCAAACCTTGCGAGGCACTCTACATGCATTGCCCAAAAAATTGAAAAATAAAAAATAAAAAAATTCTCGCCCTCGCCCTAAAGGTTTAAGGGTTCATCGTTCAGCTATCTCCGTCCACAACACACCACTCATGTGCTGTCTCCCTCCTTTGTCTCTCGCCCTGTGTTTTGGGCGGGGCGAGGAAGCTTTCCCCAGCCATAAGCATAGAACCAGGCACGCAGGCTCCACACCCCTTCAGGTTTCCCTTCAGGTCAGATGGATGTTTTCCCCACCCATCCTCACTACCTACTATTACATTACTATCAGCCATATATAAAACCATAGGTTTCATTTAACTTTTTTTATGAATAATATAATTCTAAAAATATGAAAAGAGCTTTTACTCTATTACCTATATGTATAAAAGCTCTTCTCGAAATCCTTGATAAAATTCCAGATAATCTTTCTCTGCGGTGTATTCAATATTGTAACTATTTGACCCTTTGTCGCCCCTCTAATCATTACTATCTTCGCTTTAGACATATCTTTGATAATTCTCACAAGTGTTGCGCGAGATACACCTGTTCGTCTTTCAAGTTCTTTCATCGTCGTATCATTTCTTACTCTCGAAAGTTTATGCAAGAACATCAGAACCTTGATATGGTTCTTTGAACCAAATACTCTCCAAATCATACCTTCTATTGCTGCCATTTTACATCACCTCTTTTGTACTATTATCTAATTCTATTCTATTTCCCCTCAATCGTGAAATTATATCTTTCTTCTGTCTTTCTACTTCTTCTATTCTCTTACTCCATTCTTCTTCTCCCTGTTCAAACTTCTCTAGTATATTCCTTGTTTCTTCCAAATCATAGATGAACTTTTCAATTTCTTTCTTTGACGCCTCTATAACTTCATCAGGTAGATCTCTACTCGTAATCAATGAATGATATATACACAATCTTATAAGAGAAGATACCTCCAAACCTAAAGTTGTTGCCACAGTACTTATCGCTGCAAATATTTCCTTCTTTATCTTAATTGACTTCCGTGCCATCTTATCTACACCATCCACACATATCTTTGTATCCATTGTGTAATTCCTTATTCGTTTCATCTTTGCATATCGCAGTTTCCTCCTTAATCGTTCTATCTCTCTTATAGTTTTTCCATACTCATGTTCCATTATTGAAAACCCATGTTCAATAACTCTCCTACTTAGTTTTTGCCAGTTGAGCTTCTGATTCCTCTCTTTTATATCTGTTAGCACTAGTCTTATTATCTGAGGAAGATTTATTGTAGTTGCTTGAAGCTCGCTGTCTTTGATTTCTTTTTCCCCTTCTCTCACTATCTCTTCTACTCCCATCTCATAATATCTCTTTTCTTCCATTTCTACTAGTACCTCTTATATTATACAATATGTCTCATCCTATATATTATATAATATCAAAATATTGATATTGAAA
>Ga0190308_1000561_pt1 | contig 11670 bp, 8 predicted proteins | sample 48700756_MG_FD_165050 | JGI IMG/M metagenome (GOLD analysis project Ga0190308, IMG submission 165050) | Hydrothermal vent sediment bacterial communities from Southern Trench, Guaymas Basin, Mexico - 4870-07-5-6_MG | ecosystem: Environmental > Aquatic > Marine > Hydrothermal vents > Sediment ...
CCCCGAAGACCAGCAGGCCCATCACTACCCCTATGATGCTTCGTTTCCACATAGTCTCCTCCTCCAGCTAAACGATGGGGCCCTCCTCGCGGAGAGGAGGGCCCCTCCGTCGTTAGCCTCCCTCGCCCTGAGGCTACAATGGCGATGTGGAGTGCGACACCACCGTCTCATTGGCCAGCTTGCCGTTGTTAGTTAACTGCCCCGGCAGCTCCTTGACGGCGGAGTGAACCCACGCCTATTATGGTCCCATCCTCTCGGACCATGACCGCGTTCACCCCACCGAAGTAGAGGTTTAAAGGACTGTACAGCTTTATCTTATGACCCAGAGCTTCCAAAGCGGCGAGCGTCTCCTCGGGATAGCCTTCCTCCATGCGGAGTTCCTTGTATGCTACACGGCTGCAGAACTTCGGTGCCGCAATGGCCTCCTTTAAGTCCATGCCGAAATCCACCACGTTGACGATGACCTCGAGCAGGGTGGAGATGATACGCCCCGCGCCGGGTGTACCCACGACGAGGAAGATTTCCCCATCCCTCTTGACGATCGTGGGCGCAACAAGCGTCCGAGGGCGCTTATAGGGGGCAATCTCGTTGAGATCGGTGGGGTCGGTGGGATCATAGCGGTTGAAGTTATGAAGCTCGTTGTTCAGGAAGAAACCGTAGCCGGAAACAAAGACTTGTGACCCCCAGAAGTAACTCAGGGTCTGCGTCAAGCTGACGGCATTACCCTCTTTATCCACCACGCTCACATGAGTGGTCGAAAGGGAAGTTGCCTCCTCGGGGACGGAATAGATCGCGGCATGCTCCTCTAGGTACTCGTACTGGAACGGCCCACCGGCAGGAGCTTCCCGGGGTGGGATCACGGCATCCAGTCGTATAAGTTCGGCCCGCTCTCGGGCATAGGCATCCGAGGTCAGTCCCTCGATGGGGACAGCGAAGAACGCGGGATCACCCACGTATCGGTAACGGTCGGCCGAAGCCAGAAGCAGAGATTCAGCGATGAGATGGATGGCTTCGGGATCCGTATAGCTGTAGCCCGAGAGATCGAAATTCTCCAGGATGTTCAGCGCCTCTATGAGGGTGGTTCCTCCCACCGGCGGCGGAGCGCTGAGGACCTCATACCCCCGGTAGTCCCCCCGCACCGGTTCCATCTCCCTAGGCGTGTACTGGGCCAGATCTTCCTTTGTAATCCAACCCTCTGTGGCTTGGACAATGGCTTCAGCGATCTCCCCCTCGTAAAAGACCTCGGGGCCTTGTTGGGCAATCAACTCATATGCATGGGCTAACTCCGGATTGGTGATCACGGTGCCGACATCCGGGATCAGGCCATCTTTCAAGAAAATAGAAGATATCTCAGGATCATCCACAATGTTTTCATAAAAATCGTGAGCAGCCATAACGTCGACGAACACCTCATCTATGGGGAACCCCTCGCGAGCCAATCGGATCGCGGGTTCCAAGACCTCGGCCAAGGACATTGTCCCGTACTTCTCCAGAGCTAACGCTAACCCAGCGACGACACCGGGAACGCATGTTCCCTTGGGTCCCAGCTTTACGCTTGTGTCGGTTCCCTCCAAGGTGACGTGTCCAGGAGCGACTGATTTGTAGTCGATGGCGACCTCTGTCCCGTCCGCCAGGCTGATCACCATGACACCCTCGCCGCCGATACCCGAAGCGTATGGCTCCACTACTCCCAAGGCGAAGGCGGTAGCCACGGCAGCATCCACTGCGTTGCCCCCCCTAGCGAGGATCTCCGCACCGACCTTGGCTGCCAAAGGATGGGCGGCGGCCACTACCCCTTTCGTGCCCGTCGCTATCTGTCCAACCGTGATCTCCTCGCCAAGGAGAGGCAGGGCCAAAGCTACAAAAGCCAGAAGAACTGCCATACACCATTTCCCTCTTGCCATTTTTAAAGCACCTCCTTCGAATTTTTTGATTTAGAGCTTTGCCTTGAGATCCAAGATCACCCCCTTTCCTCAAAATCCCCCGGCATTTCCGTCCCTCCTAGGATCTGCCACTCCCAAGAGAACCGACCGCTTCCCCTCTCTTTTTATCTGAACAGCGTTGACCCCTCCAAAGAAGAGGTCAAGGGATGGGTGCAAGCGGACCTGGCAGCCTGAAGCCTCTAAAGCAGCCACCGTCGCCGCCGGGAGTCCCCCTTCGAGTTCTAGGACCTCCTTTCCGGGAAAGCATCGCGGGGAGAGAATGGCTTCTTCCAACGGCGCCCCAAACTCCAAAACCTGTTCCACCACCTGGGCCACAGAGGTGAGAATCCTTTCAGCACCCGCAGAACCAAGCGCTAGATAGGGATAGCCGTCCTTTAAAACCAAGGTGGGCGACATACTGCTCAACGGAGCTTTGCCGGGAGCGATGGCGTTTGGTCCACCCGGTTCAGGATCAAAATCCGCCATGGAATTGTTGAGAAGGATTCCGGTGCCGGGCACGATCAGTCGTGCTCCCCAAAAGCTGTTCAAGGAAAAGGTCAACAATGCTACGTTTCCCATTGGGTCAACCACGGTTATATGGGTGGTACTGCCTTCGGGGGAAGAAAACGAAGTACCACCCACATCGTCTCCCCACACCTCTTCCCGCATCTTTTCTGTCAGTTCCTCTGAAAGCAACCATTTCAAGGGAACATCAACAAAATCAGGGTCGCCCAAGTATTCCCCGCGATACTTTAAAACGACTTGAAAGGTGCGGGCAAAAAGACGGTAATAAGCGGCCAGCTTCCTCTTTTCGGAGAGCGGTATCCCTTCCAAAACCTTCAGGGCCATGAGCACCGAACAGGCACTGCTTGGAGGAGGAACAGTTAAGACGGTATAGCCTTGATATTCAACGGAGCGGGGCTCACGAAGCCGTGGCGCCATGGTCGCCAGGTCCTCCACAGAGAGGATCCCCCCAGCATCCTGCACAGCTTTTGCGATCCTCCACGCAAGCTCCCCTTGGTAGAAGGCTTCTGTCCCCCCTTGAGCGATCCGCTCATAGGTATCGGCGAGGTCCGGCAAACGGAGCATTTCCCCGGGCTCAGGTGGAAGGCCCTCCTGTAGAAAGATTCTCGCGGCCTCGGGATCCCCAAGAAGCCAAGGGTAAACGTCCAGCATGTGTTGGTAAAGTATTTTCCGCACTGGGAAGCCCTCTCGGGCAAGCTTTATAGCCGGACGGAGCACCTCCGTAAGGGACATGGAGCCAAACCGTTCTAAAGCCAAGACCAAGCCCTTTAAGGCGAGCGGCACTGCTACAGCTGCTCCGGTATATTTGCGTAAAAGTTCCTGTTCCTGAAGCGTCGTGGGAGGAGACCAATGCCCCGGGAGTCCAGGCCCTTCCATGGAGAACATTCCTGGGACCGAGAGGGAAGGGGCACGTGCACGAAAATCAATTGCATAGGGTCTCCCCTCTTTTGCTATCCAGACCAAAAGGAAACCGTCTCCTGCGATCCCACAGCTCTCAGGTTGGACAACCCCCATCGCGAAAGCTGCAGCGACCGCGGCATCTACTGCGTTCCCCCCATGCAGCAACATCTCCACCCCGACCTCAGTCGCAGCCGGATGATCTGCTACCACTACACCATGGGAAACAACAACCGATGGACCGAAAAGTGTGCTATCTGCGCCTTGAGCAGCGAAGAAAAGCATAGAGAGAAATGATCCGAAGCCAAAAAAGAGGCCCCATAAAGGCAAATCCCTCACCTTTTCCATCATTTTTCTTCTTCGCCTTAAATGAGCTAGCTGGGTTAATTTACAAATACCTTGCTGGTTCCACAAGTAGCTCTGGTAACAGGGCGACTCAGTGGCAAAAACCCGTAGCGCGTGACGGGATTGGTCGAAAACAGCCGTGAAAGTGGTTCCGCTTCAGGGGCGCCCCACCGCGCATTTTCCTCCCCGCTCCTTGCCGGTTACACTGCCCCAATGATGGCGATGCGTGAGGAGATTGTCTACAAGCCCATCGGAGTGATCCGCTCGCCCTTCCACGAGCCCAAGGGGACGCCGATCCAGCCGACCGCGGCCCGGGAAGTCAAGGGTCGGGTGGAGGTCTTCCCCGAGTACGCCGAGGGGCTTGCCGACCTGGAGGGCTTCTCACACGTGATCCTTATCTACCACTTCCATTTAAGTGGCCCGGCCAAACTCCGCGTTCGGCCCTACATGGACGACCGGGAGCACGGGATATTCGCCACCCGCGCTCCCGCACGACCGAATCCCATCGGGATCTCGGTGGTACGACTCCTTGGGATAGAAGGAAACGTGCTCCACATCGCTAATGTAGACATCGTGGATGGAACGTTCCTCCTCGATATCAAGCCCTACGTCCCTCAATTCGATGCGGCGGCCGATGCGAGGATCGGCTGGCTGGAGGGACGAATCGGGCATCTACTTGAAGCTAAGGACGACGGACGCTTCACTTCTTAACTCCGCCGGCGATCGCCTTAGCCTAAACGGCAATCCGAATCTCCTACACCCTACGAGAGGCGCTACCTTTTGGCCCCTCAACAGCCGGGAATCAAACGCACGATCCGCAAAAATCGCCTCCATGGGTGGGAGATATCCCCGCCCCGATAGGTCACAAAAGCGATCATGCTTGCCTTTCGGTCATTTACCTCGCTCGTACCTCGATCGGGCTCGAGGTGAAGAAATCCACGTTTACTTCGGCAATGGTCCCGCCATGAAAGCGGATCTCCACCCGCGTGGGCCGGTTGTAGTTTTCCTCATCGAAAGTCATCCTGAAAACTGCACGTCCCCTCTTGTCGGTACGGTAGACCCATCCGCCGACGCGGACCTCGGCTCCAACCACGGGACGGCCTTCCCTGTCCCTCACGAAGAGCTCGAACTCCCTCGTCACCCAAGCGTCCTTCCACTGGAGGTTTTCCCTTAGCCCTTCTATCCGGAGGCTTCCGCGCATGGTGAACCTGTTCGCTTCCGAGTGGTACGGCACCCCACCGATGATCTCCCCGGCCTCGGTCCAAGAGGCGTCCTCGAAGATCATCGTCCCGAAGAAATTCCGGGGGATGAACTCCACCATGTGAGAGCGCACGAGCCTTACCGTGGAGTAGCCGCTCGGCTGGAGGAAGAGGTAGTCGGAGTCGTAGATCGCCACCCGCGCGTTGTGGATCTCGAAGGGCCACTGTCCCATTACCACCACGTCTTCAAGCACGATGTCCCTGTATTGGAGGCTCGAGGGTACCCCGACCCTAAGGTCGTGGAACTCCACCGTCTCATTCCTGATCTCGAGGAAGACCTTTCTCAGCTCGCAGTCAACGAGCCGCACGTGGGAATCCGGGTCGAGGAAGAAGATCCAGCCGCGCTCATAAGGGCCGTGTCGGTACTCCCCTTTGAGTTCGTCCTTGAGGAGTGTCGTCCTTTCCAGGACGAGTTCGTAGTCCGCCTCCGGGATCAGTCGGTGGACGTCCCAGCTCTCGAAGTAAACCCCGGAGTGAAGCCCTTCGGCAAAGAGATGTCCTCCCGCGGGAACCCGTAGCCCCAGGGCCCCGATGGTAGAGTCCACTACATGCGTCTCCCCTCCTGTCACCTGTAGCAGTCCGCCGATCGGATTCACCATCGTGGAGCCCACCATCTCGAACCTCGCCCCTTCCGACATATCGAAGTAGTGGATCTGGGTCTCGGAGTTCACCATCCTCGCCTCTCCTTGGTTCATGACACAGATCAGGCCCGGCTCCGTGAGGCTCGGGGGTGGGGGATATATTCGCGAGTTCTCGATGATAAGCCGCGCCCCTGGCTCGACAAAGAAATAGACGTGCACCGTGGGAACTTCCCCTCTGCCCATCATGAACTCGGTATCTCGAATCACCAGCGTGGCCCCTTCACGAACATAGACGTTGCCTTTCTGAAAGAACTTCCCGCCTTTGATGACGTGGATCTCCCCTTCTCCGATCACGAGGTCGCCTTCGTGGACCATCCACTCCCTGGGACACTCGACCGTAGAGGCGGTCCTACAGCCCAAGTCGGCGAGGTTGTAATAGAACTCGTTCGTGAATCCCTCGCCGGGGATGTAGAGCTGTATCGTGCCGCAGCAGGGGAAATCCACCCTTTCGAGGCCGCTCAACCAAGGCAGCGTGCCCACGAATAGGCCCGTAGGCGGTTGGGAGAGGGGAGCGTCGGGGCGGATGACGGGCCTGCCCCAGCCCCCCTCCATGGGGATCTCGACTCCGTTGAGGAAGAACCTCCAGCCGTCCCACACCCCGGGCCATGAATCGAGGATGATGTGGATCACACCTATATCGGCTTCCCAACGGACCTCGACGATTTCCGCGGCCGTTCCTATCACAGCGTAGAGGGATAAAAGCGCTAAAGCCGCCCTCAGAAATGCCTTGTCTTCCATGATAACCCCCTCAAGGAGGGATTATCGTGCAATTTCCAGAGGCTGACCTCCTCACACGGCCGCCGAGTTCTTCTGGCTGTGCACACTCGGAAACAACGCGGTAGCGGTCGGCCATCCTGCAGGCGAGAGAATCCATCCAGGCAGCGTCCGATTCGGTTCGGCGGGTCCTGGTGGAGATGAGCGGACTCGAACCGCCGACCTCCGCGTTGCGAACGCGGCGCTCTCCCAACTGAGCTACATCCCCACCAATTGGCGGTGCAGGGAGTCGAACCCTGAACCTCGCGGTTATGAGCCGCGCGCTCTAACCACTTGAGCTACACCGCCTGTCTGGTTGCGGGGGCGGGATTCGAACCCGCGACCTCCGGGTTATGAGCCCGGCGAGCTTCCTGGCTGCTCCACCCCGCTTCTGCCGAGGGCGGGATTCGAACCCGCACGGGGATTTCCCAGGGGATTTTAAGTCCCCCGCGTCTGCCAGTTCCGCCACCCCGGCACTTCGAGGAAAGCTGGAGCGGGAAACGGGACTTGAACCCGCGACCTCCGCCTCGGCAAGGCGGCGCTCTACCACTGAGCTATTCCCGCACGCAATCTTTATTATAGGGGTGCCCCCTTCCACCTTCAAGACCGCCGATTCCCCTCAAAGCTCGATGATTTCCGCCACGAGACGCTTCAAATCCACCAACGCACAGGTGGCCCTCCCCGAAAGCCACCCCCCACATTCCCCGGGGTTTACCACCAAAGGCGGCCCCTGGCGCACGTCTACCTGGTGGGTGTGGCCGTAGACGATGAGGTCGTATTTGCCCGAAGAAACAAGGGCTTCCAAGGCTCGGGGTTCGTGCATCAGCACGATCCGCCTGCCCCCGAGTTCCACCTCGAAGGGACCGAAGTTCAGATCACCAACCCCCTCGAACCTCTCCCGGAGGAAAAGCTTGTCGCCATCGTTGTTTCCAAAGACCCCTATCACCCGGAGCCCCGCCTCTTGAAACGGAACCACCATGAAGGGGGACACGAAATCCCCCGCATGGAGCACCAGATCGACCCCGGCCTCCGAAAACCGCTTGAGCGCCGCCCGCAACCGGTCCATATGGTCGTGGGTATCTGATACGATCCCTATTAGCATAGCTCCCTATTCTCTCCCCTCATCCCGGGACTGCAAGGGAGGGTTCCGCTCACGGCGCCCCCTCCGGACGTAGAGCTCCTCATCCGCCGCCCGCAACGCCTCATCCACCCCGCCTTTGGAGGGGATCCACGCAGCGATCCCAGCCGTAAAGGAAAGCCTTACTTCCGGATGGCGAGGGTGGGTCCAAGACGCCACCACCTTTCTCAACCGCTCCACCGCCTTCCGGGCCTCTTCAATGGACGTTTTGGGCATCAGGATCAGGAACTCGTCCCCGCCCCAGCGGATGATCACGTCCTCGGAACGCACGTTTTCCTTCAACAGATTGGCCACAGCCACGAGCACCTCATCCCCCACCGTATGGCCGAACCGATCGTTCACGGCCTTGAAACCGTCCATATCCAGAATGGCGAGGCTGAGGGCCTCGTCCCCCGACTTCCGTCGGTGCAATTCCACAAAGAGGTCAAAATAACGCCTGTTGTAAAGGCCCGTGAGCGGGTCTTTGACCGCCTGTTCCCGGATTTCCCTCTCCAAACGGGCCCGCTTGATCCCCTCGTACATCTGCTGGGCCAAGATCTCCACCAGCCTCACGTCCTCCATGGAAAAGGCGCCCACTTCTTTGGAGACGATCTGGATTACGCCATACTCCCCAATGGGGACGCTGATGTAGGAACGGATATCCGGGTTCACCGGCTTGGCTTCCGGGACCTTGCGGACGTCATCTCCCCAAAAGGTGCGCCCCTCGCGGAAGGTGAGGCCGGAGATCCCCTCGTCGATCCGGAAGCGCCGGGGTGTGATAGAGGGGATTTTGCTTAAATAGCAGATGGGAACGAGATACTCCCCCTCAACAAGATCAATGGAACAATAATGGAACCCCATAAGCTTCTCCAACAATTCCAGGGCCACGGCGCACATCTCCTTCTCGTCCGTGAGTTGATGGAATCTCATAGCGGCATGGTGGAGTTTCTCCAGGCGGTCGGCGAATTCCTTCAACCGTTGTGTGTACCCAGCGGTCCGGAGGGCGGTGGCTACCTGCAATGCGAGCAGTTCAGCGAGCCTCCTTTGGTACTCGGAAGCCTCCCCTTGAGTAACGACCACGAGGGCCCCTGAGCGCCTTTCGGCGAAGCCTATCGGGGTGATGATCATGTGACTCCTTGGAGCCCCATCGATTGCGAGCTCGGTCACCGAGGAAATGCTCTCGGGCAAGCGGAGGGAAAGCCCTGGGGAACGGTGGCTCGCGGTTAACCGATACGCGCCATTGCGGAAGAGGTAAATCCCACAGCAAGGTGTCTCGAAGAGCTCGGTGCAAAAATGCACCGCCTTTCGCACGATCTCCTCCTCGTTGTGATTGCTCAAGAGATCTCTGGAAAGCCTCCACAACTGGTAAATCTTGTCCTCATACTTCTTGCGCCAGGTGATATCGCGGTTAACGGAAAGGGCCACCCGGCGGCCGTGGTACATAAGGGGGGATACAGCCACCTCCGTGTAGAATATGTCCCCGCCCTTTCGCCGCTTTTTCTCCTCGAATACCACGCGTTCGCCCCGCTCCAATTTCTCCTTTATAGACTCCGCAAAAGGCGGGTCCACCGCGAGATCTCGAGCGATGTTCATCCTCAGAAGTTCCTCCTTCGTGTAGCCCGTCTGTTCCGTGGCCGCTTTGTTACAATCGAGTATGTTTCCCTGATAGTCTATTATGTAAATCGCATCCGGGGCGTTGTCGAAAAGGACCCGGAGACGCTGCTCGTTCTCCTGCAGTTCCCTATGATTCAAATGGAGGCTAAGGGCAAGCTCTATTGTCCTTTGGAATTCCTGTAAGACCCGAAGGTCCTGAGGCGTGAACGCGTTCGGCCTTTTCCCATCGATGTTGAAATACCCAACAACCATATCTCGATACCGGATAGGAACGGAGACGAAAACCGTGGGCAAACGGCGCGGCTCTTTAAATTTGTCTAACATATGGGGAGCGTACCTCTGGAAGAGCGTCCAGGGATCTTTTATGATGCAAATCTCTTCGGATTTACCTAACTTGGTTGGCAAGAGTTCGTCGGGTTTAAAACAAATTTCTTTGAGTTCCTCCAGGTTCCACCCCTCGGCGGCCACGTATTTGTAAACACCCTCCCCTTCATCCCAAAACAGAAAGGAGCCTGCCTCGGCGTGGGGAAGAAGGTTCACCGCATGGCGCAATGCTATCTGGGCGATCTGGGATACCGTCTCGGCCTGCGCCAGCTTTTCCAACAACGCAAGGTAAAATTCTCTAGAATCCCCATCTTTTCTTCGAACAGCACCGTTCTCCTTGGCCACAAGGAAAGCCAGCAAACCCATTCCCAGAAGGAGGTCGCCGATGGAAAAAGCGGTTGAAAAGGGAACCCAGGGGGGCAGGAAGAGAACGTCCCCCAAAAAGTTCAACTTGGTATCCGGGGTCATTAAGATCACGTTTCCGGAGGTCCGGGCCTGTCTCAAGAACGCGGCCAAATCATCGCGCCCGGCTTGACGCAGGGCGAATTCGGAAACCGGCATGTATCCACCATTGGCGGCGATGACGATCAAATTGCACAGGATCCCGATTCCGATGAGGGAGAGCTCCCGATATCGACGATTGAGACAAACAAATATGAGTAAAGGTACGTAGGAAACAAGATGTAGGTAACCGGTCCCAACTTTTATGAGGGGATCCCTTTCTCCCCATGGGAAAATAAGCAATTGTATAATGAGTGCTACCGCAACAAGCCAGGGGCCACGCAAGTGGAGGCGTTCCAACCGATATATACGCCCCTTGCGCAGCAGGCCAATTACTACCCCCGCGATAAAGAACCAGAGCAAAAACATGACGGAACAGCCTTCACGAGCTCGATACCTTCTCCTTTTCCTTAGAGCATTCTTCTTGTAAAATTTCAAAGAGTATATCGACTAACTTGGGATCGAGTTCCCTTCCCCGCATTTGCTTTAATTCTTCGATGGCTTGGTCCAAGGAAAGGGCGGGGCGATAAGGTCTATCGCTTCGCAACGCGTCGTATACATCGGCCACCGCGACGATCCTCGCGCCCAAGGGGATCTCCTCACCTTTCAGCCCTTCAGGATATCCGCTGCCGTCCCAGCGCTCGTGTTCATATTTTACGATATCAACACAATCCTTATAAACCTCCAGACCGCTTATGAGATCGGCCCCGATCAGAGGGTGTTGTTTTATGAGCTCCCGCTCCTCCGGGGTAAGCGCGCCTTCCTTTAACAGGACCTTATCCGGGATAGCCACCTTGCCGATATCATGGATGCGCGCCGCGGCACGTATCCTCTCGATCTCCTCCTGACCTAGCTTTAACTTTCTTGCGATTTTGACGGCGAGCTCCGCAACACGTTCGGAGTGCGTGGCGGTATACTCGTCTCGGAGTCGCAAAGCGCGCATCAATTTTTCGAAAGCTTCAACCGCGCTCCTGCGCAAACGTGTATATCCCATAAAGGAGTAATGTATAAGTCCCAAAGGAACAACTATTAACAACACGTGCAGCGGAGACTGTGTGTAAACGAGCGCCAAAAGAATTGCCAGAGTGTTTAATGAAAAAAGCTGAATTGTTAGATGCCTTAGGTCAAATTTCAAATGGTAAAGGAAGGACGTGCCTTCGCTGAGACTGATAATGCCCGAAACTAAGCTCGTGTTTACGAACCAGCAAACGAGGAAGGTCACTAACGGCGGCAAAAAATCCCTTGTTTCCATCCACGGAGGGGGTTTCCCTCCCAACACGTTAAAAACGATAGCCCCTATAAATACAGAAATTATAAGCTGTGAAACGTTGAAGAGAACCTTCTCAAAAAACTCGCGGTATGATTTCTTCCAAATTTCGAAGTTTAAAATTACCTCAGCTGCAAGCGTTGAAAATGCAACTACACTAACCGCAAGTTCCGAACCCCCTATGAAAACAGAGGCCACAAAAACTGTCATCGCGGCTGATACCCACCATTTATATAAAATCTCGATTTCAAAGATTTGCGACAAAAAAGCCATTGGACTGAAGGTGACCAGTGGAAGCAAAAAAGAAGCTTCATGCCACGGAATTTTCTTGCTTGTGTAACTAAAAATTGCAAATCCACCTAAAATTACACTCCATAAAAAAATCTGCCGCGCAATTCTTCGAAATGAACTCATAAAAATGATTATATCCTATCCTTTACATCAAATGTTATCACCTCCACTTATGGGCCGCGCTGCCCAGGACCACCAGAAGCCCAAGCAGCAG
>Ga0190308_1000562_pt1 | contig 11607 bp, 8 predicted proteins | sample 48700756_MG_FD_165050 | JGI IMG/M metagenome (GOLD analysis project Ga0190308, IMG submission 165050) | Hydrothermal vent sediment bacterial communities from Southern Trench, Guaymas Basin, Mexico - 4870-07-5-6_MG | ecosystem: Environmental > Aquatic > Marine > Hydrothermal vents > Sediment ...
GTATGTAAATGCGGTTCAGGCTTCACAGACGAAGACTTAGCTAATCTACCAAAAATGCTAGAACCACATTGCATAGAACATAAACATCCAAGGGTAATCTCAAACCTAGAGGCAGACGTATGGTTCGAACCAAAAATAGTCATAGAAGTTATAGGAGCAGAGATAACCCTAAGCCCAATACACACATGCGCAATGGACAAAATACGCAAAGGAAGCGGACTAGCAATACGATTCCCACGCTTCACAGGAAACTACCGCTTCGACAAGGCGGCGGAAGACGCAACAACAGAAAAAGAAATAATAGAAATGTACCACAGTCAATTAAAGAAAATAGAATAGATTAAAGCTTAAGAGTAATTAGTACACATTGAGGGTGGGAGATAATTGAGAAGAAAAATGAAAGAGGAGCTTCTTGAAATAATATATCTAGTGAAGATATGTTTAACATCAATTTGGTTCTGGATACCCGTCCTTTTTGCAGCTTACCTATTCATTCAATTCTGGCTAATTTTCTATGTTTCCCCATTTATAATCCTAATTGCTCCAGCAATACTTTCAATTCTTCTAATTTATAGAAGAGAAAAAAGACTCAAAATGCTGTACGGAATAAAAGAAGAGCGTTCCAAAAAGATAAGCTATTCAAGCAGGCTGGAGCCAGTGCAACAAGCTATTCCTAGAGAGTATAAATGGATAATAGAGAAAACTCTTGAGAAATATAGAGCTAGAAAATCTGAAGAAGAGAACGGATGATTAAGCTTTTGCCTTTGTATACAGATGACACGCAACGTAGTGTCCATTTCCTACATCAATTAATGGAGGCTCAACAGTACGACATACTTCCCCGATATACGATGGACACCTCGTATGGAATCTGCAACCCGACGGGGGATTTATCGGACTCGGAATTTCGCCCTTTATTACTACCTCTATTCTTTCAGCAAGCGGGTTTGGCGTAGGCACCGCTCTAATTAATGCTTGAGTATATGGATGTAATGGCTCACTGATCACTTGCTCGATATCACCCATCTCCATTATTTTTCCCAAGTACATGATAGCTATTCTGTCACACGTATGTCTAGCTAACGCAAGGTCGTGAGTTATAAAGAGCATGGACATCCCGTACTTCTGTACTAGATCTATCATTAGATTGAGGACTTCAGCTCTAATTGAGACATCCAACATAGAGACAGGCTCATCGGCTACTATGAAATCCGGTCTGAGAACCAGTGCTCTTGCAACGGCAACTCTCTGGCGTTGACCTCCGCTCAGTTCGTGAGGAAACCTGAATATAAATTCTTCTGCGGGAATCAGCTCTACGTCTTCAAGAACTCTCCTAACCCTATCTTCAATTTCTGACTCGTCAAATTTATGTATTCGCAATGGTTCAGCTACTATGTCTCCAACAGTCATCCTAGGATTCAAAGCTTCATATGGATCTTGAAAGATTATCTGCATTCTCTTACGTAGGGGCTTGAGTTCTTTCTCTTTCATCCTACTTATGTCTTTCCCTTCGAAGAATATTTTCCCGCTGGTAGGTTCAATCAGTCGAAGTATAGTTCTTCCAGTGGTTGTTTTTCCACTTCCGCTTTCCCCGGCCAGACAGAAAATCTCCTTTTTCTTAATGTCAAAACTGACATCGTCGACTGCCTTTACATATAATGATTTCTTAGAGAAAATTGATTTTAGCATTCCCAATCTAACTGGGAACCATTTCTTTAGATTTTCAACTCTCACTATCTCTTCCATATTCACCATCCCATCTATTTGCTCACCAAATGGCATGCAACATAATGATCCTTTTTCACTTCTATCAACGGAGGCTCCTCTTTCCTGCATATATCCATTGCATACTTACATCGCGGATGAAATCTACATCCGCTTGGAGGATTTAGAAGATTCGGAGGGCTTCCTGGAATCGAGCTCATACGAACTCTAGGTCCCTTTATTTCAGGAAAAGCCTTTAGAAGCCCTTGAGCATAGGGATGCAAAGTTTCATTATATACATCGATTATGTTGCCACGTTCAACAACTTTGCCAGCGTACATGACAACAATTTTCTCGCAAGTTTCAGAAACAATCGATAAATCGTGAGTAATAAGTATCATTCCTAAATTTAATCGTTCTTTAAGATCTCTTAGCAATTTTAAGACTTGAGCTTGAACGATAACATCGAGTGCAGTTCCAGGCTCATCCGCTATCAAGATGTCCGGGTTACACGCTAAAGCCATAGCAATCATTGCTCTTTGCCTCATTCCTCCGCTGAATTCGAAGGGATAATTATCAATTCTTGAAGGATCCATTCCGACAAGCTCAAAAAGTTTTTTAACTCTCTCTCTTGCCTCCTCTCTGTCCACATTGGGCTCATGTAGCTGAATTGCCTCAATTATTTGGTCAGATACTTTATAAACTGGATTAAGCGCGTTCATCGCCCCTTGGAAGACTATAGAAATCCCTTTCCACCTAATCTGTTCTCTCATCTCTTTCTCGCTTAGTTTCACTATATCTATATTCTTGTATAGAATTTTGCCGTCTATGATCTTGCCTTCAGGAGGGAGAATTTTCAAAATTGAAAGAGCGCATGTAGTTTTTCCACAGCCCGATTCACCAACTAGACCTACTCCTTCTCCTTTTTCAACATCAAAGCTGACACCATCCACTGCTTTGACAAATCCTCTTCTTATTGAGTAGTAGGTTTTGAGATTTTCGACGCTCAAAATAGGCATGTGTCTTCCTCTCAGCTACGTCTAGAGCATAAGAATTAGTCATAAACTATTTAAGTTTTGAGGAATTGACGCTTTTCATAAGGTTTTTAAACTTTGATATTTCTTTTATGGTTGGTAGTATAGATGAGGGTCGATTATTCGCATAAAAATGTGGATTTATCGTTACTAGCCACATATACTGAAGCCTTTTTCAAAAATAAAGGATATATAACTGAAAAATTAGAAAGCGAAAATAGAATAACAATAATGGTAAAAAGAAACGAAGTTAGTGGTCCGATATGTGCTGTGAGAATTGAGGGGACATCCAATAATTTCACAATCGATTTTATCTGGGAGGAAAGTGTGAGAAAACGTATTATTCTTGGATCATTGACCACCCTTTTTGGTGGGGGTATACTCATCCTTCGAGGATTACAGCTTAAAGAAGAACTTGAAAAACTTGAAAGAGATTTTTGGGTTTATATCCAAGAATTAATAGCCACTTTTGAAAAAAGATAAAATTATTTCAAGTGTTTTGCTTTTCGCCTTCTCTTATACACGATTATTCCTATTATAGTTACTAACACCGCGGCTATCAATGCAATAAGCAATTGCCAAAATTGCCAACGTTCTCGAGATAAAACGATATGGCCACTTAACCCTTCAAAAATGTCTGTATATGAGACTTTACCGTTATAACTTAACTCAATTTTAAGGAACGGTGCGTTCTTAGCGACTATTTCTAGGGGCCCATCGAAGTAAACTGTTCCGTTAGCGTCAGTAACGCCTGAAGCGATAACTGTTCCATTCTCATTCATAATTGTAACATTTACGCCAGAAATGGGATTGTTGTCTTGGTCCGTGACCCTTATTTTCGGTTCTTTCCAGATAACCTTTGATGTACCACTTATGTGAATATCAAGTAACTCACTGGATGTCAAATTCAGCTCGGTTCCTCCCAGGATCCCTAGATGATTCAATAAACAGTCTTGAATCAAAACTTTCGATTTTCCTGAGAAAGTTAAGTCAAACCCACCTATTTCTGTTTGATACAAAGTTACGTTAGGAGCATAACCAATTCTTTCAATTATTTCAATTGACCCATTCTGCAAGAAATTCCAGTAATTAATAAAATCTCTTTTCAGTCCAATTAAGCTTGAAGAAACACCTCGCGCCTTAAGTTTTAGACTTCCTAAAGTTGATTCTCTAACTACTATTAGAGCGTTATCAGTAGCCTCATATGCATCTATTATACAATTATTAATGTAACTGGATGATTTTTCATAATTTTCAACCAGTGTTAAGTTCGAGTTTCTAGCAATCAAAATAGAAGCTCCAGTGGCAGATAACACTCCATCAACTTTAGAAAGTGAAATTTCCATTTCACAGTTTTCGTAAATATTTATTTTTCCATGAATAGTTGAATTTGAAATCTGGATTTTTGTAGAATTCTCACTGATAATGTCCTTTAACATGGAATTAGATATTTCAATTTCAGTTCTCTCTGCTGCATAAATTAAGTCTATCCTACTGTTTTCAATCTCAATCTTTGGATTTCCGCTTTTAGATAATATGTGATTGCCTACCCCTGTGCATTTTACTCCTTCTAATTTTACTTCTGCAGCTCCCTCTACAGTCATCTTTTTTATATCAGATCTTGCTATGGAAACATTCGCTTCATCGTTAACATTAATAACTATTAGGCTGTTAACTTCTGTACAATCCTCAGCCCTTATTGTAGCTTTTCCTCTAATGTCAAGCTCAGTGATTGATGACTGTTTTATGTAAACTTTTGAACTCATTCTAGCAGTTAATTCTTCAAGGGTGGAACCATTAACTATCATTGCCTTCACGTAATCTAATGTCCTGAAATCTGCTGCTGGTTTGCCTGGAACTGATTTAAGTTTAGAATTATCGAAGGTTATGGTAGAATTGTCTCTAGCAGTTAGTCTAACTATCTTAGATTTATATACTATAAGTCTTGAATGCCCATACAGTTCAACTGAATCAACGTATCCAAAGCAATTGTCTAAAGTTAAACTGGAGGAATCATTCATTATTACTTGACTTACCTGCGAGAAATTTGATAAAACAGTAAGTGAACTTCCATATGTCTTGAGTATGGCAATCTTTGATTCGTTAGCGGCTATTTCTGAGTTAATGTTTGTTATCTCCTCCATTTCTGAATTGTTTATCCATATTTTTTGTGTTGTATTACTTTCTATTCCCTTTATTCTTGAATTGTTAATTGAAATCTTTGCATGATCCTTTAGTATAGCCTTACCTCTTCTTACATCTGAATTGTCTATACAAATTGTTGACTCATCGGTTCCGTAAATATTAAAAGAATAATTTGATGTTACAGTACTGTTTATTATCTTTAAGGTTGATCTTTCTTTGAGGGTTACATTAAATTGTCCCTCATAGGATTGGATTATAACTAATACGGAGTTCAAGAATTCTACCGACGCATTTCCTTCTATAATTAGGCTTCCGTTGATAAAGAGGTGAACATTTTCGTATTTTTGAGTCTCTGAGGATATCACTAGGTTTCCATTTGTATTTGCAAATGTTTGCGGGAAGTTAAGGCAAGTTATTATTTGAACAAATATTAGTAAAATTGAAAGTTTGGATAGTTTGGTCATTCAGTTCCCTCGATCTACATATTTGGGTGAGGTAATTTTTATTTCCTTGAAATATTTAAGATTTGGTTTTCAGTATCTTTTTCTAAGTTTTGGATTGAGAATTTCATCCATTGCCTGCCCTATTAGTATGAATGAAAGTGAAACCAGCGCAATGCACAGTCCAGGTGGAACTATCCACCACCACTTCTCTATTCCTCCTGGTTGCTGAGAGTCGTGTAGCATTCGCCCCCAAGTCATTACTGTTGGATCATAGAATCCTAGCCAGCTCAATGCTGCTTCTGAAATTATTGCTGAGGGAACCGATGTAGCCAATGAGATGTAGGCTAGCGAAATTACGTTTGGTAGAATATGCCTGAAGATTATATGGAAAGTGCCTGCTCCGACAGCTTTTGCTGCTTCGACGAATGGTCTTTCTTTAAGTGATAGTACCTGAGACCTGACGGTTCTTGCGAAGCCCATCCATCCTAAGAATCCTAAGATTAATATTAAGTTCCAGATTGTTGGGCCCATTACTGCAACTAAAACCAGCAGTAATGGAAGTGAAGGAATTACAAGAAGGGCATCTGTGAATCTCATAAGTATTTGGTCTACAATCTTTCCGGCATATGCGGAAATCATTCCTATTATAAGGCCTAGAACTACGGAGAGTGTTGCAGACAGTAGTCCTATTAGGAGTGAGAGTTGGGATCCATACACAAGTTGCGAAAAAACATCTCTTCCATAGTGATCTGTTCCTAATAATCCATAGGCAGTTCCGTAAATTTTAAAGTTTAAGTTGTCAATTAATACTGTTGTTTCTACATTTTTTCGTTTATTATAGTCGATAAATGTTAACTCTATTCCAATAGTGTAGTTGCTTGGCTTCGTGAATATTTCATTAGTTAGCTTTACGCCTTTTTGTGTTCCATTTACAATGAGATATCCTCTAATATAGTTCGAGTCCAGGTTTTCTGGAAAAGTTGGGACCCATTCGTCAGTTGGTGATTCGGCTTCGCGTGGGATTGGTTCTTCGCTTTTGAATTGATAAAGATACCATAGTAGATCATATGTTTTGCTGGTTTCGTTTTCATGTCTTTCGATGAAGACTTTAATTTGAACTGGCACGTCTAATGTTGTTTTAAGTTTATCTATTTGATGCTCGGTTGTTCCTTTTATGAACATTTTTATGTAATATATGAATCTCTGAGGGGGTTTCTTATATGGATATGAGAAGTTTTTGTATAGAGTTACTGTGACTTCTGTTGGTTTGATTGAAGTTATGGTGTAATCTCTTCTGTAGGTTATTGCTAAACAGCCTGGATGAGGGTGTCCCAGAGTGGATACGTATTGTATGTCTATGTCCTTACTTTGAGTGAGGATTTTCCATTCTTTTAAGGACTGTGGAGTATTGAAGTCTTGTTGTTCTTCGGTTAGAAGTAGCATGTTATGAGATTGCGGGTCACCTGTTAATGTTTCGTACCATATTGGGACTGCGAAGCGTCCTCCGACATAGAAGTCTAGTACTGGGTGATGTGGAGCTATTAATGGTGCGCCTAGAGCCATTATCGCGTAGAATATTATGATTCCTATTCCAACAGTTGCTTTTTTGCTTGATAAAAGTGTGGATATAAATCCTTTTAATCTCCTTAGATTGAATTTTATTCTTTCTTTTCTTGAAGCCATGCTTCTCACCTAATTTTATTCATATTTTATGCGGGGGTCTACTAGACCGTAAATTAGGTCTGCCAAAAAGTTTGCTACTATTACGCAGAGTGCGATTATGTAGAACATTGCTTGAAGAACTGGATAGTCCAGTAGGATGACCGCTCTCCATGTCCAGGAGCCTAGGCCTTCCCATGAGAATACTGTTTCTGTTAGTATTGCTCCTGATAGCATGAATCCAAAGGAGAGTGCTATGTTGGTTATTAGTGGTAGTGAGGCGTTTTTGAGGGCGTGTTTAAAGAGTATTGTTCGTTCTTTTACTCCTTTCGCTCTTGCCGTCAATATGTAATCTTCAGTCAGGGTTTCTAGGAGGACTACTCTGGTTAGTAGGAGGTATCCTCCATATTGGAAGAGGGTTAGCACCATCATTGGGAGGAAGAGATGGTGGAGTCTTCCGGCTATTTCTTCAAGGGATGGGATTCTTATTACGCCTAAAACTGGTAGTTGAAGTTGGAAGAGGGGTGGTGGGAGGCCTCCGATATCGCTGTATTTTAGTGACCACTGCGGTGGGTAGGGGTGGCCTGTAGGGAACCATCCTAGCCATATGCTGAATATTAGGATTGCGAGCATTCCCATCCAGAATGATGGGAATGAGTAAGTTACGAGGGATCCTATCACTAGTAGGTTGTCTATTATTCCTCCTCTTTTAGCGGCGGCTACTACTCCTAGTATTATGCCGATTATTATGGCGAGAACTGTTGATGATCCCATTAGGATTAGAGTGTTCCCTAATCTTGCTGAAAGTTCGTTGGAGATTGGGGCTTGGGAGGCTAGTGAGACTCCGAAGTTCCATGTTAGTAGGTTTTGGACGCATTTTATGTATTTTTCCCATATGGGTTTGTCGAATCCCCATGTTTCTTTTATTTGTTCTATTTGTTCTGGCTTCATGCCTGGTCGCATGAATAATGCGAGGGGGTTTCCTGGCATGAGCTGAAATATGAAGAAGTTTAATGTAATTACGAAGAATAGGAGTCCCACGGAGTATATTATTCTTTTTAGGATGTAACCTTTAAGTCCCAATATTCTCCACTCTGCGGTTGTTCTGTTAGAAGGATTTAATCCCTTTTTATTTAAGCTTTTACTGTTTCTATGTTGTGGTTGTTATGTGAGTTATTTTGTGGGATTTGGCATGTGATAAAATTTCAAGTTGGTTGATTTTGTTAAAAAAAGAGGGGGTTTTAAAGGTTGTTTATTAGTTTAACAGTCACCTGATGGACCGTAGGGCATTGGCCAGCTTGCGCCGTAGGCGCCTGAAACCTTTAGTAGGTCTAGTACGTTGATTACTCCGTCCTTTACTAGGTCTGCCTTAACCCATCCTGGTTTGCCTGTTGTTCCGTAGACTGATGGGCTGGCGATTACTAGTAGGTCTAGTACGTTGACTGTCCAGTCTCCATCCTTGCAGTTGGCGAGGAATATGCCCCAGTCATATTTGATTTCGTCTGGGTAGAGGTCGAGGTTTGGCACTACTGGCATGAACCATTCGCGGTTGGCTGTTAGTGCTGCGCTAACACCAGTTGTGTAGCTTACAAACTTCCATGGGCCTGTTCCTATGAGTGTGTCTGGATTGACTCCTTCGCTTCCAGGAGTGAATCCGTGTGGGTCTTCTATGTTTTCGAATATGTGTTTGGGTATTATTGGTACTCCGCCTATCCAGTGCAGTGCGAAGTAGCTCATTACGTTCATGTAGACTACTACTTCGTAGTCGTTTGGAGTTTCTACGTGGTGTACGTCTGCTACTAGTGGATAGTTCCATCCAACGTTATCCTTTACGTATTGGATGCTAAATGCTACGTCGGCTGAAGTGAATGGTGTTCCATCATGCCACGTTACATCGTCGCGGAGGTAGAATGTTAGCTTTGAGCAGTCTTCGCCTGTATCTGGGTTGAACCATGTTTCAGTCTTCCAGCTTGTAGCTAGCCATGGCATGTCAACTGCGATGTTCATCGGGTTAGCTGTGAGCAAGCCGTCAAATATCAGACCAAGGATTTGCCAGTCCCAGACCCACTGGGAGTAAATTACGTTGAGCTGGTGTACATCGCTTGAGAAGCCCCAGCGGATTGTTCCACCTATTCCATCTGGGTCTGATTCATTGTACATGGCTATGAAGTTCCATGTATCTCTTACGCTGTATGATTCCACGTTGAGTGCGTGCCATGGGACTCTGTGGGCCATCGCGCCCGAGGTTGTCCAGAGTGGAACCATGAAGCATTTCTCTGCGAATACTCTTTGTGCTTCAAGGCATCCGGTCATTACTTCCTCTTTTGTTGCTCCGTACTTTACCATTTCAGCGTAATAGTCATATTCTGGATCGCATACTGCGTCGTAGTTCCATGAGAACGCTTCAGTGTCTGGGTTGTACATGGATGAGTGGTATAGGTCGTAGAGGTGGTCTGGGTCCCTTCCTAGGCTCCATCCACCCGTATAGATGTGGAATTGTCCTTTAACCATTACTTCTGGGAAGCATACCTCACTTGGTTTCTCTCTTAGGTCTACTGGAATTCCCAGCTTTTGCAGGTTTTCTGCAAGCCATATTCCGGCTTGCAGCCTAGTCGGGTCGTCGCTTCTTGCATAAAGTATTATCGGATAGAGGTCTTCACCTGCTAGTGGGTGGCCTTCTGGGAATGTTCTAATATATTGTGCTGAGCCGGGTGTTTCTGGATCATAATGGGGGTTGGGGGTTGAACCTTGAACGAATCCTCCTTCATCTAGTTTTTGAGCGGCTTTCTCTAGGCTGTATTCATATTTGACTACGTCTGGGTTGTACCAGATTAGCCATGGCATGACTGGTACGTCTAGTGCGATTCCGTATCCGCCCAATAGTTCAGTAATTATTCTCTCTTTTGGTGAGGCATGTGCGATTGCCTGCCTAAATTCTACGTAGGAGGTTGGGCTTGGAACATCATGGTATGGAATGTCACCCTCATTGAATGGAAGTGTCAAGTTGTTGTTGATGTCGAACTCGAACATTCCCATTTCCTTAAAGTAGTCTACAACGACGTCCGGATCTTCTTCATACTCTTCAATTAGGTCTGGGGTTAGTGGCCAGTCAACTACGTCTATATCGCCCGCGTCGAATGCGGCAAATTCGAAGGTTGGATCTTTATAGAATTTTATTAGTAGGTCGTCAGCTCTTGGGCCGTAAACTCCTTCTGTTCCGGCGTGTGCGGCGGGGGCGAAAACCATGGGCAGAGCCATTACTGCAATTAGGATTGCTGCTAGGACTAAGAGTTTTTTCATAACTTTATCCCTTCTCCACTCTTTCAGCACTTTAAAATTTTATCACATACAAATTTAAAGATTCCGGAAGTAAGTTCTAGATATAATCATAAGCATGTGTCGCTGCACATTGTTTTTTCACTGATTTCGAACCAGGATTTCTATTCTGTTATGATTTAATGTCTTTGATACTTTAATTTGCCTTAGTAATTGTTAATTTTATATTGATTTGTATTTTGACATATTTCGGTTGTGTGAAAAGTTGCAAAAGCTGAAATAGAAGATAATTCCGGAATGCTTAAATTTGTATGTGTTCAAATTTTAAAGTGCTGAAGAAGGAGAAGGGAGAAATAGTATGTTGAAGAAATTATCGTCAGCTATATTGTTGGCCATACTAATGCTTGGATTCGCTGCAGTTCTGCCAGGAACACGGGTAGCTGCAGATAGCTTACCAGTCTTTGGAGTTTGGCCCGAACAAAACATATTCTACACTGACACAACAAGTGTAGGCGACACCTTCACAGTAACATTAAACATGACAGGCTTTACCGATGTCTGGGGTATAGAATTTAAGCTAAGCTGGGACCCAAACCTACTCAATGTGACAGAGTATTCAGTCACGCCACCGCCAACATGGACACAGATTTTCACTGCAAAAGATGAATTAGATAGAGATAATGGTGTATACTGGTATTCTGTTGTCGCCTTGGACGGAACACCGTTTGACGGAGATCATATACTGGCAGAGTTTACCTTCGAAATACTGCAAGCGCCACCAGTAAAGGGTTCAGTCTCATGCGCACTTGACATATACGACGACATATTCGGTGACACAGGAGGAGAGCCAATCGACCATGAGACTAGAGATGGATGGTACGAGTTCATCTATGTGATTAGGCCTCCAACCCTCCTCGTATATCCGCCAGAATATACGGCGTCAGCAGAAGGCGAAGAGTTCGACATTGAAATCTACGTGAAGGACATGGTTGCCGAATGGGAACTCTACACAGCAAACCTCCACCTAAGCTATAACGCAACCCTACTAAACGTGGTTAGCGTAACAGAAGGCCCATTCATGACAAGCACAGGCGGAACAACAACCTTCGACTACACAGTAGACGAAGTTGCCGGAACAGTCGATATAACAATTGAATATACCGCTGTTCCGCCAGCCTATCCAGAACCTGAAGGAACACTGGCAATAGTAAGATTCGTAGCCGAATATGGAGAAGAAGGAGTCCTATTAAGCTGCCCACTCGACCTAGAAGCAGAACTCTATGATGTAAACGGATTGCCAATAGACATATCCGCAATATATGACGGCACATACGAAATCTACGTGC
>Ga0190308_1000563_pt1 | contig 11602 bp, 10 predicted proteins | sample 48700756_MG_FD_165050 | JGI IMG/M metagenome (GOLD analysis project Ga0190308, IMG submission 165050) | Hydrothermal vent sediment bacterial communities from Southern Trench, Guaymas Basin, Mexico - 4870-07-5-6_MG | ecosystem: Environmental > Aquatic > Marine > Hydrothermal vents > Sediment ...
CTAATGATCTGACTTCTTTGAGAGCATCCATTAACTCATATTTTAAATGGTTAAAAGCAATTATTGAAAGTTTAGGGGTGATTAAAAATGTCTGGACAAGAACGAAATAAAGATATCCAAAGAGCGCAGATTCTTTCTCAGCAACTAAAGTCCCTCGAAGAACAACTACAGATTTTTGAGAGAAGAAAGATAGAAGTATCGACAGCCTTATCAGAATTAAAAAAAGCTAAAGAAAAGGGCCAAGATACGGTATATCAGTTCTTAGGAGCAAATATTTTAGTGAAAAAGAACATAGATAGCGTCAAAGAGGATTTAGAGGAAGAATTAACCACCTTAGACAAGAGAATAAACTTAATTAAGAAGCAAATAGAGGTAGGTCGAAAAGAATTAGAGAAAATTTTGCGCGATTTAGGGTACATTAAGGGCCCATCAACATCTCTTGGGGGATAATAGATTTCGGGATGAATAATGCTAGATAAGTCTGCTAACTACATTAAACATACATTTGAAATAAAGATACATAAAGAAGTAACTTCAGATGAACTAGCTCACGCTTTAAGTAACGCAGAAAAAGAAGTATGTAAATTCCTCGAAGACGAATTAAACATAAAGTTGCTTGAACCACCTCTTGAGGCAGAAATTATTCATAGGAATAACTTAATTCAAATAAACTTAACTATTAAGCTGGTAATAAGTCCTTTTTCATACTATTTTTCAAGGAAGCAAGATGTTATTGACGCGATAATAAAAAAGTTCCATGAAATCTTCATTTCACAAATAGGATTAAAAGGGAAAGATAAATGAAGGAAAGCAGCAAAGAAGATTTTTCAGTTTATCATGATTTAATTTCTTATTTAAGAAAGAATAAATGCAGAAAAATATTACTTATTGCTCATGAGCAACCAGACTTAGATGCATATGCATCTTGTTGGGGATTAAGAGAATTACTTTCGAAATTAGCATTTGACTCACTAATATTTCTCCCATCAATACCTATGGAGTTAAGATATATAATACAAACTATGAATTTCCCGTTATTTAATCGTGATAAAGAAAGGATATATGATATTGTGCGTGAAAATGAAGAGATATGTATTATTTTAGTTGATTTCACAGATCCTTCAAGGTTAGAGAAGAAAGAAATCAAAGATATAGTGAACCAAGCTAAAGTTTTAATAGCAATAGATCATCATCATGCTGCGCAGAGAGATAATCTCGGTTTTCTGCTACTTAAGCCATTTAACTCGACAGCAGAGATAGTTGTAGAATTCATGTTTAATTTGAATCTAGTTAGCATTCTCGAGAAAAACAAAGAATTATCGACAGCATTGATAGGAGGTATCCTTGTAGATACCTCATTTCTTGATAGAGCAAATAGTAAGACTTTTTACACATTATCTATTCTCTCAAGATACGGCTCTTATAGCCGAATACTACACGCACTTAAGAATGTTCCAAAAAGCATTGATGAAAAAATTGCTCGTTTAAAAGGTGCACAACGCCTTAAAATTTCACGCATTAATGATATAATTATCGTATTCAGTAATATAGGTTCATACGAATCATCTGTAGCATCAGCTTTAATCGGATTAGGTGCAGATATAGCTATTGTTTTATCTAAGAAGAAGCATATTGCTAGAATTGTTGGTAGATCGAAAATTAATATTGATCTAGGAGGAATATTTAAAAAAATAGCTGATAAGTATATGGGGGTAGGCGGAGGACATCGTGGAGCAGCCGCCCTTAATATTAAATTAAAAAATGAGAAAGAGCTGGATTCAATTATCGACAAGATATATGAGCTTATCACACAAAATCTACTGAGACAAAAAAAATACTTAGGAACATTATGAACGATGGTATGATCCAAAAAACTCCTTAATTCTATTAAGTCCCTCCTTTAACAGTTCAATTGATTCTATAACTGGTGCGAATGAAAGTCTTAACCAGCCCTCAAAACCATTGAAATCGATTCCTGGCGCCAGTGCAACTTGATACCGATTGATAAGTTCTTTCCAGATACGCTTAGAGTCATTATCGTAAGCTGATACGTCAAAGAAAACATAAAAGCCTCCTTGCGGTTCAAGTACTCTTATATTAGGTATTTCTCTAAGTAATTGAATTGTCTTATGGGCTGCAGATCCATATTTCTTAGCCCCCTCCTTATAGAACATCGATAATTCATGCAACAAAGATTTATCTTTAAAGAACTTTTCTAATGCTATCTGAATCAGACTTACTGGAGCTAGCGTTCTAGCTTGCTCTATAGTGTCTAAGCTTCTTCTAATATCTTCAGGTATCATTAGATAAGATGCCCTCCAACCTGGAATCCTCAGCTCTTTGCTCATAGTGCAACTCCAAATATCAAATTCACCAGGTGTTTTAGATAGGTATCTTGGAATATTATTCTCATCATAAATGAATGCTCTATAAGCTAGATCAAAAAGCACATAAATCGAGTTATCCTCCGCTATATCCAAAATAGCCTTTATTTGTTCATCACTCCAAACCTGCCCATCTGGATTGCCGGGTGTAGTTATTATAATTAATTTTGACTTACTGGAAATCATTTTTTGCAATTCATCAACATCGGGATTAAATGCCCCATCTTCATCAATAATTCTCCAATAACGCACAGACGCCTTTAATTTCAGCTCTAAATCTAGTTGCCTTTTATAATTCAAATATCCCGGAGAAGTAAGTATAACCTCATCTCCAGGGTTTACTAGAGACAAGAAAACTGCGCCAATCTGCTCTGAACTTCCAAGTCCAAAGATAATATTGTTCACATCAACCCTTCGCCCCCAGATTTCTTTTTCGTAATTTACTATAGACTCCAAGGTATCTGGATAACCGACTGTGGGCGAATATCTTGCACCTTTTTTCCATAATTGATCATCAATAATTATTTCTTTGAGTTTCTCTTTAAGGATCTCTGGTGGTGCATCTTGCGGCCATCCTCCAGCCAGATATATTAGTCTCCTAGGCCACTTATCAGGATGTTTTTCAAATTCAGCGACTAGAGTCATTATTTCTCTAATGGCAGAAGGATGATCTATCATCCATTTTGCTAAGTCACTTATCTTGTTCAATTAAATCACCCTAAAATTTTCTTAATAAACCAGTCACTATCAAAAGGTATGAGGTCACTATATTTTTGCCCTATTCCAATATAAAGAATTGGTGCATTTGTAATATATGTAAGCGTAAGTGCAGCTCCTCCCTTGACATCAGCATCTACTTTAGTGAGAATATTTCCATCAACACCAACATGCTCATTAAACTCACGCGCTTGGATAACTAAATCATTGCCAGATAAAGCATCTGCAACCAGAATTTTAAAGTCAGGTTTAGACACCCGCGCAATCTTCTTCATTTCTTCCATCAAATCAATATTAGTTCCTAGGCGCCCAGCCGTATCTATTAAGACAAGATCCTTTTTTCTCGCTTTAGCATGCGAAATTGCATCATACGCAACTGAGGCTGGATCACTTCCATAAGGTCTCTTAATTATGGTGACCCCAATTCTTCTTGCATGCTTTTCAAGCTGTTCTATTGCTCCCGCTCTGAACGTATCACTAGCTACTAAAACTGGTGATAAATTATGTTTTTTAGCTAAATAAGCTAGCTTGGCTATTGTAGTAGTTTTTCCAGACCCGTTAGGGCCTAAAAAAAGAACAACATAGGGTTTCCACTCACCATCTCTTTTCACTTCCTTAACATTAACACTTCTCCTCTCCTCTACAATCTTTATTAAGTCAATTTTTTTATCAGTCAACAGAAATTCTTTCATTTTCTGTTCTAAAACCCATTTAATGAAATTAGAGACATCAGTAAACCTTTTTACTCGTTTTCCTAGTAGTTCTTTACTAATAGCGTTAGTGATATCCTTGGCTACTTCTACTGCAACATCGTTACTAATGAGAAGAAGTTCAAGTTTCCTTACTTCCTTCCTCAAATCTCTCTCAGATAACTCTTTCTCTGCAACAACCCTTATAAAGTCGCTAAAAGCCTTTTTAAGCTTATCAAACATTTATATAACCCTACAAAATTCAAAATACCCACTGTAAATCCTCATTAAACGTATATTACGGCTATAATTAGTATTTCTAAGTAAATATCATTGAAGTTTAAAAAGTTCATAATACATATTATCAAATCAATTAGACTACACATTATAATTTCAGACCTATGGTGCATCGTTTGAATAAAAGGCAAATAGATCTAATACTTGGTCTAGATATATTTCCAGGAGATAGACAAAATCCTACATATGCTGCAGTAATATTAAATAAAGCTGGTTTAAGAATATTCGAGAATAAAATAAAACGAACAGAACTTATTAGCTTAATTAATAAATATCGTATCAAAACTGTAGCAATAGATAACATCTTTGAATTATTCCCCACTACAAGAGAAATAATGGATTTTATTAGAAAAACTAGAGTGCGATTAATTCAGGTGACGGGACCTCTCGGAAAGGAAACGAAACTTACTCATCTAGCTAGAATACATGGCCTATCCTATCAATCAAAATTATCACCATCTAAAGCAGCTGAAATCTGCGCTCGTTTAGCTTTAATGGGTATAGGTTCTGAAATAAAGATATTTGAAGATATTACTGAGATAACAGTGACCCGATCTAGATCACTAGGAGAAGGCGGTCAACATCAATCAAAGTACGCTAGGGTAATCGCATCAGTAATTCAAAGCGCTACAAGAGAGATATCGGATATACTAAATGAAAACGGTTTAAAATATGATTTGTACTATAGGGAAGGAGACTTTGGGCTAAAAAGCGCGAAATTCATAGTATATGCGCCTTATGAAACCGTTAAAAAAGTTGTAACAAAATATCATGGAGACCTGTTTAGAATTGATTTAAAGCCATTAGAGACAAAACGTATTATGTCCCTACCAACAGACAGAACTATATTCCCTAAGAAATTGCTTATCTGTGGCATTGACCCCGGAGAGACAACTGGTTTAGCTGTGTTAGACTTAACTGGCAAGGTAATATTCGTGGGAAGTAGGAAAAATTTTGGATTAACCTCGATAGTGGAGAAGATATACGAGTTCGGTAAACCAGTAATTATAGCCACAGATGTTCCAAAAATGCCGCAATTCGTAGAAAGATTATGTAGCAAAACTGGTGCGATTTGCTATAATCCAAGGCACCCAATAAGCATCGCCGAGAAAAATGAGATGATTAGGCAATTGAATCTAGAGATATCGAACTCTCATGAAAGAGATGCATTAATAGCTGCATTGATGGCATATAAGAAGTACAAAAATCTCTTCCAGAAAATAGATAGTGTATTATCTTACATACCAATAAAGATCAATGGTGATGAAATAAAGAAAGAAGTTATCCAAGGTAAGAGCATTCGCGATGCTATAAGGAGATATTTGGAGAGAGGATTATCCCATTTACTACAGTCCCAATTAGAGAACCTTGGTACAGAAACAAACAAGCAGATAACTATTCAACAAAAGCTAATTCAGGAACGCGAGAGATTACGCCAAAAATTATCTAATGCGATTAGTAAGATAAAGCAATTAGAGGAAAAGATTAGTGAATTAGAGAAAGAATTAAAGGAAAAAAACATCGAAATAGAAAAACTGAAAGACCTCATTATTAAAAAAGAAAAGATATGGCAAAGAAAAATTAATGAAAAAATAGAAGAGCTAAAGGACGACTATATTAAAGAAATAGAACAAAAGCTGAGTGAATACCAAGGCATAATTTCCGCTCAAAGAAATAGGATAGCTAGAATGGAAAGATACATCGTTAATCTGAAATCGTTATTATATCGAGATAAAGATAAGATACCAATTAAACGATTAATCAAATTCACTAGAGAGGAAATCGAGAAATTAAATGACATGTATGGAATCCTTCCTGGAGATATTATATACGTAGAGGATCCAAGCGGCGGAGGAAAGAAAACCGCACAACTACTCATTAATAAAGGTATTAGGGCCATTATAGTAAGGGAGAACAAGTTTTCTAACGAATCTCTCGAAGCATTCGAATTAAGTAATATACCAATATTACTTAGAGAAGATTTTGAGGCCAAAATAGATTTAGAATCGGACATAGAGTTCGTAACGTTGGGTCAATTTAATATCGCACTAAAGAATATGAAGCTAAGAACGCTACCGGAGGATGAAGCGATATCATTTGAGATAGAAGCTATATTGGATGAATGGAGAAAGAAACGGTTAGAGGATGTCATAGAGGATGAGTAATTGCTATGTCGACTGACATACTAGCTGCAAAATATCTATCGTTATTTTTGGAAAAGATGAACCATAGGAGCTTAAAAAGATTTACATACCGCATTAAGATTAGAGGAAATAAGAGACATAGGGTACAGAGACTTCTATTTGGAACAATTAGTTACCTTTTAACAATAGATACTGCCATACAGAGAGCATCTCAGGAATTAAAGATTAACCTAGCTAATTTGAGCACACTAGAATTAAACCTTTTGCGCATCCTTACATACAGGATGTTATTTGATAATTACTGTATTTCAGATATTGTTCGACGACTGAATATAACTAAAGCTAGCTTAATTGAGAAAATATTGTCACATATCTATTTAGTAATAAGTGCCACTAATATGGAAAATATCTCGCTTCAGTATAGTTTTCCTCAATGGATCATAGAGATCCTAATGCAGGCGATGAGTAGTGATAAGTTAAGGATGTTCTTAGAGAGCTTAAACAAGAGACCTAGTAAGTGGATTGCCGTTAATACAAACAAAATCAGTATTGATGACGCACTAGAGCAATTAAAAAAAGAAGGATTCGATGCAGAACCAGACAATGATTTTAAAATAGCTATCAGAATAAAAAAGTTTAGCAGACCTCTTAACAAAACTAATCTTTACAAGCAAGGCATAGCTATACCAGTTAGTAAGGCAAGCATTGGGGTTGTCGAAGCGTTAAAAATTAGTCCAGGAGATATAATACTTGATGCATGCGCTGCACCAGGAATAAAAACTATACTCATATCTTTTTATCTTAATGACTCAGGGAAAATATACGCCATAGACGTAGATCCTAGAAGATTTAAACGAATGAGGTACCTCTTAAGACGTTTTCATGTTAAGAATGCCCTATTGGTTCAAGCAGATGCAAGGGAAATCAAACTTCAAACGAGCTTTGATAAAATCTTAATTGATGCACCTTGCACTTCATCTGGTATGATTGGTATATCACCAGATATAAAATGGCGCTTAAGACCAATGATGATTAATAAATTTGTAAAGCTTCAGTTAGACATCCTAAAAAATTTAATTCAGCAGTTAATAGACATGCGAAATAGAACGGAAATCGTTTACTCGACTTGCTCAATATTTCCTCAGGAAAATGAAGATCTGATGAGAAAGATCATTGACACTTATAGGAATGAAGTTAATATTGATTTAGAAGGCTTATCGGACATAGGATCAGAGGACTATTATGGAGGATTCGGAAGGAGATTCTACCCATTTATTCATAATACGATTGCTTTATTCTTGACTAGATTAATTGTGTAATTTAGGGGAATGCCCGCACTATTTCATTATATCACCTCGTTGAGCTATTGTTGCCAGAAGGTCAATTTAGAAACATGACAAGCCTCATAACGACAGTATACTTGATCGCCAACTTTACTAAACGCTTCACATTGTGTGCCACGGCCATCAACTTGACAATGCCTCTCTGCCTATCGGGATTCAAGTAGAGCATGGTGGAGCTATCATAGATCTTCGCGCCTCTTTCACCATTCTTCCGCCTCTTATACTTTTTTCTCTCAAATGCTTTTCTGCAGAGCCTAATTACCAGCCCCTTCCTCGCTTTTTTGATCGGCTTTATAACCGGCTTTATCCCCTTAGCAAGGATCAGCTCACAGTTCTCCCTCGTAAAGAATTCCGGATCAGCCAATAATACGTCTCCTGACGAGAGTCTCTCTATAGCCTCTTTCACATTATGAGACGTCGTCAACTCCGCGTATACGTACATATCAATATTAATGTTGAAGAGGAACTTGACTTCTATCGTCTCCTCCTTTAAGGCCTGCTCGCCACCTATAATCACTTTTTCAAGCCGATTAGTCTTCATGCTAGTTCCGTCCAGAACAAATCCTCTCTCGATGAAAAATCTGAGGAAGACTCCCGCCTTCTCCAGAACTAGCCACGCGATAAACTCGTCCAACCAGTCCAAGAATTCTCTTCGCTTAATTATATTTCTCAGATGCGTCTCCCTCGGCACCTTGTAGCGAGCTTTAACGCTTATCCTCGCGTCGATCCCTAGCTCTTCAGCCTTCCTTATGATCTTTTCATTGCCCACTCCCAGAGCTGCCTTCATTATTAGAATTGCAGCGACGTATTCTGGACTATACTGTAGATGCGGGCCTCTGCCTCCGTAGAGGTAGGGCGGCCCATATGTCCTGGAGAATTCTGAGACTAGGCCCAGTATTATCTCAAGGAGTTCTTGTTCGCCGATTTCTCGGTGGAAAATCTTGTTTACCCTTTTCTCGATTTTGTCCCATGTCGTCTTTTTGGACCAGCTTTGCTTCCGCTCGGGTTTCAAGTCGTCTTTCTCCCGCTTAAGTTCGTCTTTCACTACTCGTACAACGGTCTGCATAGCGCAGATCTCTACTGCCGTTTCCACGTCTACTACATCTGATAGGAAGCCGATGATTATACATTGCTCATCTGCTTCTGGTTCACTGTACGCGTCGAGATAAGCTACTGCTTGTTCAAACGTCAATATTTCTTGGAGGAGGAAGACAGGGATGGCAGCATTATTTTTATTTGTTTGGGCATTATTATCTATATGGGGCTCGCTGGCCCATTTTTTAGGTGTTGTGTCGACGTTTTGGGTTGGCATAAATATGTATTACGGGCTGGCGAGCCCCTAAAAATCTATCTGGCTTTAGACAGTACAGAGTCAGAAATAGTGCGGGCATTCAATTTAGGGAATATCTTTATAAAATTAAGTTAAAGATTTTTTGTTTGTAAAATTCTAAAAGAACTTTAGAACCTTACTTCTTTCTCACTTTTTTCTTCCTTCGCACCTTTTTATATTTTTCCTTAGTTGTATACCTATATGCATAACTACCTATCGCTATAATTAATACTAGTAACAGGATAATCCCAGTTATTAAGTCCCATGGAAGCCCCGGTTCACGCTCTTTTTTCTCTTTTTCTTTGATCGTAAACGACACGACAATACTACTGCCCGAAAGTTCATCACTATAGGTAGAGATGGTTAAAATTAGCGCATATGATGCATTTGGCAGATCTATTTTGAAGCTAACCCAGCCACTTTTCTGTACTAGTTTTTCAATTTTTCCTGAATCTAATGTTTCATTATTTTTATTGATAATCACGTAATTGATACCTAATGTGACATTACTGAACCCATCGTCTATCCTGACATTAATATTTGCTTTTTCTCCTTCCACAAGATTATTAGCTAATACATCATTAATAATGTACGAGAATAAGCCTTTATCACCCCTAGCTAGCACGTTAATATATTGATTTATTAAATCAGCTTGCTCATAGCCCATACTTTTCCTAACTACATATAAGTCTCCTTTAACATAGACATATGATGGTGTAACTATAAACCCAAAAGAATTAAATGATCCCGTTGTGTTAGATTTGATACTAGTATTAAAATCATTGGAGAAATATAAGTTCTTATAATTTTTAACATAGCTTGAGGATTCATTCAATCTATTTGCAACATCTATTATTATTATTTTAACATCAGGATTAATAGTCGCTGTCTTATTTAACTCACTAGTTACTTTCTTAGATAAGACAGTATCATTTGTGTTTATGTAGGATAGAATTACTAGCTCATCATCCTGTATTGCTACTTCTTCTCCACTAACATCTATTATTTTTAAATCGCTTAGCCTACCATACATAAAGCATTTTGTAAGCCTATCGCCGTATGTATTATATAGAAATTCTCGACCATCGACAGCCACGATTGACCCAGAGTAGTTATATTTATCCGAATTCGCCAGAATAGAGAAGAAAAGTTTATAACCAGGAAAGTATTCTGTTTGGTTTAGAGATGTATTATTTTGTAGTATAGCAAGATAATCTTGAAAACGCATCACAGATATATTTAAGATGTCTGATGTAGATAATCTACCATTAATTACTTCTTCATAGAAATCTTCCACTGCATCATCTAAAGTAGTATAATTAAGGATACTGCCATTTTTTAGGAATATCTTTACTAAAGCAATCTCGCTTATGTTTTGTTGGCTCTCCTGCCCAATTATAACGGGAAACGATTTCTCGGTACTTGGCATTTTGTTAATTTCAGCGCGAGCACCACCATTAATATAAAACACACTGTTTAATATGATAAACACAACAAATAGTGCTAAGGCGATCTTCTTCATTTTTCCCAGACCTCTACTCTTAATATCTAATTGGATTGCTAACTACCGCTATCTTCGATCTTATTCTTAAAAACTTCATGAATTTTCTTTATATCTTTAGTGACTTTTTTATCATGATTATTTAATTTAACGTAAATCTCATCTGTCTTACTCCTTATTGATTCAACAAGATCCTCTAGATTTGTTAACTTAGTGATTAAATTCATTACTAATTCCTCTAGTTTTATGACTCTATCCATTAATTGCTTTGTTACAGCTACTTCACTTACTTCTTTCTTAGCTTCCTCTTTAATAATCTGGGACTTCTTTATCATTTCTTCAGTCTTAGGCAGTTCTATTTTAGTAGATAAAACTTCTATTACCTCTTTCTTAGGAACTTTCTTTTCCTTTTTAATAATTCCTAAAAGTTCATCAACCTTATCTTTAGAAATCTCGATACCTAATATAACGCTTAGAATAGATAATACAACTCTAAAATTATTTTCTATACGCAAAGCACTATCAATAAACAGATCACGTGACCCTACTATTATAGCCTTACCATTACCATATCTAGTAAACACTATTATTGGTGGTTTAGCGTTTTTCTCGCTTAAATTAGCTCTTAAGAAAACTTTAGTAAAAGGACGCTTCTTCACAATGAGGGAAGCTCCTCTTGGATAATATAACTCTTTAGTTTCAGATACAATACTTGATTTAAATTCATCTAAATAAATTATCTCAACTACTTGATTTTTATCACCACCTCTTAAAGTAGAGCACCTTGGATAGACTCCAAGTATATCGGTTAATTCTATAATATTTGAACGTAATTCACACTCAAGAACAGAATCAAGTAGTATTATGAGAGCTCCTCCTCCGACAAGATAATCTATTATCATCTTAACTTCTGATGAGAGAAGCTTGAAATTATCATCGGACTTTATTAACAGGGCTTTACATCTATTTGTATTTAAATCAGAAATCTTATCCGTGAATATCAATGAAAAACCAAGCTTATTAGCTATTTCTCTTAGAATTCCATAATTATTAGCACTTTCATTATTGGTAAGAATTGAGAACACGCATATGTTCTTTGTTCTTATTCGTCTTGGATTCATCTTGCAACACACATACAATTATTATCTTAAAACTTTCTATAAAAATTCCTTAAAAAATTTCATACCAGAAAAATCA
>Ga0190308_1000564_pt1 | contig 11594 bp, 5 predicted proteins | sample 48700756_MG_FD_165050 | JGI IMG/M metagenome (GOLD analysis project Ga0190308, IMG submission 165050) | Hydrothermal vent sediment bacterial communities from Southern Trench, Guaymas Basin, Mexico - 4870-07-5-6_MG | ecosystem: Environmental > Aquatic > Marine > Hydrothermal vents > Sediment ...
ATTCCTACGAGTCCGAGTACTAGGGGTACGGCTATTAGTGCTATCTGAAATCCTTTTATTTCGCTTGTTATTCTGAGGACCTCTAGGGTTGATTTTGTTCCGAAGAGGTCGAGGAGTCTTTTGGATATGACGAAGTATATCGCTCCTGCCATGAAGCTCATCACGCTTAGTATTGAGCCTACATGGATCAGTTTTTTCTTGCCCATTAGGAAGAACCCCATCCCTAGAATAAGGTATAGTGCTCCGAGGATGACGAATATTGCTATTGTTGTTATGACCATTCCCTCTATTCTTTCTATGCTTAGATAGTATTCTAGGCGTTCAATTGTTGTTCCTAAGGCTGAGGGCCATGCTGTTTCGAATAAGGCTATAAGAAAGGATGCGATGCTAGAACCCATGATTATTGCCGCATCACGCTTCAAAGCTAATCACCTAGGGATTATCTGTATATCAGAGCTATTAGGACAAATTATAGTTATAATAGATTATTGGGATATGATATCGGGTGAGGCTCCGAAGCATTCGGTGTCTGATTTTTCTATTCGGCGGAAGCTATTTCTCCTTCTGCTGATTCAGTTTTTCTCTTTCTTAATCTCTCTTCTATCTTGGCTTCCAATTCTGCTTCCTCGAGACGCGAGATTAATGCCTTATATGTAGCGAGTCTTGCGGCTATTGGGATGAGAGAGAGTGTCGTGCTTATAATTATTAGTAGTCCCCATATAAGCATACTGAATATTTCTAGTACTGATCCCAAATACGCTAATATCACACCTAGAGCCATAAGAAATGCGACGAACATTAATCCTCTTTTGCTGTATATAAGGCGGGGTTTAGATTCTTCGGACATTCATTTTCACCTAAGAAGAACACCAAAAAAAGAAAAAGAAGAAATAAAAAATGATAAATATGTCCAAGGAGGCTATGCTCTCTTACGGATCAGAGCGGCTGCGACGATTATGCCTACTATGACTATCGCTACTACGAGGACGTAATTAGGTATCGTTGGAACTTCTTGAATTGGTATGACACCCTCCTCAGATGGGCTCCACATAGCCTCTTCGAGATACTGATCGAATGTACTGTCTGTGAACTTACCCCACACCTCCTCTGGGTCTGATGGGTCTCCCATCTCTTTGAGCTCTGGTGGTTGGCCATCGACACCCCACCAGTTGTTTGAGGCGTCTACTGTCACGTTTGATGCTGAGTAGATACCATGCAGTCTGTTTGAGTATATGCTACAGTAGTGTACCTCAGCTTTTGTGATGTTTCCAGACAATGAGATTCCATATTGAGCGCTTAGGAGTATAACTGAGTGTGTGACTTCAATGTTGCTGTCTACGGCTGCTATGCCGACACCGTTCATGTAGAATTGTGTTTTGTTAACTGAGATGTCGGCCTCCTCCGCAAATATACCGTTTGCTGAGTATCTGATATCAGAGTCTCCAACAAATACATCTGATGACACTGCGTAGACTGCTCTCTCTGCATACATAATCTTGCTGCCAACGACCTCAACGTTGTCTGACTCGAATGCGTATACTCCATATTTGGCCATGTCTACTGCTAGATCTTTAATGGTAACATCTTCTGAGAACGCTACTGTGATTACTGCTGTCACATCACTTACTGATATTCCCTCCACCGTAACATTGTCGGCCCCTGCGAGGATCACAGCACCATAGTCGCCACTGATCTTCTGGTTGGTTGCGTTCACTAAGTATAGGAGGTCTTTTCCATTGACTTTGTTGCCTGTTATGTTGTGTGTGGAGAAGTGCGTGAAGTTTGTGCCCACAAATACTGGTGATACACCGATCATTGTGTTGTTTATTAGGGATACATTCAGCATGTTTGTGAATAGTATACCGAACTCCGTTGTCTTATGGAATTCGCAGCCAACGATCTTGACGTTAGCTGAATAGGAGGCATCGATGTTGAACTCTCTGCTCACGAATTTACAGTTCTCAATTAAGACTTCGCCTCCATAGCCAGATTCACCGCCGATGCCTATTGCTCTTGTGTTGTTGAGGAATGTCGAATCTTTGATTGTTGCTTCTGGAACACCACTTAGAACTATTGCATCCCAGAAGCCATACAGGGTTGTATTTTCTACATATACTGTGGAGTTAACAGCAACTATTCCCTCTGCACATAGACCTCCTATGATGCTGTCTGTTATATTATATGCACCACCCACCTCAACTGTCGAGATGAAGAAGAATGTAAACGCGTTACCGTATACTGGCATCTCAAATTCAGAACCATGAACATCAATGACTCCTGGATATGCATAGAAGATAGCATATATGAATGAATCATCGTACGTAGCTATGTACGCATCTGTGTTTATGTAAGCTACGCTAACACCAAGGTACAGGTATGCGTGTACTGCGAAGGCGAATCCTCTTAATATGGCGTCTTCCGTAGAATTAACTATGTTTACGGTTCCAAAAAACGTAAATATTGGTGCGATGAAGTATGAATCGTATTCAGTAGGTCCTCCATAGCCATATGCGTCGATATATATGTCTGAGTCTTCGACAGTTATTACTCCGAAGATGGACTCTAGTAGAACGCCCCATCCACAACCCTCATATGGATGCATCTCGAGAACAGAGTTTTTAATTGTTAGTGCGGCTCCACTCGCAACTATTAGTTCTCCCATTGATAAGCCGTACATCCATCCATCGAGATATAGATTTGTTATTTCGAATGATGCGGCAGAATATATGGCGACAGCATAGGAAAACATATCTGTTGTTAGGGTTATATTAACATCGGAGAACATGTTTACTGTTACTGTCGGTGCCAGTATATCAACGGCTATAAATACAGATGAGCCGTTTGCTAATGCATATACATCTAGGTTAGATACTGTAAGTGTTGACCCCCCATCTACCATTAGTATTTCTAGGTATGCATCAACAAGATTTGCTGTAGCAGCAATATTGGTTAGGCTCACATCCGAGTTGTTGAAGAAGAGTGATGAGCCTATCAGATTGGTATTGTCTATTACTACTGATGAGTTCATTGCACTGAGATAGGTGGCGGTTAACTCGGAATTCTCTATTGTTAAGTTCGCCATTGTTGTTGTGTAGTTAAGTCCGACGGAGAAATCCATGCACCCAGTTATTTTTCCAGAGTCTATTGTTATTTCGGTGTTTTCCTCCGCCTGGATAATATAGGAGTTGTTTATGTATGTGATCTCGGAGCCATCGAGTATGTTTAGAACTCCTCCTGATTTAACGATTATTCCGCCATTTCCAGCAGCTGTTGAGTTGAATATTATCGTTGAGTTGATAATAGTGAGGTTTCCGAGCACTATTAGTCCCGTATCATTATAGATTCGTGTTTCATCCTCGATAATATACGTTCCAGTTATTGTTATCGTGTTTGGAAAGCCTTTAAATTCTATAGAAGAATGCTCAACGGCTCTCGGCTTCATCTTAGCATCAATAATGCTGTCAATCTTTTCCAATTTGTAGTCGTAGCTAGGAATTGTTGCTTTGGGACTTGGAGATGGTGTCGAAAATATGTTCTCATAACCAGTCATTGGAAGAGTTTTTTCTGGTGCATTATAAGTAGTTGTAATGACTTGGAAAGGCATTAATACCAAAGTTGCTAGCAGTAGTAAAGCTAGAACATATGTTTTACTCCTCATACATTATCCCCATGCAGAAACTGGTTTTGCTATGATACATCTATTAATTGGATTTAAAAATAGCGATATATACTTTTGTACACACAATCTTTATGACTTAATTCTTATAGGGAGACAAATTATATATTCTGTATGAGTTATGGATTATCTATTATTTATTAATAATACTATGGGTATATCTCAGCACAGCGATCTATCGAACTTGCTGGTTGATACTTACTTCAGAAGAGCTCATATATTATTAGATTGTGACCAGAAGAAATATGCTACTCAGAAGCTTTCACAGTAAAAAAGAAGATTGATTTTTGGTTCCTCTGATAAAAAAGATAAGTTTTATGGTGCCTTCGTTTTTCTTATTTTCAGCACATAAAATACTGCTACCACCGCTATAATCACAACAATCGCTATTGATATTGCTGGCCAGGGGATCGGATATGCATTGCTTATAGTTACCTGAATCACTGTCATCTTCTGATTACCTGCATTATCGTAGGCTACCACGCTTATCAGATATTCTCCGTTTGAGTACTTCGTTGTATCCAGTTGGACTGTTAGAAACTGCTCTGATGTTGTTGCTAATACTTCGCTGTCGAGATATACTGTTATGTTCTTAGGCCCAGATAGATTGTCCGATGTTGATATGTTGAAAACTATGGTTCCGCTGAGCTTGCTACCATTGTTTATCCCAACGATGCTTATTTGTGGTGCTGTATTGTCGAAGTACACTGTTATGTTTTTCCATGCTATGTTTCCAACGCGATCTTTTGCTTTGATACCTATTGTATGCTCGCCATCCACATATTTCGTGGTGTCAAGCGAAAATATATATTGAGATGCCTCAACGGTTTGTATGTGAGCCTTATCGAGATATAGGGATACTGATGATACTCCTGAGAGAGCATCAGAAGCTTTTACTGATACCTTAATTTTGCCTCTCAGAAATTCTCCTGCGGTTGGAGCCGATATCGTTATTGTTGGCGACTCATCGTCTATTATTATGGTAAGTATTTTTTCTTCGGAAGCTGTTTTTCCTAGAATATCATTCACCGAGATGTCTATGCTCACATAGAATGTTTTCTTTCCATTCGCATACATTTGCTCTACAAGTGTGCTGGGAATCACCATCTCTAACTTGTAGGAGAATATATCGACCATAACTAATTTGGTTTCATACTCGGAGATATTTAGTGAGAATGTAAGAGATGATATATTTATCGCTGTGTCGTCGAGTAGTATTATATTGGTGCTCACCGAACCATTTTTAGGTACTACCACCTGGCTTGGATGTAAAGTTATCGTTGGAGAGGAAGAATCCCTGATTATTGTCCCAGCTCTTGCTACTGAGTAGATTTTTCCATCAACCTCAATATACGCTTCGATTCTAAGCATAAAGCGAGCAGATGTTATTGCTGATATATCTATTGTTGTTGTCCATATTTGTGATATGTCATCATAGGTAAATTCACCGCTGATGCGTTGATTTTCGGTTAGGATTTCCCATGTTAGGTTTATTAGAGCCGTCGAATTCTTAATATTAATGTCCAATGATGCTACACTTTGATTGATAAAAATTATCGAGGAGCCATAGCTAATATATTCGGCATTCGCTATTATGGTGTTGTTAAGAATTCTACTCCAATTTGCGACCATCTCAATAATATTTCTAGCAAATTTGGGTACGTCTGTGCTTCCTGGATATTCCCCACAGAAAGCCCAATTATCAAACATGAAGTTCGAACCCAAAGCAATTATGGCCCCACCTTCGAATCCTTGGTGTACTATTGCCAAATCATAGTCTTCGTATCCTAGGAAGGCATCAGATAAAAAGCTTTTATTTACCTGTATGCCCTGATAAGGAAGCTCCTGAATGCCCTTAATTATTATATGATCCCCTTTAGTACTAACAGCTACTGTGGTATCTAGTCCAAGCCAGCTCTTATTGTAAAGGTAGGCTCCGGTGGGACTTAAAAGCTCATTTATGTTTGTTAGGTTATGTCCAATGCCACTCAATGCAAATACTAATACTGAGCCACCATCCCCAATGAATTTATATATTGCCAGTATTTCCTCCCAGGAGATTTTTGTTGACTGAAATTCGTAACCAACATATCTACCGATCTCATCAAATATGGGTGTGGCCGACACCGTATCCGGCATGAATAATAGGTCGTAATTCTGGAGAAGTTCAGATGATAGGGATTTCTTAGATTTAAATGGCAACATGTCAATTGATACACCGAGTTTCTCCCAGTTTCCTATCAGTAGTCTATATTGTCCATATCTTATGTCTATTGACCAATCCGTATGTTTTAGGTCAAGTAATGCTCTAACCTTAGGTTTCTTTACGATAAAGGAAATTGGGGTTCTCTTTTCGATACCATATTGGTCGTCACTAAAAACAATCTCACCACAATAGTAGCCTTCAGGGGCGTTCTCTAGTACTGTGAAATTCAGCTCCCAATATTCCGTTGGCTCATCAATAGTTATCGATAAGGCTGAATGTATATCTAAGGCATTTGTGAAATTTCCAGAAAAACTTATACTCATATTCGTTGGTCTACTAGCCATTATTGTTATGTTCAGAAAGATTGTTTGTCCATTGAACACTTTGTCAAAATACGGGAAATAGGGCCTATGAAGACTATACTTCTTGGCGGTAGCATTGCTTATTCCAACAGGGATCTTTGTTGGGAGTATATAGATCCATTGGGGATAATTGTCGCCATTGATCGCTGAGCTTTCAAGCAGATTAAAAGCGTTTACCATACTAATAGCACCAGCACCAACAGCTAGATCCTCAAACCTGACACGCTCAGAGCCATACGTACCGTACAGAGGGATCGCCGTCGATACTAGAATTGTCTTTACTAACCATGGCATATCTAGCTTCTCCACAGAGTGATTCCTAAGGTAGTTAATAAGCAGGGCTGCACAGCCAGATACGTGTGGTGCTGAGAAACTAGTACCATGCCATGTATCGGCGGTATAACCTCCGCCACTCGCTACAACTACTGTTCCAGAGGGAGCAACAACATCAGGTTTTACAGCAAATAAGATTGTAGGGCCTATCGATGTATATTCAACAACCTGTCCTCCAAGACCTACAAGCTCATCAAGACCCGTATAATATGGGTCTGTAGCTCCTACAGTTATCGCCCAGGGAGAATTCCCAGGATCCCCAATGGACATCGATGCTATTTGATTTTCTCCTTCGTTTCCAGCCGAAATACTAACAACAACCCCTAACTCAGTTGCTCTCTTCACAGCTAACCACAAAGGGGAATTATATATCTCGCCTCCTCCCAGCGACATGTTTATAACGTCTGCCTCATCGCCCGTATTAGGCTCACCGTCAGGACCATATGCTGCCCACTCAATCGCCGCAATTATAGCCGCTATTGGAGCACCTCTCTCAAGACGTGTAAATATCTTAGCATTCATTAGGAGCGCCTCGGGCGCCATTCCCTGTCCTCTCGGATCTATACCCCTACCGGCGATTATTCCTGAGCATGCTGTTCCATGGCCTATGTCATCTCTAGTCGAAGGATCGTCAACCCCATAGCCAAAATATTTTCGCACAAAAGATTTTTCCGCAATAACTTTTCCTTCAAGCTCTGGATGGTTCTTATCTATCCCAGTATCTATGACCGCCACAACAACGTTCTCTCCTCTGTAGCCATGCTCCCAGAAAACATTAGCCCCCACGAGGTAGGCAGTATCATTTGTTGTTGGAAGGGCTTCTCTTATAAGCCCCCTAAAATATCTAGGTTTCAGATAGATCCTATTCGCGTAGATGCCCCTTATTCCTACCAGGTCACCTCCTTTTCTCAATAGAAGATCCAGGTTTCCCTTAACAAACAGTGCTGGTATTAGTTTGTATCTATACAATATTTTGTAGCCATCCAACAAAAGTTTTTTCTCTAACAACCGCTGAGCTTCAAAACTCTCTGAGATTATCAGAAAATTCTTTACTGGGGCCTTAATCCTAAAAAGTACTGGATCTATGTAGAAATCAGCCACATGAGAAGATGATTCTATGGGTATCGTCATTCGCTTTGGTACAGGAAAAGTATTCATATCGTATCTATAGCCAATACTAAGTAATCCTACTAGGACAATCAGAAATAAGGCAGCGACATATCTTCCTCCACGCATATTCACCACCTAAGATTACTAATATAGAAGAATGAGGAAAAGAACTATAAAAATTACTAGACGTTCTAGAGAAGACTTTAGAAGACAAATATTGAGTTCCAATACAACACAATATAGAAATATATTTACAGGAAAAACACTAGCAGAGCGCCCAGTGATGAGAACACAAAATTCGCAAACTTAAAATAAGAAAATAATCCAGTTAGTCTGTCTAGGAAGCCCTCAGAGGCTATGCGTACTAGTTACCAAGAAAAGACTCATTATCATCGAGATGTTTCCTTAGAAAGCAAAAAATACTCTTATCCAAAAAATAAAGAAGTTATTTTTAGTATTTGGAGGCAAAAGCTCCTATGATGTCGCTCTAAACCCTTATTAGTCTAAGTCTCTTCTTTCTACGATAATATTTGTAGGCAAATACCGCTACTATTATTATCACTATTATCGTTGCTACTGTATAGTAGAAAATGTTGTGTGGAATAGCATTTGTGTCTATAATCTTTGCTATTATTTCGAACGACACATCTTCGGAGTATTCCCAGTAGATTCTCAGATATCCTATAAAGCCAAGCTCTCTGTCTATAGTTATGTCAAATTCTATAATACTTGCGTTCACATTTATAGGTTCTCTTGGACGAAGGTTCGCTGCTGGAACAAATATTTCTATGTAATATACCTCCCGATATGTGCCTAGGATTAGATCCCAGCTCTCATACACTATTCCGCTCACTCTCTCAATGGCACCGAGCCTCAGCTTCATGTAGTTTTCTTTGAACCACTCAATGAAGCCTTTTTTAGATGGATTGAAGAATATTAGAGGGGTCACTAAGAAGCTTATATTGAACCCCCAGTTGAGAGTTCCTAAGCGATAATCATAGTTGTCGCTTGAGATGCTAAGTGAGCCGTTTAGGAGGGATTCTCCTACACCTTCCTGTATACGGGCTTTGGCATCCTCCTTTGTATATTTGGAGGACTTTACATATGTGTAGTTCATCAAATATTTGTAGGACAGCAAGTAGCTCTCACCCGATTGTTCGATAGATGTTATTTCCAGGTATAGGATTCCTCTCCACATTATTTTCCTGTATATTCCTACGCCTCCCTGCTGGACCAGCCCCTTCGGATATGCCCAGAGCTCAACAAGCCATTTGTAGTATGAATTCGGCTTAAATACTGCTGTCTCACACGATATTCCCGTCGAAAGTATCATTGATGATAGAATTAGGATAGAAACTATCGCGACACTGGCACCTCTCTTAAAAACAAACATCTTTCTGCACCTCACTGACTAGTATCGGACACGCGGATCAAGTAGAGCATATGATATATCCGCTATTATGTTGGCGAATATTGTTGCTACCGCTATGAAGTAGAAGGTTGATTCAACAAGTGGATAGTCAAACTGTAAAATTGCAATGAAAAGTAGCTGTCCAATCCCTGGGATTACAAATATCGTTTCCGTAATAACCGCACCCGTCCACACGAAGGCTAATGCTAGTATCACGCCAGTTACTACTGGAAGTATGGCGTTTCTAAATGCATGTTTATACAAGATCGTTGCTTCATCTAAACCCTTCGCTTTCGCCGTGAGAATATAATCTTCTCCCATAACCTCCATCAAGCTGTTTCTCATAAGAAGCATCCAACCAGCGAATCCCGTTATTACAATTGTCATTATAGGCAGCATAAGCATAAAGAGTACATCTAGCGCATCAACAAGAATATCTCCCGTGGATCTCCCATAATAGAATAGACCCCCAGCAGCAGGCCATATGGGCCATTGAACAGTAAGCAAAGCTTTGAATATTAGTTGTAACCAGAATGTCGGTATCGAATAGAGCATCAATGCCAGGCCCATCATCGCTACGTCGAATCTGCTTCCAGGCTTAGCGCCAAGTCTTGCACCGATCATTATTCCTATTGCGATAGATATTAATGTGGCTGGTAGTAGGAGATATACCGATGCGGGTATTCGTGAGGCTAATATCTCCGCTATCGGACGGCCTTGGAACAGGAACATATCTTCTCCGAGATTGAAAGTAAACATGTTCACTATGTATCTTATCAGATGATCTATCCACACACCGATCGGTGCATACAGACTTGGTATTCGCCAACGTTGCTTGAAGGATAGCAACATGTATACCATTCTATCCGCAGTAGCATAGCCGCCAGTGAGTCTAGAGTAGACATAGTACCAGCTGGGATCCGTACCTAGTATGAAAGAAGGCAGTCTGAATAGAATCCAGTTGAAGACTAGGACTACCATTAGGGTTATCATACCAGTTACTACACGTTTAGCAGCATACGACCCCAAACCCAAAGTTATCACCTAAATGCTTGAGACTTGAGGAGCACTAATCAAAACAACTACTACCATTCATTAAAGTTAGACTATGCAATATTTAATTTATAATCACCAGATAAAAAATCTATTCAAACATTCCCCGTACTGATTAGATACCCAAGGAGATAATACACTATTAGTCTAACATCCCTCTATGAATAGAAGAGAAAAATAAAAACTGGGGTTAAACTCACAAAAGCATCATCTTGTGGGTTTGAACATCAAAAGCGCTTGAAAGACAAGAACAAACATTAGTAGTCTCGCTGAGAAACTTGTACTAAATATCCCTCCTGCCTCCTTAATTTTTATGAATATCGAACCCTCTGCGAACCCTAGTCCGTGTACCAAGAAGAGATATACCATCGCAATCATGAGGAATGCAAGTATGGATAATTTAAGACTTATGGTTCTATACCACTCGGATACTAGCGGTAGAATCTTATGTCTCCTAGCAAGTTCATCGTCGGGAAGTGTAAGAGATATGAATGGTGTCGCTTTCATCAGGTGTCTAGACAAAAGAGATTTCGCACTCATGAGAAATGTTATTGCGCTCCATATCGCAAATACGAGCATTGCCATTAGGAGTGCTGAAGGCATCATTATCGATATTTTTGGTGGAACATCACTGGCATTTATTGCAACGATTAGCAGGGTTGACCAAACATAATAACTTCGTTTGCTATTGCCAAGCACACCCATGGGGACTACTCCTTCAGCTATAGGTAATATCGTACATATGAGCACTATCAGAACCATGTGGCCACGTATCCTCCAGAAGACGGATAAATCAAATTTATCGCGGAATATATATCTATCAATCCACCATGCGAGGTTGCCTACTGCTGCGATTAGGAATAATACCAAACCTAGGCCCCAGCCAAGGCTGTAACTGAAAGAGATAGCCCTTCCCCCTATCAGAGTATTAGCTTCACGTAGCAGATTCGCTTTTGCGGCGCCTATATTCGTTTCGCCTATCACTAGAAAATTGCTAATATAAGCATACACAATTGCTATTATTAGACACAGCAGGGCACTTAGCAACTCTAACTGCTTATATTTTCTGGGATAGAAGCGATCGACAAGCCGCTTAATGGGACTGGGAAGAGACTCAAGTTCAGGAAATAGAAGAATAATATTTAATGCAACCAATAATGCTACCAGGGCGCCAAACACCGCTATTGTCCATGCAAAATAGATATTCTGTGAGAATATTTTTTCGGCTTCACCAAAGATATCGTATTCAATAACATCCGTAGTGTTTAGGACTGTTCCCGTCGGATATACCTGCAGCTGTAGCGAACCTTCAAGAGTGTTTTTCTTAAGGACAGATGGTTTGAATCGTATCACCATCTGAGTCCACGGAAACAATAGTGAGAATACAAGCAATATTATAATAATTATGCGGTAAATTGCTGACACAGAGACCCTCCAACGAAG
>Ga0190308_1000566_pt1 | contig 11577 bp, 12 predicted proteins | sample 48700756_MG_FD_165050 | JGI IMG/M metagenome (GOLD analysis project Ga0190308, IMG submission 165050) | Hydrothermal vent sediment bacterial communities from Southern Trench, Guaymas Basin, Mexico - 4870-07-5-6_MG | ecosystem: Environmental > Aquatic > Marine > Hydrothermal vents > Sediment ...
TTTTAATATTTTAAAAAGAGTGATCCCTTTGCTCTGGAAAAGGGGTGGTAAAGGAGGTAAGGAAGAGAGAAAGGGAACCCTCGTTAAGAGTAGAGACCCCTCTTATAAGGTTGTTGAGAGCTATTGGGTTCACAACCCCTTCGCGAAGGTTACAATAGTTTCTCTTCCGGGTTCTGAAGGTAGCTTCCAGTACTTCGTTGAAGAGGCTCCTCTGGACGGGAGGGAGCGAGAAGCTTGGAAGAAACTCGTAGCGATACTCCGTAAGGAGCTTCGGCCCCCCGAGACTTTGGAGACCGATATCTCCACTTACGTTCTCAAGGAAGCTAAGAGGATCGCGCATAAGTATAGGAGGTCTCTAGGAAAGTTCGACGCGGAGTCTTGGGAGAAGATATTCTACTACGTTGTTCGAGACCTAGCTGGTTACGGAGACCTAAACGTTCTGATGCTGGACCCGAACATAGAGGACATATCGTGCAACGGCCTGAACCGACCGATCTACATCTGGCACAGAAAATACGAGAGCATACCAACCAACATAGAGTTCGTCGACGAGATAGCCTACAACAACTTCGTGCTGAAACTAGCTCATATGGCTGGAAAACACATCTCCAGCGCCAACCCCATCCTCGACGCCATGCTCCCCGAGAAACATAGGCTAGCCGCAACCTTCATGAGGGAGGTCTCAACCTTCGGTAGCACCTTCTGTATAAGGAAGTTCCGTTCAGACCCCTTCTCCATAGTCGACTTGATCAAGCTTGGAACCCTTGACGAGAGGATAGCCGCATATCTTTGGGTTCTGTTGGAGAACAAGATGAGCATAATGATTATAGGTGGGACGGGCGCCGGCAAGACGAGCATGCTGAACGCCCTTACCACGTTGATCATGCCTAACGACAAGATAATCACGGTGGAGGAGATCGCGGAGCTCAACCCGCCACGCCAGAACTGGGTTCAACTTGTCAGTAGAAGAGCCTTCAGGTTCGGCTCCTCGGACACAACTTCCATCTCCCTCTTCGACCTCGTCAAGGTTAGCCTGCGGTACAGGCCGGACTACATCGTTGTGGGCGAGATAAGGGGTGAGGAAGCCTACGTCCTCTTCCAAGCCGTGGCCACGGGTCACGGAGGCCTCTGCACGATGCACGCCGACAGCCTAGACCACGCCGTTAAACGGTTAACATCCCCTCCCATGAACGTCTCTGAAGTTTACATTCCCCTCATGAACCTCTGCATCTACGTGGCTAGGGTCGACCTCCCCAAGAAGAAGGGAGGCCTGTCCTTCGGACGGAGGATAATAAAGATGTGGGAGATCGTCGACTACGGGAAGTACAACCTCATCTCCGAGTGGATTCCGTCTAAGGACCGCTTTAGATCGAACTTCTCAAAGAGCATTCTTCTAGAGAAGATAGCGGCTATGAGAGGCGTCAAAAAGAGCACGATACTGAAAGAGATCAACGAGAGGAGGAAAGCGATACGTAAGATGATCATGCTGAACATGAACGGGAAAGAGGTTGCCCAAGCGGTCATGAACTATTATGAAGGCAAACCGGTAGAGGCCGCGAAGAAACTAGAAGCGGAAACCGTTGAGGAGAGGAAAGCTGAACCCTCCGAGAAGACGGCTCGAAAAAGAAAGAGAAAGACCTCCAAGAAGAAAGAGACCTCAAAACGGAAGCGCTCTCCAAAAAAGAAGGTTACGGAGAAGGGAAAGACAGACAAAGCGAAAGCCTCCAGCAAAGACGGAAAGAAGAAAGGAGGAACGGAGAAGGGATGATCAACCTCAACGATCTCTGCTACAGCTTCTTCGGCCCGATCAGCAGGTCCCTCCTCAAGGTATATAGGCGGTTAGAGGACGACTTGGACGCCGCGAACCTGAGGTTCCACCCTGAGGTTTACCTCTCAATCGTGATCTTCTTCGCCTTAGTAACGGCCTCTTTCCCCCTACTGACATTCCTGATCTTCGTCTTCTCCAGTCGTATGGGGCTGTCAACCGTCCTTTCCAACCCCCTGTACCTTCTCGCCTATCTAATCTGGACCGATCCGAGGCTATGCATAGTTGCGGCCGCTTCCCCCCTGATCGTGTTGCTTTTAGGAATCTCCATCCCAAGTCTGAAGGCTTCGAACAGGATTTCGGGGCTGAAGACAGAGATACCTTACGCTTCGGTCTATCTCAGCGTCATGGCGAGTGGAGGGCTGAACCCCTACACAAGCCTACTTAGGTTAAAGGAGACAGACCTCCTGCCTAGGCTCCGCGAGGAGATAGAGAGGATTCAGGGCATAGTTCTCTCCTCGGGATGCGACCCGGTCTCAGCCATGGAAAAAGCAGCTAAGGTCATAGGTCTCAAGGAGTATAAAGACCTGCTCCTCGGGTACGCCTCAACCCTCAGAACGGGGGGAGACGTGCTCCATTACCTCTACACCCAAACCCACTCCATGTTCAGAAACATGGCTACCAGAGTTAAAGCGATGGGGGAGAAGATGGGCGCCTTGATGGAGGCCTACACGATCGTCGGCATCTTGGGGACTTTAGGCCTCTACATGATGTTCGTCATAGCGTTCAGCATCCCGGAATCCGGGCTGAACATATCGAAGGAGTTCTTCTTCGCCTTCGCCTTCCTTATACTCCCCTTGATCTCCGGTTTCTTCATATATCTGTGCGACGCCCTCCAGATAAGTTACCCCTCCTCCTCTTGGAGAATCTACTTGATCTTCCTCGGAACCTTACCCGTCACCCTCTTCCTTGTGAGCCAGACAGTCATCCCCTTCTACGACCCGTCGTTCCTGCTGGTTCCAGCCTTGAAGGAGCTCACGGTCTTCCTCACCTCTAAACTTAACTTGGGGAGGGGATGTGAACCCGCCTTAGGCCTCGCCTTCTCCCTCACCGTAACGACTGTTCCCATCGTCTTCATAAACAGTCACTATACGAAGGAGGAGAAAGGGATACTTCAAGGTATAACGACCTTCTTGAGGGACCTCGTCGAGAACAGGAAGACGGGTTTAAGCCCTGAAAGGTGCATCCAGATTCTCTCCAGAAAGGATTACGGGAAGTTCTCGAAGCATCTGAGGAGTATAAGTTCGCAGATCGGGTGGGGAGTCCCCCTCAAAAAGATATTCGAGGACTTCAAGGAGAACGTCGGAAACTGGCTGGCGCAGATCAACATGTACATACTCATAGACTCAATCGAGGTTGGTGGAGGAACGAAAGAGAGCCTCGAAACTTTGGCGGAGTTCTCAGAGTCGATGATGGAGATAGAGCGTGAACGGAGGTCGGTTCTAGCCCCCCTCTTCATAGTTCCCTATATAGGAGCCATTCTGCTGACCACGACCACCGTGCTCTTCCTCCAATTCTTCAACGACATGGCCGCTTTGGGAGGGAGCTCCATCCTCATAGTTACCTTGAGGGAGATACTGCTCATGCCCCTCATCTTCCACTCTTACATGCTCGGCTTGGTGGCGGGGAAGATAGCCTCCGGAAAGCTCTCTTCAGGCTTCAAGCAGGCAGTCATACTCACCATGTTCTCGATGCTTGGGATATGGATCGCCTTCAACTTCCAAGGCCCGATGAGCTTCGGGGCGGGAGGAACCGCGCCTTGAAGGAGAAGAACCGCGCGCTCTCAATTCCCCTCTCAACCATAATCTTAGCTTCGGTTCTCATCGTAATAGTTGGGGTAGCCTCTTTCGCCGCGAACAACGCGGTGAACGCTCAGCTGGAAGAGACACAGTTTGAACAGGCCAAGAACGTCATGTTGGCCATAGACGGGATCGTTAAGAAGGTTCTCTTTGTACGCCAGTCCTCCGGATACGTCAAGTCGAGCTTCTGGAAGACCACGCCTCAGTTCATCAGGACGGGGGAGAACCTAACGTTGATTATAGACGCTGGAACCGAGAACTGGACCTACCAAATCCCAATAAACGTAATCAAGGTTAAGGGCGGACCTCACGTCGGCGTAACTGTGTCCAAGAACATCATAGGCAACGATTCTCTCCTCTTAACCGACACGTCGAGCTCGATAGGCAGGGTCTCGATCTACCAGTCGGATGGAGCATGGGTCTCACTCGACTACTCAAGGGTTAGGTGCGTCTACACGGGAATATGGGAGTACTTCAACGGATCGGACTACGAGAGCTTCAACGTAGTTGAGATCACCATGATAAACTTGACGTTCGGCACAGTCGAGACTGGAACTCAAGTCTTCATTATGATTCGGAACTTAGGAGTGAACTCGGAGTCGATCACGGATATCTCGGGCAACTTTGAGGTAAAGGTTGTCAGCCCAGAGGGCGAAGAAGCGAAGTCCTTAGAGGAGCTAGGCGGAGACCCGAGTAAACGCACCATAATAAACCTCGTCTTCGTCAACGTTGAGGTCTCCGTTATGAGGAGTGGTTGAGCATGGACTCCACGGTGATCCCTCACATCGTAGGGACGGTAACCCTCCTGATACTCTTCAGTATACTAGGCACCTACTACAGCGTATCCTACTCCTCTCTACGGTCCGAGATCGTGGCAAGCAACCTTCAGGAGATAGCTGAGTACGTGGCCTCGGAGATTGTGGACCTCGTCTCGCTTCTCTCCCTCAGCATGGGAGACCAACTGCTAATCAAGGGGCTCCAGATACCCGAGAAGATCGGAGGGAACATTTACAACTTGACGATCACCAAGTCGGGAGACGCCTTAAAGGTTCGGGTTTACCTCGCGTCGAACCCTTCTGTCTCCGGCGAGTCGGTTCTCCCGTGGCTCGTCGGAGGATACATCGAACCCTTTAACGGCACAGCATCCTTCAACAGCACGAGAATAACCCCCAAAACCACGATCTCAAGCGCGTCAGGGAACCCGGCTGTATGGTGCATGAGGAGTCTTGGAAAGATAACCTTCGGGCTTGGGGTGATGGAGGCTTAAAGGTTGCATGTAGCATACGAGTATATCCTAGCCGGCGTGATGATCTTCCTGATCTTAATGATGACTCAGGTAACTATCTCCGCGTTGATAACCCGTCAATTGACGTATCTAGAGCAGAGCGGAGGCTATAAGACCGCGGAGAAGATACTTGATGTCCTCCTCCTCTCTCCGGGGGATCCTCCCGACTGGGGAAGAAACGCGTCCATAGAGCCTAACTACATAGGCTTGGCTGACCAGAACTCCCTGAGAGCCTACGTTCTCGATCCTTATAAGGTTCTGAGGTTGCAGAAGGGTTCAGCCGGCTACATCTCCCCCGCCAAGGCACGTAGGCTTCTGGGTTTGAGGGATGACTACCATTTCCACCTCAGGATACTCCCCGCCTTGTCGGTTGAGATCGAAGGGAACGGCAGCTTCACCATCACTGTGAAGAATATTAAAGGTTTACCGGTACCGAACGTGAACGTGACGGGATATTACGTGCCTAAATCCTTCTCCCCAACGGTTGAGTACCCAATTAAATCGAACATTACAGGAGTAGATGGGTCGTGTACCCTGGTTTTCCAGTACCAGCAAGACCATGTACTCGTGGTCTGCGCGTCGATCTTCGGGGTGAGGGTTGTATCAACGGAGCCTCCAGGACTAAACTTCAGGGTTGAGGGTGGAAGAGTCTTCAAGAGCGACATCCCATTGATCACGGAGATAGATTACTCCACGGGGTCCATCGTAGGGTTGGAGAAGGAGGATGCCACCCGATACGTGGAGATCGACGGTTCCGCGTACATCGTGGAGTTTACTCTATGGAAGTGAACCGTATGCTTCGCAACGTTAAGGGGCAGATGAGGGTCGTCGAGGCCATGATAACCTGCCTAATCGTGATCAGCGGGCTGACGGCCTCCATCTACCTCTCAAGCATGTACGCCGTAACCGAGGGCGTAGAACTGGAGAAGACCGGTATGAACATACTCAGCCTCCTTAACAAGCCTGAAGTCTTCATGGAGATTGTCGACCGCCGGGATAACTGGGAGTCTAACTTGAAGCTGCTGATCGACAACCTCATCCCGGCGGATACGTTCTACAACCTAACCATACGGAGCGCCTTGGACGGTCAGGTCATCGGCACGGTCTCGAACCTGCCCAAAGAGGGCCTAGGAGCCGTCCAAGAAGCCGTCTCAATAGAGACGACGGCCACGATCTCGATGCCTATGAAAATGAGGGTGCAGATACCCCTAGACACCGTGCTTGTGATCGATGTTTCGGGGAGCATGAGGGACGAGATTCCGGGAGATGATTCCACGAAGCTCGAAGCCGCCAAGGAAGCCGCTAAGATGTACATAGACTGCCTCAACTCGACTATGGATAGGGTCGGCGTTGTCTCGTTCTCCACCACGGCGACGCTGAGATGCGGGTTGACATACAACTTCACGGAGGCCAAGTCTAGGATCGACGAGTTGAGCGCTGGGGGGTGGACCAACATCGGAGACGGGGTATACAAAGCTAACGACGAGTTCGAGGTTAACGGAAGGGAGGACGCTTTATGGGTGATAATCCTCCTCTCGGACGGGGAGGCTAACCGCCCCCAAAACCCTGAAGACCCGGGAGATGAGGAGTATCCGCGTAGCTACGCTCTGAACGCTTCTAGGGAGGCGTCGGAGATGGGTATCAGAATGTACACTATCGGTTTTGGGGCGGAAATCGACGTAGACCTTCTCAGGGCGATGGTGACGAATGGTGGGAAGTACTACTACGCCCCGTCTTCAAGCGACTTGATGGACATATACCGCATGATAGCTCAAGACCTGATGTTCGCGGTCAAGTGCGACATCATAGTCGTCGAGTTGACCATAATGAGGGTGAGATGATGAGGAAGCATCGTGTCAATGGTAGGCGTGGACAGTTCTTGATCCTTTCAGCATTGGGCATAGTCATCATGATGATAAGCCTATCCTCACTTATGGCTTACACCTCCCTCTCTAGGATATCGCTGAAGAAGACGGATTTTAGGAAGGTTGCGGCCGAGGTCGCCTTGAACTCCCGTGGAGCCTTAGCTACGGCCCTTGCGGAGGTCTCGAAGAAGCTGGACTTCAAGGCGAGCGTAACCCGATACTCCAACTACACAACGTTGGATGATTATCCCGACGCCGAACTCAGCGGATACGAGTTCATAACTCAGTGGCAAAAGATTGTTCTAGCCAGCTACCCCGGTCTCAACCTGAACTTCTCCGTCTCTAAACCCGTATTTCAATGCGTATGGAACTCTTCCTCGGGCTACTCCAAGGTCTCATCCAACATCACCTTGGACATATTGAACTATGGCTTCTACGGGTTGAGGAGTCAAGTATCGATCGAGTTGAAGGTGACGATCTTAGATTTAGACCTAAACCGGACGGATGGGAGAACCGTTGCGTTCTACTTCTACGTCGAGAGGGAGAACGGAGTTCCCGTGAGTGGAATCTGCAAAAGCCGCGCCTTCATCCTCTTTAAGCATGTGGAGAACGATCAGCTTACACTCTCCAAAGCCTTCGACCTAACCTATCTTGGAGGAGGACATTACCTTGCAAACTTCACCATGTACTCAACAACGATCCTAGAAGGCCTCAACCAGACGAAAGAGTTCATCCGCGAGAACATGACGGAGGAAGACTTCAAACCGGAGTACCGAGAGAACATAACGGAGACTAAGAGTCAGCTCTGCAATATGGTGGACGAGGTCATAGCGAAATACAATTCCAGTCAGCTCATGCAAGCTTACGTTAACCTCACGGAGGACATTAGACCTAAACTAGACCCTACAGCCCCAAACTCTTCACGGTGGGTAACCGAGGACGCAAATACAACATACGTCCTAGCGTTGATCGATGTCGTTCGAAGTCAGCTCACCCCAACCGTCAGGATAGGCCTTCAAGACCCTAGAGGAATAGTTGTAGGCGCGGTTCGAACACTTGTGAACTATGAGGAGGACACTGAAGGCCCCCGCGTCCGAAGCGTATTCGCGTCTCCATCCCCTACGCACGGATTATCAACCGTAACGTTAACTGCGACGATTGACGATCTACTGACGGGCTTCTCCAACATCAAATGCGCGGAGTACTTTGTTAACGAGGTAGGACCTAACGGAAGCGGGATACCGATGTCGCCTTCGGACGGGCGTTTCGACTCCCCCAGTGAAGAAGTTACGGCGGAGATAAATGTCTCAAGCTGGGCTCCGGGAAACTACACGATCTACGTGCATGGAATGGACGCCGCAGGCTTCTGGGGAGAGGTGGTTCCAGTAACGATCGAAGTCACCGAATCACTTGTGATGTACGTTTCGAACATAGAGATGTACCTCTACAGGTGGTGGTTCTTCTACAGGGCCAAAGCTGTGGTGACGATCCTCGACAGCGAGGGAAACCCGGTTGAGAACGCGGTGGTGTACGGCCACTGGAGCGGCTCGGTGAGTGGGGAGGTCAGTGCCCAGACCAACGAGCTTGGTCAAGTGTCATTCTGGTCTCCTTGGGCATGGGGATGGAGAAGGTTAACCTTCACCTTCACGGTTGACAACGTAGTCTTAGACGGCTATACCTACGATTCAGACTTGAACGTTGAGACGAGCGACACCATCCAAACCTAGAATGGCTACAGCTTATCATTGCGGCGTCCAGCAGCCGGAACCAAAGGTTTTATTTAGAACTGTTGAACAATTGTACATGAAGTCCCGGGGAGTCAAGGCTTGAGCGAAGAAGACTTCTCTAAGCGACTCCAACGTATCGAGAAGAAGATCGATTTCCTCCTAAGGATGTTGGAGGATCTTCTTTCCATCCGCAGAGGAGTAGACCTAAAGCCCACACCTGTGGACACGAACTCAAAGGCTTCGGTCAAGGTTTATTTGTTGAGGCTTCCTGACAGTTTGAGGCGGACTATGTTGGTTATGGAGAGGTTGGGTGAGGCTACTACCGTTGATGTTGCTAGGGAGACTGGGCGTTCTAGGAGCGTTGAGAGTATCCACCTCAACCAGTTGGAGCGTATGGGCTACTTGGAGAAGTACCGGAAAGGAAGAAAAATCTACTTCAAAGTTCCAAGCCGTCCGGAGTGAAGAGGTTGAACAATCGCCTTAGGGAGGAGATGGAAGGGTAAAGATGAACGGGGAAGGCGAGGAGGAGAGAAAACCTCAGTTCGCATATCTAGACCTATTAGTCTCAACCTTGACGGAGCACGAGAAGGCTCTGGACCGTATAATCGAAAGGTTAGAGAGGATTACCCAAAACCTAACGGAGATCGCTCAACACGCCAAGACCACGAAAACCCTGCCGGGGGAGCCAGAGAGCCTAGTATACATCAAGATGAACATAAAGCGTCCTATTGAAGAGGTCAAGAAGATATTAGAATCCCTAAAGGAGTGAAAGGGAAGGGGGCTCCTTAAAGCGGGAGAGTAGTTAGGCTTCTCACCTGTAGTGAACGTAGACTTCGGTAGGAATCCTCCTATTGTATAGCTCGCCTTCAAGCTTCTTGAAGTACTCTAGAACCTCCTTCCCCTTAGGAGTTATCCTATAGATGGTTCCGCTATCAACCGTTATCTCCCGTAGAAGATCCTGGTCGAGCAGAAACTTCAGCTGCTTCTTCAGCCTTATCCATGAGAGGTTGGCTCGATACATGATGTGCGTCGGTTTTTCTTTACCTTCAGCCACTGCCTTGAGAATGTCGATGAGTATCTCCATCTGAGACCTTCTCGCCATCGGGTTCCCACCGGGAATCTACATATTGTTGTCCAAAAATCTGGTTAATTAATTTATAAGCTTTATGAACCATCCGTTAATTGCCTCCATCTCTGCAATATAAACCGGCCGTCCATACTTTTCTTGCAGATCGCCTAGAGAAGAAGGGGCATCTGCTTGAAGGAAACAAGAGCCTTTATGAAGGTAAGGAGGAGTGCCGGTCTTCTAACATCTCCTCTTTGAGAGCCTTAAGGATTCGGGTAACATCCTCTATCGGCCGGTTGATCTTCAGCTTAAGATAAATGAGGGTTTCGTAGTTCTCGGGTTTGTTCGCCGCGGTTTTAAGCGCTTCTCCGGTCTTCTGCAAGGCTTTGGAGAGTTCCTCCGTTAACTTTTCCATCTTCTCGACGAGCTCGTCTAAGGATTTTTCATGTTCCCTTAAGACTGAGACGAGAAGGTCTAAATAGCTTGATCTTCCCTTTCCTTCAGCTGAACTCATTACTTCGCCTCCGACTGTCTGTTTCGGCCCCTTTGATAAGGGGCCGGGAGACTTTGAAGTAGATTTTTCTTCCTTTCCGGTACTTCTCCAAGTAGCCCATACGCTCCAACTGGTTGAGGTGGATACTCTCAACGCTCCTAGAACGCCCAGTCTCCCTAGCAACATCAACGGTAGTAGCCTCACCCAACCTCTCCATAACCAACATAGTCCGCCTCAAACTGTCAGGAAGCCTCAACAAATAAACCCTGAGCTGTATGTTGCCTTCATTGCGGGCTTCTATCCCGGTCTTTGATGGGCTTAAAGATTCCGGTGGGACTGGATGGTCCATCTCTTCAAGTTTGAGGTACTGTTCAAGTGCTTCTCTGAGGGAGTCTATCTTCACCTCTATTGCTCGAAGTCTTTCGGTTACCTCTTTATCTGCGCCGTTCATTTAAGGTGCTCCGAGAGTTATGTTAAACAGTTAAACACATCGCACATATAAAGATTGTCGAGGAAACCTACTGAAAAGACTTACAGAGAACCCAACAATAAAAGACAAAACCTAACTTTTATTCAACAGATTCTCCTGGAAGGGCTTAGGCTTGAGGCGGATCCCGTAACAAGACAGCTGAGGAGCATTATTAGCATTATAACCAACCTCCCATAAGCTAAGGACAACCCGCAGGCACCTATAGGTTAAACAATACATCAACCTACCGACAGACTTCTTTACTCTCCGCCTTTTTCGCTTCGCCTTGCAGCTTTCAACGCTGCGTATCCTAATGGTGCAGAGAGGAAGGCCAGCCAGATTTCAGGTCTGAGAAGTCCAACCCCCAACGTTCCCGCCGTTAACCAATCCCATGTCCACTCTTCACCTGACAAGTAAGCCAAGTATGTTCCAAGCCCGTCTGCACCGAGGATGAGCAAGTATACTGCCCCAAAGGTTGCTGAAAGTAAAGCACCAACAAGAACGAAACCTATCGCTTCGTATCTTGCCTTCCATAAAGGCGCGGCTCCGAAGAAGACGGCGCCGATGACCAAAGCTGCAAGTCCCCCGAACAAGTCGTCGCTTGGAAGCCCTAACAGGGATAAATTGTCTCCAGGGACTATAAACCAGTTCCAAAACGCCGTTGCAAACTCGATGGAGCCAACTATGATGTAGAATACTCCTAGGACTACAGAATAAACCGCCATGCATCTACCGGAATTTTTTCCCAGACTCATAACGTTCACCTCACTTATATCCTAAACCTTGACCAATCCAGACGATTGCTAGAGACGTTATGTATGCCAGTATCAATCCGTAGATGACTGAGAAGAGCGTCCACTTCCACGAGTTGGTCTCCTTATATATGATGCCAAGGGTTGCGACGCAAGGTATATAGATTAATGTGAAAGCCATGAAAGCGAATCCCGTGAGAGGGGTGAAAACCCCTTGGCTCCTAATGGTCTCTTGTATCTCCTCCATCTCGCTTTCCTCTCCCAACCCAAAGATAACCGCGAAGGATCCGACAACG
>Ga0190308_1000567_pt1 | contig 11552 bp, 10 predicted proteins | sample 48700756_MG_FD_165050 | JGI IMG/M metagenome (GOLD analysis project Ga0190308, IMG submission 165050) | Hydrothermal vent sediment bacterial communities from Southern Trench, Guaymas Basin, Mexico - 4870-07-5-6_MG | ecosystem: Environmental > Aquatic > Marine > Hydrothermal vents > Sediment ...
GTATATAATTTTTGATTATCCAATTAGGATTCGCTTGGAACCACGATTTTCTCTATCTTTACTTTTCCATCCTTGTCCGAATTTAATGTTGCCTCGATATAAGGGCTTTTTAGTAGCTTTTCGTACAACTCCTCTTTTTCAAGTTTTACTATGGGGTTCCCAATTCTTACTTCAATACCAAGGACTTCTATAAGATCCCTTACTGTATGAGCGATTTCTCTTCCTCTACTGCGTATCCAGACAAGCTCATCTTGGGCATCGTATAGTTCTTTTTTAGCCTGTATCAATTGTATTTTCACATCTTTTGGGAGCACGTCATTTTCTAATAGGTTATTGATTATTGAAAGCGCATTCCTTATATGCATGTAGGCCATCTTAGCTCACGATATTATAGTAAGTGTTGTATAGTTATCAAATTTTCAAAATGATCAAGAACGTAATACAATTGTAATATGTTTATATGATCATCCTTAAAGAATACATAAAATCCTTGACACAACTACTTATAGCCGTTATCCAAGGCTTTTCAAAGGCTCTATCTTTATCCGCGATTCTTTCAAGGTTTTCTATTCTGAACGAGACAGGAGGATGAGGGTCCCAAGAAAGCCAATACATTAAGCGCGCTGACGGTTTTCTCATCTCTACGAGAAGCTTCCTTGCTCCTATTTTCCTTAGTGCTGAAGCTAATGAACGCGGTCTATTTAGGAAAAGTGCGGAATCGATGTCAGCTCTAGCCTCCACAAACTTCGCCACAAAGAACAGTAGTGTTAATGAAATGTACATATAGATCATCAATAACATAAAATCTAAAGTTGACATATAGAGAGGCCAGAATATCGTTGTGACGTATACCCTAGTTATATACTCGAGGCTACTTAGCACGAAGAACGTAACTACATCATGTCTTTTCAAATGGCTTATCTCATGTCCTATCACACTCATAAGCTCGTCGATGTTCAGGTGTGTTAACAATCCTGTCGTTATGACCAGTGAAGAGAACTTTGAGGATACTCCGGTGGCTGCAGCATTGGGGATAATTATGTTAGAGAGATAAATTGATGGTGCCGAAACATTATACTCTCTGATAACTGACGAGACTATCTTGTACAAGTTTATTTTTCGTACCTCTAACTCGTACTCATTCTCTTTTAGACCGTACTCTGACAGTATTTCTTTAATTTTCTCATCACTCAACTCTCCTAAAGTTTCGTAATATATGCGCTTTTTGATTTCATAACGCTTAGGGAAGAAGAGTCTCTGAACCTCCTGCTGATACCTAAAAATTGAAAGCTTTATTCCAACTAGATACACAAATGGCGATTTCTCGTTTATAATCCAGTCGCCCATAACTAAGGCTACAATCTTAGGAGAGACAAGAATTAGTGGTATCTGGGAAAGCAAGAGAACAATAGGGGTGTAGTAGGGTCCTGCTACCAGATAGACGGCATATGAGACAACTATAGATAATGCAAACATGAATATAAGATTTCCGAGGAAAAGTTTCTGAAGCAAGGATTTTACCCCGGATTCAGCACGTGGGGGTACAATCTTTTGTCCTGGAACAAAAACAAAGTATATAACTCCTTTGCCACCAGTTTCCATAAATCCTACTATCAAACTCTCTATTGTCCTAACTAGACGTTGAAGATCTTGATATCCTATTAAAGGATCTATAACACGTATAGTGTATCTTATTGGTGTGCTGAAAATTACAGTTACCTCAAATGCTGGACCTCGTTCTGTATCCATATAAACGATTATTCCGGGGTATCCTTCTGTCGTTACTTCCAAGTATCCACTAATATTCTTATCATATAGTTCGATGAGTGCTTTTAGTAAGAAATTTTTAGCTTCTTCTCTTTCTCTGTCACTTTTAAAGAAAGCTGATAGTTCTCCATGATACACGTTTTTGTCAACATACATGGGCTTCAAATACCATATTGAACGATGTTAAATTTAAGGGTTAGCTTATTCCAAAACATTTCTGCTCACTAAATCAATATCATAATCTAGAACAGAGAGTTTGTAAGGGCTAAATTATTAAAAATAAAAGCGCATATTTTTAATTCACATTTCGTTTATGCTTAACTTATTCTAGATCAATGTTTATTTCTTGTCTCTCTTCCTTCAACCCTCCTCTTCTTCTCTTAGCTGCCGTTAGAAGCACTGATGTGACACCAATCGAAGCTATAGAGGCTATTGCTTCGCTTGTTGAAAGCGGGAGACCTATTACGGGAAGCTCGAAGAATACATCTATTTTCATCTTGTATGCTGTGTTAGAGTACACCTTTACGATCTCTTTATCATGTATCCGTTTATATGTCGCTTCGACTACATATTCTCCTTTTGGTATCTGGGTGAACACAACGATTCCTTCATCATTTGTTTCCTTTGAGTCAACTACGTCGCCATTTGCCGTTTTGACGACTATATCAGTTCCAGCCAATGTTTGTTGCATTATTCCGACTGTTATGATCTTTAAATCGAATACCGAGCATTTCATAGTAAACGTTGCGGTTGTGACTGTGCCTATTTCCATAGAGCCTACTTTGACTTCCTTGAAGATTGCAGTAAGACTGTATACTCCGGGCACGTAGAGGAGTGCTTGTGCAGATCCCCCCGTATTTGTTGTGGTCTGTAGCGATATGGGACCATTGATTTTTACGAGGGCATTTACTAGTGGTCTATCATTGCTATCAATTAGCTTGAACGTTAGTGGACTCCACTTTATATTTATTCTATAAACGCCTGGTTCGGCATTTTCCTTATTTTTCACTTGTATGTATGCTTCGTTTTCAAGCATTCCCAGGGTGCGCACATCGCCAAACCATGACTTGACGGCCTCCATATAATTCATATAGCTTTCGCCGCTTGGTGTTGTTATGCTTGTTATTACTCCATAGGAAGGTATTTGTACTACAAGGTATGCTGCGTATGCTTTCTTTATCTCTGATTCTTTTACCTCGGCAATGAGTCCCTGCGGTGTCCAAGTTCCAATTTCCTTGATGGATATTGGTATATACATCACGTTAACAGGTGTTTTCATACGATTCTGTACCTTGAACCAACCTCCATATACTATGTAGGCTTTCACCCAGTATTTCATATAGAGTGGTGGTACAAGGAACGATGCTGATTTTACGGTGAAGTCGTTTTCTGTCATGAACACATAGTCTACCATTTCACCAAGAACCCTCGTGCCATTACTTCTAGAACCATGAGGAGTGATACTATAGAGTATAACTATCGCTCCTATTGTACTCCATCCATCTTTCTGCTTTATCGTAAAGCTAGCTTCGCTGAATGCTTTCACAGTGGTGTTAAACATTTTTTCCTCTACTACCAGGAAGGAGTTGGGGAGGATGAGTTTCTCATCTCTATTCACGATAAGCGTATAGGTTCCTGTCTCAAGCTCTTTCATGTTAAGTTCTAGATGTTTGAGATCAAGCTTTATGGCATCTGGTGCTCTGTTCTCTTGCTGAAGAGTATCTATGAGATTTTCACCATTCGGACCCCGTAGACCCACAAAAGCAAAAGGTGCGAAATTATCTATTGTAACCCTAACAGTCAGGTTTTTCGCAGTGAACGGTTCACTCGGCGCATCGATCTTCAATTTTATGCCCCCTTCCTTAAGCGGTATCCATTCTCTTTTTATGAAGTATGCCTTTACAGTCAGCGTTACTGTTATGTTTTCCTTATTGGATGCAAGCTTTATAACCCCACTATTTGAAACGACAGAATACACAACATTATCCTTCTCCACAACCTTGTCGAAAGATACTGCAACCAGATCTGAAGGGAGACCATTCTCGAACACTACTTCCATCAGGTACAACTTATATCCAGCTGGTTCTATTGGAGCGCTAATTTCCTTCACTTCATTAGCATTAAACGTGACCTCTCCCTTTTCTTGCGAGACAACTATATAATCAACTCTCGCAAAGAACTGGGTATCAGCTTCTGCCATAGTTTTACTTAGACTTGCTACTGAGAAGATCGCTAACACGGCTAGTACAAAGAGAGTTTTCCATATATTTGTCCCTAATCTACAATTTAACATATATTCACCAGCTAATAATGTGAAAAATGTCAGATATATCCAGAACACGGCTCTAAAAAGCGAAATACTACAGTAATACCATGATAATTAGTTCTATTTACTTAAGCGAAAGTACTAAACGGCTTTATGTCATGCTATCCTAGGATTCTTCTCCCATCTTTAATTAGAGCTACCGTAAAATACGATATCAATATTATATATACTAGTAGAGATTTTTGTTATTTGATTAGGTGAGTTCAGTGAAGTACCGTTTGATGGATATATTAGCGTGTCCATACGATAAGCATTTCCCACTAGAGCTTTATGTATTCAAAGTTAACAAGTATGATAGGAACGTTAAGTTCAAGCAAAAACCTGCATGTGAGCTCTACTGCGAATATAGGAAGAAGTATATAAAGGATTTAGGAGAAGAGGATCCTGGATGTGAAGAATGTATAAAATACGAGGTTGACCTAGGGATACTCTTTTGTCCTGAATGCAATAGGTGGTATCCGATAATAGACGAGATACCTATATTACTCCCGGATGAGATGCGGAATAAGAAGGAGGATTTAGAGTTTCTTAAGAAAAACAAGGATAGTATACCATCAAAGATTATTGAGAAGGGAAAACCTTGGAATCTATCCATGGAAGGCTAATTATGCGTATACACAAAGAATGCTTCATTTCCATCCATTTTCTCTAGCTTCACGAATCCGAATCTGAAGAACTGTATCTGGTCTCCAATTTTCAACTGCTTTACAAAGCTTTCGGCTTTTCCCGCTACTATCGATACTCTATCTTTTTCCGCTTTTAGAACTTTTACGGATATATTATCGTCTAGCGGACACCATTGGATTATTGGTAATTTCATGCTCTTCGCATATTCAGATTCCTTGCTTACAACTACTGCCTCTAGAGGGTCTAATGACAAGAGTCTTAGATTGGCCAGACCTAAAAGTCTAAATTCTCGATTTACACCTATGCTCTGCATATCATGGCTACTTACAAGGACATTAAGCTTTCCATTTATGCATTGTAGTCTTATCCTTCTGTAACCTCTTTCAGGATATGAGGGATGATAAGGTATTACTGCCTTTAGGTCTTGGTCGTATTCTATGAGGAGACTTTTAGGGTTTGGAACGAACATGTACCTGTTGGCTATATCCTCTAAGTATCTTCTATTTAATGCGTGTAAGTTATCTAGACTTATTCTCGCTGAAGAGGGCTTTATACCTACATTAAGTATCAAGTCCCATATCGCCTTGGGTAATATACCTCTTCTTCTTAGCGCTATTAACGTTCCTAGTCTCGGGTCATCCCAACTCTGATATAAGCCTTTTTTAATACCCTCTCGGATTTTCGATTTGCTGAGAACTGTACCCTCTAGGTTAAGTCGACCGAAGTGTATAGTTACAGGCTTTGTCCAATTAAAATATTCATATATATATCCCTGTTTTATTGTATTTGTCTGGTGTTCTTTGGCTCTTAATATATGTGTAATTCCCTGTAAGTGATCATCTATGGAGCATGCAAAATTATAGGTTGGCCACACGTTGTATTTACTACCAGTTAACGGGTGGGGGTACTTTTCTGTGTCAATTATTCTGAAGGCTATCCAGTCTCTCACCGAAGGATCAGGATACTTTATATTAGTCTTAATGCGAAGAACCGCTTCTCCTTCATCATATTCGCCTGTTAGCATTTTCTCCCATCTCTCAAGCTGCGATTCTACTGGTAGTTTTGCACATTCATCCCCTATCCCTTTAACTCTGTATTCTCTGATTTTAGTGGGCGGACATGTACAGACATAGGCATGACCCTTTTCAATTAGTTGCTTAGCATAATTATAGTAAATTTCTAGTCTCTGAGACTGTATGTACTCCTCGTCCCATTTTATTCCGAGCCATTTTAGGTCTTCTTTTATCAATTCATAGGCCTGTAGAATCGGTGTTTTTGTTCTTGGATCAGTATCCTCGAAACGCAGAATAAATTTTCCATTATATTTCCTAGCGTACGCATAGCTCAATATTGCGGGTCTTGCGCTTCCCAAGTGTAGAACGAAATCTGGGTTGGGTGCGAATCTCGTTATAATACGCTGAAATTTTTCGGCATATGGTAGGGGCGGTAATTCCTTCTTTTTCTCTCCTTTTTCCTTTTCAACAAGCTCTATTCCCAGTTCCTTGGCAAGCTTCTGTTGCTTCTCTATCGTAAGACTATTAACGTATTCGATTGTTTCCTTAATGATGTTAATAATATTCTTAATATCCTTCCTCAGTTCAGGTCTTTCGCCCAGAAGTCTATTTATTACAGGCTGTAACATAGCTTTACCGTTGTGCCTCAGAGCATTTTCAAGTGTATGTCTAAGTATTACTGTTTTTACCTCCATCATCGTCTCCGTAGGTTATTATGCGAAATTACTTTAATATTTATGTCCAACCATGTATTCTATGAGAAGAAATGCCATTCTACATCAATCTGTTAAAGACTGTGATTACGGTATTCCTACTGGGAGTAGCTAGCTATATGGATATCAAGGAGAGAGAAATTGATGACAGAATCTGGAATATAATGTTTGCCGTATGTTTTCCCATAACCTTATATGATATCTTTTCCAAGAGTCTCTATACCAATAGGATTTTCATCACCATGTATTTGATGTCGATAATCATAGGTGTTGCTTTCGCATTAGCATTGTATAAGCTGAATATGATGGGAGGAGCGGATGCTAAGGCTTTCATTGTTCTAAGTTTAACCGAACCTCCATCCTTTAGACTACACGATTTTATTCCTTCTCTTTCTATCTTCATAAATAGCGTCTTGCTCTCTCTAACTTTCATGATACTGATAGTCCTCAGAAATATCTCTCTTGTAGTTAGGGGAGAAAGGATATTTGAACCATACAGTAACAGTAGTATCGAAAAGGCAGTTGCATTCATAACGTTGACGCCTGTATCGAAAGAGGAGATAAAAAGAAAACCATACGTATACGTTATCGCTGAAAGAAGAGAAGGTGATAAAAAAAGGATCGAAGTAGGTATAAAAGCGTTGTCCGAGGTCCCAGACCTAGATATTTCTACTATAAATTCTAGGCTTGTATGGGTTTCTTATTTGATGCCAATGATCGTGTATATCACAATAGGCTATGTTACCTACAAGTTGGCAGGATGTCTTCTTCTATACATAATACCCTTATACTAAATTACATTAAATAGTTAGATTGGTTTCATAATAATATGGTATGAGCAATGATTTGAAACTCGGGTTCCGATTGATGAGGAGCAGGGCTAGTATGAGCTCAAAACATGCTCTTAGTAAAGATAGACTTGTAGAATCCCATAGTGATTACTATGAGAATTAATCCAAGTCTACTTATTGCTATAGGTATACTCATTTTTGTCGCATATGTTGTACTGATAGGGGTAAATCCAAGCGAGCTACTAAAGGTTACGATGAGAGCGACCCCTTTATACTATTTCTTGGCCATTCTTGTCGATATAAATTTTATATTCTTCTATGGTATAGCATGGTTTTTCTTAGTGAGGTGTATATGCGATGATATAAAACTGAAAGATGCTCTTGTCATAGTTATCATAGGATGGTTCGGGGATATGCTTATACCTGCTGCTTTCATGACAGGTGAAGCTCTAAGGCTTTATCTCCTAAAGAAACTATATAACATTGAATACACCAAAGGATTAGCAACGGTGGTTATGCATAGAGTTTTAAGTGCCATAGCCTTCGCAATGTTTGTTACGTTAGGCCTTACCTTCCTTGTTGAAGGAGGGAAAATTATATCAAATGATGTAATTAAGCGTGGATTGTTTGCGATATCTCTTGCTATCATAGTTATATTAGTAGGTCTAGTCCTGGTATTTAAGATAGATCTTATAGAGGAATGGTCTCTAAAAGGATTTATGTATCTAGCGAGGTCGTTCAAGAGGTTCAGGCTTGAAATGTACCAGGAAAAGGTATTGTCACTGATAAAATCGTATAAGGAGTCCGTGAACTTGTTGAAAGAGAGAAGCAGCAACATTCTTGTTGGTTTTGTATTTTTAATAACTCAGTGGAGTCTCGGCGTAGCTATACCGTACATATTTTTTATGGCTGTTGGTTTCCGGATGAGCTACTGGGCACTCGCTACAGCCTATCCTATATACGGTTTGGCTGATAATATTCCTGTAGGTATCCCTGTAAATGCGGGAGTTCTTGATGTTGCAATGACGTCGATGTTTATTCTACTGGGCGCACCTAAGGAAGTTGCGGTCACTGTCACGTTACTTACTAGAAGCATTATCGTTACGTTCGAAGCAGTATTTACTGGCATAATAACAGCAATATATTCACCGAAGTACTTTGAGGATTTCAGCTTGGACTTCTTAAAGGAGCTGATACAGAATACTTCAAAGTTTATCTCTAAAGAAGAGTAAAGTTTGCATTATAGGCGATAATATACGTACTGATTCTTTGATGCTGAAATGTCTAGATATGTATATCTCCAGTTACTTTTCAACATGTATGGTGGGAGCGATTTAGGAGCTAGGAGAATCAAAGGTAAAACTAATTAGTTTAATAAATTTATAAGAAAATAAGAAGAGTAATATTTGGGTGTTATGCGTGAATTCTCAAAAAGAGGTTATTGAACCTCATGTGAATTACAAGGATCTTCTGGATGCTCCTCCGGAACGCTTTGAAGAAATTGCGAGAGAGATGAGGCAAAAGCTAGTACCGAAAATAAACAAGGATTATAAAGTTTACCTTAAAGAGGTACCAGAGCTAAAAGAAGGAGAGGAGTTAATAACATACACTCTCAGTGCATGTCCATACTGCTTTTCACTACTGAAAGCTGTTATATTTAAGAGAGACGGAAAAGTCTGGATAAAAAAGAAATGTCCTGAACATGGTCAGTTTGAGGAGATATATTGGGGAGACTACGAATTATATGCTCGTTTTAGAAAGTTACAATTTGACGGAAAAGGCGTCTCGAACCCTCACCTTCAACTCTTGGCTCCTTGTCCCTACAATTGTGGTCTCTGTCCCCGCCATAAATCTCATCCAGCGCTTATCAACATTGTAGCAACTAATAGGTGTGACCTAAGTTGTTGGTACTGCTTTTTCTTTGCTGGTAGAGCCGGGTACGTCTATGAGCCTACGCTCAACCATATAAGGTATATGTTGAGGCAAGCACGAAAGCTTAAACCCTATCCGGCAATAGCGTTGCAGATCACTGGAGGTGAGCCTACTCTCAGAGATGACCTAATAGACATAATTCGGATAGCAAAAGAAGAGGGATACACCCATGTTCAAGTTAATACAACTGGTATAAAGATGGCTTTTGAACCAGAATTATCTATCAAGATGCGGGAAGCAGGTGTAAATGTAATATACATGAGCTTCGATGGGGTCACGCCTTACACTAATCCGAAAAATCACTGGGAGGTACCGTACACTTTAGATAACCTCAGAAAAGCCCAGCTTCCGGTTGTGTTAGTACCTACGCTTATCAAAGGCTACAACATTCATGAACTTGGGGACATAATACGTTTTGGGCTCAAACATATGGATATTGTTAGAGGTGTTAATATCCAGCCTGTTTCTCTTACTGGACGTATGCCTAAAAAGGAGCGAATGAAGTATCGTATCACTATACCGGATGCTATAATTGAGATTGAAAAACAGACTAATGGAGAGATATCTAGATATGACTGGTACCCTGTTCCAACAGTCGTACCCATTTCCCATTTCATCGAAGCTATTACTGGGAAAAATAAGATTGAATTGACAACGCATTTTGCCTGTGGTGCCGCAACCTACATTTTCACAGAGGATGACGGCAGTATAATTCCCATAACACGCTTCATTGATGTTGGCGCCTTTATGAGCTTCCTAGAGGAGAAGTCTCAAGAAATAGAAAGAGGCAGAAGCAAGTATCTTGTCATGCTTGAAACATTACATAAACTGCCAAAGTTTGTGGATCTTTCAAAAGCGCCTAGGAGATTGAGGAAAGGGAAGAAAATTATAAAACTCTTGTATAACATATTCGTTAGGCATGATTATAGTTCGCTTGGAGAGTTCCATTATCACACTCTTTTCCTTGGCATGATGCACTTCCAAGACTTATTCAATCACGATGTTGCTAGGGTTCAAAGATGCGATATACACTATGTGATGCCAGACGGCAGAGAAGTACCGTTCTGCTCATTTAACGTAATTCCAGAGTTCTACAGGGATAGGGTTCAAAGGGCTTTTTCATATTCTATAAAAGACTGGGAAGAGATATCTGGCAAGAAGTTGCTCGAGACAAAGTATAGACGCAATATTAAGAAGCTGTTAAGTGGAGAACCATATAGGAGACATTATGAGGGAATAATTGATATTGACGCAATTCCCTATAAAGACCATGTGCTCTCATCTAAAAAATTTGGAATTCCTGTTGTAGAGGAGTAACTAGTATGGTAAGGATGTATTCGTTTGATTTTTCTCTTAGGATGTTTGATCCTAAAAAGTACGAGCTGAAAGTCTCAACGACAGTACTATGCTATAATGAGAAGCTAAAAAATAGAGTTCTCAAACCCAGTTCCGAGAAAGATATTGAAGAGGATGACAATATCGTATTTGATGAGGAGTTTTCGAACATGCTTCTTTTGACCTTCGCAGACCTCATACATAGTGAGTTTCAAGGGAAAATGAGGGTTTATGATATTCCAGAGGATGCACTTTATATCTTAAAAGTGTACAACGTGGAAGTGGACGGTAAGAGGATACGGATGGTGAAAATATATAAGAAGCTCAACGATAAGATTGATATCCTTTATAACGAGCGTCTACCGGAGCTACAGAATATTACTAAGAGAGTACAGAGGATTAAAGAATTAACCGGGCTCAGCGAAAATGACATTCAGGATATTCTAGGATGTTAAATATTCTCTGTACCTTAGCCTCTAGCCTTTTTTCATTTAGTTAAATAGTTAAAATATTTTGCCAAAAATTTTTAAGGGATAAAATCACAGTATATAACTGAGTAGGTGGTTCGATGCCTTCTTCTCTAATAGAGAAGAACAAGCTCATAGAGCATGTTCTTCTCGTCGCTCAAGAGTTGCTCAAAAGCACTAAGTCTAAGCATATTTCTGTGAAGTTAAGAACCCTTTTACGCTATGCATATGTATCTTATAGGAGAAAGACAACGGATCTTAATATTATAAGAGGTCTAGTTCCAAGGATAAGACCGCCTTCAAGGTTAGCCAACCAATATTTCTACAGGGAAATAGAAAGAGTTTTAGGAGAGCATTTTAACATCAGTATTGAGAATCGTAGACAGTTCAGATATGTAACCTTTTACAAGTCTTAATCTGTACCTATTCCTTTTCTCACTTTAACAGCTCTTCCTTTTTTCTTTTCAGACATCTCCCTTCCTGAAAGGATGGCTTTTCCTAATGCTATAAGATTACCCTGCGTATCTACAATAAATACTTCTTCTCCCGGTAAGATTTCTTCATCAGCATCTACAATATGT
>Ga0190308_1000568_pt1 | contig 11548 bp, 10 predicted proteins | sample 48700756_MG_FD_165050 | JGI IMG/M metagenome (GOLD analysis project Ga0190308, IMG submission 165050) | Hydrothermal vent sediment bacterial communities from Southern Trench, Guaymas Basin, Mexico - 4870-07-5-6_MG | ecosystem: Environmental > Aquatic > Marine > Hydrothermal vents > Sediment ...
GTGGGAGACCCGGAGGTCGGTGGTTCAAATCCACCCCCCGCTACCATTCCTTACTTAAGGGCGCTATATGGGCGCCGCCACCGCCCTATCCCCCAATTTCTTGGTTGAAAATAAGTGTTATTCAAAGTTGATCCGCTGAAACTCGTTGAGAACAAATCCATACTTCTTAGAGAATTTAGGGAAATATTAACTTCTTCTGAGATAGAGAGAGGATCTAGGGATGATCATGCCAAACGTATTATTAGGTGGTGTGGACTAACTGTACACTTTACTGTTAATTGCCCATTTAACTGCTCTTATTGTTATATAGAAGATATGGGTTTTAGGTTTAGTAATCCTAAGCCATATCCATTATCTGGTAAGGAGCTATCTTATGCACTGCTACTTAATCCAGCATTTCTTCCAGGTAGAACAGGAACCCTAATCGCTATTGGTTCAGTTTCTGAGCCATTTATTTTCTTAAATGATGCTTTAGATAAAATTGAGTGGTTAGCTAGATTAAGAAACCCAATCCAGTTCTCAACTAAGCAATATATTCCCGCTTCATATGCAGAGAAATTAAAAGAGATTTCGGAGAGATATAATACGCCTATATCTCCCCTAGTAACGATCATTACACTGGAAAATCCTGATTCGCTTGAGAAAAATGCTCCAAGTCCCGAAAAGAGATTCGACTCCATTAAGAATCTAAGAGATGCTGGTTTATTTCCTATACTCTTTCTAAGACCATTGATACCATGTGTAAATTTACATGAAGTAAACGAAATACTAATTAAAGCTAAGAGATCCGGTGCTATCGGAGCTGTTGTTGGGGGTTTTAGGGTTACAGCTAGAATACTTAAGAGGCTAAAAGATCATGGAGTAGATATATCTGAAATAGAGAAGAGAATGAAAATAATTGACAACATTCAGAGATCAGTACCTATTCCAGAAAAAAGAAGCATCATTAAGAAAATAAAGGAATTAGGCATGATACCTTGGGCATCAGCATGTTGTGCTAACTCTTGGAACGCTAAGGTACCGTGCCCAAGCACATGTTTTATACGAGGACCTTGTACAAAATGTCCTAACAATTGTAGTTATCCTCGAGATGTTCCAGATGCTGATGAAGTTGAGTTAGCTTTATTGAAACTAGGTGTAAGAGTTAAAGTCAGGGGGACCAAAGTTATATTAGAAAATTACCTATTTAGAGGCGTAGAGATGCTTGTGAGAAACATCTCTAGGAGGATACCTATCGTGAAAAAGAATTTAAGAAAAGGAAAGTAGTTTATTTCATAAATTTGTTTTCCCATTCCTTGAGGTGTTGGATGCTCTCCTCTATTGATGCGAATCTCTCCCGCGCTACCTCTACGTCTTCCCTAGTGACTTTATTTCGTCCCTGTATTTTCGCCCTCTCGGCAGCTGGAGCCATCAATTGAATTGCGTATCTAAGGGAGATCTCAGTACCATACTTAACAAGTAGCCCTACTGCCTCCTCCTCTAGCTCAATACCCTCCTCCCTCGCACGAATATTAATAATTTCCCGCACCTCCTCAGCATTATAAGGATACGTAGGAATAATCAACAACCTATCAAGCAAATCCAAAGGCATACCATGAGGAGAAACAATATCAGTACCACGAATCCTCGTCAAACCCCGATTAGACGCCATAATCACGATGGGTGCTAGTTCTGATTCTAGTGCGCGGTTTAGAAAACTAAAAGACTCAATATCCAACATATGAATCTCATCGATAAAGAGAACTCCTGGTATTATCTCCGCTTCTTTCTTTTCAACTCTCTCTTTAACTAACTTATCTACTTGAGCTCTAGTTTCAGGATCAATTTCTTTTCGTTCTTCTGTGGCGCCGAAAAGTAATGATGCTAGTCCACCGCCACCTCTTTGTTTGTGGAAGAGTTCATCTAATTCATCTAGTGTCGTGGTCCACACGAATTCTCTCTCTTTTTCTACGGGGCCGCTAGGAATAGGGACCTTTGGTATTCTACCTATGTCGTATCCAAGCTCTTTAGCAGCTTCCTCACTCATTCCCAGTACACTCACTCTCCCACTCTCCTTATCAATCATAATAACCATTCCCTTTTGAACTCCACGAGAAATCATTTCCTCAGCAACATCTGGCCCAACTGTATAAGTAACTCTCTCATCTTTTGTTCTTAGTGTAAGTTTTGCTTTCTGTACCATTCTCTGATAGGGATTGAATGGATGCTGAACATAGTGCGGTTCAAATTCTGCTATTTCGCCCTCTAATACCCATCTCTTCTCTCTGAATCTAACACCTATGGCTTTCCTTAAAGCTCTCATGAGCACCTCGGTTTTACTGACTTCGGCACTATATATCTCAGATCCACTTAACTGTACGAATGGCACATCACTTCCTAGTTCTCTAGCAATACCTATAGCGATAGCAGTCTTGCCAGTACCAGGGGGGCCAGCTAGTAGTACCGCCCTTCCAGCCATCTTTCCTTCTCGTATTAATCTGACAACTAATCCCGCTGCTTCTCTAGCTTTTATTTGACCAACTAAGCCATCACCAATAAACTTAGCTTTACCATTTTCATCTAGCCCAAGGCCTTTTATATGGCTATGTGCTCCTACACGAATTAAAGCACGTGTAGACATTTACAAGCACCTCTTTTTCAGATGTTTTGGAGTTAGGTTAATTCATCTAGAAAGAAAAATTATTTTCTATATAGAGTAGGTATGATATATTATGGATCGATATTTAAGGGTTTTTAATAAATTATTGATAACTATATTTAAATAAGCTTGTGATGCTTGAATAATGTGGACTAAGCTTTTCCATAGGATTAAATATAATGATGATCACTGGGCTGACTGATTTATGATGAGGGCTGGGAATTCTGAACTTCCCCCATAATTAATTTTCAGAGCGGAAGTAAGTCATCATATAATCAGTATTCCTGACCATCATCATCTATTAGTGATATTTTAGCTATTGGGCTTATTGCATCAATTATTATTCTTAGTATTATATTTATCTTTGTTATAATTAATTCTTTAGTTAATTGCTAGGTGTTATAGATGGTTACAATTAGCGTTATTGTGGATAAAAAAGCTCAAAAATACAAAGGCATCAGCGAGACTTTAATGCGCGGATTCACTATTGTTTATTTCGATGTGAGCTATTTGATTAATGAAACTACAAGTGTTAGGGATATATTTTATAACATTATTCTGACAGCTAATTTCGTGGGTGAAGATCTACCAGAAAAATATGCTACAGAAATCGTTACATATTTGAGAAATAATTGCAACAGTTTCTTCGATATTGAAGATAAATTAATATTTGTTATTGAAGATGGAGAGACCTTCTTAGAATATTTCGAGAACATTCTGGTAAATGCATTAAGACACGAATATCTAGAGCTACTTAAGAGAGATAAAGGCTAGAAAATTAAAAAAACTATGAATCAGTTCGGCTCTTCATCTTCATGATTTTCTGATTTTGCTGGGATCATCATCTATCTAATTTTGTTCTTGCTGTATTGTTTTTTTAAGTTTATGTGGATTAGCTTCAAGTATTTCCTGAATAACAATCATGTAATCTGTATCCAATGATTCTTCACTAACCTCTCCTTTAAGTAATAACTCATTTCCAACGAACTTCAATCTAAATAAGTCTAATAAGTCCTTATCAGACATTAACTCACTTAAGTTGAATCCTAGACCCTCCACAATTCTTTTAACTTGATTTCCGGTTAATATCGCTTTCGCTACTTTAATATCATCATCCACGAGGAAAATCAATGTTGGTTTACTAACTGCTTTGACAATATGCCCTCGAGGACAAACATCTCCCTCTTCACTCCCGCTAGTTATAGGTAAGTTGCATTGAGGACACACGTACTGCTCACCAATAAATAAAACATCAGTCACGGTACCAAAAACTGTATCGATCCCTATTCTAGCATTACTGATTGATTTAATGGTTTCGATAGAATTGCTTGATTCTCTAGCTTCCTCACTCTCCAACACTTCCAATTTGCTACGATCACCAACAAATAACACTGGAACATCAGCTTTTTGACTTTTAGGAGATCTAACATTCATTATTCTTATAAATGCTCCTTCCTCCATGCTTTCTAATTCATTCACAATGTTTTTATTCCATATCATTAGCACTACTTCATTACCATTTTTATCTATAACTGAGGCGATACCTAGAGGACCTTCTTTTCTAGTAGATCGCCTTATTGATCTCAAATAACCTTCTATATTCATTGTTGATGCTAATGGAACCTGCGAAAAATCATTGATTATCTCTATCCTTCTTTCTTGTCTGGTTTCTAGCCTAATCTTTTTAACGTTCTCAAATTTTAATTCTTCTGGCCATTCATCGGGTTCTATCTCCACAATATCTCTATCAGAGGACACATGTATTTCTAATTTACCTTCACTAAATTTGCTTTCCTTAACAGTACCCATGATTAGTACTCTTGCTCCAGGTCTTAAAGATCTTAAAGCCTCTATCACATTCTGTCTCCAAACTACTAATCTAATAACGGCTGATTCATCGCCTATGTAGCAATACAAAACTTCTCTTTCCTTATTATCCCTATCAATGAAAGATTTCACAATCGGATTTGATAGAACATAGGCATATATCTCCGCTTTTAAGCCTGGTTTAAGGTCATTAATCATTATTCTTTTCATTCCAACTACTTTAAAATTTGATAAATTACCTATATGCAATTCAAATACTTTTTCCCCGATCTTCTTCGTTAGATACTGATTTTTCTTTAGCGTGCAGCCCTCAAGCAGAACAATTTGATTAGTCCTAACCTCTCTTGATATATCTTCTGCAATTCTGCCCCACGCTATAACCCTAATTGATTCATCCAGATTACTTTCATCCCTTAATCTTAGCGCTATCTTGTTTGTTTTCTTAGCTTTGCTTAATTTTATTTCAGTTAGTTTACCAACCCAGCTAATAACGCCCCTCACATTAATTTCTTGTAACTCCCGTATAGAACCATCGAGCGATCTTAATAGTTCACTAACCCCAAAAATTTTAGATTCTCTTGGAATTAGACCTATCTGATATTTAATCAGGTCTGTTTCTTCGAGATAATATATCTCTGATTCATCATCAACTATTATCTTTTTAAGGAAAGTAGATGATTTTGATACATTCGCATTTTTGATCATTAATAGATCTCCAACCTCAAACCCCATCCTCTTAAATAGCTCTACATTTCTTCCACGTATAACAATGATAGCTTCTCCCGTCTTATCCTTTAATAACAGAGATAGTTGATTAGGATCCCTATTCCTTAAGAATCTTATTATTCTTCCAATAAGCGTAATACCCTGCATACCAGGGGATACATCAATAATAGGGAAAAAGAAAGTTTCTGAAGACAATTTCCTGATTAATTCCTGATCTACTATTCCTTTTCTCTCCATTAATAGTAATAGGCTAAGTTTTTCACTAATTAGTCCAGGGGCCTCTTTACGGATTTTATCTAATTCCTTATCCAGCTCACCAATAGTAATACCTAGCCTCTTCGCTATCTCTTCTTTAATTACGTTTAAATCTTCTTCGTAACTCAAACTTAACACCAAGGTGTTTATAATGAATGACATGTCTAATAAATTAAATAAAGTTAATCTCGATTTACAATGTCCCGTTTGCAATCAAGGAAACTTATACATGATATATAAAGTAACAAAGATACCTTATTTCGGTGGAATCATTACAATGACTATAAAATGCAATAATTGCTCATTAAGAGTAACTGATATTATGGCTATATCAGAGAAAGGAGAATTGCCAGTAAAGCAAAAGAGAATTACTTTTAGACAAAATATGAGTGATCTAGTAATTTTATCAGCAGGATCTAAAATTGAAGTACCTGAAATCGGTATAGAAGTATACATCAGTAGGGAAAGTGGAGGTGACATCACTACAATTGAAGGTATATTACGAGATATAAGAGATAAAGTAACTTCCCTGATGCAGAACTCTTCCAATGAGGATAAGATGATACTAGAAGATATATTAAGAAAAATAGATAATGAATTAAATACACCAAGTGGTAAACTAAGCATCATTCTAATAGATGAGAATCAAAAAAGTGCCATTATATCCAATGAACTCTGGACCAAACGAGTTGAGGAGGAAAGAAGCAAAATGATAAGTCCTGACGAAATAAAAAGATTAGGTGAAGAAATTATTGAGCATTATAAAGACAGTAACTTTAATCAATCTTAATCTCTACGGTCCTTCTTTTCTTTCTTAATCTTATTATCAGTACTGATCTATCTTTATCGAAGACAACACTGATATCATCTTTCTCGGGAATATAGGGTAGTTCTATTTGCCCGATATACTCCTTGAACAGCATTCTTCCAGCAATTGATGGATATTTTAGTGGTCTATCTAGATAAGCATTTATTTTCAATGTATTTCCTTCGAGCTCAACACGTATATTTCGCTTATCACTAACCCCGATCAACTCAACATAGTATATAACTTCACCAGGCCTATGTTCCTCTAGTATTCTTGGCCTTACGACACCCTCTTTAGTCGAAACAAAATCTTCTGACTCATCTGAAATATGAGATAGATGATCCCTTCTTTTCTTAATCTTCTTTATCTCAGAAACCTCCTCATAATAATAAAAGAAGAATTCACCCATTTAGCATCACCTCCTATGTATATAATTCACTAATCTCTTTTGGTAGCGATGATCTCATGGTCTTCTCCAGCTTACGCATCTCTAGCCGCAATTCCTCTGCACGTTCTAATAATTCTGAGGTATCAATTGATATATCTAGCATTCTAGATAAAACTTCTAGCAATTTAGCTGCGCTAGCTGGATCAGCTGTAAAAGGCGTTGGAAATGTCTCTGACAACAATACTAAAGCATTCTTCCCCTTCATTAACCTATCATTTAATACGTATGCAAATGGTCCACTTAGCGTCCCATTTTCCACAGTATCAACCCCCGCTTTCTCAAGCATAGCAATTGCCTCTTTACCAACTGGGGCACCAATCACTGATATATCTGAATCAGACTTCGATAATCTTGTTTGAGAAGGTGCTGAGGCTAACATTATAGGTAAATCTATATCTTTCTCGTCTATTAATCTAATAATCAAGTTAGCTAATGGAACCATTATGAGAGAATTTATTGGAGCCTCATATAAAAGCAGTAAAATATCTCCCTTAGCAAATAGCCTAATTACTGGTTCTGGTTTCTTGTTTTCGTATCTTATAATAATTGATGTAGGGTCGGAAATAATGAAACCAACTCTTTCCATTTTCAAATCTTTGATTAGTTTTCTAGCTACTAGTATACTAACTAATCCTATTTCTGGGATAGCTACAATGAATTTCTTAAACTGGCTAGGTTCTATCCTCGTCTCTTCAAAAATTCTGAAGAACTCAGGAGAGACTATTTTTTGCGACACCATTTCTATCACTAAGATTTAGTTCAAAATGATATGTATGAATAAATAAATTTAAAAAATTCGCGTTTAATCAATGATACAGCTCATGTGACTGAAGAATGCGATTAATCCCACTAATTATCTTTTAGATAAACTTAATTTTAGAAATATAGTTTGATAAATTATTGGAGATGATTGAAACAGCCAGGAACCGATCCATCAAGGGATGAGGTTAGCTCCCCTGGAAACTGATCCATCACCCCTAATAGCGAAAATGATATCTCTATCATGTATCTTAACTAGCTCGTTTTTGCTAATTACAGTGTTTCTTAATCTTATGTAATAATCCAAACTAGAAGAATCAAGACCTACTATTTTAGCAATAGCAGCCTCCTCCTTAGGCTTCAAAAATCTGAATTCTTTCTGATCACAAACAGCTATTAAATGCTTAGTATCTCCTTTCTTATCGATAAAAATTGATAAATCTTCATTAAGCTTGTTTATCAAATCTTCATGATCACTGTTACATCGTTCTATAAAAGAGTTGTTTTTTATACACAAACAATCATCATTTAGCAAGAAAATATGTTCTATGTCTCCCATGATTTTTTTAGTACATATCTTATGATTCCTTATCCTGCTTGTAATATCATCAATATTAAGAGGCGTAGGAATACTTCTTAGCATCTTTTTTTCGTCATCATTAGATACAAAAAGGGAAACTCCTCTGAATGGACCTGGTTCTTTTATTATATAAGCAGTATAGTCTCCAAACTTAAAGATTTCAAATTCTCCAAGAGCTTTAAACCATTCTAGAACATCTTTATCATGCAATCTAGATCTCAAACTAAACAGAATGTGCGAAGCATATCGATGCAGTATGAAATCATCATAAATAGCTCTTAAATATATCGGATAATCAGGCAGATCTATACCCTTATCTCCAATAACTCTCATTCCCGAAATATTTCTTCTCAACAAATATTCTCTGCTTTCATCATTTATAATAGCCATTATCTTATACAGGGGATAAAAATTTCCAAAGTAATAAAACCCTCCTTCCACGAATTCAAGATACGTAAATGGAACCCTTCGTAATACATCAGAGTCCCTAAAGATAACACTATATTCAGCGGGATCAATATTTGGGTCATGTATTAATTTAGCTATTACTTCTCTGATAGTGCCCTTTTTCAAATTATACACCATAAATCAGCAGCGGCCGTTATCATCATTAACTCAGCGAGGAGTTCACTCATCATTCTAAGTATTTAAAACATCCATTCCTGAATACTTAACTGTATTCCCATAAAGAAATCACTACAGCTAGCTTAAAAATAAGCTCATCTAAAATGATTGGTAGGGCCGCGGGGATTCGAACCCCGGTCGCCCGGTCCAGAGCCGGGCATGCTTGGCCACTACACCACGGCCCTATCTCTATTCCTTATAAGCATTAAGCCGCTAGTTTCATTATCATTATCTATTTGATTCTAATCTTGGTTTTTTAAGTTTATCTTACGCACTTTATCTCTAAGCAATATCTTAATTGAATCTATAATGCTGGATTCATCTATATCGTTATCTAGATAAACTTCTATGATATTATCGTGTAGAACTACATTATTTATTAAACTACTAGCAGGTCTTTTTAACGTAATATTATAACTCACCTTCTTAGGTGGCTCAAGCCACCTCCATGCTCCTTTTCTAAAGAATTCCTCTAAATTCACTTCCCGTGTTTTTGGTAAAGATTTGATATATGTCTTAATTTTGTTAATTAGGTTAGGGTGCAACTTCTCAAGTAAGAAAAAATCTGCCATATGACTAAATGGACATGGATAACATCCTATCCTCATTAATCCCTCTCCATACAAGGGATTAACGGGTATCTTTCTCCATAGGATATATAGCCATGTCTCTAATGCATTCCAATCATAAATTGGATAGACATTAATCTGATTAGTCCAAATATTCTTACTGATTTTACCTTCTTTTGATCTTTGGAATGATTCATATTTTCTTATTCCCCCGAAACTTATTTTTATTTTGTTCAAAAATTTTTCAACAACAATGCGTACAGGAGCCAATTTATTTGTTTTACAGCACCAACGCCAATCCATAGCAGGATAGCCAAGCTTCTTAACCCCACTCCAAAAACGATTACTTGGAACTCTTGCTATTAAGCTGTGACCACTTCTTAAAATTTTATAATCTGAGATCACTTCTTCTTTTGTTTCATCAGAATAATATTCCTTAATCTTCTCAATAACTCGCTCAACATAGTTCACTGTTTCTGGTAGTTCTATTCCAGTGTCGACAAAAAATGCGCAAAATTCTAAGCCACTTCGAATAATCAATTCTAATACAACGCAACTATCTTTCCCACCGCTGAAAGATACTAGATACTTCTCTTGGTTATATTGCTTAGCAATTCCACGAATAAAATCAATGGTGCGTCTCTCATTATTTTTCAAAAAGCTAGCATTCATTGCTACAATAAATTTCCAATACTTCAGTAATCCTACAGGAAATAATTTCCATGGGTCAAAATCCGGTAAGTATATAGTGGAAATGTCAGAAAATTGATTTATCATATCCCCAAATTTCTCTATAGAATTATCTAATTTCTTTCTTAGAGAAAGAATATATCTGTAGGATTTTATGATTGTTTCGGGAGATAGAATCTCATTATAGTAAATCTTCCTTTTAATTACGGTACCCCTACTTATATTAATTAGATCTTTTGAATCTATAAGTGCCCTACCTACACCGATGAAATCATTTTTATCCGTAAACAGATATACATAATCTCCCTTTTTGAATTCTGTAGAATAAATGATGCCTGGTGCTAGTATATTTTTACCCATAGCTATTTTCTCTGCAGCTGAAGAATCCACTATAACATGCCTAGTTCTTTTAATAGCCTTGTCTGGGTTATTATATTTGTTTAAAATGAACCCTAGTAGAACTTTAGCTCCGCTCTGAGATGGAAAGAAATCGAAATCCCATGAATCTGAATTAAATCTGATCTTACCCACTATGAATCCATCAGTTATAACTTCATCCATCTTATCTAGCTCGGGAATATTATTTATTAGTATTGGGTAATTAAAAAACGAACTAGCACCATTAATTAATTTGTCAACGGATTTCTTGATCAAGTGAATATCTTTCTTAAAAGCGGGTCGTACATCACCTGGAGGCGTCAGATTAACCTCATATACATTTTCTTTTTCTTTCTTTCCTATTAAAGGTATATTATAATCTTTGTGCCAAAATAGCTTAATCTTACCTAAATAGGGTGCCTTCTTCAATTAGATCACTTCTGTTTCATTAGACTATATTTATAGACTGCTCAAGCTTTCTGTTAAAGTTATCTAGGGAAATTTTTCTAGTAAAAAATAATTAAATGGGCTCTAAATTATCAGGAGAATGATTAAAAAATTATTTATGTGATCAGTATGAGCTCTAAGATCAAAATTTTAGTGATAGGCGATTTTCATATTCCGTTTAGAGCTGATAGAATACCAGATCCATTAATAAGATTCCCCAAAGAACAAAAAGTTGATTTAATAGCTATAACGGGGGATCTAGTTCAAGACTACGTCTTAGAACCTTTTAAAGAATGGCCATTGAAGGTGATTAAAGGAAACATGGATATGGGGCTGGTTGAGAAGTATCCAGAAAAAGTAATTTTAGAGCTACCTGGGATAAATTATAAGATTCTTCTTTTCCATGGATCTGGAATATATCCGCGTGGTGATTTGAATCAGCTTCGAAGAATAAAACTGAAAAACAATTGTAAGGTTCTCTTAACTGGACATACTCATGTACCAGTAGCAAAAAAGATTAAAGATGTTATAATTATAAATCCCGGTAGTGGAACTGGTGTTTATGGAGGGGGCGGTGGGCTTGGAATACCTACATGGGCTTACATTACCTTAGATAGAGAAATAATTTCTGTTATAATTTACGCTATTAAATCATTGCGAGTCTCCACTTACATGCAAAGAACATTCATTGTTAAATAAAGGGCTTGTTCTCAAAATGATTAATACTTGTCGTCTTTATAGCTTTATGCCTCATATCGACATGATCACTGACTAGTGCTATGAGCCCAAATAATAGAAC
>Ga0190308_1000570_pt1 | contig 11532 bp, 16 predicted proteins | sample 48700756_MG_FD_165050 | JGI IMG/M metagenome (GOLD analysis project Ga0190308, IMG submission 165050) | Hydrothermal vent sediment bacterial communities from Southern Trench, Guaymas Basin, Mexico - 4870-07-5-6_MG | ecosystem: Environmental > Aquatic > Marine > Hydrothermal vents > Sediment ...
AAATAAATGATACCACCTGGAAACACACCGAGAAAGATAATAGCGAAGATCGGCTTGAAATTATCATTGGAGACGACAAACAGCCAGATTTCAAGCCTCAAATCAAAATCCAACGATGGGACAATGAAGTAAATGCGTCGTTTAGATTGATTGATGATGAGGGGACTTCACCGATAATTAAAGAAGACGGAAAGATAAAATACATTAAGTTGAAGAAAGAAGTGCATCTTTACAATATAGAGCCGAGCAAGGAATTGAGAGATGGCGGCTTTGAGTTTGAAATCGTCTTGAAAGAGAAGCCAAATACAAATAAATTTGAGTTTACAATTAGGACAAAAAATTTGAAGTTTTATTACCAACCGCCATTATTGGAAGAAATAGAGGTTGGTCAAAACTATAATGGGCAGGAAATTGTCAAGGTTACGGAGACTGATGCTTATATCAAAGATGGAAATGGAAGATTGGTTTCGATTATTCATAGACCCGAGAGGGTTGTAGGTTCTTATGCGGTCTATCATGAGAGCAGACGTGGTGATTACTCTAAATCAAGAGGTAAAAATTACAGAGTGGGCAAGGTATTCCATATTTACAGACCAAAGATAATTGATGCTAAAGGAAATTGGACTTGGGGTAAATTAAATGTAGATGAGAAAAAGGGAGTCCTAACAATAGAGATTGACCAAGATTTTTTGAATAAGGCAACTTATCCTGTGAAAATAGACCCGACTTTTGGATATGATGTTGTGGGGAGTAGCTGGGCGAAACTTTTTTCTATCTATCCTTCTTCTCCATATTATTTACGAGGTAGTTGGTTTACTTGCCCTGATGATGGAATAACTGAAAGCATAACTGCTTATTTATCTGGTCTTGTCCAAGACTGTGGCAAAACTCAGTATGGGATTTATAAAAAATCAGATAATTCTTTAGTAGGCACTACCCCCTCTGTCCAAATATCTGACAACACAGCTGGCTGGATAGAAATAAGCTTCACAACACAATATAATCTTGAAGGAAATGTTGATTATTGGTTAGTTGTTGCTAGTGATCAGGCTGACTTTGATACTTCCCCTATGATAGCTTATGACAGTCAAGATGGTAAAGGCGGATATCATAAAGATGAAAACACTACATTTATAGATAACTTCCCAGATTCCTGGTCTGGTTACACTCCAGAAGATAGGATATATTCCATTTATTGTACATACACAGAAATTGGCGCGAGCTCCGAGTATCATATCAACGCTCTTCTCGAGAAATCCAGTCAAGTAGGCTGCGTCTTTTCTTCGTGTCTATCTAAGAGACCTTCAAAAAGCTTTGGCTTTAATTTATATTTAAAAGAAACGAAATACCCGAATCTCAAGATTTACAATAATTCATTCGCTACGTTCTGTTATTGTTCTAGATGGGATGAGGATAATTGGAATGTTACTATCGAATTCATAGCCGGTAAATCTGAGCGTGACACTATCCTGAGCAATATAACTCCTGGAGCTGTAGCTGAGCTGTATAATATTCTCGGTGAGCCTAAATTCATAGATACGACTTATTGTTCTGGCAATACTCTGTGGATTGAGCCTGTAGCTGGATGGAATCTAGCCCAACTTAGAGATCCTATCAAAATTGGAGTAAAGAGATATTCGGAGACAATGCTTAGATGGGATCTTTTTAAAATTAAGATTGAGGGTGTGAAATTATGACTCTAAACGACCTCAGAATAAGAGTTAGTGGAGGTGCATACATAGAATGTCCTTGTTCTAGATGGGATCAAGATAACTATTCGCTGATAATAGAGACGCATCTCAATAAGTCTCAGCGTGATATATTACGCTCAAATATAAGGCCAGGTGCAGTAGCTGAAATGTATCAGCTCTTAGGCAGACCAGTTTATTATGATACTTCTTTCGGATCTAACACCATAAGACTTATACCAATATCGGGCACCCAATTAGCCGAAATGCATTCTCCTAAAACGATCTACGTTAGAAATTATGCTGAGAGAATAACATCAGCTAATGACTTCCATATAAAAATAGAGGGCTATATATCAGGCTCTTTAGTATAGGAATAGATCTTCTGATGTGATCCTCCCTCTTACCACTTTTTCTATCAGCTTATTTACATAGTCTGAAGTATAGCTCAAATAGCCATATGAGTCCCATAGCTTAGTCAGATATCGCTTACCAGCTATTCCTTTCAGATTCCACTTCTTCCTAAAGTGCCTAATGCTTTTCTTGGCTTCTATTCCTTTTCTGTAGTTGCTATATTCGACTTCTCCTCCTAGGTCATGATAGATCCATACACTTAAGTCTATTCCAAACCTCCACTTTCCTAGCTTCTTATGGGTTAAGAAATAGTCTTCATGTTCCCTGTTGATTTTGTAGGACTCATCCCATCGCACATCCTTAAATATCCTTCTTCTGAATATTGCACTGTTGGGAATAAAGTCAAACGAATACAAGAAGGCATGTCCATTGATGAAGTCTCCCACTTTGTCTCCTTCTAGCATTCGAATATAATAGCCGTTTATTATCTTGATATCGTGAGCATCTATCTCAAACTTATCAGGAAGTATCCATCCAAAGCCAACTCCGCCAATATCTTCGCATTTCTCCATCAATTCTACTGCTCCTAATGTGTGTGTAGGAATATATTGATCATCATCTAGCTGTAGGATGTAATCAGTGCTAGTCAAGGCTACCATTCTGTTTCTTACTGCACTTAGCCCCAGATTAAACGGATAACTTCTAAAAATTAATGATTCTACTCTGTCTTTATACTCATCGCATATGGCTTTATGCTTTTCTAATAGCTCTTTAGGACCATCATAGCCAACTACTATTTTTTGAACTCCAGCTTTCACAACATAGTCCAGAGTAGTTCTGAATTTTTCTGGCCTTAGAAACGTCTTTATGTTAGCTGTTACTAGGTCAGAATATGCCATAAGACCTCTCAACTACCTTCAAATTATCGCTTTAAACAGACCTAGAATGGACGTAGAGACGACTTTGGCGTTTACGAATGGTAATATACTTGTGCAGAGAAAACTCCGCTCTACGACCATTTCTGAGCCTCTGAGCGGCAAATCAGAATTTGAATGTTATATTATAATGCGATTTACAGAGCTATAATGAATATATTCGTCAGACTGAGGTTCAATGAGATGAACATTGAGGTCTGTATCAACATAGCAGTTGATGGCATGACCAATGCTATCGAAATAAATAAATACGACACCAATTGCAATGTGATAAAGCCTACTAATGTTTCTCCATAAATCGAAGGCGAAATCATCACAGTCATAGACTTCTGGAATGTATTCGTGACGATCTGTTTTATCATAGACCAGTAGCTTATCGAAATCCTCCTTATTTATAAGATAATACCAGCCATCCATGACAAGTATATTGGCATCGGGGAATTTTTCTGAAAGAAGATTAGCTAATTCATTTCCGGATATCTTTTTCGAAAGACGGATTGATGGTACACTATCCCGAGCCTTGGGATACCTAACAAAGACGATATTTAGTGTTAATGATATCACGAATGCTAGTCCCAGTAGAAAAGCACAAATCTTCTGCAACTTATTCATCTCTCAGCCTCCTATTCTTGTGCATCTATTACATATGAAGTCTTTTGGTGTCTCAACATTCCCCAGGACCATATCCTTTATCCGCTTATAGCTATCGCTATTAAGAATTTCCTTTATAGTCTGATTCTTCACATTACCAAACATAGTCTCATGCTGATAGTCATTACAGCATAGAATGACATCACCATTCCATAGGATATGAAGCCACTTATCCACTCTTGGACAGTAGAACTTATTATTCGGTCCAATATGCCTAACTATTGCTGGTTTCTGCCATCCTTTAATCTTTACATTGCCGGATCTATCATGAAATGACTTAGCTACCACTCGTATATTGTTTGTCTTGATGTCATGCTCCTTGAATTTATTCTGCCAATAGCGTATGAAAGCTCTAGGCTTACTTAGTCTAACTTTATCATCAAAAGAGTACAAGAAGCCTTTAATTGCTATGTTTAACTGACCATCAGCTTCTTTTAGCAGATAGATGATATTTTCCAATGACTTCTCACCGTCTATAAACATATTGCGTTTTACATCCTCTGGAGTTACTCCATGCCTTGATATCCATACATCATGCTTTGTACCTGCAAGAATATCTATCAGTTTTCTGGACTTATCTGGCGTCATTAGCTCAGCATTAGTTGATATCTCTATGAGTGTATTAGGGAACATCTCTCGCATTAGCCTTATTCTGTCTAGTATTTTTGAATCACAGAATGGCTCATTCATCAGATAAGGACACATCTTGCCAGTATTAAGCTCATCCTCCCATTCTTGTAGCTCCTCTAGTATTTTCTGATATAGACTGTCAGTCATTGTTCCAGGATGCTTTCTCATCCAGGAATCTTTGTGTGGACAGATAATACACTTAGCATTACAATATGATGCTGTCTGAATTTGCACAAATCGCATATTCTCACCAGTCTACTATTACCATACTCAATCCAATAAGTAAGAGAAATGCAGAGATTACCATCAGAGCTGCCTGCCAAGGTAGTAAATCTCTGCTAAAATTCATAATCTCAGCACAGAAAGCCATTAGCAAGACGAGTAAACAAGTCTTCCCAATAGTTTTGAGCCATATCTTTCTTTTATACGCCTTCTTCTTAGATTTTTTAGCAGGAATGTTCTCACCTCCATGCATTTATCAAAGTTAGGATCAATCTCACCATAAGTCTTTAGATGCCATTGCTTATATGCTTCACATTGCTCTTTAGTAGGTCTCCATGTATTAGCCCTTATACGCTTTGGTGGATATGGCCTCTGGCCTATAAACTCCTTGAATTTCCTATTGTCCCTCACAAGCCTATAATCTCTCACATTCTTATAGTTATGACCAAAGAAGTAGATCTTAGATTTTGTTATTCTACGCAGAACATTTGTTATCCGAGTCAAACGCTCTCCAAAGTCTCCATCTTCGCCATGCATAGCTCCATCTAAAGACTCATCAAATCCATTAATAGCAAGAGCATCAGATAAAGAGACTGAGAAGCAATATCCATATGTTGGCATCCAGTAATCACCCGGCTTATACTGATACAGCGTCTCCTCCTTTATTACACCATATTTCAGTTGTGTCCTTTCATGCCATCTATCCGTCTCAGTCTTTTGAGGATTGAGGACATACTTTACTGCTTTTGGTATTCCATAGTATCGATTCTGCCAGAGCTTCCACATTTCACCGATTAATTCTGAATGCCATATGGAGCAATCATCTGCACTAATCAATAGCTCTCCATCGGCCCATATGATCCCAGTATTTATTGCATTTGAGATTGTACAATATTCCGAACCCAGATCATGCCAGATGCTATGCTTCTCTGAGACTAACTTAAGCTTCAGATTCTCCCCATACTTTCTCACTATATCCAATATTTCTTGAGGATGCCTATGAACTAATACAAGTTCAAAGTCTTGGAATTTAGAAAGTGCTAGTGACCTAAGTGTAGGTTCTATGAATGAAGATATGTTTCTGAAGGACTCTTGCCATATCTCACGTATTTCATCTTCTACAATTTCGCTATGCTTCCCATTCTTCCAGAAGCTAATGTCAGTATTTGCGTCTGTTCTATTTGTCTTGATGATGACAGAGACCTTAACCATCGTAAATCTCTAAATTTGATGCATGAAGTATATACTTTTTGACACAGAAATTGATTTTAAGCCGTTTTCGGGTATATGTAGGAATTTGAAAGGCCTCTATTTACTATATACGACTAGGCTACAAACCTACATCCTCAATCATTGACTTAATCTTCTTTAATAAGCCTTTGTAGTCCCAGCCATCACTGACCATCTCAACAGTCTTAAATCGCTTACCACACTTCTTGCATCGCCTATATCTAAAGACACGGTCATTCTTTATAATAGTCTTTTCAACTTCTGTCTTACCTTTACATGCTGGACAGTTCATAGTCACCACCTAATGATTCTGACTATCTTTGTGTCCTCGCTCTTACAGCTAGGACAGGTGATGATGACATCTAAGTTCGATATGCGTTTAACAAATTCTTTACCACAATTATTGCATCTATAATGAGCTAGCATATCAGCCCCTATCAACAATTTGTACTCTGTAGTGCTCAGGACTAAGCTCTCTAATTATTTCAATTGCAGCAATGTAGGCTGAATCTGGAGCTCCACATGAGAAGACATCAACTGCAGCATAAGAGTGTTCAGGCCAAGTGTGAATTGAGATGTGTGACTCAGCAATTAGAATCACAACGCTTTCTCCTTGTGGCTCAAATTGATGAGCATCTTCGCCGATAATCTTCATATTGGCTTTCTCTGCAGCCTCTCTCATCACTGTCTTTAGGTCCTTTGATTCATCGTAGTTCCACATATCTATGATTATGTGCTTTCCTACGGCCATATTCTCTCCCACATTAATTCATGGAATACATAGAGCACAGTCCTTATTGTGTGGAATGTTATTGTGATTATGCCTGTCTCTACCCAATTGCCTGTCACTATAATGCCGATTATAATAAGTAGGATTATACCTAGTATCCTCCATGACAGTGACTTAGCTATCGCTCTCTTCAGTCTCGAATTCCTCTTTCCATGCTTTAATGAATTTAGCCTTCTCATGTTCATCCAATAGCCTAATATATGCGTATTTAGGACTGATGTGACATTTGTTTGCAACAGGCGAGTCATATCGAAATACCATACGCTTCATTCTTACCTTCCATTTGCCTGTCATCTTAAGGATAAAGTCTAAGAATGCTATCTTGTCGGCAAATGAATAAAACCTCACTTTATATTCTAGCTCATCTACCTCTCTCAGACGCATAACCATCTTCAATATATGCCTCTAAAACGCACAGAAATCAATTCTGAGACGAGTTTTTTCGTTGCAAGTACTTTACCATTCGGAGCAAAGAAAATCGTCTCTACGGCCACGTTAGGGGCCTTAGACGCGATAATTTAGCAGTAGTTGAGACCTATTTTCAGCGTATGCCAATGATATCCACTTTCTTGGATCTGCAGAATGGGCACTGCTTCTTGACAGATGAGAATTCATTTTCGAGCAATGTCCAAGTCTCTCCACATTCTTTGCATTTAAGTTCATATACTTTCATTTAGACACCTCCTAAAGATAGCACATTTCTCCATCACATTTAGCTCTAGGTGGAGCTTGTTTCTTCTCTTCAGATATGAATACCTGCCCAGCATCTCCTCTGCATTTGTCTCTGAATATTGTAATGCCTTTGCATCCCATCTTCCAGGCTTTGATGTATACGTCCATCACATCTTGAATTGTAGCTTCATATGGTAAATTGATTGTCTTAGACACTCCTGAATCAACATATTTCTGCCATCTTGCTTGGATTTTCAAATGCCACTCTGGACTTACTTCATGGGCTGTACGCAGATATTCATTAGCTTCTCTTTCTTCCTTCACAGTCATGGTAGATAGTTTTCTGACATAGCTTCTTGAGAATATAGGCTCTATAGACGGAGAGCATGATGCCAGTATAGATAATGAGCCAGTCGGAGCTATTGATAGTGTTGATACAGACTGAGTTGCTATTTTCCTGGATATCTGCTTCATAATAGGTGCTATCTTATCTATGAATTTAAGAGCCTCATCGCTATCATAATATATGTGCATCTTCATCAGAGCATCTGCAAAGCCCATCACACCCAGACCTATCCTATTGTATTTCGCTTGAGCAATATAGCATTCCTGGATTGGAAATTCTGTGATCTTATTCACAGCAAGTAGGAAATGAGTGCCCAGCTTTACTAGCTCCTTGAATAGGTCATAGTTGAATTCATTCTTCTCTACAAGCTTTGACAGATTTATAGAGCCCAAACAACAAGACTCATATGGAAATAGAGGTTGTTCACCACAAGGATTAGTAGCGTTTATTACTTTTCTTGGATAGAACGGATTGTCCTTATTGATGCGATTGAAGAATAGCATTCCTGGATCTCCACACATCCAAGCTGAATAACAGATGATAGCAAACAAATCTCTAGCCTTCATCTTGCTCAGGATTCTTCTCTTATCTAGTCTGGATCTCAAATAGATATAGTCATCACTCTCTGTCACAGCTTTCATGAAATCATCATCTGCCATGACAGACAGATTGAAATTAGTCATGGAATGGAGTGTTATCTTCTCTCTCACGAAATCTATGATTTCTGGATGGTCATAGTCTAATATGCCCATGGATGCTCCTCTTCTAAAGCCACCTTGCTTTATGGCATCTGTTATTGCGTTGTAGATCCGCATAAATGACATAACTCCAGATGATGTCCCACCACCTGATAAAGGAGCACCTCTTTCTCTCAGATTGGAAAAGTTGTAGCCTACTCCGCCTCCTTCTTTAAAGATCATTGCTGAGTTATATAGAGTCTGAAATATAGACTGCATGCTATCATCAATAGGAAGCACAAAGCAAGCCTTGTTCATATTGCTTCTTCCAGCATTCCTTATACATGGTGAATTTGGCAGAAAATATGCCTCGTTCATCATCCACAGAAATTTCTTGTAGTAATAGTCTGGATCTGGTGTTGCTCTGGATACAGCATAGGCTACTCGTTTATAGACATCCTTTGGCTCCTCATTTGGGTGGCAGTATCTTTCTCTCAATAGCTTGATAGCAGCATCAGACAGTTTGGGCTTTTCTTCAGCCAAGCATTCACCTCCTTAAGCCTTTAGAAGCGATAAACATAGATCTAATTCCTCTTTCGTAAGCTCTGATGGATCAATACCAGAAATCTTCAGCAATTCATAGTCATCAGCATCGAGGTCTGTCCACATACCGTCCTTAGTCTGAACAACATAGATCTTGAAATTTGGAAAAGTATAAACTTCGTTAAAATTAGGAAGACGAATACTAAATTTCACAGGCCAAGATGTACTTGTCGTAGTTGAGGTCCAAACTTTCATTTCCTTCATATTCTCCCTATATATCTAATATTTGGAAATATAGTTCGAGTTCCTCCAGATTCCATTTCCTAGGATCTATTCCGTTCTTTGTCAGAATATCTAAAGTATGAGAATCCATGAAAATCCTATGCCCATCTCGTAGATGGAATACATAGAGTTCCCATCTATGTTCATGACTCTGAACTACTTCTCCGGGTTCTATCGGCATTTCACACATATCTTTTCCTTATATTCTTGATATTCCGAGTTGTTTAGCTCATACTTCTTATACATCTTTATGACCCAGTCCTTTAGCGTTACGTGATTTATATCGTCTGGGATTGTTTCTCTTCTATTGATCCATATTGGAACTTTTGCTAGATCTGCAATATGATGCCCTCCTTTGAAATGACCAGTAGCTCCTCCTTCATCTTTTAATGCCTCTCCATGGTCAGCAAAGACTATGACAGTTTCAAGGTTGTTTGAAATATTCTTAAATGCCATTAGTCTGGTCTTGAAATCATCCACTCCAATCTTATACCATTTATGAAGCTCTTCTTTTGTCATCCTAGCCATAAGTCTATCACAGTTCTTTATACATGGAAGTTCTTTAGGACCATAGCAGTCTACTCCCCAAGGACCGTGCGTCAGCCAAGAATGATAGAATATCAAGTCCCACCATTCGTTTGTAGCTATAGACCACTTCCTGCCTACATATTCCAAGACATCATCATCATTATTTGTAACCGCATTCCATCTTATTGGAGGTAAGAAATTAAGATTGTCTCGTCTGCTTGGTGGAAGCCATTTAGGACCATTACCGATAAGTCTGGATATTGTGACCCATGAATCAAAGTGATCAAATAATGTGTCCTTACATGCATCTGGATTAACTTCATCTGTAAACCACTTTACTCCATGGACTTCTGGTGGAGTTCCTGTTGCTACTGTAGCCAAGACTGGTGCAGTAAAGGTTTCTATTGCTTCAAATGATGACCAGCTCTCTTCTGGAAAAACACCTTTCAAATAACGAACAGCAAAATCATATCTGAGGCTATCAGCTAGTATCAATATCATTAGAAGACCTCACAGATTCGCTTCCAGAAGCCATTTGAACATCGCTAGGCCATTCCTTCACATCTGCCCAAAATCTTTTACACACTTCACAATCACAAGTACCAGGCTCATGACTCGAAACATGCAGAAATTCTTCATATGTTAGTTGAATTGTCTCCGATTGAGATCCTGACTCTTGGTCTCTTTTTTCTTTGAGTTCCTCTTCCTCTTTTAATTCAAGCTGAGGACTGTTGATCAAAATAGAACCAGCAGATTGCTCTTCCAAACGCCTAAGTCTCCTTTCTAATTCCGCTAGCTTCTCTTCTAACGAGTTAATGCGTTCCTCTAGACTAGCACGATTTTCTACATCTATATCTGAAGGAAGCCAGTCCATGATTACCACCATTCCTTTGATACAGCTCCAAGTTGATGATTATCCATATAGCTTAAGACATTCTCAAGGACTTTTATTATATGCCTCTTCTCCTTTATTCTGTATGAAGAGACTTTTATAGCCTTCAAGGTCTTTATTAGCTCCTCTAGTTCATCTCTAAATAATATCTCCATATGACCTCCATACGGACATGGCATACTATATTCATTAGCTGGTGCCTCGATTAATTTTATCATTTTCGCAATTCCATTCTCCGAAATTTTATTGAAGTAACTCAAGCATAATTCGCCAATCTTTTTTCTGTCCTTGTTCCAGTCCGTATCATATTCTCTAAAGACTAAATACACTCCCATCTTTATTCCTCTGCTTCCACGATATTTTCGACACCAACTATCTTACCGTCCCTTATAATTATATCGCCATAGAAGGTTGTAAATTGGTGATCTTCAAATTTGCATGTGGGATTAGGACAACCCTCATGGACAGCTATACAGTGTCTTATTTTACCTTCTTTTATCTCAACATCTGGATGGTTAAATGCTTCCCCTTCTTTCCATTCCCACAATGCACGCTGAAGAAAGGCCTTAGTCTGAAATTCAAAAACTTCTTCCTGTCCGCATCTTGGACATTTAGCTCTAACATAGAAGCTGTCATAAAGACCCATAGCTATCACCTACAAGGAAAGCTTTCTATCATATTTCTCCAGGATTTTATGCACATCATACTCGTCACTCCACTTGTTTAGATTAAAGTCCTCCCACTTTACAACTTTATAATATCTCCGATTCACCCATTTAGCAAGAGCATTGAGTTTTTTATCATTAACGTTGTTATATTTCATAACAAATGGGAGGCATCCGAGCTGAATAAGTTTATGCACTCGATATAAATCCTCTTCAAACGATGTGTTAAAGCCAACAAGGACATAAAACATCATATCTCGGCCTCTTATACCAGCTGCCTTAAGATAGTCTATGCCTTTTATGACCTCTTCACTATATGATAGAAGGTCCCATGCAAAATAATACCTTCTACATTTGAAGTGCAAATCTCGTGATCTCACATCTGCAAGAAGAGATGCTGTTTCTTCATTTATCAATCTTATATCTA
>Ga0190308_1000573_pt1 | contig 11504 bp, 8 predicted proteins | sample 48700756_MG_FD_165050 | JGI IMG/M metagenome (GOLD analysis project Ga0190308, IMG submission 165050) | Hydrothermal vent sediment bacterial communities from Southern Trench, Guaymas Basin, Mexico - 4870-07-5-6_MG | ecosystem: Environmental > Aquatic > Marine > Hydrothermal vents > Sediment ...
GCTTCAGGCCGCCCCCTATCCCCTATAATACTATTCACTATCCTTTTGATTTAAATTTAAATTTTTTCTGTTTTTTTGTTTGAAGCATTTATCATATTATCGTTGTCTATAGCTTTTTAATCACGTAGTGTCCTTTAGGAACTCCTAAATTCTCTGCTACTGGATTGCATTTGACTTTCAGAATTACGTAGACTGGTTTATCGAATTTATATTCACTTAGGGATTCATAGGCTCCCATTCCTTTAGCTATGACTAAATCTACTTTGTCAAAAACTTCACGAAATCTTGGATTTAGGTCTTCTTTATCTAGATGAACCCCAATGAACCATCCAACTGGAATAACTTCATCCGCTATTTCCCCGAACCCTAGTTCAATTGCTTCATTAAATGTAATGTCATTAAGAACGGGGTTCTCTCTAGCAGCAATAAATAAATGCTTGATGAAATTTTTGAGGTATTTGGCGACGTCTAAGTCAATTACTGCTTCTCCCGCATTATCCAAGATATATAGTACAGATTTCGAGTTTTGGATGTCATTCCAAAGGCTTAATGTTTCATCTAACGCTATTTTTGATTCAGCTGTTTCTAGATCTTGTTTGAAATTGTCAACTGAGAAATCGTATCCAGATATAAACCATTCTACTGAATTAGCTACAGCTGCACAGATAAATATTCTTCTAAATTTTTCATAATCTTTCTTCTCGAAATCTAATTCATTCTTAATTTTATTCCAAATCTCTTTAGCTAATTCATTGCTTGCGATTTTTAGATCCTTGTAGGGATCATTAATACCTAGTACTTTCTGAACTATTTTCTCTCTTTGAGAACCAATCCATGAAGGTACTTGGTTAAAATTGAATTCATTTATGAGAAAAATCATGAGTTTTTTAGCTAATTCTACTTGTTTCTCATAATCCCCCTTAGCAAAAGTCATCCCTGCTTTAAAGCCTCTCTCAAACAAGCAAAGGAGGCACTCTGGCTTAACCTTCATTTCTAATCCCCTAGAATAATATGAGATAAATTAGGGACCGTGGTTGGTAGTAGAAGTGGTAGGGCCGCGGGGATTCGAACCCCGGTCACCGGCTCCAAAGGCCGGCATGCTTGGCCACTGCACCACGGCCCTGTCTCTGTGTATAGTTTATAGATATTCTATCTAATTTTTTTAAATTTTCTATTTTATTGTTACTTGATCTCCAGTATGCAAATCTAATAACGCATTAGGTAGGTTTTTTCTTATCTCGCAATTAATTTTAATCCCGCTACAATGCATAGGCGAGATTTTATCTATTTTTTTCTCTATAAAGAACTCAACAGTTTTCTTTATTCGATTTTTACTTGCATTAATTAGGTGAAATCCACCAGCAATATACTTAATATTGTCATGATTTGTCACTTCTAAAGCATACTTTGCAATATTAATGATCCCGCTATGGCTACAGCCACCTAATATTATTAAACCATCTTGCATCTCTATCGCAATTCCCTGATCATCAAGCATTTCATCCTTTAATATTTCACCATTTTTTACTACATAGAAGTTGTCTATTGTTTCAAAATCAGTTACTCTTGGAATTTCTCCAAGTACGTAAATTCCTGGAGTAATCTCTAGTGGTTTTCTATTTCTAATTAATATACCATCGTGAACCTCTATTTCTTTTTCAGTAAACGGTATACCTATGTATCTTAGTCTCGGTTTCAGAGATAATTTTTTCATGAGAGCATCTGGATGTAGAATAATAGGTACTTTCCTTTTTATTAATTTCAAAGCCTCTATTAAGCCACCAGTGTGATCATAGTGGCCATGACTGATTACAATATAATCTATATCACGTATCTTAATACTCATTTCATTGATGTTGTGTAGAAATACTTTGGGATTGTTACCTGTATCAAAAAGGATATTATATTTCCTATTTTCGTAATAAGCTTCTATTAGGATTGATAATCCGTGATCCGCGATTAAATTAGATTTAAAAGTAGTGTTTTCTGTTATTATTGTTAATCTTATTTTTTCTGGAAACAGCATATAAGTCACGACCTAAGAATGTATAAGTTCTTTATATTTGCTCTATAAGCTTAAAATCTCTAGGGATGTCATCTCTGGAAAAACCGAGACCTTTTCCACTAGGTAAGATTCTAAAACTATTAACTATCAATGTCTTCTTACTGATTTTATCTTCTAATAGAATATCAGAATCTAGATCAGCAAAATCTACTGGTATTACTGAAGCTAAGTATGTGTCAACTGTGATTCCCAGATTTGTTTCTCCAGAACAACCAATCATAACGATCAAGCCATGAGTTCTAGCTTTTACTCCTAAAGATATGACTTCTATTGGGTCACCCGCTTTCCAGAGCTTGAGGTTTATCCCATCTACATTTTCTTTTATCTTATCAAAATCAGTTAGGTTCCTTATACTTTCATCAGCTATAATAGGTATAGAAGATGCTTCTTTTAGTTTCTTAAGCCATGATATTTTGTCCTTAGGAACGGGTTGTTCCATGAAATCAATATCTATGTCCTCCTCCTCTAATTTCTTCAGGATAAATAGTGCGTCATCTAGGTCCCATCCCTGATTTGCATCGATTCTCAAAGCAGTATCATTAGGTATCATGGACCAGACTTTTCTGATTATTTCTAAGTCTTTTTTCTTTCTTTTTCCAACTTTTAATTTGATGGCTTTAAATCCTCTATCTAGGGCATGTTTTACATCCTGTAAAGTTTCATCTAGGCTTTCTATCCCAATAGTTAAATCTGTGAAAATTTTCTTTTTCTTTATTTTTCCGAATAGTTCACCAAACTTGAGTTGATTGCTTCTAGCTACGATATCTAATAATGATAGACTAAATGGTACTCTCATATATATTGATTCTTGAGTGATCTCCCTAAAGTAATATGATAATGCCTCATATGTATTCATACCTTTGATTTCCCTGGAGATTTCAATGATTTTATCAATTACTCTTGTCTTATCGGTTTTATTCTCTGGGAGTACGCTTTCACCGATTCCAAATACCTCATCATCTACTTCAAGTAATAAAATAATAACTTCTTCTTCAATTGACACTGAGGTAGCTATTACAAATGGTTTTTTATACTTGATCTTGCCGTAATAGATATCTATTTTTCTTATTTTTTCAGGCGTAGTTTTAGATAACTCGAGCACTCGCCTCATTATGTTTCTATATAAAGGATCATCATGCATTTTATTTCATCTCAGATAAAATAAGTAGGCGCTAACTAAAATCATTTCAGCAATAATTCTAATAATTCATTTGAAGGTCTACTATATGTCCTAACAGCAAGCAACCCAGCTTTCTTCCTAACAAATATTATTGATTTTTCACTACCGTAAAGAATAACATGGCTTAAATCGCCCATATCAGCCACTTTTACTAAGTTATTTATGCTAAAATCTGCTTCAATAAGTAATTTTATCAAGTCCTTAGGTATATTCTCTTTAATTTTTTCTCCTGGATAGAAAGCTACGTATACAAGTTTATCGGATGCCTTTCGTACAAGTATGAGTGATTCTACCTCTTCAAAACTTTTACCTAATTCGGATAAAATCTGCCAAATACGATCTACTGGGAACAATTCAAACTCTAATTCTACTGGTTTCTCTTCTTTTTCAATTTTTTCTGTTTCTGTTTTTATCTTAGTTTCAACTATAGGTCTAGGAGAGGGTTCAATTCTTGGCGTTCTAACTGTCTCTAAGGGTTTTTGAGAAGCTTGTATTGGTGCTATCTTCCCCACTATTGTATCAATACTTAGCATCTTAACTAAGTCTTCTGGCAGGGATAGGGACATCAATAGTGATTCAAGTATACTTAGTACTATCTCTACTTCCTTCTTGTTCAGTGTACTAATTAATACATGTGGGAGTTTATAGTTCCACATCTTCATTATTTCTTGACCTAGTATTTTCTCTATTTCCCTAGCAATTGCTATTGCATCCTTGTTTATTCCAAGATCTTTCTTTGTCCCAACTAGAACCATGCCCAAAATATTGGATATAAAGCCCCCATCAATGATTTCATCTTTTATCATTTCCTTAAGAATTCTGGGGGAATTAGGATCAGTTGCATCATAGAAAAGTATCACGCCCGTACATTTAGATAAATTCATTGCTCTCAGGTTTTCATAACCTTCCCTACCAGGTAGGTCAATTATAATCAATCTATATGTTTCTAGTGGAATTTTTTTCCCAGCAGAAACACGATAAAATGTTCTTGTTAATCCTATTGCTAAGGCTTCTTTAGTACTCTTAATATTACTCGTATCTTTATTCTGTAGCGTATATATAAAAGCGGTTTTTCCAGAATTCATAGGTCCTAATAAAGCTACTTTTACTTGAGGTAGTTGCTTATTTGTCTCTGAGCTCACTTATATTCCACCTGGAAAAGTATATATTGTTTCATCAATTTGTACTAATTCACTTAAAAACAAATAGTCATTTTAATAATATCGTTTTGTTTTTTTAAGGGAATTAAAATTGAAGTTCTTATTTAATCAGCTAAGGTGACATATCTCCGTTATATATCTTTGAATTTAATATAATTAAATAAGGGACTGCGCGGGATAAATTGTTATGACATCATATAGGGGTTTAATATTGAGAAAAGGGAATCCATTCAAATCAATATACATCGCTAAATCATCGGCTGAGTTGTTGGATCTAGCATTTAAGAGAGCATTAAGAGCATCGCCACCTGGAGGATTAAAATTAAGCATAATCAAGAAGAGGAAAAGTGTTGTTATCACGAGAATAAAAGTTTTTAGTAAGACACTGCAAGATAAACTAATTGAGATAGTTAAGAGTTTTCCCTCCGCAGAATTACTGCATCCCTTTTATAAATCTGTCATGTCAATTTGGACGTCTATCGATGAGTATAAAAAAAGATTAGCAAAAATTCAAGGAGCAGCTCAAGTAATAAAGCGAATAGAGAGAGATTATATTATACAAGTTAGATCAATAAGGAAGAAAGAGAGTGAGAATGTAGGGGCATTTTTATCAAGAATTGATAGATTAAAGAGAGAAGCTTATGGAAGAATATCATCTGTTGTTAAAAGCCTAGATAAAGATCTAATTAGTTTGGTTGATCTTGTTAAGAAAATGAAGAAACTACCTGATCTTAATCCAGAATTAATTACTATTGTAGTTACGGGGCCACCGAACAGTGGGAAGAGTTCACTTGTTAAAAGAGTATCTAATGCGAAAGTGGAAGTTGCCTCTTATCCCTTTACGACTAAAAATGTTACATTTGGACATATTAAATTAAATGTTAATGGATTAACGGATGTTCTAGTTCAAATAGCAGACACGCCTGGTTTATTTGATAGGCCTATTAATAAAAGGAAGGAGCCGGAATTATTAGCTTTGAGGGCCATAGAATTCATAGCAGACATTATAATTTTCCTTTTTGATGGATCTGTCGAAGCAGTGATGAATGCTGAGGAGCAATTATCAGTGTATAAAACAGTAAGATCTTTTTTTAAGTCAAGGGAGATTAGTAAATTTATCATCGCTGTGAATAAGATAGATATAGGTAATTCAGAATTAATAGAACAGATATTGCAAAAAATGAGATCAGATGGAGTAAACTATTATCTAATTAGTGTATTGAAAGATCAGAATATTGACTTACTGTTAGAACGTATAAGAAACGAGGTTAAAAAATTGCTAGGTCGTAGTTCTAATAAGGTCTAGGCGCCTTATCTTCAATATTAATGCTATTTCATCTAGATCCATCAAATATGTGCTACTAGATTTTAACCAAATAAATGAAGCGGGTATTAATGCGAGCTGTGCAAGGATTATTGCTACAGGAAGTGAATTAATATATTGCGAAAGTAGTCCAACTAAGAATATTCCCACTCCTCTTCCCAAAAAAACAGATATAGATATTAAGGAAATCATCGTTCCTCGGTTCTCCGGAAGATTGATATCTGCTACTATTGAGTCCCGAATAGGACTAATAATTGAATTGGCTAATAATCCAATCGCTCCTATTATTATTGCTATTTGTAATCTTGAATTAGATGCTATTATTGTGAATGCTAAGATCAAGGTAGATACCAAGTCTTTTGATAATATATTGATTTTTGGTATAAGCAGGAGCATATTAGATAGAGCTATTGTCTCAACCACTAATGCCATTGAAGCTATAATAACCAGTTTTTTAGGATTTTGTTTTCTTATCTTATCAGCTATTGGACATATAATTAATGAACCTAGATTGCCAGCACTAGCTATTCCAAGAATAATAGTTGCTACGACATTGCTTGTATTTGCTTGTCGGATTATTGCATGTATACCCCAAGTGCTGAATGCGCCCCAAGCAATATAGACTAATATGGCTTGATTAATCATTAGTAAGTTTGTTTTATTTTTCATTATTGCTCTTTTTAGGCTATCCATAGATAGCCTGTAAGGATAATCTATATTTTTTTCAATTAAGATTCTGCCTATTTGAGGATCAGATGCCCCTCTAACAGGTTCATAGATAACCAATGAAATTATCATCGCGATCATTAATGCTATTCCTCCGCATAGAATGCCTAATCTCCAATTTCCAAAGAAACCAGTGATTAATCCCACGACGAATCCTATTCCTGAACCAACACTACTAATGATATTCCAGATATTTAAACTAGTTATCCTTTCCCCTGGCTCGAATAGATCAGTAATAAGGCTATAAATAATTGGTGCTAAGGAACCTATGAAAAAAGCTAATATTACTTGTGATAATAGAAATAAGTTGAAATCAGATAAAATATATGAATTAATAGAAGAAATTAGAGCTAATGATAGATTCGCTATCATAATTTTTTTGCGTGTTTTTATTCTGTCTGTTAAGAGACCCCATAGAAGAGTTGATAGCCCAATTACAATCACATATAATCCTGACATTAAACCGAGTAGTGCATCGCCTATTTGGAATTCTTCAGATATATATTCAAAATTTGGTACGAGCAAGTAAATATTAGTTTGTACTAAAGCAGATATAATCAATAATTTAGTGAAATTCAAATATCTATGAGGAATACTTTTGACAGCCAAGCTTAAAATCCCCATAGTTATTCTTATGACTGTACGATAGTAATTTCCTAAGATAAAGCATTAAGTTTGATTAACTACTCAGAAAATATATCTAAGTATTACTATTAAGCACTATCTAACTAGATCTACTTCTAATAAAATAATTGTAAAGAGAAATGACTGCCTCTGTGAATAATTTTATCGCTTTTTTCCTGGTTAAATTATGGTTAATTAATTCAATTGTTTGTGACCATGTCCTTGCTTGCAGAACTCTACACAAAAGAATTAACTCAGTAATTTCATCTATTTCAGGTCTTGAAGGATTCTCATCAATAAAATATGCTTTAACCAAAGCTTGAACAACATCTGAGATTAATTCATAGCTAAGTATCCCTAACTGATAAGCTAGTACTCGTTTTGCTTGTATCTCTGTTAGTGAGGGTCTAAATGTGTAAGGACGTTCGATTCTTTCCCAGATGTATCCTTTCTTCAGGATTGTTAAAGCGAGATCCGGCTCCATGTCATAATGAACGTATCTAAGCCATTCTACAAATCTTATTCTAAATTCCCTATAATAGATCCTAATTAGATTCTCAAGCTCTTTTTTTAGAGGTCTTATCACGATAATTGTGTATTCTCCAGATACTTTGTGTCTCATTGGCGATACGTGAATTGGTACGAATTTATTCTTGAGCCAAAAATTCATTAACTGCACATTTGCACCGAATCCAGCTCCAATCCAGTCGAAATTTCTTTTTTTTGCTAGGTTAACTAATTCATTTATAGCGTGACTACCAATACCCATGTTCATTGCTTTTGGATGAGTAGCTATTCTCACTATCCTATATCCTAAAAGTACGGGGAATTTCATATCTCTATAATGTTTCTCTATGGCTACTGGAATCAAATGCCCAGAAGGTTCAGCTGCTTTATCTTTGTAAATAGCTCTTATAACGCTTTGTGGCAATCCTCCCTCTATTGCAACCAGTATAGCACAAACAATTTTACCAGAAGGTAATCTCAAAGCGTAAGTTTCGTAATGTGGCGCGTCAGCTAGTAAAGCTAGATCTTTTGGTTGATTTCGATAATGAGCGAATACATATATCCCTATAAATTGTCTTAAATCATCTTCCTTTGGCCCTAAGAACCATTCATCCAGGTTTGCTCTCTCTAAGTGAATTCTCATCGCCTTTATGTCCCTAAAATCTTTTTCATCGAGATCAGATGGTTCAGCGTCTAGGAGAAGAGTATCATAAAGCCATCTTTCAATTGGGTCATTAGTTGAGTACCTAATTGGTTCATTTAATTCTATTGAAGAATACTCTATATTCTCTTGATTTTTCTTTAGTTTAGCTAGAAATCGTATTGAGAAACCTCTCCCTGCGCCTTCATAACCATGAATAGTACTAGAATAAATAATTCTTGGCGCAGATTCTAATAATTTAAAAAGAATCGGGACAGGTATACCAGATGCCTCATCAACGGCCAATATTTCAGCTTTCTCTCTTTTTGCTATTTTAAAAGCATCTCGTGGTGATACAAATGTAATTATGTAGCCTTTTCCACGTATCTCTAGGGGGTCATAAGAAACTCTTGGTTTTTCCCCAAGGGTTTTTAATGCTATTTCTGCAAATTGAAAGAGTGTATAAACGTTGTATTCATTAGGTGCTGTGACTAATATCATGAAACGTCCAAAAGCGCCTTTACCTGCATTGATTTTAGCCATTGCACCTAAGAATAAGCCAACGACAGCGCTTTTTCCTCTGCCTCTATCTGCAATGATAGTTACTACCTTTTTTATATTTCTCTTTGGAACTCTTATCAGCTTTTCCATTAATTTTAAGGCTTTAATTTGATCTTTGTTGATAGCTAACTCATATATCTTTTTTGATAAAGAAATCTCTCTTGGAATCTGAGGCTTTTGTCTCAAAAATGAGGTAAGTGTCTCTTTTTCCGCATGCTTCTTGAGGATTTTTTTATTATCCAAATCAAATACATATATACCATTGTGTTCAAAGATTTTTTTGATTAATCTTTTGACAAAAAAGCCTTTTACATCTTCTAGTTTCCAAGGAATTGTAGTTATATATCTATGAAAATGTGTTTTGAGTTCAGCCCATTTCAAAATCGGAGGGGTAATAAAAATAATTATTCCACCTCCACGTGCAGTTTCAATTATTCTTCCGATTTCATTTGGTGGTAGATCTCTCGTAAAATCAACTATAACTATGTCATATGTTCTACCCATCACTTTTATACTAGCACTGAATGGTATTTTATTAAGTTTTATGTTTGTTTCCTTTAATTTTTGTGATAAAGTGTTTATGAATACTTCTTCTGGTGGATTATTTGGATCATAACTAGTATAGAGTAGTGATATAACATCCTTTGTCTTAATTATACGTAGGTACAGTTTTATTATATCAACTGAGTACTTAATGTGCTTGTAAATGTCTTTTGAGGCTAAAACAAATAATCGTCTATGATTCAGTTTAATAGAGTTTCTAATAGCTTTTATGATAATTTTCTGAAATTTATTCTTAGATAATTCGGTTCCATTTTTCAGTCTAGCATTCAATTCGTTGATGAATAATTGCCAATACTTAGATGTTGACATAGTAATCTGCACCAATCACAAAAATTAGGCTGTTGAATCTAAAAATTCTGATGAAGTTAGGAGAGTTTCCAAATTGTGCCCTCTTTAGTGTCTTCTAGAATTATACCTAGTTTTCTCAATTTTTCTCTTATTTCATCTGCTAATTTATATATCCTTTTTTTTCTAAGTTTATCTCTAATATCTATAATCAAATCTATAAGTTTTTCTGATAAGTCACCTAATTCGAGATATTTACTTGGCATTATTTTCGAGACGCTTTTTCCCCTCTTCTTTTTTTCAATTACTCTCTCATCTAGGCTTTGCTGTAGTAATCCTAGTATCCATCCCATTTCTCTAATGTTTTCTAAAAAGAAGTTGAGTTCGGATTTATTTAGTTTCTCTAGATCACTTCCTATTTTCTTAACTAATTGTCTAAGCGCTGATATGGCTTTCGGTGTATTTAAATCATCCATAAGTGCCTCAAGGAATCTTCTTTTATGTTCTTCAACTATAGTCTTTATCTCTTTAATATCTCCTTCTTCAGCATTTTTTAAGATGCTTTCTACCTTGAAAATAATGGCGTATATCTCGTCAAGAAGTTTTTCACCTTGATCTAATTGATCCCAACTGAACTCCAACGGTTTACGGTAGTGAGCTTGAAGTGCCCAAAGCCTTATTGTCTCTGGATCATATCTCTTTAAAACTTCCCTAATAGGTATGATATTGCCTAAAGACTTAGATATCTTTTCTCTTTTGATAGTAACTAAGCCTACATGGAACCAATAATTAGCGAATTTTTTACCAGTGGCAGCTTCAGATTGAGCTATCTCATTTTCGTGATGAGGAAAAACTAGATCAGCCCCTCCGCCATGTATATCAAAACTTTCTCCAAGATACTTCATAGACATAGCAGAACACTCAATATGCCAACCTGGTCTACCTCGTCCCCATGGTGATCTCCAACTCGGTTCTCCTGGCTTTGCATGTTTCCATAGAGCAAAATCTAATGGGTTTCTCTTTTCTTCTCCTGGTTCTATTCTTGCCCCTGCTATTAGGTCCTGAATTCTTTGCTTTGATAATTTGCCATATTCTTTGAATTTCGTTACATCGAAGTATACATCGCCACTCTTTGTTACGTATGCGTACCCTCGCTCTATTAATTTTTCAATAAGTTCAATTATTTCTGGTATGTGTCCTGTAGCTCTCGGTTCTACATTTGGAGGTATTAACCCAAGTTCCTTTGTTGCATCATAAAATGCTCTGAAGTATTTTTCTGCTATTTCAAAAGGAGAAACACCTTGTTCGGAGGCTTTATTTATTATTTTGTCATCAATATCTGTGATATTTCTGATGTATTTTACTTTATATCCTAAATACATTAGTAGTCTGATAAGTACATCAAAAGCAATATATGCTCTAGCATGTCCTATGTGTGGTTCATCTTGTACAGTTGGTCCACAGAAATAAGCTTTTACTACTTTATCTTCAATAGGCATAAATAGCTCTTTTTTTCGCGTTAAAGTGTTATAAATCATTAATGACATTCCAAACAACTTCACCTCTTTACTCAAAATAATACATCAATAATGTTTAAGACGATCTTCATGGTTATTGTATTACTCATCTATAGTAATTCCCATTGAAATTTTAGGTGAATAAGTAATGAAAATCTTGTACAGTATTTAAAGATTATAAATTGTATACCTATATATGCTCAAAAGCCAAGGAGAGAGTGAATTTTATCTCTTTTAAACAAATTATAAGTGAATAATAAGCAGAAAAATTAAATTTATGGAAGATGTTTCTGAATGAAAAGTTAAAGAAAAATTTTAAACTTGTAGAGCTAACTAATAGGATATTAACTA
>Ga0190308_1000574_pt1 | contig 11491 bp, 13 predicted proteins | sample 48700756_MG_FD_165050 | JGI IMG/M metagenome (GOLD analysis project Ga0190308, IMG submission 165050) | Hydrothermal vent sediment bacterial communities from Southern Trench, Guaymas Basin, Mexico - 4870-07-5-6_MG | ecosystem: Environmental > Aquatic > Marine > Hydrothermal vents > Sediment ...
GTTGAAGGCCCCCGTAGCCTAGCCCGGTTAAGGCGTCAGCCTTGTAAGCTGAAGATCCCGGGTTCGAATCCCGGCGGGGGCTCCAAAAGACACCTACCGGTTCCCTGAATCTTCCTTTTCTTTCCTGGACGGTTGGAGCCTCCGTTGTAGAGCGCGGTGTCATCCCGGCCCCAATAACTCACCCGGAAAGGGGTTGAAAACGGCTCCTGAAGAGGAAACAGCCTCCATTTTAAAGGCCGTTGGACATCACAAAATATAGAGAGGGTACCCCCGTTTGGATGAAAACCGTTGCAAAAGGCTGAACCGTCCACGGAGTTTCTTGAATTCTGGACGGCTCATCTCCTTCTCGGGCTTGCCTGACCGAGAAAAGGCATGGATGCTCTCGATGTTTGACCTTCCAAAAAAAGTTAAAAGTTAGGTCGCTCCGGCCTTAAGCCTCCGACGTGTAGAGTAGGACGCGGTCGACCTCAAGGTTCAGCCCTAAGCCCGCACTGTACAACGGGTCTACAGCCTCAACCGTCATCATCCAGAGCTCTCTGAGAGGGTCGTAGACGACGCTTGAGTACGTGTGGAGCGGGTAGGTTGGGTGTTCGTACCTCGATCCAGGCGTCCACTCAGCCGTGAATATCTCCTCTAGATTCAGGTTCCTATAGTCTATCGTGTAAGCTGCGAATTTCTTAGTTAGGGCTGACCCTTTCAAGACGTCGGTCGTAACGGTTCCGAAGTATATGGGCCCCGTGCACCCGGCCATGATCGATCCGTTCATCATCAAGTACTGGGGCTGAGCCTTCCCGTTGATCTTTACTACCCCGAGCTTATCCCATTCCCTCCCATCCCGGCTGACAGCTAAAGCCATGTTAACCCTGCTGGTTCCAGCCTTCCTAGCCTTGTAGAGGCAGAAGTACCTCCCGTCGATTATGTCTATTGTGCAGTCCCTAGCCTCGCCGCTGTCGTATTCGCGGTCCCCCCTGAGGACGAAGCCTTCCCCGCTCCACGGCCCAGCCGGGTCGTCAGCCGTCATCAGGTAGGTCTCCCACTTACCCTCGTACACTTTAGAGGCGTCCCCGGCAACGTTCTCTTCGTGGATGTCGAGGGACAAGTATAGATGGTAGAGGCCCGTCGAGGGGTCCAGCAGTAACTGCTGGTTCTCGATGCTCTGCACGGGCTTACCAACGATCTCGCTGAGCTCCTCCTTCGTTATCCAAGTAACCAAGCTGAAGTTCTCCCCATTCGTAGACCTGTATATCTCGACGGCGAAGCCCCTCCTCTCCGGACCCTTCCTAGGCCTACTCGTCAGCCAATACTCCTCGGAGTCCACATCGATCCAGAGCTTACCGGCTCCGCACCAAGAGCCAGGCTCGAAGTCCGGAGGATTCAGGATGACCTTCTTGAACCTTCTCCAATAGAAAACCGTTTGGGGCGGTGTGAGTCCACTCCACAAGGTTATTTAACCTCCAACCGCCCTTCATATAAACCCCAAAGGGTTAATAACACTTCCTATTATGGAGGGCGCGTTATCTATGATGCGCGTCCTGCTGGTTTAGTTCTTGCCGGAGAAGATAAAACGCGCCTTTCTCCCCGAATTATCTCCCAGCTCGCATACCTATGCGACGGGAACGTCAAAATGGTTTCCGCCACCCCCTCCTTTAAATCTCCTTCAACCTCAACCCAGTTGCGCATTATTAACTGAGAGATTACCAATTCAAACCTCATCTACCATCTCTCGCGCTGAACTACAACATCACGGAGAAATGTGAAATCGAATCTTTATAAGAACCGCCTCGTTTTAAGGAGATGTCCAACTTAACGTGGCGGCCTTGAGCTCCGTCTTATGAGCGGAAAGGATGTGGAATGTGCGTGAACGTGCTGACTCTCATCATGGCCGAGTCTGCCTTAGAGGTCATTCCTAAGGAGCTGCGGAGCCACCCTTCCGTCCTAAGCCACTCAAGGAGGAGAGGAAAACCTCCAAGCCGGCTCATCCTCGACAGGTCGTACCACCACGCGGCCATGAAGCGTTTAGACCGCGGCTGGAAGAGGGGGAGACCCGACATCGTCCACATCAGCCTCCTAGAGGCCTTAGGCTCGCCGCTCAACAGGGAAGGCCTATTAAGGGTCTTCGTCCACACATTCGACGGCCACGTGATCACGATAGCTTCCGAAACGAGGCTTCCGAGAAACTACATGCGCTTTATAGGGCTTATGGAGCAGCTCTTCGAGCTCGGCAGGGTTCCCCCATCCGGTAAACCTCTACTGAAGATTGAGAGGAAAAGCCTGAAGATGCTCCTAGAGGACGTTAAGCCCAGCTACGTCCTCGCCTTGAGTAGCGCCGGCAAGCCGACCACGCTTCCAAAAGCCGTTTTGAGGCTCACCAACTCTGAGAGGCCGGCTGTGCTGGTAGGAGGGTTTCCAGCCGGAGACTTCGAGGAGGAAACCGTGGAATTGGCTGACGAAGTCCTCTCGATAGACCCTGAAACCCTAGAAGCTTGGACCGTGACTTCCCGTGTGATCTACGAGTACGAGAGGGCGATAGGTCTACCGGAGAGGAGGCTCAAACGCCAACTGGAAGAGAAGCCTTCCAAGGTTTAAGGGTTGAGTTCCGGACAGTTTTGTTTCGGATCCGGCTCCTTCACGGTTCCATGCGAAGGTTTTATTATTGAGAGAACCTTTATCTCTCATCCCGGTTGGAGGTTCAGCCTTGAAGATCGTGGGCGGCCCGAGCTCCGTGGAGTTAGCCCGTAAAGTGAGCGACGCACTCAACGCCCCCTTGATCTCTACTAGGAGCAAACGCTTCCCGGATGGAGAGTTCTACTTCAAACTTGAAGAGGAAGTGGCTGGGGAGGACATACTCGTCGTCCAGAGCCTATATCCACCCCAAGACGAACACCTTGTAGAGCTCTTCATGATGCTCCATACGTGCAGGGACATGGACGCTAAGAAGATAAGGGCTTTCATACCCTACCTGGCTTACAGCCGCCAAGACAGACGTTACCTAGAAGGCGAATGCTTAAGCTCCGCCGTTATCTCCGAAATCCTCGAACAATTAGGGGTCGACGCACTCTACACCGTAGACGTCCACAACGAGAGGGTCTTGGAAAACTATAAGGTTCCAACCTACAACCTAACGGCCTCAAGAGACCTAGCCAAGTACTTCCTCAAGAAAGGGCTGAAGGAACCCTTCGTCATCGCCCCAGACGACGAGGAGATAGCCATAAGGAGAGCCGAAAACGCGGCCAAAGCCATAGGAGCCGAACACGACTACTTCGTGAAGAAGAGGGACAGGTACACCGGCGAGATAAAGACCTTCAGCAAAGAGATGAATGTAAAGGGGAGAGACGTCATAATAATTGACGACATCATAAGCACGGGTAAGACCGCCGCGAACGCGGCTTCGATCCTGAAGCGAATGGGAGCCCGAAGGGTCTTCGTCGGGGTCTCCCACGCCCTGATGATGGGGAACGCAGCTAAGCTCTTGAAGGAAGCCGGAGTCGAGGAGGTCGTTGGTACCGACAGCGTCATGAACGAGTTCGCCAAGGTCTCGGTTGCTCCAATCTTAGCCAAAGCCATAAAGGAAGGGGGTACATCTTAAGCAGGGTCTCCCTACGGAGATTGCCCATTCCAGCCCCCTCAAGTTTTTCAGCACTCCACACATTAACGTTCAAGTTTACGGCGGTAACCGGTTAGCTGAACCCGTGGCTTCCCAAACTTTATTAGTATGTTACCGTTCTCCCATTTTATGGCGGGAGGTTCAGCCTTGACACTCGACATCATATTGTCAGGAGGCCTCGTCGTCGACGGCACCGGAAATCCGTGGTTTAAGGCCGACGTCGGCGTCAAAGACGGGAGGATAGTTAAGGTTGGGAAGCTCAAAGGATTCCAAGCCGAAAAGGTTATAGACGTGAGGGGCCTCGTTGTGGCTCCAGGCTTCATAGATATGCACTCCCACTCAGACCTAACGCTCTGGGTGAACCCGAAAATCGACAACAAGATCAGGCAGGGAGTCACAACCGAGGTTGTGGGAAACTGCGGAACATCACCTGCACCCCTCAAGGGAGAAGCCCTGAAGGAGGCTGAAAGGTTTATAGAGAGCCTCCCAGGAGGGACGGGGAAAAAACCGAACTGGTCTACGCTGGCGGAATACCACAGGAGGCTTGAGGAGCAGGGGGTGCCAGTAAACGTTGCAGTTCTCCTAGGCCACTCAACGATCAGGATGTGCGTTATGGGATGTAAGGGAGGCCCTCCCACAGGCTCCGAGATGGATGAGATGAAAGCGCTCGTCGCCCAAGGCATGGAGGAGGGGGCCTTCGGAATCTCCACGGGCCTCGTCTACGCCCCCGGATGCTACGCCGAGACCTCTGAGATAATTGAACTCGCAAGAGTCGTGGCCGAGTATGGCGGAATCTACGTCACGCACATGAGGAATGAGGGGAACCACCTCTACGACGCCCTCAGGGAAGCCATCAAGATAGGTAAATGCGCCGGCCTACCCGTCCACATCTCACACCACAAGGCCGCAGGCAGACTGAACTGGGGAAAAGTCAAGGTCACCCTCAAGATTATGGAGGATGCACGCCGGAACGGCGTGGACATCACATGCGACGTCTACCCATACACTGCCGGATGTACGTGGTCCCTATCCCCAGTGCTACCCAACTGGATTCTGGAGGGCGGGGTTGAAGCCATGATCGAGAGGTTGAGGAACCCGGAGGTCCGGGAGAGGATAAGACGCCAAGTTCGCGAGGGCGTCGGGGTTTCACCTCTCTTGGAGCTTGGGGAGTGGGATTCCATAGTTATTGGCGCCGTCAAGACCGAGAAGAACAGGAGGTTCGAGGGGAAGACCCTAGCTGAGATAGCCGAGATGAGAGGCGTCGACCCCCTTGACTGCATATTCGACCTCATAGTCGAGGAGGAGGACGAGATAACCAGCTTCTTCTTCACCATGAACGAGGAGGACGTCCACTACGTGATCAAACATCCTCTCTCGATGATAGGGTCGGACGCCGTTCCCCAAAGGAAGAGCGGCCTAGTCCACCCAAGGTGTTACGGAACCTTCCCAAGGGTCATCCGCAGATACGTCAATGAAACCCGAACCCTCACACTGGAGGAGGCCATCCGAAAGATGACCTCCGCGCCGGCTCAGAGGCTCGGCCTGAGGGACCGAGGACAGATAAGGGAGGGCTTCTGGGCGGACATAACCGTCTTCAACCCCAGAACGATCCGGGACGAAGCGACCTACGAGGACCCGTACAGATACCCTGTGGGAATAGAGTACGTCCTCGTTAATGGGACGGTGGCCGTTGAGGAAGGCCGATACAACGGCTCCTTGGCAGGTAAGGTCCTCAGAAAGGAAACGGAGAAAACCGCGGCTAGCTAACTCCCGGTTTAGAGATAGCCCTTAAATCTTTGAAGCATCCTCTTGTTTGGAGGCGACATGCTTGGGCGGCCTCAAAGCGTTTGTGTTGACCGACCTCCACGGGAGACTCTCCGTCTCCAGAGAGATGGCTTACAGGGCTGAGGAGGAGGACGCGGACCTCGTTGTCCTCTGCGGAGATATAACCCACTTCGGCTCGGTGCAGACCGCGAAGGCCCTCCTCTCACCCTTCATCGAGTCTAGGCTACCGTTAGTCTTCGTCCCCGGAAACTGTGATCCTCCCTCCTTGGTGGGGGTCGAGATCGGTGGAGCCGAGTGCATCCACGGGTCACGTAGATTCTTTGGAGACGTAGTCTTCGTGGGGGTTGGGGGAAGCCCCTACACCCCCTTCAGAACCCCCTTCGAGATGGATGAGGAGACGATCATGGATGTCTTGAACAGGAGCGTCGAAGGCTCCTTGGAGGGTTACAGGGTTGTCCTCGTCTCGCATACTCCACCCAAAGATACACGGTTAGACCTTACCCTTTCAGGAGTCCACTGCGGGAGCTCAAGCGTTAGGAGGTTCATCGAGGAGAAGAAGCCGTCCCTCGTCCTCTGCGGGCACATCCACGAAGCCATGGGCGTAGACCGTATCGACGGAACCCTCCTCGCGAACCCTGGACCGGCTAGGGACGGAAACTACGCGTTGGCCCGCATCGACGGAGAATTGGAGGTCGAGCTGAAACACCTATAAGGAAGAAAAGATTTTAAAGAAGCCGCATGTAATTGGGTTCTTCGCGGTGAGTGACCGATATGCCGTTCAAGAAGGGCGACTTCATCCTCATAGACTACGTGGCCAAGGTTGTGGAGACAGGCGAAGTATTCGATACAACGATCGAGGAGGTCGCTAGGAAGGAGGGAATCTACAGGGAGGGAGCCCTCTACGAGCCTATGCTCGTGGTTGTGGGTGAAGGCTGGGTTCTGAAAGCCTTAGATGAGAGTCTAATGAAGCTCGAGCTCAACAAGAAGGCCAATATTGAGATACCTCCAGAGAAGGCCTTCGGGCTCAGAGACCCCGAGAAGGTAAAGCTCTATCCCCTGAGAAGGCTGAGAGCCAAGGGGATAAGGCCCCAAGTAGGCATGCGAGTGGAGGTCGACGGCCGCTTGGCGACCATCAGAACGATAGGTTCAGGTAGGGTTCAGCTCGACTTCAACCCTCCGCTGGCCGGGAAGACCATAGCCTACGAGGTAACCGTGAAGAAGCTCCTCGAGACTGAAGATGAGAAGATAAAGGCCCTCGTCCACCGGAGGATACCCAGCGTCGAGATCGAGAAGTTCAAGATAGACATCGGAGAGAACGAGGTGACGATCACAATTCCCGAGGAAGCCTTCTACGTGGAGGGGCTCCAAGTCTCAAAGAGGGGGATATGGATGGACATTCAAAAGTTCTTCCCAGAGAAGAAGACCCTGAGGTTCGTGGAGGTCTTCACGAGCGAACCCTCAGGAGGCGAACCCTCCTCAAGGGAATCCTCAACCGGCACTTGAGGCTCCCGTCGACCTCCAGTATCTGGGAACGATCCCCATTCTTTAGTCCCTCCGGAAAGCAGAGCCTGTAGTTCTCGCAGTCATCTTCCGTGCATTCCGGGTTTTTGAAGGAGATTATAGCCCCCTCGATCGCGGAGCCGGATGGAATGGCCGCCTCGACCTCCGACTCCGTGACCTCGACGACCACCATCTCCATGCCGTACGCCTCACAGAAGAGCGTCTTCTCACGCACCCCAACGATCTTGTAGATGCGCCCAGGCTCCAAGTTCTCGATGCACACTCTACGGTACTGGCAGCCCTCGCATTTGGGGGTACCTCCCTTATGGAGAAACCTCATCCCCAGCTTGGCTTGGCCGGGCCCTATCAGGGTGATTATCGGTCTCCTCTCCCTTTCCAAGTTCTCTCCACCCCCTAAGCCTCTCTGGCTTATTCTATAACGCCGGTCTTCTTGGCGACACGTTCAGCCAGTTCGGGGGTTAGAGGCTTCTCGTTCAGTATCGTGTACCTTTCCGGCCTGATCTTACCGGCCAAGGTTAACGCCTTGATTATGTATTCCGGCTCTATCCCCAGCTCCTCAGCCGTAGTTGGAGCCCCAACCTTCTTCAGAACGTCCCTGATGGACTTCCATCTCATTCTGTGGAGGAAAGCCATCATCACTGTTCCAACGCCGCACTGCTCGCCGTGCATGGCAGGTTTAGGCGCGACCATGTCTAAGGCGTGGCTGAAAAGGTGTTCCGAGCCGCTGCACGGCCTGCTGGTTCCGGCTATACCCATGGCGACCCCGCAGCTGACTAGGGCTTCTAAGAGGACTCGGACTCCCTCCTCGTTTCCAGGCTCGATTAGGGCAGCGTTCTCACTTACGTGTCTAGCGCTCATGAGGGCCAAGCTGGCCGTGTACTGGGCGTAGTACTCCTTCAGCCTCTTATGGGCGAGTATCCAGTCGCGTGTAGACGTGAACTTCGCGACGACGTCTCCGCATCCGCTCGCGATGAAACGGTAGGGAGCCCGGATTATGATGTCGGTGTCGGCGATTATCGCGATTGGGGACTGCGCCATTATGGAGTACGGTCTTTTGAGGCCCTTTATGGACGCGAAGGGGCTCGCCATCCCATCATGGCTGGCCGTCGTCGGAACGCTTATGAAGGGTACTTTCTGGCGTGCAGAACTCAGCTTGGCTACGTCGATCTTGGTTCCTCCTCCAACCCCCAAGACAACTTGGGGCTTAACCTCCTTGATGACCCTCTCCACGGCTTCGACATCCCTTAAGGTTGGGGTCTTCGAGGTGACGATCGTATGGTTGACCTCGAAGCCCTCATCCTCAAGTATATCCATGATTACGCGGCCAGCTATCCTAACGGTTTTCGGCCCAGTTATCACGAGGGCGGACTTGGAGAACCCTAACCTCTTACAGAGGTCTCCGACCAAGTCTAAGATTCGGCTTCCAACGATTATCTCCCGGGGGAGCTGCATCCGATGGAGACTTCTCATCGACGTAACCCAGCTGAGGGCAACAATTCTCCCTAATTATTTTATAGATGGTTATAAAACTTCCTTCTTTGACTCTCGACCAGAAGCTTCGAGTCCTTGAGCGGGGTTGCCAACTTGGGATTTCTTATACTCGTTGATGGGTTTACATGGAGTTTTCAGAAAGGAACAATATAAATCTAATAGTTCAACAGTAGAGGTTTAACCCGCCTAAAGACGAAAGACCCTCCGAACTCTCATCCTTCAAGGTTTCCGGGTGCAGTTATACGTAGAAGGCCTCTTCAGGGGTTCTTCTGGAGGACTTTCTCCTAGCCTTCTCGGCTTCTAGGCTCTTTCTGGCGCCGATCTGAGTTATCTCCACATCGTACTTTAGGAAGTCCTCAACGAACGAGGTTATCTTTTTGTTCATCTCTTCGAGCTCTTGGAGGCTGAAGCTCGCCATTATGTCCGGGTTGTTCACCCAGTTCACCCAGCCTAAGAGGCTTCTCTGGAGAGCGTAGAGGGCGAACCTCATTGACTGAACTATGTCGAGGCGGTCCTTGTCCTTCTTTTCGGAGAGTCTACGGAGCCGCTCTAGGAGTCTCTCACACGTCTGAACCCAAGTCTCACCCAACGTGTTCACCCCTTTTTTGATCACCTAGAGATGTAGATTGGTTGCAATCAACCTTACCAGAGGCGGAGATGTTATTTATCCCTTTTGGTCTCGGACTTTTTAAGGGTGTGAACGGTTTTTAAAAGCCGTAGATTATGCGGAAGTCCTTGAACTCTCCGGTCGGCTTCTCCCACGTAACCTTCACATCTCTGACTATGGCGCCTGGAGGACCCTTCCTGCAGAAGGATATCATGGCCTCAACGTCGCTCTTCTCCCCCTCGAAGACGGCTTCAACCCTGCCGTCAGGTAGGTTCCGCACCCAGCCGGTCACGTTCCGTCTACGAGCGTTCCGCATGGTCTCGTACCGGAAGAAGACCCCTTGAACGAGCCCGCTCACATAGACGTGAGCCCTAACCTTCAAGGCTGAAACAGCCTCCAAACAACAAAACTACGAAGAAGACAGGGAAAATTAACCTTTACGCTCTAACCCTTCATCTGGACTACGCTTTCAAGACGACTCTGCGGAGATTGCAGGCTCAGCTTAGGGTGAGACCTACCCTTTTTCAGGATACCCTCTTAAACCTTATGGTTCCCTCCGAGAGTTCCACGTCGTACACTTGGTTGACCTCGAACCTCACACCTAAATCCTCGTATTCATGCTCCCTCAAGAAGAGGATGATCTTCGGAACCGTGAAGCTCGACTGTAAACCGAAGATCGGTAGTTGTCTTTGCAGGACCTGCACCACCTCTTGAACCATTCGGGCCTCTTCCGTTGGGGGTCTTATTGGGAACTTGGGAACCACGGCTTCCTCAACGAGCTCCACGCGCTTCCCTAGGTCTCCCTCCGGGCTCTTTATCGACTCAATCTTATGAACCCTAACCCTCACCGCTCCGCCCTCCACATTCATCCATCCTGTCCGGACCAAGTTGCCCATTCGGTCTTAAAAGGATAGCTAAAAGTGGACGGCCCCTCAGTTGCGGCGCATATCTTTTAAATAATCTTAGTCTGATAGGTGTTATTCCCGAAGTTTTACTCGTCCAATCTTGCCAAGTTTCTGAAAAAATGTTCCGACGGAAAAACCTGCAAAGCGGCCGAAATTTACATGAAAATCTCAATTATTCAGTAAAGCATGTATAACCATTAATATGTGAAGGTGGCGTCGATGAAGCTCGTGACAGTTATGCTTCCGGAAGCCTGTCTGGAGGGGCTTGACGAACTCGTTAGGATGAACCTGTACCCGAGTAGAAGCGCGGCTATTAGAGCTGCGGTCAGAGACCTGCTGAAGAGAGAACTCTGGAATGAAACACTTTTATCTCTCAGAACCTCCTCAATACTTGGGGCTAACCGATGAGGAGACCCGTTGCTGAGGACAACATTAATGACTGAAGGACGGACGCCTGAGGAGGCCGCCCCTTAACCTCTTTTATCCAATCTCGGAAGGATTTTCAGAACACGCTCTCTAAGGGATTTAGCGGCTTCACACGGATCGTCCGCTAAAACTATTGACCTCCCAACTATTAGGTATCTCGCTCCAGAGGATACAGCGGACTCAACCGAGCCTCCTTGAACCCCGACTCCGGGAGAGTATATTGGAACCCGACGCTCCAAGACGGCGTGGACCTCCCTTATCTTCTCAGGGTATGTTGCTCCTACCACGGCTCCGTCGGCGCCCCAAGAGAGAGCCTTCTCAGCGAAGACCACGTATTGGGGCTTGACCACTCCAGCGGCCGGATCGTAAACTCTCTGGCCGTAACCTTCGGGGGCGGCCTTGTGGCTCATGTAGACGAGGATGATCACCCCCCTCCCAGCCTTCCGGGCTACCTCGAAGACAGGTTTGAGTCCTCCCTCCCAGCCCACTAGGGGGTTCGCCGTCACCGCGTCGAAGCCTGCTTTGAAGTACTGCTCGGCGATTACGCGGTTCGTGTGCCCCACATCGTTGATCTTACAGTCCATGATTGTGGGCAAGCCTAGGTCTTGGGCGGCCTCCAGTATCTTTGCGACTCCCCCGAAGAGCCCTAACGGTAAGACTAAGTGACGGTTTATCTTCAGAGCGCAGATATACCTGTAGGTTTCTTCTAGAACCCTCATGCTCTTGGAGAGGAGGCTCTCCGGTTCTTCGGGGGTAAGGTCCAAGGCCAGTATTATGTTGGACCCTCTAGTCCTCGAGGACTCCTCGATCCTCTCTTTGAATGTTGCTTCTCCCAAGAGAGTTCCTCACCTTCCAAGATTAGATGTCGATCATGGAAGAAGCTTTCTGCCTCCGCAGAACCTAGTGATGAGGTTCAAGGATTCCTCAATGGCTAGTCTAAGCCTCTCCTCGCTTATACCCGGGACGCCGCAGGCGATTAGGAGGGCTGACCGGGTTCTCTCCGTGATCTTTGAGTCGTCCGAGTCTCTGTAGGGGTAGACCGCGACGAGCTTCGCTCCGTCCGAGATCACGACCTCGCCTCCCTTAAGTGTAACCGGCTTGGGCATGCCTATCCCCATGAACCTCTCGCCTTCAACGGCGAAACGTAGGGTC
>Ga0190308_1000580_pt1 | contig 11387 bp, 13 predicted proteins | sample 48700756_MG_FD_165050 | JGI IMG/M metagenome (GOLD analysis project Ga0190308, IMG submission 165050) | Hydrothermal vent sediment bacterial communities from Southern Trench, Guaymas Basin, Mexico - 4870-07-5-6_MG | ecosystem: Environmental > Aquatic > Marine > Hydrothermal vents > Sediment ...
TCGTACTCTGCATCGGATATCTCTGGTTTGTTAAGAACGTAGTAGAGGTAATCGTGATGCCTTATGAGCTTCCTCAACTCTTCGATTCTCTTTTTAGCCTCCTCCTTTGATATCATCAACCTCACCTCCCGAATGCCTTTTCAATCTCTCTTAAATCATAAGTATTTAAAATATCTTTTTTCTCCAGCCACCCTCTTCTCGCCATAGCCGTGCCGAATCTCAAAAACCTCATATGATCCAAGGCGTGAGAATCCGTACCTATCGCCATCTTTACGCCCATCTCCTTTGCCATTTTTGCGTGAACATCATTTAAATCGAGTCTATCTGGGAAGGCGTTGATTTCCATAAAGGTATTTGTTTCTCTGGCAACCTCGAATATTTTCTCTAAATCGATATCTATCGGTTCCCTTTTTCCTATCATCCTCGCAGTTGGATGAGCCAGGATATTGATATATTCGTTTTCCATCGCTCTGATTATCCTCTCGGTCATCTCTTTCCTGTCCATCTTGAACTTGGTGTGGATTGCAGCGTAGGCAAAGTCCAGCTCTTTGAGTATCTTATCGCTGTAATCGAGCGAACCATCGGGTTTTATATCGCACTCGGTTCCCGCAAATATTCTCACATCAAACCTTTCCTGAAGTTTTCTTATCTCCTGTATCTTTTTGAGAAGGTCTTCCTCGCTCAGACCATGTGCCACCTTGAGAGAAGCGGAATGGTCAGCTATTCCAACAAACTCGTATCCCATCTCCTGAGACCTTCTCGCTATTTCCTCTATGCTTGCAGTTCCATCACTCCACGTTGAATGAATATGGAAATCTCCTTTCACTTCTTTATATTTGACTATCTCCGGTAATTTTCCCCGTTGAGCCAGTTCTATTTCTCCTCTGTTCTCTCTCAACTCGGGTTCTATATAATCTAAACCTATAGCCTTGTAAACCTCTTCCTCCGTTCTTCCCGCTATATATTCTTCTGTGTCCTTTCTGAAGACACCATACTCATTAATTTTCAGCCCCATTTTCATTGCTATATTTCTTATCTGGATATTATGTTCTTTTGACCCGGTAAAATACTGTAGAGCTGCCCCAAAACTCTCCGGTTTCACAACCCTGACATCGACCTGTATGCCATCTCTGAGAATAACGCTACTTTTCTTGCTACCTTTTGCAAGAACGATTTTAACATCTGGATATCTCACAAAATCCTCCATTATACTATCTGGATTGAGGGATGAAACCAGAATGTCTATGTCTCCTATTGTCTCTTTCATCCTTCTCAAACTTCCAGCTATGCTTATACTCAGAACGTCTTTGTTTTTCTTCAGATATTCCACCAGTCTGTAACCATTCTCATAAGCAACATTTATCAGGAATCTATCCTTTGACCTCTCCAGCATCTCTATTCCTCTGAGGATGTTTCTCTCTGTCAGTTCACCGAACCCTTCCAGATGCCTCAATCTGCCCTTTTTGCACGCATCTCTCAGTTGCTCCACCGTGGTTATTCCCAGTTTTTTGTAAAGAATTAGAGCCTTCTTTGGACCAACTCCGGGGATATCCATCAACCTTATCAGGTCTTCGGGGACCTCCCTTTTCAGTTTTTCCAGATATTCCAGTCTCCCCGTCTCTATGAGTTCCTTTATCTTGCTGGCTATACTCTCTCCTATTCCCGGTATCGACCTCAGTTTTCCCTTCCTGCACAGCTCCTCTATGTCTTCTTCCAGCGTTTCTATCCTTTGCGCCGCCCGGCGGTAAGCTCTCACTTTAAATTCCAGTTCGCCCTTTATTTCGAGGAGATCTGCAATCTGGTAAAAGATCTCTGCTATTTCCTTATTTCTCATATTTCCCCTTCCTCAAAATTACTTTAATCTCTATGTTGTCGCCGTCTTTTAAATTTAACTTTTCCCTTAGTCTGTATGGAGCAATTATTTCTAAGATATCGGAGTGATGGGATCTGTTTGGTATTATAGCTGCTGCGTTCAGACCCTTTATCTTTACAAAAAAGCATTTTGCTCCCCCGAAGGTTCTGTCCTCTGTGGCAAATCCTCTTATTTCTATACCTTCAGTGCTCTCCAGCTCTCTGAACCTGTCGATATACTCACCCCAAATCCTCACGTTTAGGGTACCCGGAATCGGGCGGAAGCCGAGTTTTTCTACAAACTGTTTGACATACTCGTCTATGCACGTATAGTACTTGCCTTCTCCCAAACCCGATGTGATCGTACCCTTCAAAACCATCTCTCTCTTCTTGCTGAAAATCTTTCTGTAATCAAAGTATTCCTTCTCCAGCAATTTTTTTCCTTTCTCGGTTATTTTAATCCTCTGCCTCTTGACGCCAAGCTTTCTTTCGATATATCCGGACTTCTCCATCTCGATGAGATATCTTGATGCCGACTGCTGGCTGGAATTTATCAGTTCCGACAGATGGGAGCTTGTTACGATTATCTCTTTATCGATAGCACCGAGTAGAGCCAGTTCCTTTAGAATTTTTAGGCATTTTTCCTCTTTCATCTGCTTCTCAACTTTTCGACCAGTTTTTCTCCCTCTCTTGTCAGATGATATCCATCTTCTTTTTTCTCGAGAACACCCGCATTAACGAGCTCATCTGCTATCTCCTTAGCCACCTTAAGCGGTATGTGGTTTCTCCTTGAGATCGATTTCACATCCTTTTCTCCACTCGCTATATCATCAAATATCATCTTCCTGAACTTATTGGACAGTATAAATCCCTCTTCCATACCAAATCTTAATCTACAACTAAAAGATAAAGTTTTTTAGGAGCAATGATAGAGATGCCAGAGAAACTGCCTTCTATAAAATCGTCTCGGGAAATACTTGACAAGGCATTCAGAAGAGCCAAGGAAATATCCAGAAAGAGATTTTTTGAGAGAGACAGGATAAAGAGAGCAAGGATGGCGAGCCAGGCAAAGATTCAGGCGTTCACAGATACGATTATCACTGAACTCGACAAGTACGTCAAGAACTTTCCCACGATAGATAAATTATCTGGTTTCCACAAGGAGATGCTCAAGATAAAGGTGGGAATAGATGAACTTCGCAAGGCACTTGGAGCTGTATCATGGGCTGAAAGGATGTGCAGAAAGATACGAAGAGAAACCCTCAGAAAACTGAAGTACACCACCGACACCTCTGCTATGGCTACGCTGAGAAAGGGATTATATGGGAGAGTATCCTCCATAGTGAATCAGATAGAGCCTCATCTGAAGATTATAAAGGAGGCATGCTCCTTTATGGAGAGCCTTCCACACATAGAGAACATTTCGACCATAGTGATCGCGGGATATCCCAATGTGGGAAAATCATCTTTGCTGAGATTGCTTTCGAGAGCAAAGCCAGAGATAGCAAGTTATCCATTTACCACCAAGGAAATTCACGTCGGACATATGGAAAAGGATGAGAGGCATGTTAGAGAGAGGTATCAGATAATAGATACTCCGGGATTGCTGGACAGACCTCTGGAAAGGAGAAACAAAATAGAACTTCAGGCAATTGCAGCCCTCAAACACCTTGCAGACCTCATCGTTTTCATCCTCGACCCAACGGAGACGTGTGGATATCGATTGGAAGAGCAGATGAACCTGCTGAGAAGCATAAAGAGGGAATTTTCCGGAATACCAATCATTGTCGTTGAGAACAAATCAGATTTAATGAAGAGAAAATCCCCATACATGAAGATATCATGCAAGACGGGAGAGGGCATAGAAAAACTCAGGGAGAAGATATTTGAAACCCTCTCGAGTTGATAAATTTCATTCCCGTTTTGAAGTTCCAAATCTGTCAAAAATTATTCTGTCCATGTAGATAATTTTAATAACTCTGTGAAAGGGTATGGTTTTGTTTCTGGTATAGATGAAAGATCTGCCTATCCTCTCCACATCAGCTCCCATCAATACGCTCACGTCGCCGGGTGCGCCTCTATCTATATACCATATCTCAACCTTATCAAAATCAAATTCCCTTTTCCATTTCAACATGTTGAGAGCATCTCTAACATTCATATGCATCTCACACTTCTAAGAGCGAGTTTTATGTGATGATTTCCAAATCCCCTGATAAAATCTCCATGCCCAGGATAAAGGTCTTTTACATCCAGTTCGGACAATCTCCGTATGGATTTCTGCAGTTCCATGAGATCTCCACCCGGAAGGTCATATCTTCCTATCCCGCCATGTGCAAAAACGGTATCCCCAGAAAACAGGACTCTCTTTTCTTCGCAGTAGAGGCATATACTGCCTCTGGAATGTCCCGGTGTGTGGAGTACAGTGTAGATATCGTCTCCGATTTTCACTTTGTCACCATCTTTCAGTTCGATATCGACATCAACTCTTGGAGGCGGTAGAGAAAACAGGAGGGCAGATGGTTCTGTACCCGCTTCCAGCACCCTTGCAACCTCTTCGTGGGCGAGAATTTTTACGTCATCCAGCTTTTTTCTTAGATGCCCTGCGCCGCCTGTATGATCGACGTGCTCATGGGTCAGTATGATCTGGTCTATATCATGAATATCGGTGTTTCTTTCCAGTTCATCCAGTATGTACTTCATGTAAAAGCCGGTCCCGGTATCTATTATGGTATTTTTTTGACCCTTTACGAGATAGACATTGGAGTCGAAACCCCTGCCGGGAATGAATATGATCACGGTCCATAATCTACTCTCTACAAAATAAAACTTTTCAAGGATGGATTATGGTCGCGTAGCAAGCCTTAAAAGGAGAGCATCCATTCCATTTTTGGTGTTCAACATGGGCGATGGGAATATTGTCCACATTGTTGGTACCGGAACTATAGGAGAACCCCTTATAGGATTGCTCTGTGACTTTAGAAGAGACCTTGGCATTGATGAGATAACATTTTACAAGCACACTCCCGCCCTGACAGACAGGCCAAAGATAAAGGGTCTTCTAAACAGGGGCGCAAACCTTGCGGTATCTGGGGATAAGGTAAAGGAGTTCAGAGAACTCGGAGTCGAACCAACTTATGAGGCTGAAGAGGCGATAAAGAGAGCATCGGTTGTTATCGACTGCACCCCCAAGGGGGTGGGTTTGCAAAACAAGGAAAAATATTACAAGAAATATGCCGATGTGGTGAAAGGCTTCCTTGCTCAGGGCTCCGAATTCGGCTTTGGAAAGATGTATGCCTTGGGTATAAACGATGAAGCGATCACGGATGAGGACAAGTTTATCCATATAGTCAGCTGTAACACTCACAATATTGCTGCCGTCATCCATACACTGGCGATAGAGAATAAGAAAAATCATCTTGTGGATGGTCATTTCGTATGCATAAGAAGAGCGAATGATGTAAGCCAGTCTGGAGGTTTTGTTCCGTCTCCCCAAGTGGGAAAACACAAGGATGGAGATATGGGGACGCACCACGCCAGGGACGCTTACCATCTGTTCAAGACGCTGGGGTATGAACTGAATATTTTTTCAAGCGCCCTGAAAATAAACACACAATACATGCACACCATATGGTTCAGTCTGAAGCTTGATAGGAAAATAACCGTGGAAGAGGCTGAGAAAAAATTCAGAGAAAACCCAAGGGTCGCGGTCACTTACAAGGACATAGCGAATCTCATATTTTCCTTTGGAAGAGACCATGGTCATTATGGGAGGATACTCAACCAGACCGTTGTTGTTATACCATCACTGCATGTCAGGAAGGGCAATGAAATCGTTGGATTTTGTTTCACTCCGCAGGATGGAAACTCAATACTGAGCAGTATAGCGGCGGCGGAGAGGTTTCTGTACCCCGATGAGTACATGGACAGGATAAGGTGTTTGGGTCCGTTGTTACTGCAGGAAGTTTAAAAAAATGAAGAGTTAAAGGGGAATTGCCAGAGAGGTCACCTGGAGAGAACGGAGGTTACCTTATCTATGACATCCTTGTGAGAGAGAACGGTCAGTTTGTCCTGCGGCTCCAGTTCAACTTCTTCTGTTGGAATGATAAATTTGTCGCCTCTCTCGACAGCTATGATCAGGCTCTTCTTTGGCAACTTTATTTCCTTTATCGTTCTTCCCGCCAGCCGGCTTCCTTCCGGGAGAGTCAATCTGAATATGGAAACGTTTTCTCCCACCCTCATATAGTCTTCGATGTCCGGGTATTTTATCGCTCTGTAGAGATGTTCTGCAATTAAAAGAGCGGGATTTTTGACGATTTTGACGTTCTTCTCCATGAACATGGGTATGCTTTCCTCCTGATTCACCAGAGAAACGAGTCTTTTAACACCCTTGTTCTTGGCGAGAGAGATCACCATGAGATTTACGGCATCGTCTCTCGTTGTGGCGACGAGCACATCCGCTTTTTTAACCTCCGACTCCTCCAAAGTTTCCTCCTGAGTTGCATCCGCGTTTATGGCTATCACGTCGTACTTTCTGGCTACCTCCTCGCACCTCGCCTGATCCTTGTCTATCACTATCACATTGTTTTTTTCCCTATTATCTTTTAAGGTTAGTTCGGTGAGGCGTTGCCCTATGCGCCCCGCTCCGACTATTACTATATACATAAGTGAACTCCCCTTACCATCTGAATGAGCAGATAAGCCAATTGGGGTTTTTAAACTTTTTGTTACATTTAATATGTATGATTTACTTATTAAATTTAGTTAAGTTATCACATTAACAAATTACATTTGAACATAAATTAGCAGATTGATTTTTATACGCGATCCAAGAATTAATTGACCCGGCGAGTTTTTGATGGATTATGAGAGGATTAATATTTGAAATATGTATATAAATCAATTCAGTTGTCATTAACTTGCTTGCTAGATATTATATAGCAAACAATTCTCTCAGCTCGCAAGGATTTGAATACAGTTGTCTTCATCTTCATTTTCGCTTTTTTGCCTGACGGGAGGCTCCCCATTCAAATCTCGACAGCTGCGAACTCCCGATCCTCGGTATTTTTCCAAATTTTCTATGGAGTTACCTTCGGACTACCGAAGGTAACCCCTACCTGTCGAATTTCTGACCCCCTCAGGAACGCCAATTTTTGGTCGAAAAGTGGGGGTTTCGTTGAATTTTTCGGAAAGCGAAATGGGAGCTGCTTGTCATTTCTCTTCCTCCCGCGATCGCGAGAGATATATTTGCTATATATTATCTAGCAAGCAAATCTTTTAGTTGACCCTCCATTTTTTAGATACCACCGGAAAATCTCTCCCCAACTAATGATGATCTGAGAGAGGAATGCAAAAGCATGACCATGCTATATAATGTATAGCATACATATTCCGGACGAAATAAAGCAAATATTCTCACATCCCATCTACCCTGTCCTGAAATTATGCACACAAGTGATAAAATAAACATAATTAAGTTAACAAATTAATTTGTTAAATCATAACGTTAATTGGATATTTTGATACCGGGTTTTCCACCCCGCTTCTTGATAAGTTCCTGAACCCTGTTATATGTTTCTACGTCTATTATTGGTTTGTGATCCCCTTTGTTAAGGTATCTTTCCCATCTCAAGTATCCACAGTACACGGGATTTTTGAGTATGCTGGAAACCGTCTTTTTTGCCCAAACTCTGCCCCTTTTCGTTGGCACATTTTCCCTTCGAAGTATATCAACTATTTCTCCTATACTTTTGCCTTCAATGTACCATTTAAAGATATTCCTCACGACCTCGGCCTCTTTTTTGTTCACGACAAGTTTACCATCTATGTAATCATACCCATAAGGTATGTTAAAACCCAGCATCCCCTTCCCCGTCTTCGCCTTCTGTTCCATCCCTATATAGACTCTCTCCCCGATCTGTTCACTTTCAAGCTGGGCTATCCTCTGTATGATGTCCATAACGAATCTACCCATAGCTGTAGATGTATCCAGAGATTCAGTCATCGAGACAAACTCTTTTCCGGCATTCCTCAGCTGTTCCATCATTATCATGAAATTTTTCGAATTTCTGTGTATCCTGTCCATCTTTATAACGAGAACAGCATCCCATTTGTCCATTTCCTCCATCATTTTCTGATACGCAGGGCGCCGCACGTTTCTGCCGGAGTATCCGTCATCAACATACTCTCCCGCTATTTTCCATCCCCTCGCTTTACAGTAAGCTCTCAGTTTGTCGAGCTGGGCATCCAGAGAAAAACCCTCCTTTGCCTGGTCTTCCGTGGATACCCTCGCGTAGATCGCCACCTTTAGCCTTCTCTCCTCACCCATCCCTTACAAAAATTTTGATTTCGGATTATAAATGTTGTGTTTGATAAATAAGTGCGAGAAAAACTTCAAGTGGATTTTTAAATCTGTTAATTTAAACAATTTGAAAAAGTAAGATTCTATGCCAACTTCTCTGCTATTTTTCTGATCAGCTTTTCCTTTTTGTCTTTCTTATCCACGAGTACTCTACCATCCTTTCTCCACGGTCTGGAAGGATGTCGAGCATCCCTCTCGATAACCGGATTGAGTCCCAGCTCCTTCGCTATTTGAAATATTTTGTCTATCGATGGGTTTTCCACAGCCAGTTTTTTAGGAACCCTTCTACCCTCCCTTCTGGAAACATTTCTGTCAAAATATACAGTCCATATCGCATACTTCCCATTTTCTCTCGAGACCATACACAACATCTCCAACGTCGCATGAAGATTTGGACCCATCGGTATAGTTTCATCTCGTGCTCTCACTCGATAAGTACTCCCTGAACAACGCCATTTTGACCGGGTCTGGATGTGACTCTCATCTTACCGAGATTTGTTTCTATTATTGCGCCTTTCGTTATTATATTTCTTCGGACGTAGTGAGGATTGGCGGGATTTTCTATGACCCCGAGTATCTCTGCCTTCTTAATTTCGCCGTTCTTTTTATCCACAACATACGCTACGTTTGTGGACAGGAGACGAACCTTTATGTTGCCTCCTCTCGTCCTTACAATCTTCCTTTTTGTCTCTCCAACGTGCACCGGGAGATACTCTCTTCCAATCTCAAATTTTCTCTTTTTCCTGTGTTTTCTCAGCATTCTTCCCGTTATGCTTCTCCTGGATCTTCCCTGCCATACAGCCATTGAAAGGGAGAATCAAAATACGCTATTTAAATATATTCCCCGCCGAGATGCATTTTTCAGAAAATCAGGAACTTGAAGGACAGCCACGTTATCAAAGTTAATATAAACGCGTGCTTCACCCCCGCCGATAAACTTCCCTCTTCAAAGACGCCGGCGACGAAGCCGGAGCCCATGGATTGCACTATGGCTGCGTAAAAATATACAAGTGTTATATCATGCAACGAGACCATGGACGTTCCCGATATTGTTCCCGCCAGCTCGGATACACCTTCTCCGCAGAGCATCGGCAAAAATTGCTTCGCAAGTATCAGGATTATCACGAGGAAAACCAGACTTGATACGTATATGATGGCCACATAGGACATCATACTGGACTTCCTTTCCCTTTTCATAAGCTGTATTTCTCTGGCATATCCATATGCTGAATCAAGAACATCGGCCACGGAGCCACCACCTTTGTTTGCTTCTATAATGAGAGATACTATCTTGTTTATGAGGGGCGCATCGAGTCTCTTTGCGAAATCGCTAAAAGTATCTACAACACTTGAGCCCCAGGATATCCTTTTTGACATCTTTTTTATCTCTTTCGTCAAAATTCCGTAATTTCCTTTTGATGCGATCTGTATAGCTTTGGGGAGAGTGAGACCAACCCTTCTGGAGCTGGCGAGGTCTCTCACAAACTCGGGAAAAGCATCTTCTATCTTCCATATATACCTGGAACGCGCATACTGATAGAATCCATATATGGATGTACCGCTCAACATGCACAGAATAACATAATCATTGAAATCCCCGATGCGGAGACCAAGTAGTGTATCGAAGACCATTATCAAGATGATGGCAATGGGCAATATTATGGAGATAGCGAGGATAGCATCCGATACCTTCTTATCGAAGAGCAGGGATTCCAGGGAGATGTTCAGTTTCATTTTACGGTAAAACTTTCTTTCCGCCATCATCACACCTCTGTTGGGGTGGCAAGCTTGATCACCATGGAGAAGCATATATGTATCAGCGGAAATATCAAACCCACAAACATGTAAAGAAGGGGAAGATGTGAAGAGCTCTGGGATATTATTATGAGCAGGGGGATGACCACCATTATCAGGAGAGGACCTGCAACAGCAACCGTGACATACGCCTCCGCCATCACGCCAAGCGAATCGAGAAATCTTTTCTGTTCGATCCTGTTCTCCCTCATGTACTGCTCCGCCTTTTCCATGAAGTATGATTTCAGAGAGCCACCGGTTGCAACGGTTATTATGGCACCCTGAAGGAAATCTCTAAATCTTGCTGATGGCGTTTTCTCGGCAGCTCTTTTCAATGCCGAAATCATATCGAGTCCAAGGAGTTTGATATCCTTGGCAATTCTAATCGCCTCGTTTCTTATTTCGCCATAAGCCTTTTGCTTGGATAAACTCACAAATATCTCATGCGGCGGCACGCCGGCGCTCGCCATGGCGGCGATAAAACCGAGGGCATAGGGGAGATTTTGATCGATGTTTTTACTCCTGCGAGTCGCTCTGCTGGATGGATAGTACATTAGGGAAATGTAAACAGTTATACCCACTCCGAACGACAGAAGAACGATCAGCAGGAATTTGAGTATACTTTCCGAGGGTTTGGACAAGAAGTTCGAAAGAATATTTACTCCAAGGTATGGGAGAACGAAAAGAAGAATGGTCAGGATGGTGAAAGCGAAAACGAACGATAGGAGAGAATTCATCCATACATACGCGAGGTAGGCCTCGGGTCTTATGTTGAGATTTGCCCTCAGTATGTCTCTCTTGAGTTTTTCTGTAACACTACCCTGGGTAAATTTTCCAAATACATTGTAACAGAATTTTTTATACCGCGTCAGAGACATGCACTCCCTCCACCCTTTTTATAAACTCTTCGGGTTTTTCCGCATACTCTGCAACTATCTTGGCAACATCTTTAAAAGTTCTTATTCCCTTCTCTCTCATCCACTTCAGTATTCTAGCCCTTCTTTTCAGTTCTTCCATCATTTCCTCCCTGCTTAAACCGAGTTTCGCCTGTATCTCGTTCAGTATGTAACTGTTACCGGAATAAATAAAGGAATCCTCTACCGGGTCCCATCGAAAAACCTCATTGGTTAGAACCTCCTTGGTTTTTGGATCAACATCGATGACCTCAACAACCTGTTTGCATCTCCTGACCCTCTTCCCCTTGACCTCAGCCTGTATCTGTATGGTGATGATATCGAGAGCCTGAAGCATCACCCTTGGTATATTGATTGGTTCTGATCCAAGTCTGTGGATGAGCGATTGCGGTGAGTCGGCGTGCATGGTCGAGTATGTCGTGTGACCGGTAGCCATTGCCTGAAACAGAACGTAAGCCTCTCTCCCC
>Ga0190308_1000582_pt1 | contig 11371 bp, 19 predicted proteins | sample 48700756_MG_FD_165050 | JGI IMG/M metagenome (GOLD analysis project Ga0190308, IMG submission 165050) | Hydrothermal vent sediment bacterial communities from Southern Trench, Guaymas Basin, Mexico - 4870-07-5-6_MG | ecosystem: Environmental > Aquatic > Marine > Hydrothermal vents > Sediment ...
TCCCCACCCCAAGGGAAGCGGCGCGGAGGGGCTCTACTTGACTACACGGCTTTTACGTGGGGCGTAGCGTCCGTTCCTTGGGTGGGTAAGGAACGACACCCGCCCCACAACGCCGTGCTCCGGCGCTTGATCTTTTTCATGTTTTTGTATAAAAAAGTAAGTATTATGTTTTTACCTTTTTACGTTGCGTAGCATGTTTTCCGCGCGATATATTGTGTCCTCTGCAAGTTCTTCCCGGGAATATACCCTTATCCATATATCCTCGTCTATCCTTACTTGAACCATTGCGATACAACGTTTTTCCCTGAAAATGAATATATTTGAATACTGCGGTCTTCCGCTTTTCTGGGTTTCTAAAATGCCCTCGTCTCCATTAAGCATGGCAACGAAGGCGTCTGCCAGCCTTTCAGCGAATTTGCGATAGTTTCCCGATGAACGAAGAAAGTCATACACGTCCATGAATAATTCGAGGATAAACACTTTTAACGTTTTATATCGGTATGTATCATGAGGACCAGACTTAAAATAAACGTCACAATCGCGGAAACTGTGAATGAAATAGCGTTGTCTCTCGTGGAGAACGGAACGTTTCCCTCGCTATCGGCTCTTGTGGAGGAAGCAATGATAAGACTTTTCAGGTCTCCAGACATATCCACGATTTTTTTCCCCGCGGATTGCTATAACAGTATAGTTGATGTTTTAAGGGAACGCGGATTTGTTGTAAAAAACGGAAAAATGGAAAAAACAAAAAACGGGCTAACGATTGAAATAAGAATATTTCGCCTCAGTAACAGTATTGTGATGGTTCCCGTTGTATGGAAACACGGATTTGTTGTAAAATCCCTGACATACCGGGCAACAATGGAGCTAAAACACGTTATTGCTGAAAAAACAGGATGCGTGTCAGGGGAATACAACCTAATATAACGTCTTCAACATCCCGAGAAGCTCCGAGAGAGTCATTTTTTTCGCGAAAATTTTATATTTTCCATTCTCTATTTTTATCGCGTCTGTCTCGGGTTCGTAGCCCGGTATGGTGTTATCAAGCGGAAAGGCAATGTCTGGCGGTTCCCGTTTTGTTTTTTCAACAAAGTCCCTGATACGCGCCGGATGGCTTTTTATTTCAAGCACTGAAAAATAAGAAATCCATGCCAGATAGTAGGGACAGGACCACGCCATGAATCTATCGGCAACAGTCTCCACGGTAACCTTGATTGTTTCCCCGTCTTCCTTTGAAATCGAGATAACATTGTTGTCCACAAGCCCCCTTATCACGCTTCAACAGGAAACCCGCGAATATAAAGTTCTCCCTCCGCGACAAAAAAATGCAAAAATTCGCGAATGTATCATACCCTGAACGCCACGATTGAAGCCCTGAGTGGCTCCTCCATGAGAACGTAGACCGTGACCAGAATACCGCCTCCTGTGTGAACGGTCTCGTTTTCATCGAGCAATATAAACTCGTCCTCGATGTAGGGGAAGCACCATCCGTCTATTTCCATTGTCTCTGGATCTATGTTTAACGTTATTTCTTTCCCGTCAAAGCAGTAAATCACGGTCTGGTCCTCTCCCTTTTGCGCGAATAAGCCGTATGGTGTCATTCCCGTTGCCCGGTCAATAACGTTCCCCTTCCAGTCATACGCAACACTATCCGTAATTGTTCTTGTTCCGTTCCTGAACCCTGTTTTGTATAGCTTTATGAAAGGTCCAACAACCGCGGAGGCTCGTGTCGTTCGGTATTCAAAGGTCCATGATGGCACGCTAACGGATACCGCGGGGCAGATGGCGTTATCCACAATTTCCATCCGTTCTCCATTCATCACCGCGACGGGATACCCGCGGTATGCGAGCACCGGGGGCAATAACCTTCTTGGGATTCCCCCCGAAACTCGAAGCCTTCTGCTAACGGGTGCATTTATATCCTCTCCCTGAATCCAGTCACCCACAGTTACATCAATTCCTTTTTCCATTATTGGAAGAACCTCGAGAGGTCGCATCAGGCTTTTCTGTCCTTCAAACGTGTTAGTGTAACCAAAAAACCACATGTGCCCCGGCAAGTTATGCCTCCACGAGGCGCGAACACCGTTTTCATCAACCCAGATATACGTTGTTCCCTCATTGATAGCTATTGGCGTTTTTATCCAGTCATTATATACAACTGTTAGCGAATTTCCGCCAGCAATTAACCAGTCGACCTTTACGTCACCGATGATTCCCTTCTTTCTCATTAAGAAGGAAAATATCCGTTCCATGAAGTAAAAAATCATGTAATATTTAACGTTTATGTTGAGGACATGTTATCCTTACAATTTTGAATTCAATTCGCCTCATAAAAACAAAAAGAAAAATAAATATAAAAAATTATGTGGTGCTTTGTAGCCTTTTTATTCGCGAAATCACATGCCGGGGGAGATTGGCTGGCAACTTTGCAGGGAGGTACTTTGCTACATCAAATCGGCGGACATTGGAAAACATTTCTTCCGCGTTTTGATAGCCATCAAACTGAAGCAAAGCCCATATTACGTAGGGCTTCGCCTCCGCCGGGAGATGTGACATTATTTTAGCCAGTCTGTCCTCCTCGTTTATGTATTGCAGGGTGATAGCCGTCACCCTGCGGAAGAGTTCTTCGCTCTCCTCCATGTTTCTTTTTATCCGCGGTTATTTATATTTTTTAGCTTCATTCACTAAACATAAAAATGTGAATGCATTTTTTCGCGAAAAAATAATACGATTGTTTTTATAGTGATACGTTAATAGAAGGCATGAAGGTTACATGCTCGTATAGGTATGGTAAGGCTACGTCTCTCATAAGGCAAACGTTTTTTGTAGGGGTGCATGATGAGTGGGCTTTGTCACTTGGTATTGGCAAAATAACACCGGCACGAAAACGCAATGGTGAGCTTGTGGGATGGCTGATGAAACTAAACATGCCGGTTGCGGTTTCACAACAACACTTACTTCGCCTGTTCTCGCAGATCTTTACAGACGAGCAACTTGAAGAGCTTGAAGAGTGGCTTGAAAACAGCATAGAAATCCATCTTTACAGCAACAGGGTAGAGCTTGCCATAAGGGGAAGGGTGTGGGAGCATGTTTTACAAAAGGTTTTACGGGGCAGGGTCGCGAAAGAGCGAATTAAAAGACTTGGCTCTGACAATGAGGCGATTGTTTCGGTCACGCCCAACATTGTAAAAAGCAAAACAACGGGATTCGAGACGCGAAACAGGGGGTCTCTGCCTTTCAGGGACCCGCGAACGTTAATTAGCCTTGTAAAGTATGCCAACGGGCTACACACCATAATCAGGGTTTACAGTCACGTTCCGCTTGAAAGCGCGAGCATCAGGATACACGCGGACCTTAATCTGCGGGGCTATCAGGAGGACGCGATAAGGGAATTCATCAAAAACGGGAGGCTTCTTGTTAATCTGCCACCGGGTGCTGGAAAAACGCGAATAGGCATTGGCGCAATTGCGAGACTTAACGCTAAAACGGTGGTTCTGGTCCCGACGAGAATACTGAAAGAGCAATGGGAGAGGGAATTGCGCCGGTTTTTAAGGTGGGAATACGGCGACATTGAAATAATGACCTACCAGTACGCAATACGCAAATCACCGCATTACTTCAAGAAAAAGCTTATAGTGGCGGATGAGGCTCACTATTTAGGCGCGAATTTATGGCGTGTCATGGCTCGCTTTGGTGCGCCGGTGCTGGCGCTTTCTGCCACACCATGGCGCAATGACGAGGGACAGATCGTTCTGGACATGTTTCCGCAGTATAACAGTGCCGAGAGCTGGGAAATATGGATGGAGAGATACAAAACAATAACCGTGCCGACCGTTTATTATGCGCCCCGGGAATACCGTGTTCTGCGGAGGATAATAGAAAAACACCGCAAGGTGCTTATACTGTGTAGAACCATAAAATCCGCGAAAGAAATAAGCCAACAGTTAGGCATTCCCCACGTTAACGCGCAAATGAACGGGAAGCATAAAATAGTTGAATCATTCAAGAACACGACAAGAGGGGCGCTGGCAACAACAACCATGCTGTCGCAGGGATTCGACGTGCCAGACATTGATGCCGTGGTCACGTGGGATGCCGGCGGTATAATTACAACGCTTCAATTCATAGGCAGAGTAATGAGACCGGGAAGCAGGAAATACGCATACCTTCTCGGTGTCGACAGTGATACACGGGACACGATAGGACGGATTTTAGGCATCAATCCGCGAAAGTTCAGGGTATAGTATTACGAATGTTTTTTATAACGTTTTAACATTAGCATCGTGTCGGGAGGAACAACCATTCACTTTACACGCGAGGAGTATGCATGTTACCGGGCTCTCGCCAAGCAGAATTCCATTCAATTTTCTACAACCGTTCGCATTCTCGCGCTCCCGTTATCCATACCAAATCTTTTCTATATAATAAAAAGCTGGGCAGGGCTGAACAGAAAATTCGCGAAATTACTGCACGAATGCACCCACGCCATTATATTCGGAACAGAAATAAAGCGTAATCCCGTCATTACTAAACTTTTATGTATTCTCAAAACGTTCAGCGAGAAGCAGATACATACCCTTCATTATTACACGGTTCGAAAACTCGGGCTTCACGAGGTTGTTATTCCTTCAAAAAAACTATAAATCAACATTGTTGTTTTTTCCATGAAAACCGTGGGAGTGATTATCGCTCTTATAGTTATCGCACTTTCTTTACTTTTAGCGCCACCCGAGTCGTTCTATTTCAACGTTCCAACAACGTTATCCATTGTTCTCTGGTTCGTCGCGATGGTTGTTTTTGTCATTATACTCGCGAAAATACTGTCTGGCAAGGAAGAGGTGATTTTAGTATGATAACCGCGATAATGGTGGCGCCCTTTCCCGCGTTATACTACGTTATTCGCAGGGAATACACTGTTGCGTTGCTTGTCTATCTGGCGGTTGCGTTCTATCCATCCACGATAATAATCCCCGTGGTAATCGCGGCTGTTATAATGACCGATAGAAGACTCGTGCTTTTGCTCGTGGTATCGCTTTCATACTCGGCAATAATCGCCATCGACTGGTTTCTGTTCTTTCACAGGGCAGATAATGTTTTTCTTATACCCGCCATAACATCAAGCATTCTGCTCACGGTAGCCATCATTGTGAAAAAACTAAAAAACGTTGATTGAATGTTTTTTTCATGATGGTGACGATAAGGGATGACGGAAGACTTGAGCTTCCAGAGGAAATCGCGAGGAGAGTGTGCTATCCACTACATGGCATGATAGTATGCAACGGGAATGTGGCGAGGGCGGGAATACTTCCGCGAATAAAAAGACACTTTCCCGGTGTCACCATAAGAGTGCCATTTTTCGCGAAAATTGAAACCGCAATGGATACGGTTAGCTTGCTTCCATTTCAGGAGAAGGCGGTGGTGGAATGGCTGAAAAATGGAAAGTGCGGGGTTATCGAGCTTCCGACAGGCGCGGGGAAGACATACATCGCGTTGTGGCTAATAGCCTTTCTACGTGTGACAACGTTAATTCTCGTTCCCACGGTTGCGCTACTGAGGCAGTGGAAAAAACGCATAGAGGAACACTTGGGTGTTGGTGTTGCGGTCTATGGCGATAAAAGAAAGGAAATAGGCGCAATAACGGTGACAACCTACGAATCCGCGAAAGTCCTGTTATCACACTATCGAACGTTCTTCATGTTCATTGTCGCGGATGAGGTCCACCACGTTCCCGCGGAAACTCTGGTAAAGGCACTCATAGACGCGGTGGCGCCATTCAGGTTAGGACTCACCGCAACGATGTGGCGTTCTGACAAAAAAGAGCCCGTGGCATTCGAGCTCATAGGTCCCCCGGTGTTCAGGGCAACCTATGAACAGCTAAAGGATTACTTTCCCCCCGTCGAAATAGTGAAAGTCGAGGTTAACGTTCCCGTTGAAGTCGCGAAAAGGATAAACGCCATGAAAAAGAGAGACGCGGAGAAAATAATTGCGAGGAGCGGATACAGGATCTCCGCGGTTGTGAAGATTCTCCGCGAAAGAAAGGGAAAGGCAATTGTTTTCACGAGATACATTGAATCCGCGAGAAAAATGGCAATCGCGATCGCCCACAACACCGACAGAACCGTTGCGGTGATCACGAGCAAAACAAAAAGGGAGATACGAAAAAGGGTTCTCGATGATTTCAGGAACGGTATTATCAACACCATAGTTACCGTGAGGGCACTCGACGAGGGTCTCGACGTTCCAGACGTTGAGATTGTAATACTCGCCGGCACATCAAAGGCACAACGACAGCTTGTCCAGAGAATCGGGAGGGGCATGAGACCGGGAAAGAAAAGGCTCGTGGTGTTCGATATTATTCTGAATAATGTTAAACTTGACGAGGAACGTTTCCAGACACGGGAGCGTATATACATGAAGCAGTTTGTTTCAAAAAATTAGCGAATCAAAATATTTAAATATTTTTGAATTCATTTTCCTCATGAGAGTTGTCTCTCCGTTTGAAAGGGTAAAAGGGGAAGATGTTTTAGTATCACCGGTCCCCGTTGCAGTTGTTTCACTATATGGATATCCGCCAAGAAGTACAATATTAAAAATCAGAAAACGACTTGATCAATGCAAAAGTGATCGTGAAAAGCTAAAAATATTTGCCATGTATCCTGCAAGTTATATTCTGGCAGCGCTTGGTCTCGGTCCGTCGACTAAAAAATGGACCGAGGAGGAAAAAGATATGGTAAGAATATTATATGTTTCTGGCAAGACTATCGAACAAATAGCAAAAGAACTTAAACGCACAGAGAACTCAATTCGAGTAATAATAAAGAAGATGAAAATACATAGAAGGAAGGTAAGTCATGTCTGGCACGGGAGAAAACTAATATTGTTGTTCATGTTATACTTGGCAGGCAGAAGCCACAGAGAAATTGCTATCACCTTGAAAACAACAGAAAAGGCAGTGGAACATGCTATCTCCCGGTATATTTTACATGGTTAGTTTTTTAAATTCGCGTTTTTTATTTATCATGCTTATTGTTATTTTTAGCCGTCATGGTTTAACAAAAAAGCACATAGCATCTCTACAGAGAATTTATGGCAAGAATATAACGTTAAAATACTTTAAGCAGAGAATCAGTGTTGAGCAGGCAATAGACATTATTCACATGTTAAAGCCGGGTGCGGTTGTTTTCTACGCGCCACTATCCATAGTCTACAGGATATTCCTTGCCATGAAACAGGGCATCCTTGAAAACGTTGATATTCTGTTATCGGTTGATCGCGTGGTTCCAGTCAACGAGGCGGAATGGACAGTTAAGAGAAGCGATGGAACGTTAAAGGGCTTCAGACACGACCACTTTATTATACTGAAGCAATATACCATAGTGGGATACAACCCGCTAACCGGGGAACACGAGGAATTTATACCGCCATGAGGTGGTCACAATGACAGAATGCATAGACATTCCCCCTGAATTCTCGCCAATAGCCATTCCATCACGGTTCGTGAAACGTTTTCTTGATGTGCGGGACGAGAACGAGATAGTTGTGATTGAAAGAACGCCATGGACAGTTATACTCGGGAATGTCGTTCGCCTGTGCATGAGGCTAAAGGGGGGTATCCTTTTATTTGATGGTGTCAGGGACCTTAAATACCTGTCTGTTAAAAGGCTCGGTCCTTCCATTCAGTGCAGGGGATACTTTGTTTTCGGGTATAACAGGGTGACAAAGAGATGGGTCATAACAAGACACGAGCCCAGATACTTTCTTCATGTGTATTATTCGCGGAATTTCATGGACATCAAGGCGCACGGGTGTGTGTGGCGGAGAGATATCGTTATGCCCGGCATGTATCTTACCGTCATGATTCTTCGCCCGGTTGCCACAATAACGGTATGCGTGAAGGAGGATGCAAACTGTTATACATGCGACTATATAAAAATAACATTCCCCCCGCGATACAAAACGGTGGTGGAATGGATATAAAAACTATAAAAAATATATAATTTTTTCGCGAAAAAATTAACAGTCATCATCTGGAAGTGCGTCGTCTGGAAGTGGTTGTTCAGTTAAGAAAACATAAGCACGTTCCCAGTGAATACCCGTTGTAGATTCGTTGTCACCCTTAAAAATTGGTTTTGCGGGTAGCGTTGGATCATATATTCTTACAATGTTACCGCATGTCTTGAACCACGTTTTGGCGATTGTTAGATATTTTGGCTTTTTTATTTGCTTAAGTGGAAGAAGAATTAACTGCAACTCGTCCTCGGTGTATCCACCATCGGGGGCGCCTGCAATATAACGCCCCCAGACAACTTGAGAGATTGGCGCATCTTTTTCTATGTGAAAGCCGACAAGTGCTGGCAAACCCGCCGGCACGTAATAGAAGGTTTCCATGGGGCTATGAGTATATAGAGGGTCTACCTCCCGCCGAGTTATAAATTTTTTGGCAATCGCTTCGTGAGCCAGTATCATTATCGGAAACGGTTTTGCATACCGGCGGGCAAGAAGGAAGCGATAGAGTCCGTTTTTCTGAACCACTGAAAGGTAGAGACGTGGTTTTATATATAAATAACACGGTATGTATTTCCATCCATCAATGGGGATTTCCATGATTTTACCGTGGAAATTAATATTTAAAACCGCGTAATACGGATTCATGGACCGGGAGGTTGAGAATATTACGAAGAATTATAATTCGCGAATTTTTATTTATCATGGGTGAGGTCCTGCGGGGAATAGGCATGTTGATATTATACGTTGTTGTAATGGGTCTATTGCTTTTAGTAATGGCAATAGTTTACTATTTCATAAGGACAATCGACTTTCGCTACGGCTTTATTTTATTCGTTATCTATACAATGTGTGTTTCGCTCATATCGGGAGACTCGGAAAGCGAATCGAAAGACTTATCTAACGAGAAAAACGTTGTTTCATGATAGTTGACAACTCGGGAATCACAATAAAGGCACTGGAAATGGTAAGGGACCTTCTCGATGAGCTCCCAGAATGCCGGGCAGTAATAGTCTCCGCCATACCAATGGCTCTGGTTCAGGGGAAAAACGTAAGGCTCGTTCCCGTGGCATCACTCGGCAACCCGTGGTTTTTCATCGTATCCGATAGCGAGGTGCTCTTCATGAGCAACGGTCTATCGTGGGGATACCGCGGGGAGGGTCCCCACGGAACGTTAAGGGCGCTTGGCATGATATTTAACAGAGAATTCGGTGAAGAGTTGATGGCGTATAACTTTCTCGTGGTGGGAAACTGCGAGGGCGCCATAAAATTCGCGATTTCGCTGGTACCAGACTCTCTAAAGCAACTGTTTCAGATAATACGGGTCTAAATCAAAACATTTTTACTTAACCTTTAACGTTTTTTTATGCGTCGGAAGAAATTGATGGCAACGAAAAATCATGCATTTCTAATAACAGGCACTCTTGCCGGGACACTGAAAAGAATATCTCCCGATGGTGAGGTAATGAAAATACCGGGAAAGTATATATGGGGATGGAGTTCTCCCGGTGGTGTGGCGGTGGTGGAAAAAAAGCCAGATGGCTTTTACACAACGTTAATAGACGAGGAAGGGCACAAAATCGCGTCGATAAAGAAAAGGGGGGTAGGTGGCGGAATTAACGGGGACCGGTATATTCTCTACACGGACACGAGAAATCTCTACATGTGGCTTAACGGGGAAACGTTCATGGTGCGACCCAACATACAAACGGCAAACGCGGATTACATGCCCGGCTATGTCTATTATCTCCTTTCCAACGCGATATACTGCTATGACATGAAAGACGGGATAGAATACCGGGAGGGAAGGGTTGCTGATTTCGTTGCCGGGAGAGGAGAGGTTGCTGTTATCAAGGAACGGGGATGGAAAGTTTCCGTATTCGATAGCAGGCTTAACTTTATACGAAGCATGACACTTGTGGGGGTTTTTGATCTGACCCTCGGGCGTATCCATGATTTCGCGTATGATGGCAAGAACGCGTACGGGCGGTTGTATGACAAGCTATATGTGATGGACAGGAGAAAAACACCGATGAGGAACGCGATAGATAACGTTTCCGCGATAGCGGGAAAGCCGGGAACGAAAACGGTAGCCCTTCTCGAAAACGGGGACATAATGTTCCTATGAAAAGATTTTTTCGCGAATTTGCTGTTTTTTTTTCATGGACATGCTCATTCTTTCTGGAGTGGCAATTGTCGTTATCGCGTCCATTGTCGCGGATATAATTTACTTCAACCACAAGGCTTTACTGCTCGCCATACCGTATTCGGCTTCAATAGTGGTTTCCGCGGTGTTCTACCTGCCACCGATAGCAACGTTGCTCCCCGTTTTTCTCCTGACGCCCAAGGAGGTAATAAAACCATCCATTTTCATTATTTCATGTGTTATTGTGTTCTACGGCTCCGTCATGCTCATATATTTTCTTACATCTCTCTCATGGTGGTGATCACATGATAGCGTTTCGTCTCGCCGGTGGTCTCTTTCTCTTCATACCTGCCCTTTTCATTCAGTATTATGGTGACCCCTTTCTCCTGCTCATGTTCGTCTCGATGATTCCTCTATCCGTTCCCGTGGTATCCCTCGTGAGCACCGTTCTCGATAACGTTTTCAAGCTTAACCCCACGGGTTCCATTATCCTTGAAGCTACCCTCTCGTTCTTTCTGGGCGCATCAAACTATTATCTTGTTGTGTTCCTCATGAGCTGGGGCGTTCCCGTTTATGTTGCATCCGCAATTGGTGTAATGGTTTCAACCCTTACCGCCTATTACATCACGATTCGGCTGGAAGAGGAAGAGGAGATAGAAATATAAGTCCTTATTAACGTTTTTTACAACGGTTTTCATGGACAGGGAAGAGGCAATGAAAATCATCCTCGCGAAGGTCCCGAGAAACAGGTATTTCTACATAAAGGCAATTTCCCTTATCACGGGTGTTCCACCGCGAAAGGTAGGCGAGGTTCTTCGCTATCTAAAAAGCATGGGGAAGGCTGACTTTAAAAAAGACCCTAACGACCTGAGAAAAAAACGGTGGGTTATAAAGGATTAAATCATTGTTGTCGTTCTTGTTTTTTTGATAACAATCGCGGTCACAAGGGCTATCAGTATTAGAGATAACATTGCCGCGAGGAGGGGGCTCGCCTGATTTTTGGGGTCGCTTCCGAGCGCGACCTCCGTCCCGTCGGGTATGCCGTCGTCGTCGGTATCCGAGTCGAGCGGGTCCGTTCCATAACGGTATTCCGCGCCGTCGGAGAGCCCGTCGTGGTCGGTGTCCGCGACATTGGGGTTGGTGTGGGTAATGAAGAGTTCGGTGTAATCAACGAGACCGTCGTGGTCTGAATCCGCCTCGTTCGGGTTAGTGTGGTAGGTT
>Ga0190308_1000583_pt1 | contig 11364 bp, 16 predicted proteins | sample 48700756_MG_FD_165050 | JGI IMG/M metagenome (GOLD analysis project Ga0190308, IMG submission 165050) | Hydrothermal vent sediment bacterial communities from Southern Trench, Guaymas Basin, Mexico - 4870-07-5-6_MG | ecosystem: Environmental > Aquatic > Marine > Hydrothermal vents > Sediment ...
TGTCTATGTCGTTGTTCTTGAACTCCGCCTCAATGAGGCGATTTTTCTCCACTCGCCTAATCATCGCAACATCTATCGTGGCATCCTCAAGCGCTATCCATCCCGTGTTCTGCGGAATCATTTGCTTGCCATCAACAATAATTCTCACGCCAACCATGTTCAGACAGCCCGATGGCCATTGAATAATCGCTGCCGATGTCCAGCCGTCAAAAGGCATCTCAACGCTTCTCTTATCCTCGCTGCCTGCGGCCACATTGCACGATAAGTCAAGAATCACACTCTCGGCTCTAAGCTCAATGACTTCTGCCCTCGTTCTCCCGTCTTCAACGATGGAAGCCATCAGCTTCCACCCTTCCCAGTAGCGACAACCCTCTTGACCTTTGAAGGCTCTCCAAGCGCAAGCTCATACTCGACCTCTGCAAGTCTCTCCCTCAGATTGCGAAGTAGCACTCTTTTTCTTCGCACTTCACTCTCCTTTCGCTCTCCCTTCAGTCTGTCGATCTCTTCTTCCACTGCGGTCAGAGTATCTTCTAACTTCTTCTGCTTTCCTCGCAGCCATGACTCCCAGTCTTCCAGCACGAACCGCCAACCGTAGAACTGAATCCTTGACTTCGTGAGGTCTTCGCCAGATTCATTCTTCACCGTGAAGTAGACAGTATCTGTTTTATAGACGAAGAACTCCGTCATCTTCATCGTTGGGTCTTTCTGCTTTGTCAGCGGAGTCACCCATGCTATTGTCTCCTTAGATTGAAATCTCGCCGCCCCTTTTGGCTGCCACACACTCACTTTTATGTTGTCAAGGACTTCAAAGCGGAACTGCCCGAGCTCATTGCTCCGCATCTTGACGAGCTCCACTGCTTGAAGTTCTTTCGTCTCGTTGTTTTCTATTGCTCCGAAATCCTTTATCATGCCTTCTTCTGACGGTGGCAAAGGCTCTACGTATGAGATTACTCTATATATCCACGAACCCTCAGTGGTGAGAATGCCTACTACCTCGCCAACACTCGCAAAAGGCTCAAAAACAAAAACATCGGACATTTTTCGCACCACCCCTTCTCCTTTCTTTCACGCCTTTACGAGCACTCCCTTTGCCACAACCCTCCCCCCGCCTTTCACCGCCTCAGCGTATCGGCGCAAGCAGAGCCTACTCTTTCTTCTTGCCTGTTGCGACACCAGCGAGAGCGCCGACAATCGCCGTCAGGATGGGTGCCATTGCTGAGAGGACATCTTTGAGCATCTCAACAGGCACACCCATCAGTGAGAGAACGCATGCGAGAGCTATGAGTGTCAGGCAGACCATTGAGGTGTCTCGGTCATCCCAATCCTCAAGTATGCCCATTTACATCACCTCCTTTACGCTATACGATAAACCGTGACCGCCTCGCCTCCAGAGGTGCAATCTGTAATTACCGCCTTGAAGATGCCTGAAGCGTTGTTCACAGTTCCATTCCCAGTAACTGTCACCCCCGTCCCTCCCTTTACGGTGACATTAAACGCATCAAGCACGATGAGGACGAAATCAAAGGACATCCCTGCTTGACAGTTATCAATCGCAGCGACGATGTTCGCTGCCGTGTCTGTTGTGAGCTCCCTATTAGCTGTAGGTGTGATTTTGAAGATTCCTTTGTTTATCAGCTGGTCTGCTGTCAGCGTTGCATCTGCATCATCAAGTGCAACTTCTTCTCGCTTCGGCAGCTTCTCCCAGCCGACTGCGAAGTCCAGCAAGCGATACTTGCTCACTCTGTCTGAGATGCCGATTCCACTCATTCAGACATCACCTTTTCACCGACCTCAGAACATTATGCCGTTCACCATGCAGTCGTATGCTGCGACAGTCCCTGCGGTTGCTCTCGCACTCACAGCAGTCGTGAAGACAGGCCCATCCTTGAACTCTATGCGGACAGTCTCACCTGGAGGAACTCTTATCTCTGGCAGCTTCTGTGTCGTCGCCGTAGGAGAGCTCTTTGCCTCATCATCATAGAATTCAACCGTCGCAGTCGTCGTCGTGTTGGAATTCGTAATGATGATCTCAGTTACTTTGAACGCCTGATTCGTGCCTATGCTCACGATGGTCTTTGTTGCCGTTGCATCTAAATCAACTGTGTTATATCCGCTTGTGCTAACTCCCACAACACCCACAAGCCATCACCTCCTTCCTGCCTACTCTCTTCTGAACATCTCCCTGTGCAACAGCGCAACCTCATCCCTCTTCAAGCGAGAACCAGAGACTGTTGTATCTCTCTTCTCTGCGACCTTACCACGCAGCACTATCTGTGCATAACCTTTCGCAACCAAGTAATACTGAACTTTCACCTTGTCCTGCGCATGATAGAGAACGACATCTTCCACATTCGTTATGATGCCGAGCTCGCCATCGCTCAGATACTCTATCTCCCAGATGTCAATCGTTTCAGAGTCGCCACGCATGAACTTCACCGCTGAAACAACAGGGTCGCCACGCATTTTAACGCCCCAGAACGCAATGATTTTCTTCTTGTCCAAGTCAACATTGTTGACAACAGTGTTGTATGATTCCACAGTTCCACCAGTCAAGTCATACATCCATGCCTCCTTGTTCCATGAGAGGTCTGTCTTCGGCAATAAATCTCTAACGACAACAGCATCTCTTGATGATGCGATTTTCTGCTCAACCGCCTCGCTCTTCAGCAGCTCCTCTATTGCTCGCTCCATCCTCAGCACTTCGCTCTTCTCATACACAGCTGCAAGACCTGGCATTTTTCCACATCACCTCCTCAGCTAACGACCCTACCCTGCGGTTCTATCACTCTGCCCAGCAGAATGCCCTTGAAAGTGCCTGATGCGCCCTCAGCGCCGTAAGCCTCAACGACAAGCGTGTCTTCGCCGTTGTAGATGATTGGAGTGCGTGCCAAGCCGAAGTGAGCTCGCTGGAACTCATTTGTCGCCGACGCTCCGACTGTTGAGAGCTCACCCATGCGGGTCTGCTCAAGCATCCATATATCTTTCACGATTGCACCGCCGACCTTGAAGCGCAACGCCGTGACATTGTCGTCAGGGCCTAAGTAGCCATAGAAGCCGATGAGCTTGTCAGAGTCCAAATCAACGCTTATGATTGTCTTCCAATCTGATGCGGTCAGCGATATAGCGCCGTCCCAGTCCTCGTGCGCATAGTAAGTTGAGCCGAAGTCTGTGTTCGGCAAAATGTCCCTAAGAACGAATCGGTCGCTTTCAATGATGCCTTGTTCTCTCGCCCTTCTTATTAACTCCGCATCCAAAGCTCTTCGCTTCTGCTCAATCATCTCTGGCGTGACCATGAACCATGGCAGCAAGCCAGCACGAGTCCTCGTTTTGTCTGTTGAACCCATGATGTTCTTCCCAGGACGCTCAATAACTCTGCCCAAGAGAACTGTTGTGTCATCAGCATTAGCGGATGCGGTTCCGTAGAAATCTATGACGATGTTTGAGTCTTGAGCGTAGATTATCTGCTCGTTTTCGCCGACAATTGCAAGGAATCCTTCTTCAAACGCCGTCCCACTGTCGCCTGTCGTGAGACCGACTCTGCTTGCCTGAACCTGCCAGACATCCTTGACAGCATCGCCTTCCTTGAACCTGATTGCGACAACTCCTTGCGTGCTTGGTCCGAGAGCGCCGTAGAAGCCGATGAGCTTGTCGCCGTCCAACGAGACATTGACTGCGGTCGCCCAGTCATCACCGCCGATGTTCTGTGCGGTCTCCCACTCTTCGTGGTCGTAGTAAGTGCTGCCAAAATCTGTCTTCGGCAGAATGTCCCTCACAACATAGTTATCAGGAGTGACGACCTTCGCATTGATTGCGGCTTCTATGAGCATGTCGTCAAGCTGCTCCTTGATGCGATATATGCGCTCGGCAGTCATCCAGTGTCCTGACCATGTGCCACCCATGTCTCTCGCCTCCTTTTTCCCTTTCAGTCGCCTTCCACGCTCACCTCCAAAGGAGCGTTCAAGCGAAACACTTAAATAGAAGGACTCACCAAGACACCGAGATGCCGAAATGGTGGAGGTAATAAGGCGAAGGCATAAGCTGAGCGAAAGGCTCTACATCCGCACCACGCCAGAAGTTCGGAAGCGGTTTGAGATGCTGCGAGTGCAGTATGGATTTAAACGAAGGCACGACCTGCTTGTTTATCTTCTTCACTGCTTCAAAGAGCCACTGCCCGAGGAGAGGCGGGGAGAAAAGAGGTTTTTGTGAGGTGTGAGTGAGATGTGATAATTGAAGAAGAAGACCTAAGGGAAGGCGAACTGCCAATTAACAAAATAATTCACGGGAACACGCTGACAGCGCTGAAGAAACTGCCAAGCGAGAGCGTGGACATCAAAGCGTTGAGGCAGAAGAAGAGCCGAAAAATCCCCCTATCTCCCCTTTCCTCCTTTGCTGCGGGAGGGGGAGGGGTAGGGTCGTCAGAAGCCCCTCAACAGAGACCTTACAAAACAGAAACCTTTATTTAGAAGGGCAGACAACTCAAAATCGTAAGCGGGTGTAAGTGAGTGAGACCGAAGTGTAAGCGGACACAAGTAAGGTCGTAAGCAGGTGTAAGTAAATTGCAGGCTGTGCTTGCAGAGACCTAAGGGGAAAGGAGGAACAAAAGAGGAGGAGACCGTAAATGGTAGAGGTCACAGATGAGCTTCGGAAGCGAGTGGTAGAGCTTCGGAAGGCGGGCGTGAAGTATAGAGAAATAGAAAAAATAACGGGGCTAAATCCAGCACAAATAGATAGAATTTTAAAAAAGGCAAAAGAAAGAGGAGAATTAGAAATGGAGGAGAAGAAGCCCGAAAAGGTAGAGGTGGAAACGCAAGAAGCGAGTGAAACAAGCGAAACCAAGACAGAAACGAAGACAGAGGTGAAGAAGGAATTTCCACCGCTTGAACTTTTGAACATTAAAGGCTATCCTCCGATTGAAGGCGAGCCGAAAGGCGAGCCTATGGAACCTGAAGAAGCGGTTTGGTATCTCGGCGAAGACGCTTTGCGAGAGATTAAAATCAGAGCAGTTTTCAGAGGTTTGAACAACACTCCAGGTGTCGGAAATCAGAGCATCTCTGCCTTAATAACGAGGTTGAGAATGAGTCCATATCTCTTAGACGACATCAATAATCTGTTTGAAGTGATGAAGGAGTTTATTCCGAAGGTCAATGTCTCGCTTTTAAACTTCATTTGCAGAGATATTGCAGAGATAGACAGAAGATATAGTCCTATTTTGAACCACAAGCACACATTTCTTCCGCAGTGGATACCGCAGCCGCAGCAAGACACGCAACCGCAGCCGATTTTCTATTTCCCGTCTCCGCAGCGACAGCCGTCGCAAACAAATCCAACTTATCCGCAACCGCCGATGACGCAACTGCAACAGCAGCAGCCGTCGCAATATCAGCAGTGGCAGACGCCTCAACCGCATCTCCAACCGCAGTATTGGCAGCAGTATCCTCCTTATCCTTATTATCCCTATCCTTACCCGCATCCGCCTTCACCGCCACCATCACCGCAGCAGGATGCGCTGCAAAAGCTCGTTGAACGCATAGAGGGCCTTGAGAGGAAATTAGAGGGGAAGACAGAAGGAGAAGAAAAGAAAAAAGAGGATGAAGTCGTAGAGAGGCTGAAAGATGAAATAAAGGAACTTCGCCTACGCCTCGCAGGTAATGAAGAAGTCAGACGCTTGGCGGAGCAGTTGAAAGAGAAAGAGCGGAGAATTGAGCAGTTAGAGAAGGAGAGAGAGCAGAGGCAGATTCTTGACAGGGTTGAGAGCGTGGTTCAGCAGCATATCGCCTCCTTGAAGTCAGAGGTTGCATCGCAGATTTCGGATTTGAAAAGCAGCATCCCTAAGAATCTCTCGCCAGAGCAGTTCTTGGAGTTACGGAAAATAGGAGTTGAAGAGGCAACGAAGCTCAGAGAATTGGATTTGAGGGAGCAAGAGCTGAAGGCGGAGTTGGAGCGTAAGAAGTCGTTTTCAGAGAAGGTGGCATCGTTCTTGGACTCATTCGGAGACAAAATAGCGAATGCGGTCGCTGCGACAGTCACGGAGGAAGAAAGCGGTGAAAAGTATGAGACGCCTGCTGGAACGCTTCAGAACCAGCCAGGGCTTATGATGATGCAGTGTCCTTCATGCGGGGCGCCAGTGGTGTTTCCGAGCATTGCGAAAGAGATTTCATGCCCGAAGTGCGGCAAAGTCTTCATAAACCCATCCTTTGAGGATTTACAGTTAGGAGCAGTCTCAGAACCTGCTCCGACACCTATGACGACGCCAACGACAACACCAACGACACCGATGACAACGATGCCTGAGGCGCCAGCGCCAGCAGCAGAGGAGACAGAGAAGGCGGGAGAGGTAGAGGTGGCGAAGGAAGAAGGCTCTGCCGAAGAACTTTCTGGTGTGGAGGAGACGAAAGCGGATGCAGGAGGAAAAGAGGTGGAGGTGGAAGAGGAGAGGACGGCCAAAGGAGCATCCGAAGGAGAAAGCCCACGCAGGAGGAGAGGGAAGAAATGAATGAGGAGTGGCGTCTGCCACCCATCTTAGAAGCACACTGTCCGTCGTGCAACACTTTATTGATGTTTCCAAGCGGCGCAAAAGAGCTGCTATGCCCCGTATGTCATAAGCACCTCACAGTATGTTGCGAAATCATCATGAATCTGAATAAAGAAAAAGACGGAGGAAATGGAAGTCGGGCAGCAGATTAGGAGGTTTGTTGAAAACCTCGCAGTCCAATTTGCAGTGGATGTTGTGAGAGGTTATCTTCTTCACAGATTAGAAAATGTAACGGCGGCGGACTGCTACACTGCAATAAAAAACAAAGTGAATTTGTGGCAAATCACGCCAGACAGCGACAAGATATACATCATGAAGAAGGTTCTACCACGCTTCCGCAAGCTCGTCATAAAGTATTTGGATGATTTGACGCCACGATTGGTGCTTGAGTGGCTTCGCAGAGACCGACCCGACTTAGCAGATGTCATAGAGAAGAAGAACCAGTGGGCTTACGCTGATTACGAGAAGGAGGAAGCGTATAAGTGGCTTGCCTCTCAAGTTGAAAACATCAAAGCAAATATAAAGGCGGTGCTGTCGTCGGAGGGGGCGAGCTAAATGCGAGACATTTTAGCACATTTGGTTGGCGGAAGCATCAAGCTCGCATTCGGAGCGGTCTCTTCAGCAATAACCTCTCCGAAGCCAAGATACGAGGAGCTCTTGAAAGCGTATAGAGAGTATGAGAAACTCTTAGAAGAGGCGAAAGAGGGTGTTGCGAAGAAGGGCGCTGAGAGCGCAGCAAGCGGTGAGAGCGAAGGCGAAAGCAAAGAAGGAGAACGACAGAAAATAGTGCAAGAAATACTTGAGCGCTGCTCTTACAATCCAGAGTGCATACGTAGAGCGGCGCAGAAAGTGCGAGAGAAGAGAGAGCGGGGCGAGGAAATTAACATCGAATCACTTCCCAATCTATGATGGCATCACAGTAACCCACCGCATAAGCGCCTGCTTGAGAGAGTGTGTTTGCAAGTTCAGCATCACTCACTGCTGCGATATTTCCGTAATCATCTTGCAAGTATGAGAAGACGCCGATGCCTTGTGACGGATTAAAAGGAATTACAAATATGTGCATGCCGCAATCTGTGTATGTTTTCGCCCCTCCGAACTCGCAAATCTTATTGACGCCTGTCAGCAGCGTTACCGTCTCCTGACTTCCGATTGAGGTAAGATAGAAACCTGCGCTCAGCGTTCCTAATAAGTATACTGTTGTATCATAGTAAACCGGATATATATCGTCCTCAATGATGATGAGTGCGACTATCTGTATCTGCTCGCTTGTAGGCAAACCTTCGTTCTTATAGGTGACCCTGACTGTGTATGTGTCGCCGAAGTTTATTGCGGTCTTGCTCGTCGGGCACTGCATGCTTGCTCCTATGGCTTGGACAGCTCTAATTTTAATAGCGTTATTCCACCCCTCTTCAGCACCACCTTTTGAGGCAGGGTTGTGCATGCGACCAACTCCAACGGACACGCTTCGCATATATATCCCTCCTTTGTCACATCTACATAATAGATTTTATCCTTTAAAAGCGGTGTGACTGTACATTTCCCATCGGAATCTGTGTAGCAGCTTCCTACTGTTTGGATGCCATCGTTGACGGTGACATAAGCGCCCTCAACAGGATTATCACCCTCATCAACCACTAAGAAAACTTGGGAGCATTTCTCTTTCTCTTCCGCTTTTCCCAGAATGAGCTTATAGACACCATACGCTGCTAAAACCGCAGGAATCGTTGCAGACGCTTGCGCAGCAGCTCCAGCTGTAGGGTGCCTGCTTTTTATGAGTGTGCCTGCGACTGCTAACGATGCTGCGGCTGCAATACCTCCCCAGAGCATCTTCTCTTCTTCTTTCATCTCCTCTCACCCTCAGACAACAATCCACCCCTCCTCCTTCAAGCGCTGGAAAAGCTCTGGATTCGCATCTTTTATGACTTCATCCTCGGTCTTATAGATTCCGCATGGCGCCAGATATGGGAGAACGCATGCGGATGCGGCCTCAGTAGCCATAGGATTGCGACTGAAAAGCGCTGTTCCTACCACCACCGCAGCTGCCAGAGCAACCATAGCAGCACAGTAGGCGTTTTGTCTCAACCACTCAACTGTTGTCCCTGTCCATTCTGCGAGCAGTGAAAGTATGTCAAGTGGAAGAGTGTCAACAGTGTCTTGCGGATCTTCAACAGGCAGCGGATCATCGGTCACAGGGTTGACGATTGGCTCGGGCTGATAAGTGTTTACTTTACTACCCTCAACGACCTCTATAACATCCCGTATGATTTTATAACCGTTAGCGAGAATAGTAACCACATGCTGACCGACAAACAGATCAAGTGTTAATGTGCCGTTTGTTGTGTGATAAACTTTACCATCCACCAATATCTCGGCATCAAGAGGGTTATAATCTTGATCGTAAACTTCAAAAATCTTCCTTCCCTTCGGCGGTTTCTGTGGCATCACCTTGCGCACTAATTCGGGTATTTGCCCGTATCGGAAGAGGGCATAAGAGGTAAGAGGGAGCATTACCCATATACCTGCGGTTCTGATGGTTGTCCATATATATTCCCAGAAACTTCTATCTCGGAAGTATGCGAGTTTTCCCCCAGCAGATATAACCGCATTCTTTACATATAACGCCTTCTCTGCGTTTGACAGGTTATCGTATTCGGAGGGTAGTTCAACAACCGCATCTTTATCATACATCTCTAACTGCTCGTTTAATGCGTAAAGAGATGGAAGATATTTTTCCTCTTCCACCTCAACATCAGTTTCAGTTATCGGCTGCCCTGCATTTATCTTCATAAGCACTTCTTCCACATCACTCATCGCCCTCCTAACTTGCTCCTCCGTCCAGGCATCCAGCGGGCTTTTTTTACCTGCGAAGAATAGGCGATAGATCGCATATCCCGCAAGTGCGCATGCACCCACCCCTATGCCGAGTCCGATACCCTCGCTTATCTTCATTTCTCCTCACTTTTTAACGAACAAAACACTTATTTCGTTACTATTACACGCCTCGTATGTGTAACTGCCACCAAAGTGGAAATATCCTTTGAATTCCACATTTTCGGTCATAGAAGCGCAATCCTCCATAAGAATGACTGTTGCCTTCCCGTCCGCATCCGTAGTGACTGTTGATATGACCGCTCCTCCGTGGTGCAGCTCAACAGGATAACCTGCGAGCGGAAGTCCTGAAGAGTCTGTGAGGAATGCAAAGACATGGACAGGTTCGTCGCATGGTGCTGTGTGCGAAACGGCTAACACAGGTGGAGGTCCAGGATCCACCAAGATTCTCGCAGAGAGGACGGTTTTTTCCTTCCCGCCAGTAGCCTCCTCCACAAGAGATTTACCTATCAGAAATGCGGAAATGGCGATGCCAGCGCCGACCCCTAACGCCGCAATTGTCTCTTTCTCCATCAACAAAGGAAAAAGCTTTTAAATATTTAAGAATATCGTTGCTGCTAATTCCTGCCTTTTCAAAGGTAGGATACAGCAGGTGATGTGTATGCGAAAGTATTTATATAACAACATCGTATTCATTATTGTCCGCAGTGCGGGCCTAGGGTCGGGCCGACCCGAAGTGAAGCCCTCGACATCCGGGCCTCTGCCTGCAAGGCTGAAAGAGCTGGCAGGTAAGCCTGGGTGGATGAAATGGGAACCGGACCTCGCTGAAGGAGGACGCCCCTCACTTCAGTGAGGGGAGGAGGTCACTGGAGGGAGAAATGCCGGCGGGAAAAAACTTCTACATAGGTTGTGGAGCTGGACTTGCGGCAGGCGGTTTGCAGGGATATGGATTGAGGGAGTTCGTGGACACGAAGTATCGCATAGAGCAACTGGGAGACTTCGGACAACCGTCAGTGCTTGCAGGTCTTATAGGCGGTGGCATAGCACTCGGACTTGGACTCGCAGGCTTTAGAGGGAAAGGCCCACTGCGAAGCGATTTCGCAACAGGCATCGCAACCACCTATGGCATTACTGCGCTTGCGACAGGCATTTACTCTCTACTCTTCCCCGTGAAGAAGGAAGAGCAGGCAGCAGCTGCGAGACCTAAAGCGGTTGCGAAACCGCCAGTAAGGGTTGTCAGGAGCGAGACGAAGGCAGCACCGAAGCCGCCTGAGAAGCCTCAAATACGCATTAGCAGAGTAGGTGCAGGAGCTGCAGAGGCTGCGAAGCCTGCGAGAGTTGAGAGGCGAGAAGAAGCCCAATTCATGTGATTTCGTTTCGGCGTTCTTTGATGCAGTGATGCGGAATGACGCAGAGTAGCACGCAATCCATTACTGTGAAGGCTAAAGCGAGGACGCTGTCTATGTGGTTCGAGGACGCTCAAGGCAACCAAATCACGGAAGTGGCATCTGGCGGAACATTCTACATCTGTGGCGAATTTTTGGAAGATAGCACACCGCTGAGCAACGAAAATGTTCACATCTATCAGACAGACTCAGACGGTAACCCGACAAACTTCATTGCGACAGTGACGACGGATGCTAACGGCAAATACTCATGCCCGACACAAGCACCTTCTGTGAGCTCAGACACAGATTATTATTTCAGAGCTTACGATGATGAGCAGAAACCCTCAATATAAAGGTGTTAAAAAATGATGAAGGCGAGAGATGTTCTGATCGGTGTTGGGGTTGCAGCAGGCGCAGGATTTCTTCTTTATTATCTCCTCACGAGAGGTGCTGCCGCAGCGCCTACGAGAGTCCTGACGCTCACAGCGTCCTGTAATGGCGATTGCATCTCAGGAGGCACGATAACTTTCAGCGGGAGACTCGCCGAAGGTGGCGTCGGCGTGGCAGGTGAAACCATCTATGTGCGAAACGAAACCACAGGCGAAATCATAG
>Ga0190308_1000587_pt1 | contig 11324 bp, 10 predicted proteins | sample 48700756_MG_FD_165050 | JGI IMG/M metagenome (GOLD analysis project Ga0190308, IMG submission 165050) | Hydrothermal vent sediment bacterial communities from Southern Trench, Guaymas Basin, Mexico - 4870-07-5-6_MG | ecosystem: Environmental > Aquatic > Marine > Hydrothermal vents > Sediment ...
CATCCTTTGGCGTTCTAACTAACCACGCCTGCCCAACCTTCCAACCCTTGAATTTCTCATGATATTTGGCTGGATAGAACTCTAACTGTATTCTCCCTTTTGAAGTGGAAACTTTCACTACTCCCTTTTCAAGGTTGAGTTTGAACAAGTGATCATCCAGCATGACAACTTCCTTTTTGAAAACAGGCTTTCCATTAGCTTTACCTTTCCTCTTTCTCTTCCTGTAGCTTTTGTAAACTGCGGTAGCCATCTGGCAGGCCGTGTAAATGTAGTGGCTCGGTAGTTCTGGGTATCTTTCACGTAGGCTTTTGTAGGTTTCCTTTTTGAGCCTGTAGAAGCTGGTTATGTTGTTCTCGTGAGCGTATGAGATTAGAAAATTCACTATTTCACGGTAAACAGAAAAGAGGTCATCTAATCCTTTAGGAGTTTCCTTGAGTTTAAATTTTGCTGTGAGTTTAATCGTCTCTGAGGGCATTCTTTACCGCCTCGACGAGGCGCTTTTTCTTGTGAGAGCGAGCTCCGTAAAGTTTTCCAGCGAAGGAAGTTACAATAGCCAGCAAGTCTTCTACGAGTTCTTTCTCTGGAGTTTTTTCTTCATCATTAAAAATGACTTCGATTTCAACGCCGTGAGAGTTGAAGTATTGTTCGAGGTACTTGAAGCCAAAGCGTGTGAGTCTATCCCTGTATGTTATTACCACTTTGGTTATCTCCCCGCTTTCCACGAGTTTAAAAAGCTTTTTCAAGCCCTTCCTGTTTTCATTCAAGCCTGATGAAATGTCCGTGAGGATTTTTGTCACTTGGTATCCTTTGGTGGAGCAGTAGTTTTTGAGGTATTCTACCTGTCTTTCAAGGTCTTCTTTTTGGTCTCTGCTTGAAACTCTAGCGTAAATAACAACTTTGTCAGGAAGTTTACCTTCAAGAAGTCTCAGAACTTCGCTTTCTGGAATCCTAAACTCTCTCCCAATTTGGTATGCTTTTATTTTTCCTGCTTTAATCCAACGTCGTACTGTCATTGTTGAAACTCCAAGCCTCTTAGCAACCTCACCAGTCCTATAAAGCCTCATTATTTCTCCCCTAATCGTGGTTATGTGTGGAAAGTATTTAAATGTTTTGTTTGTTGCTATCTATTAAACGGCCCCTCCGCATTTTTATTGGATACTCAACGTGATAAAAAGGAAAAAGAGGGTCTCCTTATAAGGTGTTTCATGAGGTGATGCCAAAGTTATCCTGACAGTACCCTAGTGTTGGTAGTAAAACTTATATATTAGATAGGCCACTAATATCCCTTTGAATATCTCTTTGGGTGATGCAAAATGAAAAACCGAATTTATAGTTTGTTAGCAATATGCCTTGTAGCTTTTTTGGTTTTAGGGGCAGGATGTGTCAGCAAACCAACTCCAACAACTACAACAACAACCACAGTTATAACAAAAACTGTGTCAGGAACACCCATTACTACAACAAAAGTCATAACAGAGACAATTACACCCACCCCAACAAAACCCAAAATAGGGGAATTCAGAATTGCTGGAGGTTGGCCCTTCCCATACCATGGCAATCCATTCTTGCCAGGTAGTGTGGGTGTTGCCTTCTGGCTTTCATTTGAGCCATTCGCATACTACGTCCCAGCAAGTGGAGAATGGATACCAAGATTAGCAGAGTCTTGGAAGGTTGAAGGGAATACAATGATAGTAAAACTTAGAGCCGATGCCAAGTGGAGTGATGGTAAAGACATTACAGCTGATGACATTATAACAGCTGTAACATTTGAACAAGCTATTAATAAGAGATGGCTATACATAGAGAAAGTAGAGAAGATAGATGACAAGACTGTCAAGTTTGTCTCTAGTGAGGCAATAACAATTCCACGTATGATTGAGCTTCTTACAAGACCTGAGGTTTCTCGTGTTCCCAAGCACATTTATGGACAATGGCTTCCAAAAGCAGAAGAACTCGCGAAGATAAATAGAGAGATTTATAGCTATACAAGCAAAGGGGAGGAGGCTCCTAAAGAATTAACAGACAAATCTGCAAACCTTCTATCTGAATTAAAAGAAAGTCTTCAAAAATTCAAGCCTTGGGAAGAGAATAAGTTTGTTGCTTCTGGTGCATTTGTTCCAAAAACAGTAAGGCAGGATGTCATGGTATTTGAAGTCAATCCACACTACTGGGCAAAGGACAAAATGAATATTCAAAAAGTGACAGTGTATAGATGGTCATCAAACGATGCGGTATGGGCAATGCTCATGGCTGGAAAAATCGATGCTTCTCACCCAGCAACTCCAAAAGATCTCACAGACCAAATTATGAAGCTTAATCCAAATATCAAACTAGTGACACCTTCAGACTTGGGAGACTTTGCATTAGTCTTCAACTTCAGAGAGCCATTGTTCCAAGATATCAATCTAAGAAAAGCGATAGCTTATGCATTGGATAGGAAGAAGATTAGAGATGTAGCCTATTGGGCAGCTGCGGCTGAAGATGTATATGCTCACAACGTTATAAAGACTTATGAGTCAAAGTGGCTTTCTTCAGAGTTCCTTAATAAGCTCACAAAGTACCCATATAATCCAGAGAAAGCTGCAGAGATATTGGAGTCTGCAGGCTATACAAAAGGTGCTGATGGATTCTGGAGGACACCAGATGGTAAAATAGTAGAATTTACAGTTGCAGTTCGTTCAGACTACAGCGACTGGGTAATAGCAGCTAAGGAAATTACTCAACAATTGAAGTCATTTGGATTCAAAGTTGAGACAGAACTAATGCCAGGGCAGGTATACGGTGGCAGACTAAGAGGTGGAGAATTTGATACAGCAATAGAATTTGGTGCTGCTTGGTGGGGAACTGGAGACCCAGTTACTGGTTATGACAGAATTTTTGGAGAGCAAGGATATATAAGGAAAGTCACTGCATTCCCGGCAGACAAGAGCTTTGATACACCATGGGGAGCACTAGTCCCACAACAGTTAGTGCGGCAATTAGCCCTTGAGACAGATCCACAAAAGCGCAAAGAGCTTGTAGAAAAGTTAGCATACATAAGCAACGAGTACTTACCACTAGTGCCATTCTTAGAGAAGAGGATAATGATTTTCTATAACGATGGAGGCACAGTAACAGGATGGCCTTCACAAGATGACCCGTTGTGGTCACTCTGTCCAGGAGGTATTGAAAGGTTCTATGTATACCTAATAACAACAGGACAATTAAAACCAGCGGGATGAAGATGGGGTGATATAATGGATGGTAAGTATCTCCTAAAAAGGCTTGCTTCCTTTTTTATTTTTCTTTGGGCAGCTTTGACTATAACATTTATATTGGTTCATTTAATGCCGGGAGATCCTGCTTATATGCTTGCTCATCAATATATGCAAAATTATGGAATCAGTTTTGAGGATGCTTATCAAATGGCTAAGGCTAGTTTAAGTTGGGATCCAACAAAACCTCTTTGGGTTAGATATATCGAATATTTTGGAAATCTTGTAAGGGGGAATTTAGGAACGTCTATATTATATGAGCAAAGTGTTAATCAAATCATAGCCAAGTCCATTCCTTGGACGATATTTGTGGCTTCAATCTCACTTCTCCTGAGCTTTATGTTTGGTGTTTATTTGGGTTCTAATGCTGCTTGGAGGAGAGGAAGCAAAGTTGATAGTGCTGTATTCTTTAGTGGGATTGTTTTAAGCTCTTTCCCAAGTTTTATTGTTGCAATCTTATTAGTTATCTTCCTGGGGGTTAAATTTGGAATAATACCAATTGGAGGTGCTTACTCTGAGGATCTAGTTCCCGGATTTAATTTGAGGTTTATAACTGATGTTCTTTACCATGCAATAGGGCCTATAATAGCATTAAGTGTTGAGCGTTTAGCGGGATACATGCTCGGGATGAGAAACAACGCTGTTTCAATAATACAAGAGGACTTCGTAAACTTTGCTGCAATGAGGGGATTGAAAGACTCGACAATTGCCAAAAAATATGTTAGAAGACCAGCACTTCTGCCACTTATTACAAGCTTGGCAATATCCCTCGGATTCATGTTTGGAGGGGCAACATTAGCAGAGTCTGTGTTCAGATATCCGGGCATTGGATATCAGTATGCACAGGCCCTAGGAACAAGAGATTATCCGCTGATTATGGGAATATTTACCGTAATAATTACAGCAGTTCTTTTGGCAACCCTTGTAGTTGAATTGGTTTATCCATTAATAGACCCAAGGGTGAGGGAGAAATGAGTGGAATAGAGACTATAAAATCGGCTTATGACACGTATCTTAGACCAGTAATCAAAAACAGAAAAGCATTAGCTGGTCTCTTAATACTTACGTTTTTCGTTGTGCTTGCACTCATTGGGCCATATATTTGGCCCTTACAAATGGAAAGTGATTTTTCAAAAAGATTTTTGCCGCCTTCTCGGGAACATCCCCTTGGCACAGATTATTTTGGGATTGATGTGTTTAGACAGATAGTGCATGGCACAAGAGTTGTGCTAGCTGTTACTTTCTTACCTGCTCTAATAGGCACAATATTGGCAACAAGCATTGGCATTGCAGCTGGATACATAGGAGGAATACCTGGAAGAGTATTAAACGGTATAATAGATATATTCATGACAATACCCTCATTCCCTGCATTATTGTTAATGGCGGCCTTTTTCAGAGAAGCTAATATTGTTTTATTATCTTTCATAATTGCAATATGGCTTTGGGCACAACCTGCCAAAACAATAGCAGCTCAAGTTCTCTCTCTTAGATCAATGGAATTCGTTGAGGCAGCGGAAATTCTAGAACTGGGCAAGTTTCACATAATATTTAAAGAGCTGATGCCTCATTTAATGCCTTACATATTTATCCAATTTGTTAACATGATAAGGGCAGCATTTGGAGCGAGTCAGGGTCTAATGTTCTTAGGATTGCTCAAATTTAATCCAACTCACTGGGGAGTCATGCTGAACATAGCAGTTTATCAATCGGGGGCACTATATGTTCCATATGCTATATTTTACCCACTGTCAATACTAGTCTTCATGATACTTCTATTGCTTGGGTTCGTATTAGTATCATATGGAGTAGAAGAAACATTCAACCCGAGGTTGAGGAAATATGAGTGATGAAAAATACATCCTCCAAGTTGAAGACTTAAATGCAGTGTACCTAGTGAGGGAAGGTACAATAAAAGCCTCTGTTGACATAAATTTTGAAGTTCCTAAGGGAAGTGTAATGGCAATTGTTGGCGAGTCTGCATCAGGAAAATCCACAATACTTGAAGCTATAACAAGAACCTTGCCCCCAAATGGGAGAATACTGTCAGGGAAGGCAATATACAATGGTAAAATAGATCTGTTAAAGTTGGACAACAGCAAACTAAGAGAGCTGAGGTGGAAGGAGATTGCAATAGTTGCTCAAGCTGTTCAAAATGCTCTAAATCCAACAATTTCAGTATTTGAGCATTTTGTTGACACTGTTGAGGATCATAATGTTAACTGGTCTAAAGAAGAAATTCGGGAGAGAGCCAGCAAGTTGCTTGAATTGGTAGGGCTTGACGCCCCAAGGGTTCTTAGATCATATCCACATGAGCTTTCTGGAGGAATGAGGCAGAGAGTTCTAATAGCTCTGTCTTTACTCTTTGAACCAAATTTACTCATATTGGATGAGCCAACATCAGCTCTTGATGTGCTCACTCAAGCCCGCATAATAAATGTCCTTAAAGACGTCCATAAAAAAACAGGCATAACTGTGATATTCGTTACCCATGACTTACCAGTTGCAGCAGAGTTGGCAAATTACATGGGGGTTGTTTATGGTGGAAATATGGTGGAGAAAGGAGAAACAGGAACAATTGTCAAAAGACCTTATCATCCTTATACTCAGGCTCTTATAAATTCCCTATTATCAACCGTGGGAGAGGTAGAGAAGATAAAGCCTATACCCGGAGAACCACCAAGTCTGCTAAATCCACCTTCTGGCTGTATCTTCCATCCAAGATGTCCATATGCAACAGAAATTTGTAAAAAAGAAAAACCACCAAGAATAGAAGTAAAACCTGGGCATTTTGTCAAGTGTTGGCTTTATAAGTGAGAGGAGGGAGAGAATAATGCCGTCACCTGTTATTTCACTCAAAAATGTCACTAAAAAATTTGAAAAGAGAAAAATTTTTGGTAAAAAATTTTTGTTCACGGCCTTGGATGATATAACTCTTGAAATACCCAGGGGAGAGAGATTGTCAATAATAGGTGAAAGCGGGTCTGGAAAGACCACCTTAGCAAGAATTGCAGCAGGTCTTGAAAAACCAACTTCTGGAAATGTTTTTTGGTTTGGAAAGGACATCTCTGAGATTAGCAAAGGGGAATTTAATAGAATAAGACCTAAAGTTCAGTACATACATCAAAATCCATACACATCTTTAAATCACGCAAGGACAATATTTAGTATACTTGCTGACCCATTAAAAAAGCATAAGAAACCCAATAATCTTAAAGAAGAAGTTTCAAGGCTTCTTAAAATGGTGGGGTTAGTCCCTCCAGAGTACTTCTTTAATAAATATCCTAGACATTTATCAGGGGGAGGAATGCAACGTTTGGCAATAGCTAGAGCTATGATTCCAGATCCAGAAGTTATCTTTGCCGATGAAATAGTTAGTATGGTCGATGTTTCATTTAGGGCTGCCATAGTGAATCTTCTAAATAAGTTAAACAAAGAAATGAATGTTACTATAGTCATGATTTCCCATGATATTGGAGTTGCAAGATACTTCTCATATGGCGGAGGAAGAATTGCAGTTTTATGTAGGGGATCAATGATTGAAATTGCACCAGCGGAGGAGCTCTTAGGCAACCCAATGCATCCTTATACAAGGGCTTTGATACTGGCATCCCCTGTTACTGATCCAGAATTAGCAAAAATGAAAGCCAAACTTCTCTTGAAGTATAACAAGCCAGAAGAAGTATGGGAAACGGAGATAGCTGAGATTAAGGGATGCAAATATGCTCCTTTGTGCCCATTTGCAACGGAAGAATGCTGGAAAGAGAAGCCAAGACTAAGGAAGGTAAATGGAAACCATCTTGTGGCGTGTCATAGAGTTAAAGAGTTGCCAGAATGGGAATTGAGGGGAGCATAATAATGGAAGTTGCCTTTCGTTATTTTGGAACTGTGGTATTTTTACTCATTTTGGCTATTTACTCTTTGATTTATTTAAATCCAGGAGCTATTGAATATTGCATCCTACTAATATCAATAGGGATATTGAGCATTGTTCTTATTTTAACCTTAAGGGAAATTTTCAAAGCCCGTGAGATGATGGACATTGAAAAATAAAGGAGTTAGAGTCTGTTAAAGTCGACAGTGGATATGATTCCGCTCATGTCTATTTTATATTCAAACTTTTCTCTGTCGATTGGAATGATTCTGGTACGTCATAAGCAATCGTTCTCCTACCTTCTTTGAAAAAATCGAAAACTATATAAGCTGGATTTTTATAAAGCTTTTGGTGATTCGGATGTTTGAATTTATAAAGCACTCCGGAGATACCTTAAAGAAGATATGGGGAACTGAAACATGGATATTCTCAGCGCATCCGGATAATCCCTCCATTGTTGAAGTGAATGATAGAACTTACAATTTCCTGCATTTGTTCAAAAAACGTAGGGAGGCTATATTGGGAAATCTAGGGTATAAGGAGTTTCCAATTTTAGTAAAGATCATAGATCCCAAGGAAACACTAAGTGTTCAAGTACACCCCTCTGATGTAGATGCCGAAAAGTTAGGCGAAAAAGATCGGGGAAAGGATGAAGCGTGGGTAGTTCTTTCAAAAAATGGATTTGTATACCTTGGATTTGAGGGAGAAGTTAGTTATGAGGAACTAAGGAAGAACGTAGTTAAGAAAATGCACAAAATAGATGTTAAAAGATTGGATGCTATAAACATCCCTGCTGGGATCCTTCATGCACTAGGGAAAAATACAAAAGTGCTGGAAGTCTCCACAAATTCAAATATAACCTATAGAGTGTATGACTTTGAAAGAGGAAGAGAGCTTCATCTAGACAAAGCTCTGAAAGTTATAAAAAAGAGGTCCATAGAAGAACTTATTCTGGGATCTATAAAAGAAAAGCCAGTTAGCACAAACTTCTTTGAGATAAAGTATTTGCAGTTGAATAAGGCTCTTAAGTTCTCCATAGATACTTTTAGAATTCTCATGTGTACGAGAGGGGAAGCGATCGTAAGAGGACAGAAAGAGGAAATCAGTATAACGCAGGGAGAGAACATTCTTGTCCCAGCATCCACAAAGAGATTTATAATTGAAGGAAAAGATGCAGAGATGTTCCTAATAAGTGCAAAATAGAGCTAATTATGGCTTCATCAAATATCAAAATGTCCGGTTTTCTTAAAAGCTATTTTTTGTTTTTGTCCTTCAGAAAGAGCTTTACTATTTATATAATCATCAAGTCCAGCAAAATCTGTTCCTACAATCTTAAGAACATGAATAATCTCATCCTCTTGACACTCCTCTCCAAGATTTAAACAAATAAAATTTTAAGAAGAAATCAAGAGATTGTAAATTATGTAACAACCTTTTCAAGCTCATCCAGTTCAGTAGCCCTCTTAATCTCAAGCGCAATTCTCCTTCCAGTGCTCATTGGTTTTCTCCATAGGGCATTGCCATAGGGATGCCCCATTGCCATGTGAATATTTGTCCCGCCACCAGTTCTTGGGGCTACATCATAGATGTAGAAGTTCAAATCCTTGTCAAGAGCTGTTTGCAAAGTGAAAGGCCCAATTATCCCAGGCGGATAGTACTTTTGTGTTGCCTCAACGTACTTCTCTGCCATGTCAAAGACTTTTTCAAGCAAAGATTCTCTAAGGGTTGAGCTCGCGTGGCCGCAAACGGTGTATTCAGGCTCAAACTGATGTTCAGGCAAAGTCAATTGCTGTGGAGCTGGCAATCTAACATGGCCATCTAAACTCGTCTCAAAGCGCCAGTCAATCCCAAGGAGCTCAATTTCTTCATCAATAGGGGAGTAGAAGAAGTCGAAGTTGAACACTGGGCCTATAATGTAGCGCTCAATCCTCGCTTTGGCCAAATCTTCCTCAGTGATTACACCGAGTTTCATTAGCTTCTCAGCCTTTTCTTTGAACTCTTTGTAACTTGCGGCGGTGAAGAAACCGCGCTCAAGCCTTTTCTTTGCATGAGGAAGTTTAACTATTACAAGCTCGTTTATATCTTCTGGGTCTCCAATCGGCTCCGGATAGGGCAAGCCAGCTTTTTCAAGGAGCCAGTAGTAGCTCTTCTCTTCACTTCTTTCTTCACTTCTGAGCAAATTACGGCTTCCAAAGAGTGGCACTAAAAAGTCGTTTTCAACCTTGTCAATGCCTGTATAAACCACGAAGGAGCGGTTGGGGATAAAGATAACGTTTTTCTTCCTTAATTCTTCTTGAATGTCAACGATTTGGGCGAACTTCTCCAAAATTATTATCTCATCAATGAAACCCTTAGTCAAGCCATCTTTTGTCCTCTTTTCCTTGAAGTAGTGAGCATAGGTTCTGTGTCTCCCTCTTTGGGAAACTATAAGTGTTTTAAAACCTTCTTCTTTGGCTCCATCTGCTATATCAAGGGCGGAATGACTTCCAATTGCTCCGATAATTATGTTCTCCTTATTGTAATTTTCCAAAATCTCCAGAATCTGCTCCCTCTCAATCATTTCATTCACCCCTAATTGTTTTCATAATCTCGATTCTCTTTGCAATGCTTTCCTTAGTTCCAACATCTCTGCGGTAGAAAATCTCGCCACTGACGTGTTTTATTCCTGCAGAGGCTATTTTTTCAGCCTCCTCTAAAGAATCGGCTATTCCCACAATGGCCAATGCCCTTGAGCCGAGCATTGTGAGATTTTCATCTACTGAGGCATAGTAGACCTTTGCTCCCTCTCCTACTATCTTGTCTTCATTAACTTGGATTTGAACTCCTTTCACTGGATTTTCTGGATATCCTTTGGGTGCTATATACTTCACAACTGTAGCTTTCTGCTCAAATTCAGCTCTCTTTAGGTTCCCGTCGATAATTCCTTCTCCGATTTCCACGAGAGGAGTTTTCAAAATCGGAAGAACATTCATTGCCTCCGGATCACCAAAGCGGGCATTATATTCAATGATTTTCGGTTCATCGTTAGCAAGCATAAACTGCCCGTAGAGAATGCCTTTATACGGAATCCCTTCTTTATGCATCGCGTCGATAGTTCTCTTGAGCGTTTCAAGAGCTTTTTCATAATCTTCTTTTGGTATGAAAGGTAGCAAGTGGTTTTCACAAGAATAAGAGCCCATACCCCCTGTTATTGGACCCACATCACCCTCATATGCATGTGGATAATCTTGAGCCAAAGGCATTGGAATGACTTTCTTTCCGTCGGTAAAAACCTGGAACGTGAACTCCACGCCATCTGTGCGTTCCTCTATGAGAACCTTTCCGTCTTTTTCTATGAGAGCCTTTGCATATTTCTTTGCCTCTTCATTGTCTTTGAGCTGGCATCCGACGACTTTAACTCCTTTGCCTCCGGTAAGCCCGAGGGGTTTAACAACAACAGGCTTTCCAAACTCATCAATCCATGCTTTCATTTCAACTACGTCATCAAAAACTTTGAATAACTTTCTTCCTGGAATTTTGTATTTCTCCATTATTTGTCTTGCAAACGCCTTATTTGTCTCAAGCATAGCAGCTTCTTTTGTAGGACCTACAGTTGGGATGCCATTTTCTTCAAAGACATTCACAATTCCCTTCTCCAAAGGAGTCTCCGGTCCAATAAAAGCCATGTCTATGTTCCACCTCAAAGCAAAATCGAGGACTTTTTGAACGTCGGTTTCTTTAGCAATTCCATATCCCTTTGCAATTCTCTTAATACCGGGATTTTTGTGTTTTGCAACTACATAAAGCTCTGAATCTCTTGAAAGAGCCTCAGCGATTGCGCTTTCCCTTCCACCTGCACCTACAAGCAAAACACGCATGATCTTCACCATAAATTTGTTAAAATATATTGTTTTTAAGCTTTATTTTAACATTTAAATGATAAAATTTATAAGGGTAAACCCCTAGAGGGATGTGGTGATATGATGAAAGTACTTGTGGTTATGGGAAGTAAAAGCGATTCTCACATTGCTGAAAAGGTTACAAAAGTACTTGATGAATTCGAAGTTGACTACGATGTAGAGGTGGCATCCGCTCATAGAAATCCGGAAAAAGTTGAGAAACTGGCAAAAAAAGACTATGATGTCTTTATTGCCATAGCAGGTTTAAGCGCTGCTTTACCGGGGATGATAGCTTCTCACACAACTAAACCTGTGATA
>Ga0190308_1000591_pt1 | contig 11273 bp, 14 predicted proteins | sample 48700756_MG_FD_165050 | JGI IMG/M metagenome (GOLD analysis project Ga0190308, IMG submission 165050) | Hydrothermal vent sediment bacterial communities from Southern Trench, Guaymas Basin, Mexico - 4870-07-5-6_MG | ecosystem: Environmental > Aquatic > Marine > Hydrothermal vents > Sediment ...
AGTAGTAGAAGCATCAGTATAGATGATTTAAAAAATCTTGTATTAAGAGCGCCTGTACCTAAACATATTGGTGTTATTCCAGATGGTAATAGACGATTCGCCAAGAAAAATAACTTATCGTTGTATGAAGCATATGAATTAGGCATCCAGAAGGGCGAAGATTTTGCTGAGTGGTGTCGTGAATTAGGAGTTAATTATCTTAGTTTCTATACTTTATCAATAGAAAATCTAGAGAGGCGATCTAAGGGAGAATTGGAGCTATTATTTTCATTATTAAAAAAATATATGAAAAAACTGGCAAGTGATGAACGTATTCACCGAGATAAGGTACGGGTCAGGGTTGTAGGTAGGTTAAACTTATTACCAAATGATGTTCGAGAAGCTATAACGGAAGTTGAAGAGGCAACTAAGGATTATGAATCATACTACCTAATATTTCTAATTGCGTACTCTGGCCGTGCAGAAATAATCGATGCCGTCAATAGAATTATAAATAATGGGTCTAACGCAGTAAACTCTTTAAAAGAGGGAGAATTTAGGAAGTATCTCTATTTACCTAATGTGCCTGACCCTGATCTGATTATTAGGACTTCTGGTGAAATGAGGATTAGTAACTTCTTACTTTGGTACATTGCGTACTCAGAGCTTTATTTCGTAGATAAGTATTGGCCTGAAATAACATATAAGGATTTGCTTCTGGCAGTTAGGCATTACCAGAATAGAGAAAGGAGATTTGGTCGATGAGGGTTAAAGTATGACTGCCTACAACCTAGAAAAAGTTTCCGCTGACATTGATCGAATGTTCAAGCAATTTAACATAGAGAGCATAGAAGGTATTAAAGATAGATTGCCAAGAAACAAGTTTCTTGAAATGAATTTGGTGATAGCCCATAGGGATTTCGATAAATTACTGGATTTATATGGTGCTGGAAAAAAATTTGCTGTAGTTAGCGGTCGAGGCCCATCTGGTCCGTTACATTTAGGTCATCTGTATCTTTTTAAATTTGTTAAATTCCTGCAAGACACATATAGTGCTGAAGTTTTTATTCCGTTATCAGATGACGAAAAGTTCGTCTTTAATAAGCTGAAGGATTTTGATGAAGGGAAATATTGGGCTTTGGACAATGCCCGTATAATACTATCTTTAGGCTTTGATGAGAAGCGTACCCATATATATCTCTCATCAGAGCAAAAATGGGTTTATAAGTATGCATTATTATTTTCAAGAAAGTTAACTATAAGTGCAGTTAAAAGCGCTTTTGGCATTAATGACAGTAGTAATGTAGGCGTGCCATTTTATGCTGCTGTGCAGATAGCTCATATATTGCAACCAACAATTGATATGGGGCTTCCTGTAGTTGTGCCAATAGGATTAGATCAAGACGTATACATGAGATTGTCAAGAGATGTTTCAGATAGATTGGGGTTATTGAAACCGGCTTCGTTGTATATCAGGTTTATTAAGGGTTTAAATGGCGAACCAATGAGTAGTAGTATTCCAGAAACAGCCATATATGTTAACGATTCTGATGATGAAGTGAGACGTAAGATAATGAATGCGTTTACTGGAGGACAGCCATCAATAGAGGAGCATAGGCGTTTAGGCGGGTCGCCGGAAAAATGTGTTGTCTTTGAATGGTTAAAGGCTTTTGTCTTTAGCTCATTAAAGGAAGCAGAAAGACATGCTGAACTATGTAGAAATGGAGAGCTTATATGTGGTTTCGATTGTAAAAATTTATTGGCTAATAGTATAATAAAGTTGATTCATGAAACAAGGAAAAAAGCAAGTAATATTAAATTAGATAGGTATATGATGACTTGAAATGTTAGAGAAGACATTTAAAGACGTGCAGAGGAGGCTGCATAATTACTTTGAGCTACGTGAGAGTTTAATTAAAGAATCGAGAGACATAATTAGATTATCGCGGGAAGCGATCCAGTTAATTCATCAGAAAGAATATGATATGGCAAAAAAATTACTGGATAACGCTCAGAGTGCGATAAGAAGGCTTAATGAGGATAAACTCAAACATCCTAGATTAAAGTATTCGGGATTTTGGCTTGATATCTCCAAGGAATTCGCGGAGGCATATTTAACATTTGTGATAATTAGTAATATTCTAGAAGAAAAAAACCTTAAGATACCCGATCCCGAAACACTAGGTATTCTGGAGGAAGCATGGATCTTAGGTTTATGTGAAGTGGCAGGAGAAATTAAGAGAGAGATATTCATGCTTATTGAAAAAAATAATTTTGAAAAAGCAAGAAAGCTGCTAGGAATAATAAGTGAGATTTACGGTTTAGTCTCTTCTCTTTTACTACCTAACGCCATTATTCCTGGTCTTAAGGCTAAAGTTGACTATCTTAGATCAATCCTAATTTCTTCTGAGGAGATTTTAATTCGTTTAGAGAAAGAGTATGAATTTTTAAAAAAATATATTACTTAAAGACAGCGCTTTAGATTAGGGGGTTCATCATTGTTTCTTTAGCGATATTATGTACCAGCTTCCATCCTCTACTATTTTATATTTTCTTTTAAGCTGCTTTATTATGTATTGTAGTCCTCTAGAACCACTCAATGTTCTTTGTATTTCACGTTTTCGGATGATAAAATATGGTTCCCCAGAATTCAATGCTTCATCAGCGCGCTTAATTATGTCCCGTAGCACTTTAGTCACTTTGTCATGCATTAGTTCTAGCTCATTAAATTCATCTTCATCAGACACTATAATCAACCAGATTAATATTTCTAGAAATTATAGATACAGGCAATATATTGATTTTTTCTGCGTTAGATTTATAGTTTAGTTTAGATTAAAAGTTATTTCCATAATTTTTTTATAGTGTTAGGTAGGAACGAATAAGCAATAAGATTTAAGTGTAATTCAGTATTATAATATTTATAATTTAGTTCTTTACTGATTAGAATCAGTAATCTCTAGCAAATTAATCAAAAAGTAGCTAGTTACGAAATATTTACTGCTAGACAGGATAAGTCTAACTAATCTAAGGGGTTTATATTGGCACGAGAGAGGATCATAGTTAAGGAAGCGATAAATGCCCTGAAATATCTTCTGAATCAATTAATGAAAAATAATAATGACTTCGATACATCATTGGATAAAGTGGTTTTGAACTCAAATCTATTTTCATTTGCTGTTAGATTTCTAAGAGACATAGGTAAAATAGGTAATATAGTAAATGAGTTAATCTCAAAATTGAGTATTATAGGTAATCACTTAGTGGAGAATCTTAGTATCGGTGGATTCAATAGTGATGATAATTCATTAACAGATGATCAATATTGCAAATTATATGAGTTCCATGTGTATCCTATAGCTAGGATATTAGAGGCTTTAGGAGGGTCTAATACGCTTATTAGCAACAATAATAGTTATAATAAGTTCATAGATGATGCGATCGGCGTTATGCTAGACTATTTCAGACAAGAAGAAATGATGATTTATCTTTTTGATTCAAATCAAAAGTTCGTACCTATTGTTCAGGGCATACTAAGTGTAACTAATAAGATTTCTGAGAAATCTAAAAGGGATAATATTGATACGATGTTGCTTAAAATAAAAGAGTTAGCCATTGGGAATGATCCAGAAATGAGTAATATAGCGACTCAAGACATATTTTACCTAATTAAATTAAATTCTGGTGAGTTTCTATCAAATAGTGAGATGAAACCATTGATGCTGAACTTAAAGAGCAGAGTTTTTAAGAGAGTTTTGAAAGGAATCGAGTACCTTACGATGTTTGGCATTGAGCCTCCTCAAAGCTCTATTGACTATATCCTTGGATTAATGCCTAGGTTCTTCAGTGAGATTTTTAGAGTAGGGAATTCACACAGTACTTTTATATATTATAGTAGTATAGCTGAATCTATGCATAATATACTGAATCATTACAATAATAAGGCATTTGCGCAAGCGATGATGAATTATCTTATAGAAGATACGGGATGGATCGCTAGAAACAACTACTCATACGTAGATTTTGTCAAAACGGTAATAGGTACAAGTTTATTGATCCAGGCTAGGGGAGCTATAAGAAGATAAATTTACTAGAGGGACATTTGATGTTCTTCGATTACATTTATCCTCTCTTACTACTAATTTTAGTATGGGGTCTGGTTTCGATTCTAGCTAAATTTATGAGACTTGATAGAAAAGGAATAACGATATATCCTTTGGTGTTAATTGTTAGGAGTAAGAGATTCCTTCGGTTCATTGAAAATGAAGCAAAAAGAAGGGAACGGTTCTGGAGTTTTATAAGTGAAGTGTCCCCAGCTTTTTTATGGCTTGTCTTAGGAGCATCAATATTATATTTCATTATCAATCTATATTGTCTGTCACAAGGATCAGTTAGTGTGCATGGCGGAATTCCAGTAGGTGCTCAGTTAGTCCCAGTCATTCCATTTATAACAGTTAGTGGGAAGATTCTAGTATATCTATTAATAGCTAGTACGATTGCTATAATACCGCATGAGATTTCTCATGGAGTTATAGCAGTACGGTCAGGGATTAAGATAGAATCTACTGGGTTCTTTTTCTTACTAGGTGCTGTAATCGGTGCTTTTGTCGAGTTACCTGAAGAAGAATTGACAGATGTAATAGAGGATGAAAAAAGAGATAATATGTTTAAGTTACAAAATCTGAAAAAAGTTCTCGCTGCTGGAATATTTTTTAACATCATCTTATTCTCAATATTCTATGGAATTGCATTAAATTATAATTTTGTAATGTCTCCATTCTTCGAGGCGAATGGAGTTGAAGTAGTTAGCGTTGATACAAATTCGCCTGCAGAGAGAGCTGGTTTAGTTTCTGGAGTTATCATTATTAAAATAAATGATACTGAGATTAATGATATTAATACATTTATAGATTATATGAGAAATGTGTCTCCAGGCGATATTATTATCTTATATGGTGTGAATGGAGAGAAGTACATAGTTAAAACATCAATCAATCCAAAGAACGCTCAGAAACCATATTTAGGAGTAGTTATTATGAATCATTATAAATCTAAACTTCCATTTATTCCAGATTCAATGTATATAGAATTGTTTAACTTCATTTACTTATCAATGTTACTTCAGTTCATCATTATCATTACAAATGCATTACCAATTTTCGTGTCAGATGGAGCGAAATTTCTACTAGTATTCTTAAGAGAAAAAGTGAAGAATAAAAGTTTTGCAAGTTTAATCTATTTATCAACAAATTGGTTATGCTTAATAATACTAATAGCGAATTTTATTTTACCTTTAGTGAAATAAAAAAGCTTATTATGTTATGTATTAATATTATATCGTGATTTCAAATCTAAAGAATGGTGATCGTAAAAATGGTGGCACAACAACCAATTTTAAGACCAAAGGACATAATATCAGCGTCTCTTCAGAAAACAGTAGTAGTTAAGTTAAAGAGTCAAAAGCTAATTAGAGGTACTTTAAATTCCTTTGATCAGCATCTAAATTTGTTTTTGATTAACGCTGAGGAAATACAAGAATCAAGTGTAGTGGCTTTAGGAGATGTAATAATACGCGGTGATAACGTTATATTGCTTATATTTCCAAAAGAGGAGGGTGGATAAGATATGACTAAGGGAACCCCGTCATTTGGAAAGAGAGGGAGAGGAAAAACACATATAAGATGTAGAAGGTGTGGTAGACATTCGTACAATGTTTCCCGTGGGTATTGTGCAGCTTGTGGATATGGGCGGTCTAAAAGGTTGAGAAGCTATAATTGGGTTCGTCCATACCATCGAAGATATAGGTGAAATAGCTGATGTCTGTTCAAAAACCGCAACTATTAAAAAACATTATATTATCTGCGACGATAATAATATCTCTAGTGATAGTTAATATAGGGATGATATTAGTTGGTTCGCAGCTAGGTTTTAGCCCAAAAACCCTATATTACGATGTTATCATGGTTCTATTGAATCTAGTTATAGCTCTTTTTTCTTTGATTCTATTTGGTAGCATTGTAGAGTATGCTGGAAAAGAACCTGGCATAATAACAATTATAGTTGCTTATAGTGTTCCCGCTTTGCTGGCTTATTATTCCGAATTACTAAGGGATAACATGCATATAGCAATTACCCTATTACTGTATTTAGGTATACTAGCATACATACTTCTAGCTAGGTAGTCCTGAGCCACTAAATTGCAACTAATCTTATCAAAGCACTTTAATTAATATTTCATGGTGAGTTAACATTGTCTTTTAGAGGAGAAAGAAAAAAATTAGATTTAGGAAACTACAGTTTAGTAACCTTAGAAAAATTTGGGAAGAAATTTGAGATAATAGTAGATCCAAGAAAAGTTCTAGAATTCTATAAAGGTAAAGCAAGCGAAAATGATGCTTTAGTACTAACTGAGGTTTTTCATGATGCTCAAAAGGGAGAAAAAGCATCGATAGATGATTTGAAAAAGCTTGTAATTAGAGCTGCAATAGAGAGAATCGAGGAGAAGATGGGTCGTAGTGTGCTAAAAGATGAACTTGAAAAAATAAAGAAGGAGATTGAGGAGCTTGAAGAGAGGGATCTGAAAGAATTTGCTGCTAAATATATTCTAAGACGTGGTGAACTGAAATTACCTAAAGATCTGAGAGATGAATTAATCAGTAAGAAGGAGAAACAAATTATATCATATATACAAAAATATGCTATTAACCCCGCTACTAAAGCACCTTATACGCCTCAAAAAATTAGAGAAGCTTTGGAAGCTTTATTCAGTGGGCAGAAGATTGGAGATAGAAAAATTAGAATAATGCTTGATCCATTGAAAGAGATAGATGAAGAGATTCCAGCAATAGTCGAGGCTCTAAAGAGTATTATTCCAATAAAACTTGAGATGATAGTAACTAAGGTTCTCATACCACCGCAATTCACGGGAGTAGCTTATGGTCACTTAACTAAATTCGGAAATGTCATTGAGAGTAAATGGCTTAACGATGGATCATTAGAAGCTATCGTAGAAATACCTGGAGGAGAGTTTTTACAATTTCATAGAAAATTATTAGATTTAACTAAGGGGTCTCTAAGACTAGAGATAATTGAGAGAAAAAGAATAGGATAGGTAGTCCAATATGCCGATTTTTATTAAAAATATGGAAATTGTGGTGCCAGGAGAATTGATCGCTCAAGGAAAGAATTACAGATTATTGGAGGGTGTATATCAGCTTGATGACAATATATATTCTCAATACTTAGGTATACTCTACGTGCGTGAAAATTCCATAAGAGTTGTTCCTTTACAGGGAAATTTTTACATACCGAAGATTGGTGATACAGTAATTGGTATCGTAATCGATTATAATCCTGTTTCATGGACCATAGATATCAGAGCACCATATCTAGCTAGACTAGATGCTAGCGATTTCTTAGGCAAGCCAATTGACCCAAATAAAGAAAAAATAACAAAGTACATGGATATTGGGGATGTAGTGATTGCTAAAGTCGCTGTTACAGATAGAGCTACAAATCCGCAATTAGTAGCCCATGGTAAGGGGTTAGGTAAAATAAATCGTGGAAAAATAATTGCAGTTCCCCCTAAAAAAGTCCCTAGGATTTTAGGGAAAAATAGGTCTATGATTAAGATGATTCGTGAGATAACGCAAGCGGAGATTAAGGTTAGTAATAATGGTTATGTCTGGATAATATCAGATAATAAAACTATAGAGTCATTAATTATTTCAGCGATACAAAAAATCATTATGGAGGCTCATTTACCAGGATTAACAGAGAAGATACGTGATATGCTTTCTAGGCAAATAAAAAATCAGAAAAATAATTAAAAATAGGTGCATTATGATGGTTGTTTTAATGAAAAATAATTTAATTTTGTTTGATGAAAAAGGAAGAAGGAGCGATGGTAGAAGATGGAATGAGTTGAGACCAGTAAATATGGTGGTGGGAGTTCTAGAGAGAGCGGATGGTTCAGCTATAGTTGAAACTGGTAGAACGAAGGTATTAGCAGCGGTATACGGACCTAAAGAGATGTATCCTAAGCATTTAGCAATGCCAGATAGAGCAATACTGAGAGTTGCTTATCGTATGGCTTCATTTTCGGTAGAGGAACGCAAGAAACCACATCCATCTAGACGTGAAATAGAGTTATCGAAAGTCATAAAAGAGGCTTTGGAACCAGCGATAATACTTGAAGATTTTCCAAGAACAGTAATAGATGTCTACATATTGGTTCTGCAGGCCGATGGAGGGACTCGAGTTGCATCAATTAACGCAGCATCTTTAGCTCTTGCGGATGCAGGTATACCAATGAGAGGGTTGGTAACAGCTATAGCAGTCGGTAGACTAGGAAACCAAATTATAGTGGATTTAAATGATCTAGAAGACAAATATGGGGATGCTGATATGCCAATAGCTTATATTCCAGCTACGGGGGAAATTACACTTTTCCAGATGGACGGCACAATGCCACCTGCTATGTTTGATAAATGCTTGGAAGTAGCTATTGAGACACTTAATAAGATCCATGAATTTCAGAAAGAGGCTCTCAAAAGCAAGTATATAATAACGAAGAAAAAAATGAATTGATGAGGGCGAAAGAGCATGATATCAGAAATTAGAAAAGAGATTTTAAGTAATATTGAAAAAGAGATGATAATTAATCGACTAACTAAGGGTGAGAGAGAAGACGGTAGAGGGTTATTTGATTTCAGGAATATAAACATAATCCCAGCGCCTGTAGAGAAAGCAGAAGGATCCGCCTTTGTTAATCTAGGAAAAACGAAAGTTCTAGTTGGGATTAAAGTAAGTCCCGCATCTCCATTCCCAGATACACCGAATGAAGGCATATTCGTTATTAACACCGAGTTCTCTCCTGTGGCATCTCCGCTATTTGAATTAGGCCCTCCATCTGAGTATGCTATAGAAGTCGCTAGAATTGTTGATAGGATCATCAGAAGTTCAGAAATGATTAAATTAGAGGAATTAGCCATAATACCAGGTGAGTTAGTATGGATGATCAATATAGATGTATATGCTATTGACGATAACGGAAATCTAATCGATGCTTCGCTCATCGGGGCTTTAGCAGCGCTCTATGTGGGATATTTACCTAGAGTTGAAATAATTGATGCAGATAGAAAAAAGATAGAGATTATAAAAGAGGAAAAAAGACCCATTCCATTAAAAGATATGCCAGTGTCATTTACTTTCGCTAAAATTAAAGATATCTTGTTGCTAGATCCTACAAGAGTTGAAGAAAATATAATGGATGCTAGATTAACATTAGCTATCAATAATAACGGAGAAATTTGTTCAGTACAAAAAGGTGAGGGGGGAGGATTTAAATTAGAAGATATACTTTTAGCTAAAGATATTGCTTTAAAGAAAGCCAATGATATAAGAAAGATTGTTAATGATCAATTAGTTAAAAAACCCCGTGGAGAGGAAGCATGGAATGAAATAAGGGGGTTGTCATATGGGTCGAACAAGAAAAGTTAAATCTACAGGTAGATTCGGGGCAAGATATGGTGCTGGAGTAAGGAAAAAAGTACTTGCAGTAGAAGTCAGAAAAAAAAGAAAATATACGTGCCCTAGATGCAATAAAAAGGCACTTAGATGGAGAGCTATTGGTGTATGGGAATGCGAAGCTTGCGGAATTAAAATAGCTGGTGGTGCTTGGGATCCAATATCCAGCTTAGGAAAGAGATTAATCATGACTATTAAGAGATTAAGTAAGGGAATTAATAGCTTTTAAGTTAAAGCTAATTGTTTATTTTTATTGTGTATTTTTAATCAAGGGTTCGTTCTAAATGAGTTCGGTCCTAATTATTGGAGATAATCCCTCCAGTCTTTCCATCCTAATTTATCTTAGAAGTGATGTAGAGCTTTGGATATTAAAAGATATGGAAAAGAAAACACTAATGTCTTCACTACGAGAATTAAAAATCACCTTAGGGCCTTCTAAAATTATTTCTTTAGAGGTGCAAGGATCAGCTTCATCAGTATTCGAACTTTCAGGTGAGAAATTCGATACAATTATTTTGGCTATCCCAATCTATGATCTAGGAAAATACCTTAGACAGATCACTGAAGCTGATTTGTCAGCTAGTTGTTTAATTCTTCCCAGCCCAGCTTTAACGAGTAGCGATTTCTCACATGACTTATCTAGAAATAGAAATATATTGCGAGCAATTAGTGGGACGGTGGCTATGTGGGAAAAACCAGGCAGTATTAAGTTGTTATACAATGACAAATGGTACATAGGAAGTTTATTTCCTAAGAATTTGCAAAAATCGACTAGAGACACTATTAATATGTTATTTAATAATAAAAACAATAAAATCGGGGTAATTGGGAATTACAATAGATTTATAAGTTATGTCTGGACCTACAACATACTATATTCTGCATTATTTTATCCCGCCTTAATATTGGATACAAGTATAGATTTTCTTGTGGAGGATAGATATATCAGAAAAATTGTGGATCTCGTTGTTGATGAAGGGAAGCGTACAGCGAGGTTACATGGTGTGCAAATATCTCTAATAAATAATGATGTGTACGAATTTGCGCGAAAATTGAGGGGTGTAAAATCACCAGTATTATATTTTTGGCGTAGAAAATTGCCATCTGAAGTTGATTACTTTAATGGTGCTATTTCAAGGTTAAGTGAAGAGAGAGGAGAACAAGCTACTGTAAATAATACATTACAGTTAATAATCAAGGGCTTGGAAGCTAAGCTGGAGCTGATGCGATAGAGGGATTGATTATTTCTAAAAAGGCTTAACAATACTGTAATCTTAGTAATTTAAAATCAATACGCAGATATATCCTTAAATCTTTATCTTGTAATTTTTAAGAAAAATCTAATTTAGTGATAATTTTTACTAAGATAATAATTACTTGCTAAAGCTGGTTAAAATGCCTCGGAAGAGAAAAGGTACAAAATTAATTGTCTGCAAGAAATGTGGGTATAGTTGGGATCCAAGGACGATAGACCCAGAGAAAACGTGGCATATGGTTTCACCAATGCCCGACAAAGAAGGGCGTATCACAGTGACTATATTGGGGATATGGACTTGTCCAAATTGTGAAAATAAAGTACGAGGTGTAGTTTCTAAGATGAAAATAGGTGGTGATTTAGATAAATCTGTTGACAGAACAATGTTGTTGCTAGAGGAACTAAAAAAGGGTAATAAAGTTGGTTTAGAGGAATTATCTAAGAAGTTTAATTTCAGTATCGAAACTATCGAAAAAGCAATAAAGTATCTAATAAAAAAGGGAGAAATACA
>Ga0190308_1000592_pt1 | contig 11269 bp, 17 predicted proteins | sample 48700756_MG_FD_165050 | JGI IMG/M metagenome (GOLD analysis project Ga0190308, IMG submission 165050) | Hydrothermal vent sediment bacterial communities from Southern Trench, Guaymas Basin, Mexico - 4870-07-5-6_MG | ecosystem: Environmental > Aquatic > Marine > Hydrothermal vents > Sediment ...
TAATAAACTAATCGGAATGCTCCCAGCTAATTTCTCTTCAGAAATTAATGTAGATTCTATATTCAATAAAGCTTCGATCTCACTTATTTTTTTACTTATAAGCTTTATTATAGCCGAAGATAAAAATGAAAATTTTAGAGAAGGTTTCTCCGATTGCAGCATTAGAAATCGCAAAAGAATAGGAAGAGGAGCGACGGATTGCTGCATAAAGATTGATTTATAAAGCAGCTGAATTAAATAAGGAATTGTATATTCAAGATACAAACGCTCCGTGAAACCAGCTCCAAGCACGCAGCTAAGAGCTGTTTCTTCATGCGTTTCTGGAACGATCAGGCTATCAAGAGCTAAATACGCTTCGGCGAGGAGAGAAACTGAGGGAGGCGAGAGAGCAGCCCATAAGCGAGCTCTGTGCTCCAAGATATTAGTTCCTTTTGCGGCGAAGCCCAGACCTTTTTCTGTGAATGGAGGTGCTCTTATCCTTGAAAGAAATGAAGAATAGAACGCTAAAAACGAATCTGCTGAAAGCTCAAATGTTGTAGTCAGAAGCGCTTCTGAAATGAAATCAAATAATATAATAGAGACAGTATCTTGCTTAGCCGCTGCACTAGGAAATGCGAGGAGGAGCGATTCATAAATTTGGGCTGGAGTAGGAAGCTCAGCCTCCCAATTAAAATTTAGTGTTGCATCCACAGTTAAGGAATAAAGCCCGCCAGTTAATGTAAATCGTCTATCTGCACGAAATATAGTAGCTCTTCCCTTATGAGCTTGCCACATTTTTATTATTCTATTTTAATTGCTTCGTCTCCTTTAATTAGAAACAATCCTTTATCAGATTCCACTACTTCCCCGCCTTTCCTCACTTCTAATATTATCTCAACAAGGTATTCAATCATACCAGACCAAATATTTTATAATATGTCCTTAGTAATTCTTCATGGCGATAAGCCGATATAAATATATCCTCATATTTTTCGCTAAGTAATATTTCCATTAGCAACTTGAGATTCTCAGGAATAGCCTTATTGGTTACACAAATTCGTCGTCCGTTCTTATAAACAACTTCTCCTATTACCTCGACATCAAACGATGCCCGTGTCATCAGCCCTGTGTTGGAATCACTCTTAATGTCAGAGAGAAGCTGCTATCTGTGTCCAAGGTTACTGTATCAAAAGTGCATCGTAAAAGACATACATTTGTTCCATTAGAAGCGTTCTTCGCAACCGCTGCTTCGCTAATTTGATTCGATGGTAGGTCATCATAAACCCATGTAGAATTCCATTGTGCGACATAAGAGCCGTTGTCATTCTGATAGTGGGATGCATTTCCGTCTTTAAAGTTTGTCTCGCTTCCCAATAGATGTTCATCTGTTTCCTGAGCCGCTGTCCCCGAATTGCCAACACCTATTGCTTTATAGTGATATGGGTCGTCGAGTCCCGTCAAGAGGCGTGTCATATTATCCTTTCCGATGTTCAATATCTTAATACTTTGCAGGGCCATTTCCAAAAAAGTATTTTTTAATATGATTATCATTCTAATCAGCTAATATCACTAGTTAATATTAAGGCTCGGTATATGTTGCGATTACTTTTATGCTATCCGCAGTTACATTGGGGTCCAAATTTATTGCTTGAGCTTTTATATATTTTGGATCGGGGAGCACCGTATAGGTTGTTCTAACTGTATGATTGCCATTAACGGGAATATCCCATTGAGCATAGGGCTCGGTATCGTAATCGCTATCGTCTGCGGAAGACATAATAAGAATACGAACATTCTCCGATGCATTCTCTCTGAAATATGCCTGAGATGTGATAGCGCATTTTATTGCACTACCAAGATTAACTGAGCTCCCTAAATCACTTGTAGTGTTAGGATTAAGATGAGCCAAATCTAAAAGAGTTACAACTTGGGTATTCATTTCTTTTATTTCAAATTTAATTATTGTGTTATCACTGTTAGCGGCTTAGTGGCCGGATTTGCTGGATTAGGCGTAACGGAAGTTTCTATGAAATATGCTTCCTCTATCTCAGTAAAGCAAACATCCCCTAGGCAAACTTGCTTAATTTCATCTCCTGGCACGCCTATCTTTACCGAGAAACCAAACTCCGCTGGATTTTCAATGATTTTCTTAGCTATCGTCTTTGCGACGGGAATATCGTATCTGAGCTTCCCTATTATATACCAACCTTTCTCATCCACATAAGTCTCCTTATCCTCGTGTTTCTCGAGCAGAACGCCAATTTGCGTAGAAGTATGATCCCACATGAGATTTCTAAACTCTTCTGGTGTCTGCTTAAAACTCTTAAATATAGATTGGAGTGCTTTTTCGGAAATTCGCTCTTGAACAGCATCTATATCAGAGGTGGCAGCATATCCACCAACTATTAGCTCTCGCTGGCTCTTCTCAATAATCTCCATGCCTTTTTGAGACATGCGGAATATCTTAACTGGCTGACGAGGAAGAAGAGCAAGAGAGAAAAGCGGTATATAATCAGTATAAGGCCCATAATCATTTATTGTAATATGTAGATATTTTGGTGTCTCATCGTAGGGGATATTGAAGTGTGAAGAGAAAGCTCTGAATAACCTAAAGAGAATAGCCTCTGTGAGAGTAGGCGGAAAATCGCCAGCTCTTATCACAACATCTACATCATTCCCTTCACCCCGCACTACGGTTCCGCCGACAAGATACACTAGCTCACGAATAAGCGCTGGCTTATTGAAGCACTCCAATACATCCTCTAACTTGAAAGTTTTGCCTGTCTTCTTTCCTCCTGAAGGCACTGGAAGAAATTTTGAATCTGACATTTCAAATTAATTCTTTAAGCTGTTCCAGACTTATCCGTTTGCCTAGGCGAGTTCTCACATATCTTTCTTCTCTAATCTCCTCTCTATCAAAGCGCTCGCAGCCATCTGGAAATTTCAAGCCTAAACCCCTGTAATCCTCCTCGCTCACTCTCTCTTTTGAGATCCAGCCTTTCTGATAAAGCCACCAGAAACTTCTCCGAAGAATTTCAGCGTCTCCTATTAAGCCCGTAAAGCGTGCCATCTCTAGTTTAGTTTTTAACTACACTCTATAAAAACTTGTGGTTTATCCTCAGTCCAATTAAGAACACATAACCTATTAGGAAAACGAGAAACCGCAACTCCGTAGTGAGCTCTAAGGAGGGATATTTCGTCTGAGCTTAGAATTCGATTCCAGTAGCGAATAAAATCGGCTTTCATAAAAGAGCCGCTGGTCCATGTCGTCCAATCATATTCATCGAGTTCGATTCGCAGAGGATGATTACCTGCATTAAAGTCTGTTAAGTCATCCGGTACGGCCTTGCTGGTATTTGAATCATCAACATATAGACTAATATAGTTTTCATGAAATAATCCAACTACATGATGCCACTCATTAAAACCTATATTCTCAATTCGGGTTTCGACCTCCGTGCCTCCTTGCGCCACCAAAAGTTTTACCGCTTGGGAGCCTTGAATAATAAATAGCTGGCTACCCGAATCGCCCTCGTAGGTCCCTATTAACTGCCCATGGCAATCGCTACTTGGATAAACAAAAGATTCCCATGAAAATGGCGGATTCTTCGTTATACTTCGAAAAGGACAAATCGCTCCTCCTCGATCAGAGCCTCCGAGCCATCCTGATTTAAATGCTATATCATAATATCCTGTAGTCTTATTAACAAAGCTTTCGGAAACATATTTTATTTTGCCATCCCAACCACTTCCGCTGCTATCGTAAATAGTATTATTTGAGGGATGACAAAAACGCCACTCTGCGTATAGTCCCTCCAAGATTTCTAAAGAAACTGCCGAAAAGTTTGATAAATCGGGGTCGGTTAGTGGAGCAGCCGTAACTTTAATTTTAGTTGTTGAATTGGCAGGAAGCTGAGGAATCTTAACATACGCTTCGCCTAGCTCGCCATAATACCATTCTCCAAGAAAATAATTTAATAAGTTCCCATCTAAACTACGAAAACGTAGGTTATTGCCTTGTTCATGAACTGTTTCTTCGTCAAAATTAAAGTTCTCGCTAGTAAACCTTACATATATCGGCCAATCCTCTAAAACAAAATTATTTGGATTATATATATGAATGTAACCGATCTCAACTTCGGAGGGTAAGGAAGGAGAGCGAGCGCCAATATACTCAAATGACACTATTACAGTCATTTTAATAACATTAACATTTATTCTTTCGATAAATCAGCACTTATATCTTTCGCGCTTTCTTTGTCTTCAATAATAATTTCTTTTTTATCGCTGTCTATTAATTTGCCATTTCTATAAAGCTTATATTCAGCTATTATTTTTAATGTCATCATGGCTCCCAGAATATATTTCCATAATGTAATAATTTATGGGGGTCATCCTGATTATAATTATGGGGATCGAAAAAAGGACAAGGATATTTATGCTGTCCATTTATAATTAAAATATCCGAGATATAAATTGTATCAGAGTGATTAGTAAAATAAATATTCTGAATTAAACGCTCCGAAAGGCCGTCGTCGAAGGCTGGAAACCAATTATGATGCCATAGACCATTTACAGCCGGGCTTTTTTCTTTGATAGAAAAATGAAAAGTATTCCAATAATTATTAAGTGGGTATTCAGAAGCAAAATCACCCGCTTTCGAGGTTGTATTGTATTTACATCGCATGTAATCCCGTCCTTTAATATAAACCTCACAATAAAATTCTTGCGAGCCTGTTAAATCAGTCCATTCTAATCGAAGAGTCCAAGAACACTCGCTGGCATTTTCTGTCCAAAAAGAGAGACCTATATATATATCATCTTGTGCTCCATAGCTAGATAAGTTTTCTAAAGAAAATGTATCGCCGGCGTCTAATCGTCTAGTATATTTTTTTGCTTGAAAAATTGTAGTATTATGAGAAGAGGTCGTAGTGCCCGCCTTCCGTTTAACGATGTCTCTTATTGAACCATTTATATAAATGATAGCTGAATTAGCAAGCAGTTCTCGTCTTTCCAGTGAAGTATCTAATAATAAAAATTTTGCTCCTACAAATTCTCGCAGAACCTTTCCGTTTTGATAATTAACAATCCCACATACTTCCGAAGTAGAATATGGAGGGCAATCCTTCGAGAGGAGATCGAAAACATTTATAGAGTAGTCTGAAACTAAAGCAAAACTTTCGCCTCGCAGAATAGTCTGATTGCGAAGTATGAAAAAGCAAAAATAGCCGGTTTCGCCACTCAAATTATTGCTATCAAGATTAGATACACGATAATACGGATATCGAAAGCTAGAAATACACTCTCGAGCAATCAGCATTGTGTTTTTGAGATAAATTTATTTTTTAAAATAGTATCCTCGAATAAACTAAGATATTTAAACTCATCCCTATAAAATTTAAGATAAAAGTCAAGATCAAAATCTACAAGAGCGTATAAAAATCCCTCTGCTATCGGGGGAAATTTCTGAAAAAGTAAATCCTCGCTAGTTCCATCTTTGCGAATTTTTCTTAGCTGAATACCAAAAGCAAAACTTAGCGGCATATCAGGGCTGGATTGGTATTACTTGTAATGTTATCGAGAACTGTTCTCCCGAGCCTAAAATCACAGGATCAAAAGTGCATCTCAGCAAACAAGCAGTGGTTTGATTTGAGGCATTTATGGAGACTGCAGCTTCGCACAGCTGATTTGACGGCAAGTCGTTGTATTGAAAGATGTTTGACCACTGAGCTGCATAGGAGTTGTTTTCCAGAATACGATAGGAAGCATTCCCATCTTTAAAGCAGGTTTCATCTCCCAAGAGATGCTCCTGCGTTGATTGATTCACCGCTGTGCTGTCGTTGCCAACACCTATTCCTTTATATGCTTCCCCAAAGCCAGTCAATAATTTTGTAATATTCTCTTTACCTACATCCAAAATAGCTATAGATTGCAGAGCCATTTCCATCCACCAATTTTTAAATATCTATCAGTAACCTAAAATATATTTTATGAGCGCCGAAGTATTTGGACTCCAATTCCATTTCCATACAAGATAGCGGCTAAGGCCCGGATCGCCCTGTCCGTATGGTTGATCACATGCAAACATTCTAATAGTTTTTAAAACGCCCATCCTAGGATACACAAAAGTGAAACGATCAGCACCCTTTGCAATTGTTATAACCGCCTTGCCCGCAGGGACCGCTTTATAAGGATAGCTTGAGCTTCTAACTAAAAAATATGATTTATAATCACTATCCGCTAATAATATAATTATTTTCTCGCTATTCCAACAAGGACAAACTATATCTCCATCAACAGTCTCCCCGATACCACGGAATTCGCTCGCTGGCGGAAAATAATACCAGGAGATATTCTGAAGAGTTCCGGATTCAAAAATTCCAACATACTTTGTGCCTCGTCCATTTATCCAGTATCGACCATAAATATCTATAGCTATCTGCTGGCCAGGATGGGGAGCATTATAATGATCTAATATTTCGCCTTCTAAACTATAAATATAATATTCATAAGTATCATTAGAGGATTTAACAAACGAGGGGCAAATCCAGTGATTATATCTTCCATCATAATGAAAATCATAAGGATAAACTTCTTCATTTCTTGCAGCGACGAGCTCTGCATTAGTCTCTTGCCAATCATCCGAAATTCGCCAAATATTTATCCCGCCTTCCTGTTTGGTCGTTATAAAATAATATTTATTTCCTTCTTTTTTACCTAGAGCAACTCGTCCTGCATCCGTTGAAACATTCAGTTTTTTACTTTCTATTTGATCCCATTTAACAGTTTGGTTGCTAAGTGGTGCACTTCGATACACCTTAGAACCCGCAGCGATCCACACACATCCTTCAGCATCGAGAAAAATATTTCTGCATCCACTTCCCTGACCTAAATGAAAATATACCTGTCTGATACCGTAGCCAGCCTCAATCCAACTATTCTTCCAAGGCGGCATGATCCAGGGCTGCTCTGCTAACTGAGATTCTTTAATAAACTCGGGTGCTAAAGATCCCGAGAGAAGAACGTAGGAGCCGCTTTGCGTTTCAATATATGAGCCTCTCTTACCCACTAATAAATCGTTTGTCATAATATCCTAACCCGTCTTAGAATTTGCGAAGTGTTTATGATACGAATATCAACTGTTCCATCAGGATTAGCAGCAATTATCTCACAAGGAGAACCTGCCATCCTCTCGCCCAAGGAGGAGAAAACCACCTCTTGTTTAGAAAACACTCCCGGCGAGGCCCTCCTGGCGGCTTGCATTATACGCTGCTGAACTTCTTCACCTAATCTTCTAAATGGATTCTCAGTTTCAACATAGGGATGGGATAAATCATCAAATTTAGCAGCGTAAATTTCTGTTTGCGCCTCCTCTCCAGCTTGTGCTCTATGTATTATTTTATATATCCGCCAAGTTGTATTAACTTCATCAAACGCATTTTCCACCTTTATAATATCACCGGGTCTGAGAAGATGCCCACCTTCTCTTTCTGAGAAGGATCGAAGCACTAATCTAACTTGTCCCGTCGCTCCCTGAAATCTATCAAGAAGACTATCAGCCCAAATCGAAGCGTTATAAGGATTTTCTAAATCGGGAAGCTCGTAGTTAAATTCCCTTGGTCTCCACTGTCTCCATGTTACCATGTGGCTTTCTGCGGAAGCCCAAAAATAATCCCAATTTGAATCTGAAGAAAATATCTTAACTTTATTATAGCGCATTTCTTTTCCATAATATCCTCGTAGCTCGATTGATAAAACATCCTCATTGGCATTAATGGTAGTTACATCGTTAAATATATATTTGTGAGCGTATTCAGCTTCATAAAATCTAAATTCATCCCAATCAAACGCCTCATGAGGAGTCGTAAAAGCAACCATATTAAATTTATCGCAAATCTGCGTAATAGCTTCCCATTTTGTGGTTCTTGCAGGGGAGAATAGAAGTCTATTATACGCAAATTCAGAGCGCCAATTAGGAACCTCAGAAACCCAAACTGGTTCGCAACCCGTAATACTTCTCCAATGACTTCCGCCCAACCACTCTTTTATATATGATTTCGGATTGGGAGTCTCCCCAGGTATTACCATTGCTGTGGATTCATTAACATATTGCTGTGTTAAATACCATCCCGAAGAGACGGCGGTAACCGTAATTCGTAAATCATTAGGAGGAGAGCCCCTAAATTCCTTTGAAAGCACTCGGCCAGAAAATATCCGTATTCTCCATCCGCTATCATATTTAGCCTGATTGATTTGAATTCCATCATCTTCCCCAGGCGCTTCCCCAACATATTCCAAGCGAGCTATTCTATAAGGTCGGCCCCATTCAGCCTCCACCTCATAAGAAAGTAAATCAAAATCAGTCATGGCCAATTAATAGTATAGATTTTCTTGTATGAGAAATATGGTCGGAGAAGCTCACCGTAAAAATATAAATAATATCCTAGGGGAGTCATCTGCTTTAATAGTGAGAAAGTAACAGGAAAGACAAACCCAAATTGAAAAAATAAAGGTATAAAATTAATATCTCGTTTCCATATTTCAGCACCCGCCTGTCTAAACGGACAAATATACCATGGAACCTCTGTATATCTTATTCTTTCAAGAAAAAATAAACTAAAAAGGAATTTTTTAAAGGTAGCATCATATACGGAAAGGAAATGCTCCGCAAAAGGAATGGTAATTCTCGGTCCGAAAAATTTTTCATGGGCCTCTGCGAAATTTGCAGCTAAAAATGTGTAATACGTAATTAAATGATTAAAATACTTCTCAAGCACTAAGGATGTCTGAAATGTTATACCTCGCCCCCAATTCAATAGCTTATGGAGAGCAAATTTATAAACAGCCCAATAGGAGAACTCTGAATATAAACTAATAGCTAAATTATTATAAAATACAGATCTCTCTTTCTCTCGCCTGCTTAGAAAATAAAATGCTTTACATTTAGTCCCGTAATTTTGCCATTTAAGAGTCCAAAATAAGAGACTTGTAGTAGATCCGACACTAAAATAAAGCATTGAATCGCTCTCTGTGAGATAAAGAGTTTTTATAGCTGATTCTTTAATATTCCGTTTAGGTGATGTATGCAGAAAGACATTGGCAGTAAGCGAAGACATTATGGCACAGATAATATTAAAGTAATATCAAGCCAATCACTATTATTCTGAAATTTAATAGTATCACAGATTGCTCGTAAAAACATATATCCAGAAGTATTTATTGTATCTCGAAAAATACCAATTTCCTTTATATCAAAACCGATGTCTTGCGCTGAAAAAGAATAATTGAATTGTATATAGCCATCAGTAAGATTAAGCAGAGGCGAGACATTTACATAGTATTTATTTGAACCAAGCAAATCAAAATCATCTATTGATGGATGTTGATTTGAATCACCTATTCCTATCGCAGAAAGCGTCCAAGCAGTGCCGTTTATTAATGCAGACACTAAATTTTTTCTGCCTTCACGTGTTATTACTGCACTCCGAATCATTCTATTTCACCCGATACAAATGTTAATCTAAATTTATACCAGATTGTATGATTGGATGTCTTCCAATAATCATAATCAAATCCCGTTATAGCAGCGTCCTTATAAGTGGTATCTCTTATATAAAGATTATGCTCCTCATCAATAATATTAAGAATATCCTTAATAAGCGCCATGCCTTTACAAACCCCATCAATCGTAATCTCAAAATATTTCTGTTTTGACTTAAATTTTTTAAGAGCTCCATTGTATAGAATAATTGGTTGATTGAATAGATGAACGGTAATCCGTGCGTTCGTTGCGTAAGTCATGTTAATTGAGCCCCAAACGACCATCTCATCGGCGCCATCACTTTAATATTACTTATTTAAATAAATTCAAGATTCGCTTGCATTTCTCTACTGACTCCCGCACACTATCATCTCTATCTATTAAATGAAGCGGCAACCATGGAAGAAGACATCGTCCATCCATGTATTCTTTTAAATTCCATTTGTGAAAGAAATACATCCAGCTCTTTGCCATTTTCGTGTCAGAAAATCTATGGGCGTGATAATCTTTCTTGTTCCAATCATGAAGATGATATAAAAATACATTTCCACATACCGCAAAAAACCAATCTGACGGCCAAGCTTGCATTGCCATATCTTCATGCTCGCCTTCTATTATGTAATGTTCATCCCACTTAAATTCGTCAAAGAATTTACGAGACCAGAATCCTTGATTAGGCACGAAATCAAATGGATAATAGAACACAAAAGCATTTATGGAAGTAACTCGCTTCGGCCAGCGAACGGTTTTCGCAAGAGATTTTCCATTTTTTATGCTTATATCCCAAGCATCGATTTGGAGAACACCTCCATAGAACCATCCGAAGGTAGCGGCTGCTAGCTTCTTTGATATTGTCATGACGGGTAAAGCGCTCCAAATGCTTGGAATTACTATAATATCATCATCCACCATTAAGAAATAAGGCTCAGAAATCATCTCGATTAGGCGGTTTCTGCAAGCTGCAAGACCATAATCAAATGGAAAGCGATAAATTTCTGCATCTATAATCTGATTTGCTTCAAAGACTATTTTCTTGTGTGGCTCCCAGTATTCAGACGGCCCATCAAAAGCAACAAGAACCTCCTCTGTGCCAGCTGCTATTAAAGCAGTTATACACTGTGCAAACACTTCAGGCCTCATAAAAGTTTTAACTATCGCAACCCGCTTCATTTCAACCTCCAGGCGACATACAATATTTACAAGGAATTTCGCCTTGTTCCAAGCCGAGCTGTCTCAGGATGTAAGATTTTCGCTTATCGCCCTTCCATATTTCTTCCAAAGACTGCGTAAATAAATTACCCCAAATCTGATTTAAGGCATAGTTCATACAGCAGGATATTACTCGGCCGTCCGCAAGGATATGAAGCCACTCATAGGGACGAGAGCAGAAGTGTGGTTTAAAAGCATTTATCTCCCTTACAAAACGCCAATTCCAGTATTTTACTTCTCCAGCTCTGTTATGGAAAGGAATATATGATATTTTTATGTTTCTAAGATTTTCAACACCCGCCTCTTTCGTGAGCTGAAAAATAAAATTTTTATATTCCTCAAAAGAAAAGAGTTTGATTTGTGAATCCTTTGAATATCCACAGCCAACAAATTTGAAATTACACAGCTCACCGCCGATTTTCAATAAATCAACAGCTCGCTGACGAACTTTATGGAAATCACGAGAGCACAAAGCTGAGTAAGTTTCTGGATTTATTCCATGAATAGAAATCCAAATTTCATGCGGCTTGTTGCTGAGAG
>Ga0190308_1000593_pt1 | contig 11268 bp, 34 predicted proteins | sample 48700756_MG_FD_165050 | JGI IMG/M metagenome (GOLD analysis project Ga0190308, IMG submission 165050) | Hydrothermal vent sediment bacterial communities from Southern Trench, Guaymas Basin, Mexico - 4870-07-5-6_MG | ecosystem: Environmental > Aquatic > Marine > Hydrothermal vents > Sediment ...
GACAAACATATGGAGCTTTCACTAACCTTCAAGAAGCCCAACACTTCTTGGAGATTCACGATGGAATCGAACCCTCAAAATGGAGAAAAGTCAGAGGGTAATGAAAAATGGAAAGAAGGTTTGAAAGCGTGGGAACTTGTGAACTCATCTCCGAAATGCTGGAAATGTCTAAAGAGCTAACCTATAGAAAGGGCAAACTCGATAACCTTGATTTATGGAGAATAATCCAAACAATAGAAAACTTGACCATGACCGTTTCAAAAGAGCTATTCAGTAAACTTTCAAAAGAAGAACAGAAAATTGCATGGAAAGAAAATTAGCGAACACCCCTTTTTTTACCATATGGAATTGAAAAATGCAATCAATAAACACTATCCTTTAGCAATAGATATGTTAGTTTGAAGGTAATTTGAAATACAGAAGGAAGAAGGGACGAAAAATGGGAGATGTAGTCTTTAAATGTGATGAATGCAAAAAAGAATTTACGAATAGAAAGGTTTGCCCTTATTGTGGTTCTAAAAGGAAGAGAATAGTAGGGTGGATAATGAGTTAAAGGAAACAAAAGAGCAAACCCTCACCTCTATTTTTTGAGGGAAAAGGAATGAAGTGGTTCGCAATTTATTTGAGAACTGAAACTCCTGATGGAAACATCGCCTACGAGTATGTAACGGAAGTGAAGGCGGAAACCCATGAAGAGGCAATTGAGAAAGCAGAGAAGGAAATAGTGAAGTGGTATAGGGAGAATGTGGAAGACGCCTATCCAAACGGTCAAAGGTTTCTCTGCATAGCGGAAGATGAGGGGCTAACATTCAATTTATAATAATGAGAGGTGTGAAAAATGGGATTTTTCCTAGATGAGAAATACATGGACTTCCTACTGTTAGCCGAGAACCATGAATACGATGCAAGGGCATATGCCTTCAAGTTTCAAGGCAAGATAATCTACCTAGAAGACATACCCGTGAACTACCCAAGAATAACGGTATGCACGGTTAAGGGCTTAAAATCAACAATCAAGACGCTAAAACGTAACGGATGGACAATACTGGTGAATCACGTAGAGGGTTGAAACAGCAAACGAACCCATCCTTTTTATGGTGAAACAAAATGCCTATTTTAATGCTAAATGTAAAAGAGGAATACAGAGTTGAAAGCATAGGGGATTTTGTCAGAACATTTGACTTGTTCAAAGAGTTCAAGGAAATCTTCAGTTGCGACATAGACGATTGGGAATATCCAATATCAGACGAAGAAGCAATAGAAATTCTGCTGAGAAAAGTTTACCCAAAGAAGGTTTGGTTTGTCGAATACCACGAAGAAGATGATGGATACTTCATAATTTACGAGCTAAACGAAAGCGAACCAATATCGCTAGAGTAGGTGATGTAAAATGGATGTTGTTATCGAGGAGATATGGAACAACATAAATGACATTAGAGAGGAGCTAGACCACCTCGAAAAGTGGACTGAGAAGAAGCTAAAAGAACTCTCAACCGAGTTCCTATACTTCGAGGAAGACTTCAAAAAGGCATGTCAACGTATATCCGACCTGTTCGAGAAAGTAGGGAAACTGAACGAGAAACTAGCCGACCTGAAGGAGCAAATAGAAGTTCTAGACCGCAGGATTGAAAGGCTAGAACAACTCCCACACAACAGACCTAAGGATGCACTAATCTTCTAGCAAATATCCTCTCTTTTTATTTTGAGGGATTTTCCATGCTGAGATGTCCTTATTGTGGAAGTAACGACATAAGGGTAAGGCAAACTGTATGCTTCTGTGAGGAATACGAATACAACACGGGTGATACCATCTGGAAACAGCATCCAAACGAGTGGGACTTCGAGGTTTACGCAGTTTTCTGTGGGAGTTGCGATGCCGACTTCGAAAGCTTAGACAAGCTAGAGAAAATGCAGAAAATAAACTTCAAGAAGTTCAAGGATATGCTGGAAATAGAGCTTGGAAAGGTTTCTGAAGAAGAGGCTAAAAAGCTATATGAGGGGTTTGTTGACTCCGAGCTAGACTTCAAAGAGTGGTTGAAGGTGATGTCCTCATGACCGTAGAGCTTGGACATGCAAATTGCAACGAATGTGGAGGCGAAAACACCAAAGTCTTGCTCATAAAAGAACGGGGAATCTGGAGCAAGTGTAAGCGATGTGGATTCGTTGAGTGGGAATGGACGGAAGGCGATAATGCTGAATACTTGGTTTACTTGGCAAATCAATATCATGTTAGCTATGCAGAAATAGTAGAAGCGTTAAGGAGAGAAAGAAGATGAAAAAAGAAAAGCGTAAAATCATCATTCATGGAAGGGAATTTTGGCTAACCTACGAGGAAATGAAAGAGGCTTTAGGCATAGAAGACGAGGAAACAGCAAGAAAGATTTGGGAATCAGAATCAGCAAAAAGCAGAACCTTCTACTGTAACCCTCCAGAAGACTGTAAAAGATGTGCCTATGCCCCTCTCGGTTCTGAACTCTGTGAAGCCGACTATGTTGTGTGGATTATAGAGAACGAAACTGAGAAAAAAGTTAGTAAAACTACAAGAAAATCTGAGAGGGATGAAACATGAAAGCGTATACTACTCTCCAATCTCCGAACTATTGGATACTTGAACCAGAAAACGACCTCGAAAAACAGATTCTGCAAATTCTAGCCGAAAATGAAAGCGAAGGAGCATACACGATAAGAAGAAGAACACCAAACGAAACCTACACTCTGGAGCTGAGGGGTAATGTTCTCCTATGGTGTCATGTCTGTTCCGCATTCAGAAAACCAGAAATCCGCCTAGTCAAGGGAGAGGAGAGAGTTTACACCTTAAACTGTCCAGAATGTGCAACCGTTATGGCAACGATTAAGGTGAGGGATTGAAATGGCGAACCCCCAAGATTTGTGGTTGGAGCTTATCAAACTCAGCAGTTTCAACTTCTTTGACGGAGAAAGGGTTGTTGAAGACTTGAAGGCTAACCGAGAGCTTTGGGACTCCGCCATAATGCTCGGAAATGAGGGAATACTGCTGAGGGACTTGCCTAAAGGAATCCATAATGTTGACACGCTATACATCTTGACGGACAAGAGAAGAGTGGAGAAGCTCTTGGAAGTAGTTAAAGGGTGGGAATACGATAATATCTACATGCTGGAAGGCGAGGAAGCTATGAGCTTTCTAGGATTCTGGAGTTCTGAGGGAACTGATAAGGTTGTTGTGGTTTTGTGGTGGGATTAGCAAACATAAAGGGAAATATTTGAGGGATTGAAATGGGCGTTGACTGGTTTTCAAGCTATAAGCCGATTGACTACCGATGGGTGGGGCTAGGCGAGGGAGTTACGCTATGGAAACGATGGAAGGTGTTGCCTAAAGGCATTAGGGAGTTTGAGGACATTCCTAGACCAGACGGTTCAGTAGAGATACACACGAAGACCTTCGGAGAAGACGAGGAAGTTTCCTATCTGAGCTTTAGGGCTAGTTCCTACCCTAGCCTAAACGAGAAGGTCAACATAATAGTTCGCTACTTACTAAACCATCCAGATAGCGAGTTGGTGAAGTGGTTAGAGGATACCATCAAGAAGAATGCGGAGTCAATTGAGAATGCAAGGAAGGGAATGGCGTTCTTCAACACGGTTCTAACCTTGCTCGGTTGTCTTGGCGAGGCAACGGACATGAAGATTAGCGTAGGCGGAAGCATGGAGAGGCTGGAGCTTCTAGGGGATGGTGTTAGAGGCGTAATCTTCTTCAGGGACATTAAATGGCAGGAGTGCAAGTATTTGTGGAAGCTCTTCGAGGAAGTTTCAAGGTATTGCGAGGAGAGGCTTAGGGAGTTGAAGAAGAGCATTCCAGAGGGAGCAATTGAGGTTCACGGAGAACTAGCTAGGGAGATTAAGTTTTGGGAATACCATGCCAAATACTTTTGGCGTGGTAGCAACTTCTTCAAGGCGTGTTTCCTCAACAAGGCAAATGTCCACTCTTCCTATTGAGGAGGAAAATGTCCAGATGATGGACAAGGAGAAGGTTAGGGAAGCGTTACTGCTGATTAATAAAGCCCTTAAGGATGACGACTTTCTAGCTTGGGTTGAGGAAAACGAAGTTGACTTGGACTTAGGATACGACAACTACAAAATGAAGTGTTACGAAACGGGAGAAGAACCAGAAGACTTCTACACTTGGGCTTTATGGCATTACGTAAACGCAGAGGATTAAAATATAACTCCCCCCTTTTTTATGGTGAGGAATATGTTTATTGTTAAGAAAATTCCTAAAGAAAAATTCCAAGAATTGCTTAACAGAATAGAAGAAGAAATAGACAAGATTCTCTCTGAAATGCGGAAGTAAGCAAAAGGCAAATGCTTCTTCCTTTTTTATTGAGGGATTTTTATGACTGAGAAAATCAAGAAAGTAACGGCTGATTTGGAAACCATAAGAAAACTTTTTGAGGAAAGAGAGAAAAGAAGGAGAAAGCGGAGAATCTTCGATGAGGTATTGAAATGAACCGTTACGGCTTTAGATGTCCGAAATGTAAGGTTCTCCTAACTGAAACTGCAATAGTTAAGGACAAAAAGCTTGTTGAGAAATACCCTAGACTTCTAAAGCAGTTCAGTTGTCCAAAGTGTAACAGAACCTTCTACTTTCAAGACCTAGAACAGCAAACGCTTAAGCGATTTATTGAGGAAAAGGTAAGATGAAGTTGGATAAATATATTGAGCAAGTTAAAAAGAAAACCATAGAGTTAGCGAAGTTAATAAATAAAATTGAAGTTGAAGGCAAGGAATTTAAACAAGTAACTTTGTTTGCCACGATAGGAACTCTTCTATTTCTTTGCACAGATAACCTTATCGAAGCATACGGTTTGTTGGAATGGGTTAAGCGAGGTTATTCAAAGGTATTTCTTCATTCTGAGGAGGAAGAATGAAAATGGGCTTATATTTTGATGGAGAGGAAATGTTGGAAGAGGAAATGCTGGAAAATATACTTGGGATTCCCTATGAACAGCAAAAGCTCGGCGTAACTTACTCATGCGAACCATTAGAGCTTTCGGAGAGATTGTGGTTGTGGGTTAACTTGAAAACGGGGAAGGCGGTCATAACGGGTGATGAGGGAAACGGTTGGTGTATTCCGCTAATAATTGCAGAATCAAAAGAAGAGGCAATTAGGCAGTATCTGAAGAACCCTCCAAAGGCAAGATACAGAAACTTAATGGATGCTCTGGAACACTTTGCATTTATGGATGAGGAATAACGATGGACGAAATCCTTCAAGAGATTTTAGAATGCGAAGACTGTCGAAAGGAAAGTAACAAGTGGACAATATGCTCAAAACATTCAGAAATGCTGAAAGAAAAATTTGGCGATGTAGAATGGTATGTTGTTGAGTGTCCGATAATAGGAAAAGAGGTTCTTGCTATCTTTCAGAAAGTGGACTTCACCCTTTTCCGATACTCGCCAGTAGAGGTTCACGCTACCTATCTTAAATGTCTAGGATGTGGGCAAATCCATAAAATATACCGTGATGGAAGAGTTGAAACAATTTGGAGGAATGAAAATGAACAACCCTCAGTTGGTCTTATTCCTTCATAAGAAGGGCTTACCCATGCAACTTTTCTTTGAAATCGTAAATTTTTGGTTTGAATGGATTTTCCAAAAAGAACTGATTGAACAACAATTGGAGAGGTTCATGAAATGAAGGAAAAAATCATTTTGCTTATCAGAATAGGTTTTCTCCTATGCGGAATAGGTTTCCTTGCTGGAATGCTCGTCTTGACATTCTTGCTTCCTAGCGGAATCCTATCGGACATACTGAGATGGATAATAGCGACAATAGGCATGGTTATGCTCTGGAACGCAACCAGAAAATGGGAACAAGAGGCGGAGTAAATGCCCGTTCTGGAATTGGAAGATGGGACTTGGATTTACGAGTGCGATGTCTGTGGAAGGCAGTTTGAAGATGAAACTCAAGGGACTTGTTGTCCGAAGTGCGGAAGAATCTTCTGTGCGGACTGTTCGATAGAGCATGGAGTGAGGAAGGTTAAGGTAGGCGATGACAATCTTCCAAGATACAAGCAATACGAGTGGATGTGCGAGTTCTGTTATAAAGAATGGCTTAAACGACACCCAAAACAAGTGAAACTGATGGATTTCCTAGCAAACAAACAAGATAAAGGCTGAGGGTTTACCCTTGCCCATAAAACTCGGAATAGAGGAGTTGAGGAATCAGATTCTAGACCAAGAAGCGATAATCAAGATGGTTAATGAAATAAAGAATGTTGAAGTTAGAACGGTTCTCATCAACCTATATAACGTGATAATAGCGTTGTGGACATATTGGAGCATAACCCAAGAAGAGGAAACCGAGTATCACATTTCATATTATCAAAGGAAGTTTTTCGACCTATTCTTCAAGCAAAAAGAAAAGGAAAAAGGTTGAGGGATTGAGATGCAACTGTTGAAACAACTTCTCCAGAAGATGAACTCCGAAATAGCTAAGGTTCATGCGGAAATCAATAAGCCCCTCTACTTCTACTCCTTCGGACTTGAGGATGACTACTTTTACCACACAACCTCTTGGAAACGCCTAAAATCAATCTTAAAAGACGGATTCCTATCTGGAAACCCCGTTTACCTCGAAAACAAGGGAATTAGGCAACTTCACCCTAATATGATATGCTTTACCACTTCAAAATGGAGGCATCTTAGCAACCTTCCAGAACCCCCTATGATTTTCTCCTTCGGCATAACACACGATTGCTACATAAAAATTCCAAAAGAAGAACTGATAGACAAGGTTAAGCCCGTAATCTACGAGGTTGAAATCCGCGAAATCGAGAGCATCATAGACTCTGGACAATACTACTACTTGACAACCCTAACCCACGACTTGGAGAGCATAATGCGTAAGCTAGGCATTTCAAAAGAGGACTTGCCGAACTACCTATATAGGATATGGTATGTGGAGAACGAGTTCCGCATGAAGGCAGACCGCTATCCCCTTCCAGAAGGAAGCCAAGTTTATGTTTCAAGCTATTACCAGAAGAGAATTGCCCAAAAGCTAACACACTTACCCGTCTATATTGACCGAGAAATAATGGAATTGAAGGAAAAACTAGCTTTCAGACCTAGAATCTGGAGAAGGATAAAACGCATAGTCGGAAAGGACTTATACCGCAAAATCCGATATATCGAGGTTTACGATAGACCAGAAGAAAGACCAGACGGTTCGATAGCAACCCTATGGGTTAGGCTATACGATGTGAGGTTTCTAGACGCAATACAAATAGTTAAACGCCTAAGAAAGGCGGGGCTGAGGGTGTGGATTCCCGCTTACGCATGGAAGTATCGTCCCTACGCAGACCTCAAAGTGGACTTCAAATGGAAAAGCAAATGTTAGAAGATATAAGAGGCAAATAGTCTTCCGTTCTATTGAGGGATGAAAATGGAAAAAGAGGAAGTCTTCGGAAAAGAACCTCCAGAATCACTAAAAGAGAAAATTGAAAAAACCATCAACAAGATGGAGGAAATCTGTTTCAATATCTCGATGCTTGAAGATGACCTTTCCGAGTTGAAGGAAGAATTAGAGGAGTTGGAAGACGAACTCCTAGAGGAATGTGAAGATTGCGAACACTTAAAACTTCCAATCACGGAATGTAGGAAACGTGGATGTCCGATAGCGAAACTCTACGTAAAGGCAGTATCAACCGAATTTAGAAGGTAGCAAATTCCCTATTTCTTTTTTGAGGGAATTGAAATGCTTGATGCGGAAACCCTCAACAAGATAGAGGAAACCATACGGAAAATTTATGAACTAACAACGGAACTTTTCTATGCCATACCCCTAGACTATAAAGGCAAGGAGTGTAGCGGAAGGGCATTAAGAGAGCATGTGAACTTCATGGATGCACACTTAAAGGAAATCGCAAGGGAATTTAACATAGAATTATGAGGGAGAGAAATGGAAAAAAGAGTTAAGGCAGTAATTAAAGCCTCAAACCTAGCACAGTTTAACCAAGCATACTATGAATACACAAAGAAACAAGGCGAACATTTGATGTTGTTCAAAATCGAAAATGGAGAAGTGAAACACACCGATAAAGGATTAAGGTTTTACCGAATGGCAAACCTTCAGCAAACCGTCTTGGTGGGATTAAGTGATTGGTTCGTAGTTTACACGGTAGCGGTGAAGAAGTTCATTCGACCAAATGTGGAATTTGAAGGAACAGCAAGTGAAATAGCACTCATGAACGATGCAAATGATGTAGAGGAACTAGAAATAATCCTTTCATGAACAACAACTTCCCTTTTTTATTTGAGATGGAATTGGAAGAGAAGCTAAGAAGGATGGTTGAGAGCAAACGGAAATAATGAATTTTGAAGGGTGTCTGAGATGAGTGGTATGGAAATCTCGAAAAAGCAGGACGTTCAAATGACTGATTCTAGGCGTAAACTGTTGAACGCCATGATGGTTTCGTTGGGAAGCTATATTGAGCAAGAAGCGAAAAAGCTTGATGATTGGAGAAACAGAAGCTTCGGAGAAATCTACGCCCACCTAAAACACGAAGTCCAAGAAATAAAGAGGAGTAAAACCAAAACTCAACAACTCCATAACTGTATTGATGCTTGTTGCCTTTCAGCCATGCTGGTCGCAAAACTGCTTGAAGATGAGAGCAAATAGAACCGATAAATTTTGAGGGATGGAAAATGAAGGAGAAGTTAGTTATAATCTTCGATGGAAAATCATTCTTTCTAGAAGGAAGGGAATACACTCCAGAAGATACGCACTACCTAGAACCCAACGACACCATTAAAGACTTAGTAAACCTTCTGAAGCAAGGATTCGAGGTCGTATTAACGGAGGAAATAGAATGAAGTCGCTAAAGGACATGATTAAAGGCGAACTTGAAACCATAACCGTAATCAAGCATACAAGACATCCCGTAAACCCTCTGGAAATCGAAAACCTTGAAACCGTGAACGATGTGCTACTTCATTCAGCATCAATACTTAGCGATGTCCAAGAAATGCTGAGGGCGAAGGCTAATCCAGAGAAGATAAACGAGGAAGTAAACGAGGCTAAGTTCTTCATATTTAACGTAATGAGGTATCTGAACAACAACCCGATATGTCCGCTAAAGGAGATTTGCCCATTCTATCACAAGGCAAAGCAAATAGGCTTAATAAAATATTGAAGGGATGAAAATGCATTTAGATGAGGTTGAAACCTTCCACGACTTCGGAAAGTTCCTTAGAGAACTCGCTAAAACCGATGAAGGCAGACTGTTCTATATGCCTTTATGCCTAAAATTCGACCAACTCCTGAAAAACTACAGATGGACTCTACGACTCGCTTTGATTCTAGGCTTTATTTTAGGAACATTATTCGGAATAGCACTTCCATTATGAGAAGAAGGGATTAAAATGTGGTTTTGGATTGTTCGCAGAACCAAGATGGGAAAGCATGAACATTTCGGCGTAAATTTGAATGACGAGGAACTAGAGTTTATGTTAAGAAGAAAGGACATCGAGAGGATATACAAAGCAAAGGGTTTCGACGAGATTCTACATCTAGTTTTTCTTCGAGAAAAAGGTTTGAAAAACGAATTAGAGAACTGTTTAGAACGCTTGGAGAGGTTAAAATAGGTGAAGAGTATGCGTAGTGTTTATGAGAACCGTGAAATCACTAGGCAAGTTCTGGAAAGCTTGAAGGAGAAGTTCAACTGTAAAGGAATGTCGGATAGGGAATTTCTAGCTTGGTATAAAAGAAATTACCTAACAGGATACGAGAAAACAATAACGATTATCGAACCAAACGGAACAAAAACTGTGGTTAGGGTTTATCCTTAGAGATTAGCAAACAATTCCTCTTTTTTTATTGAGGTGAAAAATATGATAACAGAAATTAGCGAAACTAGAAGAGGCGTTACAAAGGAAGAGGTCGTTGAAATTCTAGAGAAATATTGGGATAGGCTGAGGTATCTTAATGTAGAAATCTTGATAGAACCAAACGAGAAGGGAATACCAACGGTTGTTAAAAAGTTAGACTATGGCATCTACTCACCACAAAGCGATTGTTAGACTCCCCTTTTTTATAAAAAACGGTATAGAGAATAATGAGGTCGCTAGAAATGAACAAGCTAAGTTGCGTCTTGGGAGAGGAAGAAATCGAGGTAAGCAAGAAGCTAATCGAGTTCTTAGAAAGACACCATTATATTGATGTTTTCAAGGATGGAAAATACCTTTTCACCCTTAAAAGGCTAGAGGATGAAGAAACGGTTGCGGAAACTCCAGAAGAAAGATATGTTCTGAAGGAATGTCCAGAACTGCTGAAGGCAACGAAGGAAAACGCCTACGAAATAGGAATAAAATGCTGGAGAAAGCTATGCCTCGAAACCGATAAGCCGAAGTTCACTTGGAGAGTTACTGCTGGAATAATTGCAGACTTGCTGAACAGAAGATTAGGAACACACTTCGACTATATGGCATTTTATGGAGGTTACCAATAGAGCAAACAACCGAGCAATAATGTTGAGGGAAAAGATATGCCAAAGTATAGAGTTGTTTATGCCTTCTCTGTTGATGTAGAGGCAAAAGATGAACTTGACGCAAGAGAACAAGCAATAAATCACCTATTGGACATTTTTAGCGAAAACATCGTTGATGCAATACTCGAATATTTCGGAGAAAATATTGAAGAAATCGAGGAGTAAGAAATGACCGACTTTAACGAGATGAAAAAGGAAATTGAAAAGCTTGTTGATGAAAAATATATGTATATGCCTCAACACCTAAAGCGTGTTCAGGTAAATAAGCTTCTAATTCAAAAATTGCTAGACCAAGCAGGGCTGAAGCTTTCAGACCTTCCACACCCTAAAAAATGTAAAAAATGCGGGTATTGGTTGCGTAGGCACATCTTTCTAACGGGGCAAGAACCATACTATGGTTATTATTGTAATAAATGCGGAAACGAGTTCACAATCACACTTAGAAAACTAATAGAATGGAAATTAAAGGAGAGAATAAAAATGGAAGTTTCAATTAAGGGAACTGTTCTTAAAACTTGGGAAGTGGATGTAAACAAGATTCCAGAAATAATCAAAGAGAAAGTTAGCGTAAGAACCCTAAGAGTAGTTTATGGACAGACAAAGGAAGGGAACGTCTTCTTCATAATCGAACTAGCATAAGCAAACAATTCCCTCTTTTATTGAGGGAGAAATGATGAAAGTTGAGGATTTATACTGCGATACCATAACCTATAAGCCTAGAGATTTCGACTTTAGCGAGGAAGAATAC
>Ga0190308_1000596_pt1 | contig 11245 bp, 27 predicted proteins | sample 48700756_MG_FD_165050 | JGI IMG/M metagenome (GOLD analysis project Ga0190308, IMG submission 165050) | Hydrothermal vent sediment bacterial communities from Southern Trench, Guaymas Basin, Mexico - 4870-07-5-6_MG | ecosystem: Environmental > Aquatic > Marine > Hydrothermal vents > Sediment ...
TTCATCACCTCCCTCCACATTAGGACATACGAGGCACTATTTAAATAGTTTTCGGTGCTTCCTTGATTTCGGCGATGATTGTCGCTGTGAGAAGTGCTAACCAGTATGCCAATAATACTGCTCCGACAGCGGTCAGTGCAAACACTGGCTCTGCTCTTCCAAGCACTGTTATTCCTTTTCCTGCAACGACGCCTGCCAAGAAGCAGACTGCCGAAAAGGCATACCACTCCCCTTTCCTCAACTTATCTCTCAATCTGCTCCATTCCATTATTTTGCATCACCTCCTTCACTTTCTCTTCCATTTTCACTGCCAAGCCCCAAAACAACACTCCAATCAGTGAGAAGACCTGTGAGATAATGGCAACACCAGCAAGTAAAGCACCGTATTGTGGTGAGCAAGAGAGCGTTAAGCCAAGTCCAAGAAGACCTCCAAATACCACTCCATACAATGAAGCACTAACAACAAGTAGTTTACAGTCCCTCGCTCTGAGAGCCTTCTTTATCACTTGTCCTGCAAGGTAGAAAAGAGAAAGACCAAGAAAGGCAAGAATAGGAATAACAACAGCATCAGGAAGAGGCATTTCCCTTTATCACCTCCCTTACATTTTCTAACGCCTCAATCAGTGCTTTGAGTGTTGATTGCTGTGTGATGAATTTTCGCTCAATTGTGAGGACAAAATTATCCGTGTGCCTATTGTATGTGAGCGAAAGTAGGGGAAAAGATGTTCTCGCTGTGAGGCATATTACTTCCACCCTCACCAAATCGCAGCACTCTTCAGTTATTATTGTTTTTAGGTTGTAATCTCGCCTCATAAATTCCGATAATCTCTCCAACATATTCCACCAACTCCCTGTCTCCTCTTCTCTTTGCATCCCTCAACAAACCCTTCAGATATGTGATTGCGAGCATGATTTGTTCCATGCTTGCCGTCGCCTTAAGCACATTTATCACCCCATTCTTCCGCATCTGATATTGGGAGCTCAAGGAAGGCTCTGCCCGCTTCAGTGATTTTGTATGTTTCGCCCTCTTTTCTCAACAGCTCGGTTTCGCAGAGGAATTCAAGGGCTGTGTTAATCACCTGCTCTGGCAGTGGAAACATTTTCATGATTTCATCCCGCCGACGACCCCTTTTGCACTCCTCCATGATTATCTCGCAGATGGGAAGAACATCTTCCATAAATTCCTCCATTATGCATCACCTCCTATGAATTTCTCCACGCTCTCAATCCTTAATTCCTTCTTTCCCCCATTCTTCGTCCAAATCCACACCTCCGCCCCGCATCCGTGAATTTGCGAGAAATGGTAAATCCTTTGCAACTGCCCCTTCTCTCTTGGTAGAGGATGCCATGCATTCTTCCTTGTCCCCTTGACCTCCACCACCTTCACCAACTTCCCTTTTTCAAGAACTAAGAAGTCGGCACCAAACGAGCCGATTGCCACCTTAACGATATTGTTTTCGCCATACTGCTCCACTAACATTTGCTTCGTTCTATACTCATCACTGTATCCTTTCCTCATTTTTAATCACCTTTTTAATCACCCCGCACAATAACGACATTAACACCACTGCCTCATGATACTCAAGCACCCTTTGATGAATTGCAATCATTCTCACTTCGCCCTTCTTGCCGAAGATAACGCTGAAAAATGGTGTGTTTGTCGGTGGAATGACATACTCTACCTTTCGCCCCCCGTCGTTGAACTTATACTCTTTCGTCCTCAACTCCATTCAAATCACCCTCGCTCAACCTTAACAAGCCATAGCCAGTGATGTCAAGCCACGCATCTTTCTTCACATCCTTACTATTTGCATTCGCAATCCTACACACCTTATCAAGCACCCTGATGAGAATTGCGACATCACGATATTTACTCGTCGGAATGCCATTTGGGAAAAGAATGGAGAGAATGTGACTGACTTTCTCAAAGGCATTGCCATATCCTCTGTTCTTCTCCTTCACTATGCTCGCAACATCACGAGCAATTTGCTCCAATTCCGCAGGTCTCATTTTTTCTCACTCCCTCGCCCTCACCCTCACCCTCACCCATACGCTCATAAACCCCTGCGAGCCTCCGCAGAAATTCGCTTCTTCGCTTCGCCTCTTCGGAAATGCAAGGGAGTTCTGCGAGTTCTCTCAGCAACTTCGCCCTTCGCTTTAAGTCCACAGTAACCGCCATCTCACTCACCCTCATACTCATCTCCGTGCTGCTCATCCACCTTCAGTATGCTCCTTATCCACGCATCCAAATCGCCGCCATGCACTTCGTAGAGAAATTTGATTTCATCTGCAAGGTCTCTTACCGCATCTTCCACATCCGCTGCCGTCATTTGTTTCTCTTTGTATAGCAGGAATGTTGAGCGCGGGTTCTTTACACATGCGAGAATGCTGAATGCTAATCCCTCTAATTCCTCCATTTTGAAGTCAAATGTGTTTCTTTGGCACTCCTCCACCCTTTCCTTTAGGTCTTTCATCTTTTCCTCACCCCTACTCCTTCAGCATTTCAGCAATCTCATTGAACAAATCCACGAGAATTGATGCGACATCCGCAGCGTCTTCGCAGAATTGGAGCCCGTGAGATGCTTCTTCAAGCCTCCTTGCGATTTTATTGCGAAGAGATTTTTGCTCGCCCTTTATCTCTAACCAAATATTTCCTATCTCATCAGACATTTTCAGCACCCCCCTCCAAATCCCCCGCAGCACAATACTCTTCGCCCTGAAGCAGTGGCAGAAGCAGAGGCATGTAATACTCGCAGAGGAATTCCTTGTAGTAGAGCTGTGTCTGCCTGATGCTTTTATCTGCTACCGCAGTCATAAGGAATCTCCGAATGCCATACGATTCGATTGCTCTCCACAGGCGTGTGAGATGCGTGGCAACGGTGCTGTGCGATAAGAGCTTGCGACGATGCAGCCACTCCTCAAAAGCAGATTCAAGCGGTATCGGCATATTATCCATCACCTCAAAAAAATTAATAGAGGATTGAAATTCCCCCCTCAGCACTTCCTCAACACATATTGCCCGTTCTCAAAGCAAAGTTCGTATCCTGTTTCTCTCTTGAACTGCTCTAACTTTTGCCAAGCACTGTAATTCCTTCCTTGAGAGAAGCAGTGAGAGCAGATACTGTTGTCATCTCTGAACTCAAGGATGCACCTTATACACTTGTCGTCTATTAATTCCGCCACCCTCTTCATTATTTCCTCGCTGGCGTTCCGCTCCTCGTGGGCGGAAGACGCTACCCTTCCGCCCCCTTCTCCACACACACGCTCCCCACACATCACTCACACACCTCCAGCAGAGATGCGGGGTTTTTCGCCTTCAGCATCCCCCGCACCCCCTCATCATAATATTACAAAAACCCGCTATTTAAATATTTTTGTTTTTTAAAAAAAGCGAAAAGAATATCTTTAAGAAAAGTTTAGGTGGGAGAGAGAAATGGCAGAGGAGGAGAAGAGAAAGGTTGTTGTGAGTGTCGCACTCTCCGTTGATGAATATTTAAGATTAGAAGAGGCGGTGATGCGAAAACACGGAAGGAAGTGGGGCGTGTTCAGCGAATTCGTGAGAGAGGCGATAAGGAAAGCGGTTGAGGAGGTTTTGCAGCAGAAAGGACACTAAGAGAGAAGAATTTAAATAAGAAGAGAGGTAATTCTCTTACAGGCTCGCTTCACTCCTCACTCATTTCCCCTCGCCCACCCCGCACCCGCACAACTGCACACCGCCCCATTCCCCCTACTTCCTTATGCCTTATGAGTTATGAGTGCATAAGTGCATAAGTTAGAAGTGCGTAACTTCTCACTGCGTAAGTTATAAGTTATAAGTTATAACTGCATAAGTTATGCACTTATAACTGCATAAGTTGGAAGTGCATAAGTTATAACTGCGTAAGTTATAAGTGAGGTTTGCCGACGACGCCAGCCGAACCCCCGCTGAAGCCGACGCTGACGCTGTTTTTGCGTGATTGCGTGAGTGTGAGCGTGCCCGCCCGCACGGCGGTAGAGTGCCAAAATATGAATGTCTATGTATATCTATAGGGGAAAGCTTTAAATAACCTTCTTTTCATATGGAATCTCTATCTCTATCTCTATCTCTATCTCTATCTCTATTATAGAAAAAGATAATACATTATTATCTTATTAAAAAGAAAAAAGAAAATATGAACAAAGGGCTATATCTCTATCTCTCAAAGACTTATATATAAATCTTACTCTTAAGAAAGACAATCATATATAAATCTTACTCTCTCTTCATATTTGTGATGCGAAACTTCATACGAAAAAATTTCGGCAGAGACCGAAACCTTTAAATAATGTCATAGATATTACTTATCTAATCCGAAGGTGGTGAGGATGCCCGGTGGGAGACCTGCGGAATTGAGGGATGCGAAGCTGGTGAGCGTGTGGCTTGAGCGGGAGGATGTGGAGCAAATCAGGAGAATGGGCGTTGAGCGGTCAGCGTTTGTGAGGGATGCGGTTCGGAGAGCGCTTCACGGAGAAGCGCCATTGCTCAGGGAGATGAATGCGCTGAAGGAAGAGGTCAAGGCGCTTCGTAAGGAATGCGAGCTGAAGGACAAGCGCATACGGGAATTGGAGCTGGAAGTGGAGCATTTGAGGGGTATGGTGGCGAGGTTGGGTGGGAAGTTGCAGGAAAAGGTGAATACGAAGAAGTATAGGACTTCATTCGGGCAGCTCACCTTAGAAGAGATAAAGCAGATATATGAGGAACGGAAGGACAATCTCACCACGAATTCGCTGAGCTGGCTCTCGGCAGTGCTATATGATAATCCTATTGCAATTCGTGAGGTCGCAGAGGCTTTAGGCTTGCAAAACTCTTCTTCCTCCCTAACACCATCGCCAACACCATCTCCCGCCTCTGCTCCTGCCATCGTGATTGCGGATGCTGCTGAAGATGCTGTTGAAGATGCTGCTGAAAATGCTGAAAATGCGGAAAAGGAGCGAACAGAGAGGATGTTGAAGGCTCGTGGGACTCGTCGGCATCGCAGGATGATTGAGGAATTGGATTTCAAGGCACTTGCGAAGGAATGGGGATGTTCGGAAGAGGAGGCACGGAGGATTGTGGCAGAGAGGTTTGCATCATCCTCTCCACCTTCTTCACCGCCATCTTCGCCGTCTCCGGAGACGGAGGGAATGAACTCATCGGAATTAATAAGGAGGGCGAGGAGCATCTTGGAGGGTTACTGACAGAGGTGATTAAGATGCCCTGCCCTTATAAAGAAGGCTCTGAGATGTGCTGGCTCTGCTGGTATTGGATTGAGGCGGAAGAAAAATGCATCTTTGACGAAGGGGACGCAGAGCGAGAGTTTCTTTTAATAGATGAATTTAAGGACATTGACCCGCAGACTTACAAAGAGCGAATTGAGTGGATTAAGGGTTTGGGTCTAATGCATCTTTATCGGGCAGTCAAAGCGGGAATGGTGAAGGAGCAGCGCACATTAGGCGATTTCGGCTTGGCGGTGATGTCGCATGAATGAGAGAGCATACTTCAAATTCCTTTTCAGGCTTTATGTCAAAGGGGTTTCAGAGGAGTTGAGCAAACTTAAGAGCGACGATGCGAAGCTCAAGTTCTTGGAGGAAGAGCTGAAGGAGAATGAGCGTTATCGTGAGTTCGCCATTCAGGAGATGATGCAAGCTGAGAGGATAAGGAAGTTTCTAAGGAAGCAGCTGGAGCGGGTGAAAGAGAATGCAGAGAACGGTTAGGATGCTGCAAAAACCCCCTCTATATATTTTCCCTCTTATTATTTTTATTCTTCCCTGCCAGCCCGAGCTTGCGGAGTTTGCCGTAGAGGGTTTTGTAATTCATTCCCATCAATTTTGCAATATCTGAGATGGAGATGCCGAGCTCCAAATAGCGTTTGATTTTCCTCATCTCTTTATCAGACAGTTCTACGGATGGACGACCAATATGCTTCCCCTGTGCTGCTGCCCTCCTTATTCCTTCAATAGTTCTCTGCCTGATTAACTCCCGCTCTCTTTCAGCAGCCCATGCCAAAAATGTAAGGATAAGGTCTCTTATAGTTCTCTCCTGCGTATTCAGAAATTGCTCCTTCTCACTGACGCTGAAAACCCTCACATTCAGTTCCTTCTCAAATTTCCATATCATCGTCACAGTATCAGACATATCTCGCCCTATGCGTGAGATTTCATAGACATAGAGGTTGATTTCCTCATTCTTATCTGACCGCCTGACTTCGTGAATGAATTTCAGCATCTCCGCAAATCCCCTCCTTCGCTTTGCTGGAATCGCACCACTGACGCCGACATCAACGAAAAATCGTATTTCCTTATCCTCGCCGACAAACCTCTTGATTGCCTGCATCTGATTCTCTGGATTCTCCTCAGTTCTTGAAACCCTCACATACGCAATATTCACACTCATTTCTCCCCCCACTTATCACATCTCTCTAATTCTTAAAAAGGTTTTCGGCGGAAGAGAAATTCTCTGAAAAGGGGTTTGTTTTATTTATAGGATGTATTCTCTGAAAATGCCCACTTTTAAGAGTGTGAGAATGCCCCATCTGCCGAATGCAAAAAATAGAGAAGAGATGTGATAAAAATCTCGCCGCAGAATAAACCTTTGAGGTTATGAGTTCATCTGTCGGAATGCCTGCAAAATGCTGAAAGCGTCATCCTTTGAATGCTAATTTCCATCCCCTCAAATCACCGTTTTCCTTTAGTTTTTGCAATATCTCAAATGCTTTGGCATCGTATATCAGCAGTTTTCTTTTCCCCTTTTTAACCTGCCCTTTTGAGAACGACCACGCATAAGTTTGCCAGTCCCTGTTAGGTGGTTTGCACAGTATCAGTTCAGAATGCTTCAGCCTGCCGACATCCTTTATCCTGAATTTCCATCGCTTCCTCACCTTTGGTGATGCTCTGTGATACTTCTTCCACAAATCGCCAACATGCACTACCACTCTGTTTAGTGTTTCTTTGACTTTTGGCATTTTGTTTCACCTCATTTTAGTCTCACCTTCTTTCTTGCCATTCCACATCACCTCCTCACCCAATCTTTTCATCATACCTCCTTCCACCAAGTCCGAGCTCGTCCAATCGTTTGTTTGCCGTTCTTACCGTTCTCTCATATTCCTCCTTTGCTACTTCTCTCATTCTCCGTATTTTCCCCTCAAATGCCTTCTTCCATGCAGGTGCATGTGTCAGCGTGTATAAGTAGAGAGAGCGACGCACAAGTTCAGTGATTCTGCTCCTACTCCTTGCCTTCCTAATTTGCTCTCTGATATAGCAGTTAATCGCCCTTATATCGCTCACACCTCTTACTGCACCATAGATGTGATGCTTTCCCTTCTGCAAGATAGGGCATTTTGTCCTTCCCACTGAAATCACCTCCTTCTCTTGAGATACTCTCGCCCCTTTCGTGTTAGTCGCACTCCTCTTGCCACTTTACTCATTATCTCACTCAGTTTTGTCTTCCTTCCACTCTTTCTCCTCCTTCTTGCCATTTTATATCACCCCTACTTCGGTAGTTTCCCCTCTTTTTGCAATTTTGTAATCTCTTCCTCAATTATTCGCTGTAATTCACGAATTCTCTTCCTCTCCTCTTTCGTTGCATGTCTCCACCAGAATAAGTCATCATATCCGACTCTCCTCACCACTCGCTTGTGTATGTTATCAAGTGCTTTTTGTGCTCGTAGCAGTCTGCTCCTCTTCCTCCTCGCCTTTCTTGCAGCCTCTTTCCAGGGGTCACTACTACTTTTTCTCCTACTCTTTCTCACCATTCCACATCACCTCCTTTTCCTTTTATTGCTGGACTTTGATTTTGGCGATATGAGATAGCGTTTGCAAAGAGGGCATTCCTTCGGATTTTCCACCCTCGCATACCACTCATACCCGCAAAACCTGCATTTCACCTTCTTCCCCTTTTTCCTCATTTCTCTCATCCCTCTCTTTCACTCCTACTATTAATATTATTTTCGGGAGGATTTAAAAAAGTTACCCTCATTTTAAAAATGAGTGCTTTTCCTTGCTATATCACTTTAGCAAATCCTTTACGGGAATTCCCATCTTTCTGTCCAAGACTTCAATTGTTTTCTGCATACCTTTCACCAAGTTACCTCGCCCCCTTCTCCATCTGAACACAACTTTCCCGCTCTCGTCGTCCACAATCACGATTTCCACCGAGTATGGCACTCTCAGTCGTTCCAATACCTCCTTCACTTCCTCCTCAATTCTCTTCTCCTCACCCATTTTTCAATCACCCCCTCTAATTTCAGGTCTTGCCCAATACTCGCCCCAATCAGATTGTCAGGAAATGCAAGGCAAATGCAAGTCCATGCGAGAAGGAAGAGAGCGAATGCAAATCCGAAGGAATGCTGAAGAAAGAGTATAATGCTCTTGAAGCCGATGATGAATGCAAGCGTCAGCATCGTTATCGCTCTCACACTCTCCCCCTTCATCTCCCCCTCACCAGCGATAAGAAAACTCCAATAGCCATCGCCAATATCACCACCAACGCAAGGTATGGCAGGAATGATGTGAGCGTTGGAATGATGTTTGATGTCGCTGCAATTGAAGTATTTGCTTGTGGCTCTACTGGAATTTCGCTCCATGCTATTGAGAGCGTGAATACTCCCACTACCACAAACATCAAAATCAGAATTGCAGAAACGAAGCCAATTCCCCTACTCACATTTTATCACCCCTCTCCCATATCCACTCCTTTGTTAACTTCTCCGCCCTCTTTTTGAGAATTTCTGTTAGTTTGTCTCTATCCTTTGAGCGATGAACTTTCATGTGACAAGAGCGACAAAGTGTTATCAGATTTTCAGGATAATTGTCACATTTGTCTCCATTTATGTGATGAACAAGAAGATAACTTGCATCATAGAAATATACTTCACCATCAACTACTTCAATATGAAGTGGTCGTGGAAATGTAACAATAATTCCTTCAGGTAGTTTATGCTCAAACGGGGGAACTTTTACTCTTACCTCTCTCAAATGAGGGCATTCTTCACAACTCTCAAACACTTTATGAAAGATACATTTGCTTGGAGGTCTTATTCTCAACATCGGCTCAAAGAGAAATCCCTTGTCAGCACATATTCCACAATACCTCACCACTTCCTCTTTCTCATACTTTTCACGCTTTGCCTTGTATCCACAGAGTTGACAGGTGAAGTTGTCTCTTTTAAGGATTAGTTCAGTCCTTGCATAAAACTCCTCTGGTGAGCCATAAGCATAACGAGTTCGTCCAAAAATCATACACCACCACCTCCTTCTCTCCACTCACTCCAGAAATCTTCTTCCCACTTCGGTCTCTTTCTGATTGTTGATGTGAGCATCCTCAACACTTCCACAAGCATCAGAGCAAAGGTGAAGAAGAATGCAAATAGCAGAAGATATGAGAGTGGTGAGGCATAATAAATGCTGTATTTGTAGGTGAATGCTGTGAAAAGGAGGGTGAAGATTGATGCAATAACTCTCACAGTAGAAGTTGTCGCAAATGTTATGACGAGAAGCACAAATGTCGTGAGGAGCAAAGCGAGGAAGAAGGAGAACGGCGGAAGCGTTCTCGCCTCATCTCTCACATAGTCAGAGGAATTGAAGGAATTTGCAATCTTGATGATGTGCAACTCATTCTCATTCACATCTGTGAGTAGATATTCGCCACTCACAGCACTCACAGCACTCAACACTTCAACTCCATCCACAAACACATCCACAAGTGTATCAGGATTTGTGCAACTCCATTTCCACAAAATGTAGTTTGCACCAATTTCCTTCTCAATCATCAGGAAGTTTGCGATTGTTGTGAAAATTCCTTCTACCTCTTCTCCAACAATTGCGACTGGCTCTGGCTCTGTGTATTTGCGGACAAGCACTTTGTTTGGATAGTTTGGTGTGGTGTAGTCGTAGTTGTTGTAGAGGTCGGAGATTTCCTCCTTGCTCAAAGCCTTGTTGTAGATGTGGGCCTTGTCAATTGTGCCGTTGAAACATATCTTTCTATTCGGTCTTAGGTCGGCTATTGTTACGTATCCACCTGTCCAGAAATCCGACTCTGCAGCCCCATTTCCAACCTCAACCCCATTCACAAAAACCTTCACTACACTTCCTTTTACTGCAGTAAAAACAATGTGATACCATATGTTATTAGTTGGAACTGCATTAGGAATGACTAAATCTGGATAAGTAGATGAATATACAGATAATTTTAGTGCGTTTTCTTCCAGATATAACCAATAATTGAACTGAAAGCTTTCGGGTGAATGAGCTATAATTGTTTGCGACTTACCACTCGCATTTGCAGGCTTAATCCATACAGAAACTGAAATTTCGTTGGGAATATAAAGGCTGTCTGCATAAGGCACTCCCACATAATCGTCCACTTCATCAAAGCTCAAAGCCTTGCCGAATTTTCCCTCGGTCCAGTTTGCACCATAAATTGTCCCATCATTCCCCTCGCCAGAAGTGTCATGAGCAATAGTCCCTGAACCCTCATCAAAATGCCATGCTCCGACAACTCCATCTATCACTCTGATGAATGTTGCATTTGCATCACTCACATCACTTGCATTCTCATTTCCATAATACATGAAAATCTTTGTTCCTTCCGTGACTTCTGATACATTCACCCAAATATTTGCTGACTGATTGGTGGAATTCCAAACTTCAATCCAGTGACTGAGTAATGTTTCATCATCACTTGCAACAAATCTAATATCACTTCCATTCTCCTGTGCGTGTGAGAAGTTGAAGTTGCTGCTGTTGAGTTCCACCAAGATTTGATAATCAGTGAGAGTTCCATTCACATTTGTGATTGTGATTTCTCTCCGATATTTCCAATTCACATTCCACCAAGATGCTGATACTGTGGATGTCAGGAAGAGGAGGCATATTGCAACAGAGACAAAAATCAAAACTTTTCTCATCTCACATCACCTCCTTGCCTTGATTATGGTGTAGAGAGTGCCTGCAATTGAAATCACCAGCAAGATGTATGCAATATGCTGTGCTGAGGGGGGAAGTAATCCAATCATCGCAACACCACTAATCATTCCCACGATTGACGGAAGCATCACATCCTCCTGCCTAATCCAGTATGCAAGGAAAATTCCTCCGAAGAACATCGCCCAAAACATATCAGTGAGGAGAGAGGTATAAACGCTTGGAATGGTCTCTCCTAACTTTGAGATGTTCAGAAGATTTCCGCCTTGCATGACTGTGTTGAATTGTGATATGAAGTTCTGCTTCACCAATTCCTCCTCCTTTGAGA
>Ga0190308_1000597_pt1 | contig 11245 bp, 12 predicted proteins | sample 48700756_MG_FD_165050 | JGI IMG/M metagenome (GOLD analysis project Ga0190308, IMG submission 165050) | Hydrothermal vent sediment bacterial communities from Southern Trench, Guaymas Basin, Mexico - 4870-07-5-6_MG | ecosystem: Environmental > Aquatic > Marine > Hydrothermal vents > Sediment ...
TCAGATACGCCGATGCCGTCATCCCCAACGCCTGGGCCCTCTTGTGCATGGCGTCCCGCAACTCCCGCGGGAGCCATATCATGAACCGAACCTCATTCCTCCTCATCTTTCTCACCTCCTTTAACGGCGAAAGCTCAATGGCGATAGTAGAGCCTCCTACGGGCCTCCTCTATGCACGCGGGACAGCCTTTGCCGTCCCAAGGCTCACTATACGGACGGGGGTATTCCACAGCATCGTAGTGGTGAAATACCCAGACCGTCCCGCACCGCCTACAACGATACTTCGAGGTCAAAAGACCCCGCCACGACTCAACGCCTGTCTTGACGAGAACCCTCTCCTCCATCTTCACACCTCCCTTCTTAGAAAATCTCTATACACAGTATAGCATTTTCATAGCAATTTGTCAAGTGATTGTCTACTATCCCTCTTGCTTTCGGATCAAATGTGTGGTATAATCTCCGCGCATGTGTGGCCCATGGATGCGCAGGGGGATGGGGTTGTTCAGACGGCGGGGCTCTTAACCTCCTTGAAGGCCTCATCCCCCTTTTTCGCGCCGCCATGTCCTTTGGTCCACCACCCACCCCGTTATACCTCTCTCGCCAGGAGACGTCCCGCGTCCCTCCACTACGGCCGGGCCGGTTTGCCGGCGGCAGCTCCTCAGGATCTCCTCTCCCCCGTTCGGACTTCGGCGGACGCCCGCCTTCGCCAAGTCCTCTCGTTTCCATGGATGCGGTTCTCCGCCTAATAGGCGCCCGCCGCATGCTCCGCGCCGCCGTTTGCCCGGCCACGGCCTCCTCCTCCCCGCACGCACCTCATAGCTCTACTCGCAAGGGACAGGTATATTGTCCCTGGGGGAATAGGAAGAAATACCTATCACGCGCCAGCCCATTAGTCCACCGTCCCACCCGTCCAGCCGGATCTCACGCGCGAGATCCTCTATGGGCAACGATCCGCTTCTAACCTGTCTCCTTCCGCCTAACCTGGGGAGGCAGGTATCACGGCGGGAACGGGAAGATCCGCCCACCCTGAGAAGGTGGCCATCACGCTCTGGACCCGCATCACCGAGATCCCGACCCCGACCGGAAAACTTTTCCGGTGTGCACAGAAGTAGACAGGGGTGTTGAGAATTTCAACACGTTGAATTTCTCAACAATAGAGGGCGGAAAAATTTTCCTCTTGACAAACATATAGAAATATGGTATAATATAGGTAGACTAAGAGAAGTCAAGGGGAAGATTTCCCCTTGACAAACAGGCAGAAATATGGTATAATATAGGTAGACGGTGAGAAAGGAGGAAGAAGAGATGAAGGGGAAAAGGCTTGAGATTCTGAGAGTGAGAGAGGCATCAGGGGAAAAAGCCAATACCCCTGAGCGTGTGGCTTCTCTCATGGCGGACGAGGCACTCGCTGATCGCGAGTGCATGTGGGTGTTGCATTGCACCGCCCGATTAACCCTCATCGAGAAAGAGCTTGTCAGCATGGGCGGATTGGACACCACCTATGCTGACTTGAGGACCCTCTTCAGGAAAGCCGTCATCAATTGCACCAACCAAATTATCGTTGTCCACAACCACCCCAGCGGTAACCCCGCTCCATCCCTAGCAGACCTTCGGGTTGCGGAACAGATCGAGAAGGCAGGGAAGATATTGGGAATCGAGATGGTAGACTTCATGATAATCACGCCTTGCGGCAAGTATTGGAGCTATCGGCGGGAATACGGCAGTATCGACATTAAGAAGGCTATCGAGGAACGCACCCAGCAAGCCCATGAACGAGCAGAGAGCACACCGCAGGGAACCCAGCAGACCCTTTTCGAGACCCCCTCAGAATACACCATCCCCGATGGTAACGGACACAGCCCCTTCCTCATAGAAGGTGCTAACTACACAGAGTTTCCGTATGTCGCCCCCTGCAAGCCCTGCAGGGGGTATACGGAACTGATCAACACCACTGTCCTCCCCGTTGAGGGGAGGAACCTGGTATCATGGGGGAGAATACACCCCATATACCAGGACTGTGGTTTGCCATTTTGATAAGGAGGAGGGAGAGAAATGACGATAAGAGAACAAGCACGAGAGAGAACGAACAGGGCTCTTCAAGCCCTGTACACGGCGATCCGGCTGGGGCGGCTTGACAGAGCCGCCCATTGGGTCGAGGAATTGTCGCTCGCCATCGAAGACGAGCGCGAGATGACCGCCCTCGAGAACGCGGCGGCACTTGCCGTCGCCCGCGGCGAGGGTGGTGAGGAAGAATAATAGGCGAAACGGGGAGGTAACCCCTCCCCGTCGCCCCGGGGTTGGCCGCCCGGGGCCTGATGAGCCGGGCCAATTCAAGAAGGAGGGAGAAAGGTGTCAGAGGAATTGGTGAGAACCGACCAGGGGACGCCGGTCCAGGCGTCCCCCAGCGAGATCATCGCCAATGCCAGCGAGATGGCAAAGGCGATGATGGACATCGTGGAAGCCAAGAGGCTGTATCAGCCCATCGCAGGGAGAAAATTCCTCCAATGCGAAGCATGGCAGCTTTTGGCTTCATTCAGCGGGTTAACCCCCGTCGTTACCGAAACCAAGTTTGTCGAGTTTGGAGACGTGAAGGGCTGGGAGGCTAGATGTGAAGTCCGGGACAGAAACGGGCAGATAGTAGCAGCAGGCGAGGCAATGTGCTTGGACGATGAGAGGAACTGGAGAGGAAAACCGCTCTACCAACTGCGCAGCATGGCCCAGACACGTGCCGTCAGCAAGGCGTTGAGGACTAAGCTATCCTTCATCGCCGTCCTCGCCGGCTACGAACCCACGCCGGCGGAGGAGATGGACGGCGTGGAGCTCAAGCCGGAAATAAGCCAGGCACAAGCCAAGCCTAAGACGGAACCGAAACCGGAGGAGAAGGAAGGCGGCGAATTCAATGAGTTCGCCGCATACGACAAGTGCATCGAGGACTTCGGGAAGGAGATCGTCGATGATATCCTCAAGCACCAATTCGACGGTGTCCTTCCCCGCAGCAGGGAAGCATGGAGGGGAATATGGTTTGAGTGCCGGAAAGTGGCGATAGAGAGAAAGAAAGGAGGGAGCAGCAATGATAGACAGAGAGGAGTTAGCTTATATCCGGGAAACCCTGGGGATTGACCGCTTGATCAAGGACATCCTGGAGCTCAGCTCCAGGGTGTCCAAGACATACAACGACGAGTATCTGGTCCGAAAGGCGATCCGCAAGGCGGAATACGACGTCGAGGGAATCAAGCTCGAACTGGAAACCGCCGCCAACGAAGAGGGGAAAAACGATCGAGAGAGGAAGAGCCTATACCTCCAGAAATGCCGTGAACACCCAGCAGTCCGCCAAGCCGAAGAGACCATCCGCAAATTGCAGGATGAGCTTGAAGGGCTCAGGGCACAGCGCCAACAGGCAGAGGTTGAATTGAATGCCAGAAGGAGTGTATGCTATCTTATCGGCCAGGTTTTGGCCGCCTGTCACGCACAGGCGGTCTACGACATGGCCGGTTATGAGGGGGAAGAGGGGGAAACCCCACAAACCCCCGAATCCCCCATCACCGAGGAGGAAGTCCCCTTCTGACTTCCTCCTTTCTCACCGCAGCCCCCGAGGACGCCCGTCCCCGGGGGTTTTTTCTTGCCCCGCCGCACCTGCACCCCCGCGCGTATCGCCGCCTGCGGCGGCGAAGCCTTTGCGGTAGCAAAGGCATCACCACCTCAGGCCTCCTCTCAGGAAAATCCCCACCCTGGAGCACGAAAAAAAACCAGACTCACCCCTCACAGCCCGAAGACAACCCTAAGACGCAAATCCATACATCCCCCCACCACCACTCCATAACCCCATAACGCAACAAGGAAAAACCTAACCCCTCCATAGCCCAATACACCCTCCACCATACCCACTCTCAGCAAACCCACCCTCACCACACCACCATGCCGCACTCAGCACAGAGAAACAAATCCAGGACAACTCTCAGACAACCCTAAGACACAACCCGCATCTCTCACCACCTCACCCTCTCCCGCTACATAACAACCCTAACCCAGACATAACCCCACCGTGACCCGATACGCTCCACACCCTAACCATACCTGCCAAAGCCCACACCTCCACCGCCTAAGAGTCCCCATGTCACCCTCAGACAGGTCTAAGACGGTCCAAAGACAAGCGTAGGACGCAACCCCACTCGTCGCCCGAAACACGCTCAGTATGCCGAAGACCGAAAAAACCCCCGTCCTCCCTTGCGATATCATAACGAAGTTGGTATCTAGTGCGCATCAAGTGCGCCCAGCCGCCCAACCCATTGACACCCCCCAAACCCACATGGTATACTGAAAGCTGAAGATGAAATCGGGAGATCCGCAAGGAAACGGCAAGCAGAAAACGCTACCCGAGGAGAAGAGGGATAGATACGGCATTTTGGTGAACAAGTATCGCCGTATCCTGATGCGATTGATCGAGGAGGGAGCGGAGGATTCGGCAGAGGCAGAGTATCTGCGTCGCTGGATACAGATCGTGTCGAAGGAGATAGACGATTACGATGAAGAAGAGGGAGAAACATAATCGGAATCTCTGGATAAAGTTCACGGAGGAGGAGTATCAGTATATCCAGCGACTAGCCCGTTCATTGGGGATGAGCATGAGCACCGTGGTGCGGTTGATCATTCGTGATCATCGCCGATCGGTGTATCCGAGGTTACGGTTATGAGAAGAAGGGATATCCGGTTCCGTCCCAAATACCGTGAGCAGCGGCAGAGACAGCTACGCCGGAAGCTGGAGAAGATAGCCTTCGACAACTACTACCAATGCGCCATATGCGGCTCACATGAGGATTTGGAGATCCACCACCTGGATTACGACATAGCGAATTTCGATGATCCGCACTCATATATCATCGTCTGCAAGAAGTGTCACAGAAAACTGGAGGGGAAGAAGAGGCGGAAATTCAGGGGAGGTTGACAAAACGGGGGGAAAAGGTGTAAATTAGAGATAGACGTGTTGTCAAACCCGATGAAAGGAGGGTTGAGTCGTGGCTAAGGTATTCTACTCAGCGCTGGTGGACACGATCAGGGGCAGCATGAAGAAGGGGTCTGTCATGTCGGCCTGGAAGGGGATTCAGTACATGAAGACCCACGCTTGGCCGAGACAGCCCCGGACGGCGGTACAGCAGCGGGTGAGAGGTATCATATCTGAGCTTGCCGGCGACTGGTACAGCATGACCGAAGGACAGAAGGAGTTGTGGAACAAGTATGCGTCCCTCCTGAAGAACCCCATGACCGGTCTCAATGCCTACGTTCACACCAACCTCCGACTTTACAAGTATCTCGGTGCGGGATCGATGATCGACTATCCGCCGCCATCCCCTGCAACCCCCGATGCCCCGGCGGGTCTGAGCGCCTCCGCGGCCGGTGCGGGCACTTTCCAGATCAGCTGGACGGCGCCCACGGCGACGAACCAGATCGTGATCGTGGAGAAGTCCCCGTTAGCCGGTCTTGACGACCGCGCCAGACCCCGATTTGCCGTTGCCGGAACGGCCGGCGCAGATGCGGGGTTGATCTCCATTTCGCACACCTATCCCTCCGGCACAGTGGTCAGGTTCCGCGTGCGCTCGATGGATCTCTATGGCAGGATTTCTCCTCCGTCGGAGATCATCGAGGCGACCGCGGCATGAGCTCCCTGATCGCCGCCTACGGGCCGCGTGTGGGGTTCCCCCCGCCTCACATGCGGCCGCCGACTTCTTCCCCCCTCGAATAAGGGTGATAAGATGGCAATATGGTACCCGTCAGCCCTGATATCGGATATCAGGGGCAAACTGGGCAACCAGGTTTTCACCTTCTACCGCGGCACACATGTCATTCGCACATACGTTATCCCCGCCCAGCCGAACAACGCAGATCAGATGCGCTGTCGAGGCAATGTCAGCGATGTGGCAGGATCGTGGGCACTTCTCACCGACGGTGAGAAGGAGCTGTGGGACAAGTACGCATCGCTGGCGAGGATCAAGGGAGGTTTTCCTGCGTATATGAGGCACAACGTCAGACTGGCACATGCGAACCATCCCGAACTGCACTGGATATCTCACCCCCCACTGCGAGGAGGTACACCACGCTATCCACGCCAGGTTCAGATGTTCTTCGACGGATCGTGCTACATCCACATCTCCTGGAGCCATCCCACGGACACCATCCATTTCATCCAGCCGTTCTATCGCCTTGATTACGACTACAGCATCACCTACCACCCCCACTGGAAGCTGATAGCTACCGTGAGATCAGATGCCGGTGAGCTGGTGTGGCAACAGCCGTATGGAACGGGGACGAGGATACACATTTACCTCAGGACGCTTGATAGGTGGGGAAGAGTATCGCCGCGGACGGAAGCGCATACGCTTATCGTCCCATGACCAAGGAGGAGAGAAGATGATCAGCATCATCATGCCGGCCTACAACGGCCTGCAATACACCGTCCAGGCGGTTGAGGCGTTGTTGCGGAAGGAGGAAGGGTTCGAACTGATCATCGTGGACAACGGCTCGACGGACGGCACATCGGAATACGCGGACGGGATGAGCAGGAGGCACAACAACATCCACGTGATCCATTTCATGGAGAACAAAGGCGTGCCGGCGGCGCTCAACGCGGGGATGAAGGAGGCAAGAGGCGACTATATCGTCTGGATGAACAACGATATCATCATATCGCCCAGGGCGATCTCCAGGATGATCACGCACATGGATAGAGCCGAGGAGGAGACGAAACTCAGCCCCGTAGGCATGATCGGTCCGATGATGAATTTCGTAGCAGGGAGACAATTCGACCCTGGAGGATGGATCGATCCAGCACGGGTGGATGATTACGCCGCCCAGGTGGCAAGGGAACACCCCGATACCTTCTGGAACACCGGATGGCTGTGTGGCTCATGTCTCGTCATGAAGAGAGAGGTCTACGAGAAGGTGGGGGAGGTTGATGAGAGATTTTTCCCAGGCGGATATGAGGATAACGACTACTGTCTCAGGGCGATACTTGCGGGATACAAGCTCATCATCGACCGATCCACCTTTGTCTATCACTACGGCTCGAGGACGTTCAATCTGGAGGAGCTTTTCAACACGAAATGGGGCATAAAACACATGGACACCTTCATCAGGAAATGGTATCGACCACGTGAGCAGAGGCTCATCGCCGCTTACAGGGTGAAAAACGGAGGAGAGCTCTTTCGCAGATCGCTCGAAGCCACATCGCAGTTCGCTGATGGTATAGTTGTCCTCGACGACGGCTCAGAGGATGATACGGCAGAAATTGCAAGGTCATGTCCGAAGACCCTGGAGGTCAGGACCTACCACAGGCCCTTCGACGAACGCAGGGATCGGAATGAGATCATTCAGATGGCAGCCGATCACGGGGCAGACTGGATTTTCGTGATAGATCACGATGAGATAGTCGAAGCCAAATTCACAAGGGAATACGCACAGAGGCTCATGAACCCGCCCGATCCGCAGATCCTCGCCTACCAGTTCCACTTCTACAACTTCTTCATGGGCGAGACACACTGGAGGTCCGACGGCATATTCGGCAGAATGAGAGGACCCAGACTGTTCCGCGTCTTCCCCAACCAGGAGATCGTGGGAGGAAACGAGATCGGCCTCCATTGCGGCAACATCCCACCTATACCCCAGGAGTGTATCGCTCCCTCAGCCGTCAGGATCAAACACCTGGGATTTATCACCGAAGAGATGCGCCGGCGGAAATACGAGTTCTATGAGGAGATCGACCAGGATAGGGACATAAAAGGCATAGGTGCTGAGGACTACTATCACATCATCTCACCCAAGATCGAATTGACCAGGTGGAAGGAGCAAAACAGCATCGGATTCTACTGTCTCACAGGCGACGAGACCCTGGATCTCATCAGAATCCTGGATAGAGTGTGGCCCATCACCGATGAGATGGCCGTCCTGCATACGGGAACATCGCCGGAGGTGGAGGAGATATGCCGCATGTTCGGCGCACACTACAAACACATGCCCTTCAGAGACGATTTCTCCCAGCTACGTAACGCCGCAAAGGCGATGCTACACACGGACTGGATCCTCACGCTCGATACCGACGAGGATATACCCAACGATGCACGTGAAGCCATCAGAAAACTTGTGGAGGAGGACGTCCACGGATACATGTTCCAGGTCACCAACTACCACAAGGAAGGCGAACCCTCCTTCTCAGAATCCATCCGCCTGTACCGTAACCTGCCCATCCTCACATACCGGGGCCTGGTACACGAGAACTTCGACGACGCCATCAGAGACCACCGACTGAGGATAGCTTACTTCCCATGGAAACTCGATCACTTCGGTTACCTCAAGCCACAAGAAAAATTTAAAGCCAAGCTTAAACTTTATGAAAAACTCAACGAAAAACAGATCCAACAGCAGCCGGAGGATCCCAAAGCAAGATTTAACTTAGCGTTGCACAAATTGAATGACGGCGATATAGACGCGGCGGTGGATCTTCTACTTGAGGCGGCGAATCTCGATCCGGCGTATTGGCATCCGCAGATGCAGCTAGGCATGGTGTTCCTGCGTGCAGCGCAACGGTGGTTCCGAAACACCCTGGAGGCCATCAACCCCAACCACCCGCTCAAGGAGGAGATAGAGATCCTACTTGCGACGATCACGTCCATGATAGGCGAGGAGGAGAGGAGACTCTGATGGGGGTTATAGCCGTCATATCGAGCAAACCCATACTGGAATCGCCCAAACTCATGAAGCTCCTGGAGGATTACTCACGCCGATACAGCGTCGATATCCCCGCCACATACGTCACCCCCGGCACACAGGGCGACGAGACCATCGATCCGACCCTCATCCTGCGGTTCGCAACCATCCACACGGACGAGAGCGCCGATACGACGCTCATCCTGGAGCAACTGGGTGCAACAGGCGAGGTGGAGAAGGTGGAAGTCGGCCCGGAACCCGAGCCGCTCTATCGGATCAACGACTCCCTCCCATCGGGATACAACGATGCGCTACGGATACAGAAACTGGTTGATCCCGAAGGTGTCTCCGCATGGGACATCACCCGCGGCTCAGGGGCCGTCATCGGTATAGCGGAGGTGGCCAACAACAACGGGTTCAACTATGCCGCACCTGAACTGAGCGGCATACTGGAATTCGATCTCGACACGGGTCATCCCATATGGGGCGATAGGGAAACCAATTGGCAACTCATCCTGAAAGGCCAACACGCAAAGTTCATCCTGACACAGGACGCAAGCGGCTCACCTCACGACCCATACTACAACAACGGCCACGGCTCACTCTGCGCCCGCGCCGCCGCAGGGATACACAACAACTGGACGGACTCGGCGGGAACGGCACCGGAGGCGAAGATCAAAGCGATGTGTATCTCAGAACTGTATCAGGCGATTAACCTGCTCGCCGACCAGGGATGCGACATAATCTCAGTCTCATACAGGCCCACAGTCGGATTCAACGTCCCAGTCGAATACGCACTGTCGAAAGGAGCTCTTGTCTGCTGGGCGCACGGGGCAAACGTACACACCGAGGTTCAATACGATATGCCCAAATCTATCATGGTATCTCATGCCGACACCGACCTCTCAAACCTCTTCTCATACGGCAGAGGTCTGGTGATACTCGGCATGGATCCCGAAAGCGACCCTTCCGAGTCCGGGGCTACCGCAGCCATCGCAGGGATATGCGCACTCATCAAGTCCAAAAACCCCTGGATGACGCCTTTCGACATCTATTCCGCACTCATCAATACCGCCACACCCGCAAAAGGACAGGGAGACGAAGCGTGGACCGAACAGGTGGGATACGGCGTCGCTAACGCCCTTGACGCCGTCCAGGTGACCGAATCCAGCCTCAGACCCATACCGTTTCAAGGGTTCTCCGCTTCCATCTCATACCCCTACATCCACTTCTCAATCCAGCCGTTACGAACATCCCTCTACTCCAGAACCCTCATCGTATACCGCACCGACAGATACCCACGCTGGTGGTATGATGGCAAGATGGCGATCATGACGACGGCTACCGAGATAGATTGGGAGCCGCCCGGATCAGGGACATACTATTTCCTTGCATTCGACATCAACGTCAACGAGCTGCACTCCATGATCACACCACGCAACCGCGCTATCGTCTACAACTTCCCCGAGAAACCCCTCATCGACCTGCCATACACCACGCCCATACACTTCATCCCCTCCGTCCAACGAATGCTTGATCTAACGGGAAGCTCCGTCAAATGCAACCAGCTGCACTCATACCCCATACGTGTCCGCAACATCGGCACGGCAGCGCTGATCATAGATAGCGTGACGGTGACATCAGAGCGAAGAACCACCCCGCCGTCCGTCATCGAGGGGTTCTTCCTGGGCACGATCCCATCATACGTCCTCCTGCCCGGCGAATACATGGATATCCCGCTCAACTTCATACCCAGAACCTCTGAGGGCGTCTACACCGGTATACTCACCATCCAATCCAACTCCACCATCTACCCCACAATGAGGGTGTATGTGAGATGGAAAGGAAGATAATCCACGTCCAACTCACCAAACCCGCACACGATTGCTCACGCACAATGACCCTCCTGGACCAACTGCGCCAGTCCACACAGGTGACCGTCTACCAGGATTTCATCAAACACAAGATCATGCCGTATATCGCAATGGTGGAGATAATCGCCCCAGCGGAGATGGTGGAGGAGATCACGGCGAAACTCAAGGAGACAGGCGAGATCAGGGAGATATCCGTCTCGGACCCGCCACAGCCGCTCTATCTACCAAACGACCCACAAGCACTCGATATCGCACTCACACAACAGACCATCACCGCTTCAGAAGGGCCTTCTGCACTGGATATCGCCACAGGCGAAAACATCATCATCGGTATCATCGAAACTCCCGGCAACGGAGCAGACTATTCCGATCCGGAGCTGGGGGGATCAGGAGATAGAGACGCCGATTGGCAACGGATACTGAACGGCACTCACCCCAAATTCACGCTCTACACCGATCCCGACGGCAACCCCGTTGATCCATACGGCACAGGACACGGCAACACCACCGCAAGATGTGCAGCCGCCGTTATGGACAACAACACCGATTACCTCGGCTCAGCCCCCTCAGCTATGATCATGATGGCGCTCGCCGACAGTTTCCCCACGGCCATCATCAGGATGACCGACCTGGGCGTCCATTTCATCTCCATCTCATATGTGCCATCCAGTGCATAC
>Ga0190308_1000599_pt1 | contig 11212 bp, 12 predicted proteins | sample 48700756_MG_FD_165050 | JGI IMG/M metagenome (GOLD analysis project Ga0190308, IMG submission 165050) | Hydrothermal vent sediment bacterial communities from Southern Trench, Guaymas Basin, Mexico - 4870-07-5-6_MG | ecosystem: Environmental > Aquatic > Marine > Hydrothermal vents > Sediment ...
CATTCCAATTTCTTCTGCATCAAATCCTCTTTTTTCACCTTGGCTGTATCCATACATTCCTCTGGAAATTCCCAATATATGCAATACTTACAGCTAAATGGAGGGGTTCCCCACTCTGGAGCATCCCGTAGATTTTTCTCAGTAAGGTTAAGGATTTCAATCTCCACCTTTCCTACCTACCAAAACACCCAACATTTTCCAGATAAAAGAGACTACCTTCGTGAGCTTGGGCGTAGATACTCATAGTAACTCTCTTAACTCCTCCTTATTTATACCTGCTTGTTTTAAAATTTCGAACAACGTTCCCTTTGGTAAATCCCTTTTATGAAGAGGAACAACAACTCTTCTTTTCATTTCCGGGTGGTAGTAAATATGATGGCTTCCCTTAATCCTATCTAATACAAATCCTTTCTTTTCAAGCACCTTGATAATTTTCTGGGGAGTAAGAGGGGGGTTAGGCATAAGCCTCTACCGTTAAAGTATATTCCAAAGTCCCTTCCTCCGTTGGTATCTCTTCACCATGCTCCTTTAAACTCTCTATGTATAACTCAATAGCTTCTTTTGCCATCTCTATTGCTTCTTCTATTGTGTCCCCATAGGTTACACAGCCAGGAAGAGAGGGAACTATCACTGTATAACCGCCCTCAGGCTCTTTTCTGAGCAGGATTCTGTAGCTTAATGTTTTCATACTATCACCTCATACAGCATAGTGTACGAAAATTTTATCTAACTTGGTTACATCCACACCTAATGCAAATATACTTTTTAGTCTGCCAAATTTTATCATCGTCCAATATCATGTATAACACCAAAAACATAAAAGTCAAGCCTATTTTTAAAGAATTCATGCATGGTGAAAGGGATACTCACTCGCCCTAGTGGACGAACCACAGACCGTTAGGCGATGGAGTTGCATATGCAATATGTCATTTTATTTCACCCTTAACTCAACAATTATCAAAGGCTCCTTTCTTATTTCAAAATCAAATATTCGGTTAAGTCCTACCGGTCTGAGGTCGATTTGACCCTGCTGGTGTTATTGCTCATTTCCTTTACTCCCTTTCTTCTCGTCTACAACCCCTCAGCAAACCAATCAATTTTTCTTGCATTCATAAATTTACGGTTAGGCCAAGCGATATAGGTAACCTGCTTCTCGGCAAGTGTCTTTAATTCTTTCCTGCCTTTCTCAGTCAGTCTGAGCTTACCCTGCACCGATTCCACCAGCTGGTCTTTCTCCAATTTGGCATAAATAGTTTCATAGTCCTTATCCTCAAGCCTCACTGGGAAGTGCCTCCCAAAACCTTTTTTAACCCGCTCAAGGTTCTCCTGTTTTGTCATCTCTTTCAGGCTTAAGAACCATAGGGATACAAATGCTCCCCTGTCTGGTAAAACCTTGAGATGGCTTTCAAGAAACTTAGAGAACTTTTCAATCTTAGAATCCTTACCTTGCATAATCCCATGCGATTCCTTAATAAGTTCATAACCACCCAAAATTATGAAAAAGGAAACGACTGTTCCAGCAATAGCATCAAGCACAAAAAATCCTAAGGTTGCTCCAAGTAGACCGATTAAAACAGCTACCGATGACCAGATATCGGTTTTTGTATGATAGGCATCAGCTATCAGTGATATGCTCCTTGTCTGTCCACCAACATAAAACTTATAGTATGAGAAATAAGCATTGACCACAATATTGATCACAATTGTAACCAAAGCCAAAACCTGGAAATGTATCTCAACAGGCTTAAATATCTTCGTTATCGATTCAAAGGCAATAAAAGCACCGATGCCACAGAGAATTATCCCACCAAGAAGGGCAGCTTGTGCCTCCCTATTGATTCTTATGCCAATCCATGTTACTGCTGAGGCAACGATATCGATAGCAGTATGCACCGCATCTGCAATGAGACCAATGCTTCCTGAAAAGAAGCCGATAATAAATTCCAGGACAGACAACCCTACATTTCCCCATAAGGAATATTTGGCGCATGCCTCCTTTGAAAGATGCCTCATATGGTGCTTTTCAATATCTCTTTCCCTTTTGCTCAAAGCATCTAACCCCTCTTTAGTTATCTCGTATCTATCTGAATACATTATCAAACCTTCATCTGTCAGATGGTTCAAGCTACTATCTATGAGCTCATTATTTACCTGCCAGTAACCCACATACATATCCCTGATTTTATCTATAAGTTCTTGTCTCGTTCTACTGTTTAACCGAAGCAATCGTAAGATGTGCCACTTGAGATTCTTTTTTACCTGCGAGTCCTTGATTTGCAATCGCTTTTTCGGCATATCAGCAGCTTCCTTTCCCTACAAGCACTTAAACAGTAATCCCCCTTATTCTTCTCTTTAAAGGCGATTCCATATAACGTTCCGTGGTATGCGAAACCCGTAAGGGTTGGGTGAGCGTAGCGAACCGCAATCCACCTATTAAATAACCCGCAAGGCAAAGTTGCGAAGTAACCGAAAGTCGTGTACGAATGACGGTCTGAATTTATGATTTCCACAAACCATGGACATTACAGTACTCTCTTACCGTGATATTTTCAGCCACGATTTCAAATTCAGCTTCAGGTTTATCTCCAGGGTTCAAGAATCTTCTGTAAATCACACCATCAGCAATTACTTCTATCCATTCTATGTAATGATTCTCTTCCATAGGATGTGGGATTGAACCAACCTTCACTCTTATGCCTGTTTCTGTTTTCTCAATTACTGGAACATGCTTTTCCTTCCCAACATCTTCAGTTCTTTCTACAAGTAATTCCATTGGCTGACCACAGCAAACGAGTTGCCCCACACCAGCATGCAGAACCTCAACTATGTTTCCGCATATGTTGCATTTGTAAACTTGTTTCTCTTCTGTCATATTATCACCTCCTTTTCCATTTCATTTCAACAAAAGGCTTTAAAGCTTTTTATGGCAGAACCACCAGTCGTAGCATTCTATCTCACCACTGGCTTTCGCCTCTTTTCTTTGCTCTATGGCATCTACCGTACCTGCAGGGGGCACTATCACCCTATCACCTATAAGCTCATTTTCAGGCCATTTATGTGGCAATGCTACGCCGTTTGTATCGCTGACTTGCAGTGCTTTCAATACTCTCAGTATCTCATCCCAGTCTCTTCCGACCTCTGCCGGATAGTAGACTATAGCCCTTATAGTTCCCTTGGGATCCACCATGAAGACTGCTCTTGCAGTTGTAGTTGCACCTTGAGGTATCATCCCCAGTGCCTCTGCCACGTATCCTCTATCGTCCGCTATAACCGGAAACTCTATTTCGGTACCCAGATTCTCCTTTATCCATTCCATCCACTTAAGATGGCTGAACACCTGATCAACGCTAAGCCCTATGACCTCAACGCCAAGTTCTTTGAACTTTTCCAGACGTTTCTGCATCGCATAGAACTCTGTGGTACAAACAGGTGTGAAGTCCGCAGGATGGCTGAACAACACAAACCACTTTCCTTTGAACTGATCCGGCAACTTCATCCTTCCATGGGTTGTGTTCACCTCTATCTCTGGAAATTTTTCTCCTATCACCACCATTTTATCACCTCCTTTTCATTCATTTTTAACTTTTAACAATACCCAGTTCCATATGCTTATTCAAAATTTCTTCCGCCAGCCTATTCAAAGCTTTGAAATCATTTTCTTTTGGGAACCCTTTTATAACAACGGGTTCAAGTATCTCTACCTTTAAATTGGAGATCATGCTTGTAAGTTGTTCTACCATTTTGCCACCCCACCCATAGGAACCAATGATTGACGCAAACTTCAGTTTTGGTCTCAAGGCGTTTACAAGGTAAACCGCATAAACAACCTTTGGATGCAGTCCAACCAGAACCATCGGTGTGCCAATCACGATTGTGGCTGCATCCACCAGCGCCATGGCCAACTTCCCGAGCTCAGTTTTAGATAAATTGAACTGTTTCACTGTTATCTCTCTTTCAATCAAAGCATTCACAAAATAATCCACCATCTTCTTTGTGCTTCCATGCATTGAAACATATGGTATAACTACTTCATTCTTTACCTCATCGGAAATCCATTCCCTATAAGCATTGAGGATGAAATCTGGATTATTATAAACCGGGCCATGACTTGGCGCTATTATTTCAATCTCCAAGTCCTTTATCTTTTCCAGATTCTTCCTAATCACCGTCCTGAAAGGCATCATTATCTCTGCATAATATCTTTTGGCTGCCTCATACACTGACGGTTCATCGGTTACAAAAAGATCGCTCGTTGCAAGGTGGGATCCAAAAAGGTCACAGCTAAAGAGTATCCTATCCTCTATTAAATAAGTTAGCATTGTCTCTGGCCAATGCACCCATGGTGTATGGATAAACTTCAGTGTTTTGTCGCCCAACGCCAGTGTTTCACCATCACCCACAGTTACTATCTTATTCTCTGGGATTAAAAGCAAATCCATAAGCATAGGTTTACATTTCGGTGTGCAAACCACCTTGGCATTAGGATAAATATCAAGTATTTGAGGTAATGCACCCGAATGGTCCTGTTCAGCATGGTTGGTGATAACATAATCTATAGTTTTGACCTCAAGTTGCTTAAGATTCTCTATCAGTACATCCGTCATCGTTGGGTCTACCGTATCTATTAAAGCAGTCTTCTCTTCCCCTTTAATCAAATAAGCGTTATAGCTTGTTCCATCAGGCAGAGGTATGAGCTCGTCAAATAACCTTCTATCCCAGTCAACTACACCTACCGAGTAAATATTTGGTTTCAATTGTCTCACAGCACTCATTTATTCCTCTTTCTCAAAATCCTCTTTACCAGCACCACATATTGGACATACCCAATCTTCCGGCAATTCTTCGAATAGTGTTCCTGGCTCAATACCAGAATCTGGATCTCCCTTCTCCGGGTCATATACATATCCGCAAACTTCACACCTGTATTTAACCATGTCTTCAACCTCCTTTTTGGCTTCTTCTTTTATATATGTTGGTGCAGTTTTAGGTGCTTTGCCTCGTTTCACTTCATGATAATAGGCGTAAGTCATAGGCTCTTCATTCTTAAGTATTTCTGCTTCCACCACTTTTCCAACAAAAATGGTGTGAGTCCCCACATCAACTTCCTTAGTTACCTCAGCCACAAGGTAGGCAGTAGCATTATCTAAAACTATAGGCACACCGTTATCACCAATCTTAAAATTTATATCTTTGAACTTATCCATCTCACGACCGGACTTGAACCCAAAATGTCCGATAAATTCCATCGGAGTATCTTTTGATAGTATTGAAACAGCAAATTCTCCGCTTTCTTGGATAAATTGATGAGTAAGATTTTGCTTATTGATACTCACTGCTATTGTTGGCGGCTCTGATGTAACTTGAAAAACCGTATTAGCAATCTGTCCATTAAATTTATTCCCTTTTCTGGAGCTCACCACATATAAGCCATAACTTATCTGGTACAAAGCTTTAGGGTTCATTTTTCACCTCCTTTTACGTTTTATTTTATGCGTCACACTAAATCTTAACCATCTCATGACAAACCCAATTTTTGCAAGCGAGAACGAATAGCGCTGAGTTTTCTTTGGAAAATACTTGCAGTTCCTTTCTCTTCCTCTATCATCGTTTATCTCTCATTAAATTGATGATGTATAACTTTTGCAGATAAAAAGCCCAGCTTGGCGTGTTCGGGTTGAAGTACGAAACACCACAACCAGATACGCTTTGTTATCGGAAGTGATAATATTCATATCCATCATTCCATCAATTTAACTTCTTCTTTCTCAAAATCGAGTGATAAATAAGAGCCTGCTAAATCCTCAATCTTCCCTCTTATAAGTGCCTTCATAATCTTTTTATCCCTCCTTTATGTTCGTGGACAAAAGTATACCCAATGCGAATAGAATAAAAAACTTTACCGGGGTACTTCTCTTTTGCTTTTTTTATTGCTTCCGTTAATGTTTTGCCCAAAAAATATTCGCCTGTTTCTGGCTCTATCACCGCAATTGTACCCTTTTTTTCTTTAAGCGAATGAATTCTTGTCAAAACATCTTTTGAAGGTTTCCTAACTTTTGATATTTTCATTTTTCGTCACCTCCTTTTTGTTAGCCATTTCCAATAATTTGGTTATATCCGCACTCTTGGTACTGATATAATGCCATTTTGGGAATTATATCTCCTACTTAATGCAAATATACTCCTTTTTCTACCCACCAGAGTTTATCATTGTTCAACACCATATGATACCTAAAAACACAAAAAGTCAACCATTTTAAAGAATTTACGCATGGTAAAAGAGATATTCACCCGTTATGGCAGGGCGCATCCAAGCCCGCTGTTAGGTGATGGAGTTGCATATGCAATATGTCATTTTATTTCACTGTCAACTCAACAATTATCAAAGGTTCCTTTCTTATTTCAAAATCAAATATTCGGTTAGGTTCACCAGGTCCATGTCGATTTGATCCTGCTTTCGGTTTAGGTCCGTGATGGGGTATTCTCTGTTCTTCCCTAATTAAGCATAGATTCTAATGCTGATCTGATAGAACACTATTCCCCATGGAGGGTTTTACAGCTCGTAAAGGACCCAGCTCATCCATTCATTTAAAAATCTCACCCGTACCCATGTACCATAATAGTAGATCGAGCTCCCCCATGGGTATATCAATCTTTTCTGCAAACCCTCTCATCTTCGCTTCTATCTCCAAGTATTTACTCCTTGACAACGTCCTCGGTATCTCTTCTATCACATCTAATGCTTTCAGGCTTCTCAGTATATGTCTATCCAGTATTGCAAGCTCTTCACCTCTACCTATGTTTCGTAGAAAATGGCTCGCCTCCTTGTATCCAATCCCCCTTATGTTATGCACCAACCATTCCCTTGCATCAAATAGGTTATCAAACTGTGCTATCCTGGCTTTAATGGATACTTTACCATCCACCATGAATTGCTTACGTGCTCCTACGATGTACTCAGCCTTCTTGCGGTTAAATCGTACCCCTACCAGCTTATGTGCGATTTCGTTCTCACTTCCTTCTATCAACAATCCTTTACGTATGAGGTTTTCTACCGCCCTCCAGCATACTTTAGCTTTGGACTGCGGTGTCAACATACAGAACACAAGTTCAGCAAATATCTCATCATCGCCACCGGTCTGCCACAGCTTTTTAAATCCATCCAATCTACGTTTTATCTCATCCCGTATATCAAAATAACTCTGCTTCAGCTTACGCTCTGTCATAGGTTTCTGTGAACTCCGATAGCTTTTCTACCCATTCCGTTGCGGTTAACTGGTCATCCAAAACCCGCCATTCCCAGTTACCCTTGGCAGTAGCGGGACGGTTCATCCGTGCCTCCTTACCCAATCCCAACACATCCTGCAATGGTATAATCACCAGCTCAGCTACTGATAGCATAGCCAACCGTATCAACTCCCAATGTATCTCATCCACCGATACCCTACGTCCTATATAGCGTAACAACCTTTCTTTGGCTTCTGGAGTAGCCTCGTGTTCAAACCATCCCCTTATTGTGTTGGTGTCATGTGTACCAGTATACACAACACATCTCCTGATATGATTGTGTGGTAGATAAAGCCCATGCGGGAAATCGTCACCAAACGCAAACAACAGCACACGCATACCGGGTATTTTGAACCGTTCCATAATTTTTCTCACATCTTCGGTTATAACACCCAGATCTTCCGCCACTATCGGTAAGCTATCAAACCACTCCATAAGTGTAGCAAAGAAATCATCCGCCCCCGCTTTAACCCAACACCCCCTAACTGCAGTCTTTTCACCTGCTGGTACTTCCCAATATCCCACCAATCCACGAAAGTGATCGATCCGCACCATATCAAACAGCCTCAAGTTATGTTCTACCCTACGTATCCACCACTCGTAACCGGTTTGCTTCAACACGTCCCACCTATATACGGGGTTGCCCCAGAGCTGACCAGTTGGACTAAAATAATCCGGTGGCACACCCGCCACATACAACGGACGCTTATCGTTACCGAGCTTAAATATCTCCGGGGTTGTCCATACATCCACACTATCGTAACTTACATAAATCGGTATATCACCAAAAATCCTTATCTCATTTTTATTACAGTAGCTTTTAAGTGCAAACCACTGCCTGAAGAACAGGAATTGAAGAAACTTCTCACGTTCAACCCTATCCCTAAGTCGTTGTCTTACCTTCTGTAGAGCTGTTGGCTCCCTATCTCTTATCTCACATGGCCATTCGTTCCAACTTTTACCCGTGAAATATTCCTTCAATACCACAAAGGTTGCATAATCCTCCACCCACCACACATTCTGTTCGCAGAAAGCTTCGTATTCGGATCTATATAGGTGTAGTTTCTTGAACCTCTCATACGCCTTATCAAATAACTTCCTTTTATAGGTGATAACTTTGGGATAATCCACTCTACTCACTGTAAATTTAGGTATCGGTTCGATATCCTCCTTCCTAAGTAGCCCCTCTTCCACCATAATGTCGGGGCTTATCAACCAGATATTTCCCGCAAACGCTGACAAACTGTTGTATGGAGAGTTACCCCTATCGGGGGTGATTGGATTAATCGGCAAAATCTGCCACACACTCTGCTTAGCTGTTCGCAGTAGCTCCACAAACCTATACGCCCATGGCCCAAGATCGCCCACCCCATAAGGTGATGGCAAACATGTGATATGTAATAAAATACCGCTCGCCCTTTTATTTGTTAAGTGGCTCTTACCATACCGAGTAGCTGGCATACCGTTGAACATGGGTTCATGGTATTTATGTGACATATCGGAACCGTCAATCCATATCATTCCACATGGTTTCCACGATCTCCCTCGCTATAGAAGTGAAGGTATCTCTCAAGGGGAGGAAGTTTCACCTAATAATTTCTTAATAGTATCCAACAGCTCCCTCTGATCAAACGGCTTATTAATATGTGCGTTTGCACCACATTCAACACTACGCTGTATATCTTCATCGGTTGTCCTAACGGTTACCATGATTATTGGTAACCTCCTTGTGGCTTCATTCTCCCTGATCCTTCTGCATACTTCCCACCCCTCAATACCAGGTATCATCACATCCAACAACACCAGATCAGGTTCTTCTTCATTAACCAACCTAAGCGCAGCCTCTCCATCTTCAGCCTCTACAACCGAATACCCCGCTTTCTCCAATATTGTTTTTACCAGAATCCGTATTTCGGGCTCATCCTCAACCACCAGTATCTTTGCCATCATCCCTTTCCTTTAATTGGCAACGTAAAGCAAAACGTACTACCTTTGTCTATTTCACTCTCTACGGTTACCTTACCACCGTGCCCCTCTACGATCTCCTTCACTATAGCTAATCCCAACCCAGCCCCACTGTATTGCTTCGTGAGCGAGCTATCCACTTGATAGAAAGGTTCAAATATCCTCGCTTGCTCTTCTTTCGGGATACCTATCCCCGTATCGCTGACACAAACTTCAACCATATCTTTTCTCTTCTCAGCCGTAATTCGGACACTACCACCTGGTTTGTTAAACTTTATCGCATTACTGATAAGATTACGTAGCACATACCGTAGCTTGTCTTGATCTGCCCTCACGATTGGTAAGTTCTTATTCACGTTTACCTCTATTTTTATCTCACTCTTAATAGCCATGGATTTAAACTCATCACTCACCTGCTTTATCACATCAGCTATATTCACATCTGTTATATTGAACTCACGTTGCCCCCGCTCCATACGTGCAGCTTCTATTAAGTTATCGATGACCAGCGTTTGACGTGCAATCGCATCTATTGCCATGCCCAAAAATTTATTCCTTCTATCCGGGTCTGTCTCCTCTATTGCAAGCTCTACTGCACTCTTGATAATAGTCAACGGTGTACGTAGCTCATGACTTACATTGGCGATAAGATTTCTTTTCATCTTATCGAGTGCCTTCAACTCCTCATAGGCACGTTGCAACCTCCTATATGCATCCCGTAGCTCCCTCTCAGCACGCTTACGGTCGGTGATATCCATAAGGGTTCCCATAATAGCAGGTCGACCGTGATATTCAATCCGCCGTCCTATCGCCTCACAGTATATGATACTACCGTCTTTACGGATTCCACGGAACGTGTAATGCGCAGCTTCTATCTCTCCGGTCAACCGCCGTCGAATATTCTCAATAACCATATGGCGGTCATCCGGATGCGTCAAATCCACTGGCCCCAACTTATCCACAATCTCTTCAGGTCTATAGCCAAAAATCTTTGCCAATGCAGGGTTAACATACCGAAATCTATTATCCTGAAAAATATACACACCGACAAGCGCTTTCTCAGCAAGCGTACGAAATCGCTCCTCACTTTCACGTAGTGCATTTTCAGCACGCCTACGCTCTTCATCCAGCTCTATATCATGTAGAGCAAGCGCTATATCCTTACTTACGGCTTCAAACAGCACCTGCTCCTCTTCATCCATCACCATACGTGTGGGGATAGATACAGACATGAGTCCATAGACCTTACCTTCATGTTCCAACCGTATAGCCATCGTCCCCTTGTCACAACACTTCTCTACTAACGGGCAATTACCGCATCTTGTACGCTGATCCTGTATCACTACCACCTCCGCTTGCGATAATGCCAGTCCCCCACAGACAGGTAACACACCATGTTCTAATTGCTTAATTAATGGTTGAAACGCTTTACCTAACCCCGCCTCTACGTTCGTCACAAGCTTACCGGATTCATCCATAAGAGCGATCCATACATGGTAGTAACCTCTTGTTTCAACAAGAGCATCACAGATCCCCTTAAGCAGCCGATTGCGGTCTCTCTCCCTTGTGATAAGCTGGTTAACTTCCCGTATACCGTATAATACTGCATTGATATGTTTTAACCTCTCCTCCGCACGTACTTGCGCGGTGATATCTATCAATATACCAACAATAGATGGCCGACCACGATAAATTATAGCTGTGTCATAGACTTCAACATGGATAATCTCACCATCCTTTCTTATCCCTCTGAAATTATAGCGAATGGTTTCAACCTCTCCTGATATCTGCTTACGAATGTTCTCCTCCACACATGGCCAATCCTCCGGCAATACCAGCTCCTTGGGCCCTTTCTTGTCGATTAACTCCTCAACAGTGTATCCAAATATTTCAGCCAATTTGGGGTTCACATACTTGAATACACCATCTTGTACCAGGTAGATACCAATCGATGCTTTCTCAG
>Ga0190308_1000600_pt1 | contig 11205 bp, 18 predicted proteins | sample 48700756_MG_FD_165050 | JGI IMG/M metagenome (GOLD analysis project Ga0190308, IMG submission 165050) | Hydrothermal vent sediment bacterial communities from Southern Trench, Guaymas Basin, Mexico - 4870-07-5-6_MG | ecosystem: Environmental > Aquatic > Marine > Hydrothermal vents > Sediment ...
TTCTAGTTCTCCTTTAATCGAATATTCATCCATTCGGCAAATTTTTCCTTTGATTGTGCCTTCTTCTGGGATTTTAAGCACACCAACCAAGCATTCCTTTGGTTTTAGTTGCATTATTTTTTCAAGAATTTTCAGAGTTTTTTCCATATCTTTCCATTCTTCTTCATCCATATGAATATTTTAAAAAAAAATTTAAAATAAATCTTCTATTTTTCGCATTCAAATTCGCATAGAGTTATCTCTCCGCTGTCGGCATTTGCTTTTAGTTTTGCGGTAATTTCGGCACCTTTTTTTAAAACATTCTCGTTGATAAACATTTTCAGCACATCTATAGGAATTATCACTCCGTAGCTTCCGCCTATCCTTTTAATTTGGACTGGTGCGACATAGGTTACTTTACTTAGGAACAACTTCTGTATTTCTACCGGTGTTAGGTATTCGTAAATACACTTGTATGTTTCCAATTTCTTTGTTATTTCTTCTATCTTCGGAAATTCCTTCTCAAATATTTTTTTGATATCTCCTATATTTTTTACAGTTTTTTCTACATGAAGAAACTCAGCGTTTGGATAGATGCCTCTTTTATAAGTAGGTTCGATGGTTACTTCAAAATTTGTTTTGCTTTTTATTTCGGACGCAATTCGGCGCATTAGAAGAGTTATCGTGGTTTCTGCTACCTTGTTATTTTCTATATCTATTGATAATTCGTTTGAAAACATTTCCTCAAATTGTTCTTTATCTGCTACTGTATAGGTTATATTAAAGTTGCCGTTTTCATAGGTTAAAAGAGGTCCGTTTGGCAACACTATGCAATTATCGTCTATCCATTTATCGCTGTCTTTTACATAATTTTCCGCTTCTTCTTCGCTGTATCCAAATACTTTTATTAGAACTTCCCTAAATTTTTCTTCTATATCTTCCATAATATAACTGTCGAAAACTTTTTAAAACTTTGTTTAATTATATTATGGATAAAAAGAGATTGGAGCGGGAAATAACAGAAATAGTAAAAGAAGCAATCGAAATGGAAATACAAAAAAGAAAAGAGAATGTCAGTTTGTTAAAAGCCCAAACCTCTTTGCTTTTTTCGTTGGTTTGATTACTCTTCTTCGCTTTCTTCTTCCACTTCTTCTGTTTCTACCATTTCTTCTTCTATTTCCCCGTCATCTTCCTGAGCCCAGTTCATAATTTTATTTATTTAAATAAATTATGGAAAAAGAAGAATTCAGTCGCTGGTGGGACTTTTTTAAATTTCTGGCAGGAGGGTATGACGAACTAATCTCCCTAATTTCTAAAAATATATCCAGCGTCCTTGCCAGAGATATTTTAGAGTCGGGTATTGCTCGTTTAACAGAAAAGGATATGGATGAACTTTATGAAGGACTAAAAGAGCTTTTAAGACCGAAAATGGAGCATCTGTTAGAACTATATTCAGAGCTATCCGAATTAATAAAGAAAAAAGAGAAATTGGAGAAAAAAATCGAAGAAATTAGGAGAGAAATGCCACCCATGAAAACAGGATACCCGATAACCTGTCCTGTGTGCGGAAAGGTTATTTATATACCAGAGCCAATTGCTTTTGTTGTAAAGGCTTTAGGTAAAGAAGTTGTCTGTCCAGAGGGGCATCATTTTAAGCTTGTTTAATCTCTCGTATAACTTTTAAGGCAGCCTCTATAAAAGTTTTACCCGCTGAAACTGCTAGCGCAATGACGGGCATAGTTACTATTACGCCAGACCTTTCCGCTTCGGGTATTGGTAGAAATAATGCTGCGACAATTCCGCATGCAAATCCCGACCCCATCGTTGCAAGTAGCCAATATACCTCAGGATTGTCCGTTCGTTTGCATACTTTTTTTATTCCTTCATCTAGTATACCTAAAATTAGTGCAAACAGACCGAGTGACATGCTTAGTGATATGTCGGACGAAATAATTTGACAGATTATCCCGATGATTATAGCCATTATTACTGTAGATATCATATAAATACTTAAGTAAAAATATTTAAATATTTTTGCTATAATTAATAATAACACCAAACCCTGCCAGCCTCCATCCCAAGAAATAAGAAATAAGTCAAGGGAAAAACCCTTGGGGCTGGTTGGGGGTGAAATTGAAAGAAAGAAGAATATGTTGGAGATTATTCTTGTTTTGGTTTCGTTGGTTATATTGGAAATTGTGGTTTTGGGAAGAAAAAAATCAAAGTCTGCTGAAGAAAATAGCTACGATATTCAAATGTCACTAATCAAAAAAACCAAAAAAGGCTGTTAGTGTTTTTTCTTGGGAAAGTATTCTTCCTTATAGAATTTTAGCAGTTCTTTAACTATTTTTTCATCTCCAAATGAGTCTTCCATTTCTACAATAGGGCTTCCATCTACGATATCCTTTCTGTTGCTGCTATCCAACACCACAGCGCCGAGTATTCTTCTATCGAGAGGGTCTTGCGACATAGCCATACAGATTTCTTGTCCAGGTCTTACCCTTTCCTGGAGCTCTGGCGGCAATTCTTTTATTTTTTCTTCGTCCAGTCTGGTGCAGACTTTTCTGAATCCCATAATATATAAAAAATATAAAAATTAAATCTTTAAATAATGTTATGCAGTATCGATGCGAATTTTGTGGTAAGGTTTTGTCTTCAAGACACAAATTAAATTCGCACTATGGTGCCTGTAAAAAGGCTAAGGAATTTGCCGACCTTATGAAAAATGTAGAGTCTCTTTTAAAAGATAAATATGTTAAAGGAGAATTTACCTCTCCGAAACAAATAAATTTGGTAAAGCAATCCGAAATGGAAAAACAAATAGCAGACATAAACAGACAATTGGGCGAAATCAGGGGGTTATTGAGAAAGCTTTTGGAGAGGGAGTAGTTTCGGCAGGAAGTAGTTCCCACAAGCCCAAAATTTAAATATTTTTGCTAAGTATTTGTATGCGAGCAGAAGATATTTCTACAGTAATAATGACTATTATCATTGGGATAATCTGCCAAATTATTTCACATAACACAGCACTTAGCATCGGGTTTGCTTTGTATACTCTAATTTTGGGTATAGTAATGGATTATATAGTGAAAAGATATCAACATGAAGTGCTTGCCAGAGTGCCGCAGGCTACTGTCATAGCTTTTAGGTGGGCTTTGGGAATTGTATTTGGAATAATAAGTGGAATTGCCGCAATATTAGTTCTTTTATTAATAACGATTTTAGGAATAACAACAATACCTATAGAAAATATGTGTGGTATAATATTAATAGCAGCACTTATGCCGGTATTGATTTCAGATAGCAAATATATTTTGGAGGAAACTTTAAAAGAATTTCAGGAATAACAATACCCGAAGAAAGTGTTAATGAACTTAACGAACTTAACGTAGATAGTGAGGATATATTCTTTAAAAATTTATACAAATATTATGAAAATAGCCAGGGTTGTTTATACAAAGGCAGCTATTATTTTGGATGTAGGAGGCGAACCTAATTGCAAAATCATTGTTGAAGATACAGCTACGGGAAGAAAAGAAGTTTATCCTTTTTCTTGGGAAATTCTTGACCATTTGGAGGAACAAGGCGTTTTTGTGGACCCCGAATTATGGGAAGCAGACCCTGATTTAAAACCTTCGGAGTTTTTTGCCTTTAGAAAATTAGATTTTTCCTAACTATTCCGTCTTTTCTTCGGGTTCTGCCTTGATGAGTTCAACCTTAGAAACACCGAACAAATCTTCCATTCCTTCTACTACTTCCAATATCCTTTCAAAATCTTCGTATTCTCCTTTTAACTTTGCTCCTTCTTTCGTTTCAACTATAACAGCCCATTTCATAATATTTTTTGTTTAGAAAGTTTAAAAAGTTTTAACTTTTTCGGCGGGAAGTCCCCTTCCGAAAGGGAGGGAGATGAGAGCCGAAAAGTATTTATAGTTTTTCGAATAATAGTATATAACACTATGAAATACAAACTTGACAGTCATTCGGTTTATACGCTCCAATACCACAGGTGACCTTTGGATGTTGAATCTCAATGAAAAATGATGATAACCTATAAGTTCAGGCTATATCCGACTGAAGACCAAGAGAAAAGATTGGTGAAAACTTTAGAGATTTGTAGGCAAACTTACAATTATTTCCTTTCTAAGCTAAAGGAAAGTAACGAAATTCCGAGTAGATTGGTGCTACAAGCTGAATTACCTAAGCTAAAGAAAGAAAAGCCAGAATTGAATAGTGTTTATTCAAAGGTTCTGCAAATGGTTCTCTATCAACTTTATTCAAATCTGAAGGCTTTATCTAAGCTAAAGAAAAATGGTCAGAAAGTAGGAAAGCTTAGGTATAAAGGAAAGTGGTTTAAAACATTTGTTTACAATCAATCTGGTTTCAAAATAATTAGAACTAATAAAAGGTTGGATAGATTACATTTATCAAAAATTGGCAATATTCCAATTAGAGTCCATAGAGAAATTGAAGGTAAGATAAAGCAAGTGATAATAAAGAGATACAGCTCTGGGAAGTGGTTTGCTCTGGTATGTGTTGAAGAGGAAGAAAAGCAACTGCCAAAAACTAGTAAGGCTATTGGAATAGATGTTGGTATAAGGTTTTTCCTTACTGATTCAGAAGGAAGACAAATAGAAAACCCAAAATTTTATGAAAAAACTTTGAAAAGGATAAGGATTGAGCAAAGAAGATTATCGAAGAAAAAGAAAGGTTCAAAGAATTATGAGAAGCAAAGAAGAAAATTAGCAAAGAAGTATGAAAAACTGGTAAATCAAAGGGATGATTTCTTACATAAGCTTTCAAGGTTTTATGTTGATAACTATGATATAATTTGTGTTGAGGATTTGAACATTGGAAATATGGTTCAAAATAGTAGTAACTTAGCCCAAAAAATATTGGATGCCTCTTGGGGTAAATTTATTGCTATGCTCTCCTACAAGGCTGAAAGAGCCGGTAGGAGAGTAATAAAGGCAAACCCGAGAGGCACATCAGAAGGGCTAACCTACAATAATCCATTGAGAGATTATATCTCAGCTTGTAGAATATTGATGAGGGGATGGGACAGCCCTGATAGCCTGTTGGAGAGAAGACCTCTACTCAGAACCATCTCTTACAAGGAGGTGGTTTCTGGGCAAGTCTTCTCGATGAAGCAGGAAGCTCCTTGCTAAGCGGGGAGTAGTTCATAGACCTTCAGAGGAATGTTGTTTTTCTTTCTTTCCAGACATATTTCACAGATTATCTTGCCGTTGATAACTCTTATCATATCTTTAGGATATCTTTCGCCACAAATTACGCATTTATATTCCATAAATATTTATAAAGGTTTAGTATATTATTATGGCGGAATGGCGACTTCCAGAGGTTAAGTTGGAGAAAAAGGAGCCGCAGGTTCCGATAGTTAGGTTAGAGAGACCGCCTGAAGTAAAGGAAACATTTAAAGAATTTGATAAGGAAGTTCCAGAAATTTTCAAAGAAGGAAAAATATGCTCTCGTGCAGTTGTTCTTAAAAGAGGAGTCGTCCTTTGCGGCAATATTACAGCGGATGATGGTTGGGTAATGGTTTCTAATCCTAAAGAGGGTTTCTTTACAGGAGAGTCCTTTACTTACAGAGAGGTAAAGGAATTACCGGTCAGGAGCCTTTTAATCCCTCGTGAAGATGTGGAATACATAGTCGAAAAATAATATGCAAGCAGTATTTTTGCAAGCCGATGGAGTTGTAGGTATGGTCAAGGAAAGTAATGATTCTTTCGAAATTACCTTCATAGGGAAACCCGCCCAGATTATACGCTTAATGGAAGAAATTAGGATTTTCTTCAAATATAAGAAGTTTCCGAATAAATACATAGAAAAGATGTATTATTGGAATGCACGCAATAAAAAGATAATTCGTCGTAAGGACTATATGGCTGTCACTTACACCAATTGAATCTATAATATATAAAAATTTTTTAAATATTTTTTATATATTATGAGGGTAGCTTGGTATATGTTTTATGGTCTGGTGGCAGTTTCATTGGCGATAGTTATTGGCTATTATTACATAACAGATTATTCTGTATATCAACAGCAAGTGGCTCTATGCAAAAAAGCCTGTTCTATTTGGGGGGATAACTCTGTTAAATATGCCTATGTCAATAAAGAGGGTGACTATTATATGTGCTATTGCAAATATGAAAGGTGGATATTTACCCAAAACCAAACTTGGTCTGTAACACATTCTTTCAAGTTCGGAACTATTTATAATGTGTCTCTTATTCAACAGATTAATAATACTCTGTTCAATCTCACATCTTGACTATGTATTGTCCAAGGTGCAGAAGGGATGTTCCTGCAACAGAGCATGAGTATTCGGATAGGATAATGTATGTCTGTTCTAAGTGTGGGTTTGTAATCAAAGTTGTGCATAAATCCAGGAGGCTCTATTTTCCAGATAGAACACCTTACCCGTCACCTTTCATATCTCTCGGTGCGTTATTTATTTTAATTCTCTTTTGCATAGCTCCGGTGTTTTCTATATCAATATCTCCCAACTTTCCTGCGGAAGGCTATATAAACGATATTATAACATTCAACATAACGGTTACCCAGTTAAATGGGACTGGCACATATACTTTCGATTTTGGAGATGGAACCAAGCAGTCAGGAACTATTTCTACAATAGGAACCTATACCTTTTACCACGTTTATGCCTCTTTAGGAAATTTTACCCTTAATTTTACAGCTTCCGATAATGATTCTCCAGCAACCATAACGCAGACTATCTTTATTAAAAAGAAAATATTGCCTCCAAAATGTTCTATTTCCTATACAAAACTTTCTACCGAAAATGAATACAAATTTGAAGCTTCCTGCGATAAGCCGATAATCTCCTATACTTGGAAAATAGACGGAGCCACCAGGTATGGAAATCCTATCACCTACACCTTTAGAGGTGTTGGAACTTACGAAATTGAATTGGAAGCCAAAGATAGGGATAATAAAATAAATATAACTTCCATTACTCTCGAAATTGAGGAAGAAGAAGCGTCTGAAGGAACTCTTATGTTTATTCCGACTTTTTTCTCACGCTCTTACCAACAAGATGTTAGAAAGACGGAAACATTTTTGCTCATCAATAATCTGGATAGAAAGGTTTACATAATGGATATAAGAACCGGCGGAACAACTACCACTACCTTCGGAGAACAACCAATATCTCTTGGCGATGTTTCGGCGGGGGAACTTCCTCCTGGAGGTCAGTTAGCAATTCCCGTCACAGTAGATACAAGGGGGCTCAGCACAGACATCTACCCTTGCACATTAACAGTATATGCAAGAGATATGTCCAACAACTATTATCAGGCAACCATCAATGTGGTTATTAATGTGGTTAAGAAGGCGGTTCCCCAAGAAAACATATCTTCTTTCAATATCCAGTATCCGAAAAAAGCGAAATTAAACAAACCTTTCTTTATAAATGTTACGGGTTTATTATCTAACGACGACATTTACGCATATTTGGGAGAAAATATTGTTGTTTTGGGCGACTATCCCAAGAGAGAAGGTAATAATTGGTATTTGAGAGTAAAATGCACGGCAGAAGGGATTCAAAATGTTGAGATTGATGTAAAGAGGAAGGGCGTTGTTAATAGATACAATCTTGAGATAAACTGCACGAAAGAAGTCACCAAAAAGATAACTATTGCGATTTCTCCGATAGAGCCTTTGCCAGGAGATATGGTTACGATAACCACCAGCCCAGATGTTGTGCCTAAAGTTCAGGAATATGATGAAAACAACAATTTAATAAGGGAAATCTACACAAAATCTTTCAGAGCAGTGGCAGGTCACACATACAAAATTTATGCAGAGAAAGAGGGATATCTTTCAAATTCTCTCGCCATTTCCGTATCGAGATTGCCTTTAAGAATATCCGTTAATCCGCCAAATCCAGAACCTGGAGATGAAATAACAGTTACACTAATGACTGGCTCTGAAGAAGCTACCGATGCCATACTATACATAAACAACCAATCTACAGGCACTTACAAAAAGACCTTTAAAGTGGAGAAAGGAACTTATAGGTTTGAGGGTAAGGGAGATAAATACAGGACAACTACATATACTTTAACTGTTAAAGAAAAAGCAATTACCATATTGAATACTAGTAATGTTAGTGTAGGAAGTCCAGTTATAATAAAACTTTCTGATACAACCTTTTGGAATGTGACCTACCAGGGTGAACTTGTAGCACAAGGAGACAGCGATACAATCAAGTTCACTCCGAACCAACCGGGTATCTACACTGTTTATGTGGAGGGTTTGGGTTCTTTCAATGTAGAAGTTCCGCAAATGGCAACAATCCACATACCAGCCAATTACTTGCTTGTTGCAGTGTTGATTTTGGCTGTTGTGTTGGTTCCACTCTACTATACAGGTCATTTAAACATTCTTGTGGAAAAGGTCAGGGAGAAGATTCAAAAAAAGGGAAAGAAGCCCAAAATAACTACTAAAAGAAAAGAAGAATCTGCGCTAATTCCGTTTTCGTAATATGGCTGAATTAATGGTTCCGAAGCGGGGTGCTGTTAGGCACGAGATTCTAGAAGCACTACCAGAACTTGCAAAGAGAGAGGTATCTAAAATAGAGGAACAGGGTGCTTTGGCTAATGCGTTGCTCGCTAAGGTGCTTAGAAAATTGGAAGAACTTGAGAAAAAACAAAAGGAGGAAGAAAAACTTAAAAAAGAAGTTGCAATAAGAGAATCTTTGAAGAAGAAACGCCCTGCTTATACCATTTTCTTTAAGAAGCCGTTTCCTTTACAGGTTGTTAGCACATTCCTCGATAAAAACGAACCTTTTTATTATAAGGCTTATGGGAAGGACGAAAAGGGAAATCCTGCGATGGTATATAAAGAATATCCTTACTGGGCGGGAATTCATTTTAATAAAAATGAAGAAGGATATTGGGTTTTGTCGTTCCTGCTTGCTTCTGAAGATGGCGAACTTATGGAGCTTCCTGTTATGTATGCGGATGCTTTAGACACAACACCCATCAAAACCCATTTGCTTGATTTCGGTAAAATCGGCGTGCATTTGAGACCTGACGGCAAGCCAGTTCCTCATTATATTACTATTAGGCAGGATATTTCGGTAGAGTCTATAAAAGGAGCAACAAATGAAGATATTCAGCTTGTTAGGGCAAGGGCGGAAACCTTCAAAATGCTCGATGATGATGAGAAAATGAAAGCTTACCTTTCCTTATACGAGCAAATGCTCTATTACCGAAACAAGTTGCGGGATGTTCAGGCTTTGAATGAGAGATTAATGCACGAGAATAGCTTATATAAGAATGTATTGAGCGGAAGAGGTTCTTTAGATGAGTTGGCGAGTGCTTTGATTTCTGCAGCGGTTGGTTCGGCAAGAGATTATGCTTATGATGCCGCTAAATACAGGACGAAATATATGACGGAAGAGTTTAAGGGTTTGGCTTTAAAAAATGTTGTAGAGGAATTGAAGAGAATTTTAGCCGAGATAAAGTCTCTTAAGGAAACGGAAACTACTGAAGAAAAAATAGAAGAGTTTGAAAAGAGTGTCGATGAGTTGATAGAGAGGGCGAGGGCTTCAACACCCAAAGCTCCAGAAGAAGAAAAAGGCGGTGGTGGGATATAGTATGTATCACACACTTAGAATACGGGCTTTAAAAGATTGTATCAGATACCACTCTTTTATAAAAAAGTTGTTAGAATACCTGGTCAAAATAGAGGGAAGTATGCATATCATAACTGAAAAGGAAAGAATAGGCAAAATAAATCCAGTAGATATTTTATATACGAAAAGTCTAATCAAAGATTTGCTTGTTTTTATTGTAGATACTGCCTATAAAGTATTGCCTTTAAAAGATGCAGAAGAACTAAAGAAAAAGGTGGATTCTTTTATTGAAGAAAAAGAAAAAGAAACTCGGTATGATGTGAGTAATATTTATTCTTATTATAGCGAGGTGGTTAAACCGATAGAAAATGCCTTTATTCAGGGAATGGAGGGTTTTCAGGGAAATGTTATTTTGGGTGTTGTTAGTAGCTTTAGCAAGCTCTTTATTAAGATTACTCCGAAAGAAGAAAGAAAAAAAGTTTTTTAATTTTGTATTGCAACCGATTACATTGTAGTCTCTTGTGTATTGCAACCGATTACGATGTAATCTCCTATGTATTGCAACAAATTACAACGTAAAACAATTGTAAAACAATCTATTTGTCAAATCGTCAACTTTTTCTGCTTTTCAGAATTTTTATAATTTTGTTATATGTTTTTAGCACTTCAATTCCCCTCTTTGTAGGCATTCTTTCCCATCGGTGTATTACATTTGCCTCTACATACCCTTGAGTTTTCAGTTTTTTTAAGTATGCATAAATTGCTTCTCGAGATTTCGATTTTAAGCGGCTTGCAGATTGTTTGAGTTCTGCTATTGTTTTTTCCCCTTTAGATAAAGCTTTTAATACCTCCTTTTCTATGGGTTTAAGTTTTTCCTTCTTTAATGCATTCCGTCCTTTTTCGGTAATGGTCCATACAGCCTGAACCAATTTGGATTCAACCAATCCGAGTTGCTCAAATTTTTTTAGATATTGCCTTATTAACCACAAGCTACGAATATCTTCAGCAAGTTCGTAGGTAGTTTTCCTACCGTTTGCAAGCATTTCCAATAATTTTATTTCTCCGATATTGAGATACGGAACTTTTGTAAGGTATTTTTTCAGTATTGTAATGTCTCTCTTTGATAGATTGTAATACCTCTTTATTTTTCTAATAGTTGGTTGGGCTATACCGGTAAGCCTCGTTAGCTTTTCTATGGATGTATCTTGGTAATTTTTGAGCAGATTATATGTTTCTGGAGTCCACAGGATTTCTCTTTTTTTCTTCATAATAATGTATAAAAACATTTTTATATTTTTAGGATTTAAGAAATTATGGTAAAAATTGTAACTATAGATAAAAATGCTAAGGAAGTTACTTTGACTTTGAATTTGGACGAGATAAGAATGTTGTATTGTTGGATGCTTGTATGCCACACCCTGTCTAAAGATTATCTTTGTCCTGAGGAAGTTAATCAGATTTTTGGTAGAGAGCCAGTATGTAGTTCTTTATCCGAGACACTTGACAAAATTCTGGAAGAATTGGAAAAAAAGAAAATTGTGAAGCTAATAAAAAAAAGAAAACCTATTGAAGGATATATCTCGTAAAATGGAAAGAAATAG
>Ga0190308_1000601_pt1 | contig 11180 bp, 22 predicted proteins | sample 48700756_MG_FD_165050 | JGI IMG/M metagenome (GOLD analysis project Ga0190308, IMG submission 165050) | Hydrothermal vent sediment bacterial communities from Southern Trench, Guaymas Basin, Mexico - 4870-07-5-6_MG | ecosystem: Environmental > Aquatic > Marine > Hydrothermal vents > Sediment ...
ATACTGATGCTGAAATTGCGGTTGATTTTCCTGTTACACCAAGCGAAGGTCTCATTAATTCTCTCACACCAATACCTCCTTCAAATACTCCGAGTTCAACTTTCACCCTCCCTTGCTTCTGTGCCTCCTTCCACATTTTCCTCGCTTTCTCTGCAACGCCCTCTCCCCAACTCTCAATCCATCTGTTCAATCTGAATTCCAATTCTGATGCCTTCCTTACCTTGCCAAGCATTCTCAATCTTTCTGCTGTTGCTTTTCCTGCAAAGAAGTAGTCAAAGATGTCTTTCACTCTTCCTGCATGTGCAGGTGCTATGTATCCTCGCACCTCACCAAACTTCACTGGCTTTGCCCTTAATTCAACTGCACCACTAAACTTTCTTAACGCTTGCTCGGAAAGTGTTGTTGTCCAAATCTTCTCTTTTGTCTTAATGAGTTTGCCTGTTTTGAATCCGTATGCCAAATATCCTCCCTCCCTTGCAAGAATTCCTCCCTCTAATGAGATTTCGCCAAATCCAATTGGATGGATGTCAAATAACTTCTCACCTGACGACTTTACGATAACACTCTCGCCTTCCACCTTCACTACTTCTCTTCCTGCTTTCTTGTTTATTGCTTCAGCAACTCTTTTTGCAAATTCAGCAGGATTTCTCACTTGCACATCAATATCCCTTGGTGTGCGTGGGAGTGCCTTCACCCCAAATTGCCTTCCAATTGCTTCTTGCATCACACTGCCATATACTCTTGCCTTTGCCCTCTTCAGTTCCTTGATAACGACATCGCCAACGCCTTCAGGAAGGTTATGCTCCTTCTCCACGACATCCCTTATAACATCTCCTAACTCACGAGGTTTTGCTTTCACTCCTTTAATGATTTGCTGTGATTTTATGCCCCACTCAATCTTTCCAATTTCAAATGGTGCTTTTCTTTGCATGTATTCAAGTGCAATTCCTCGCTCAAATGGTGTTTGTGGTGTGTATGCTTCCTCACTTAAAATTTCACTCACAATTTTTGGCTTGCCAAGTGAAATTGGCTTAACAATCTTTGGCTTACCAACACTCACAAGAGGTTTGAATGTTGCCTCACCATGTAATTTCTTTATCTCAATTCCAAGTGATGCAATTCTCCCTCTTGGAAATTCTGCAACACTTATTGTTGGTCTCACAGGTAACTTCTTGTAGGCATAGGGAGCAAGAATTGTTGTTGCAGTTTCAGCACCAAACTCGTAAGGTCTTTCCTTGATATACTTTCCCATCTCAACAAACTCCTTCTTCAATCCTAAAGGTGTTGCTATACCCTTAAATCCCATCCTCAAAATAGGAATGCCTGTAACTGCAATAGGAGTTCTTACCAATCCGCCTGCAAATCCTCTTTTCACCTGCTCAATAGGTGTCTCGCCTTTAGGAGCAACTTTTGCAAGAACAGGTTGCACAACAACACTCTCATACTTTCTCTCCGCTCTTTCTGCAAGTTTTGATGCAACGCCAAAAATGTATTGAATCGCCCAACAAAATTTCTGTGGTGTTGGCTTTTGCAACTTTCCTGTGTAGTATGGTGTTGGCACCCCCTCTCTCCTCAATTCATCTCTAATTTGGTATGATAACTTCACAATATCAAATGTTGGAATTTTAGGTGGAGAAATTCTTGGAGGTGTTATTGGTGGAGAAGGAGGTTTAACTACTTTTGCTGGTGTAGGAGATGGAGGGGAGGTGGGAGAGGGAGTAGGAGGTTTTGATGGTGGTGTTGGATGAGTGGTATGAGGCATATACTTCCTTCTCCACTCTTCTTGTCTCCGCTCTAATCTCTCCATAGTGGGTTTAGGCGGTTTAAAGAATGTTGTCGTTATGCTTCGGAAGAAGCCAAAAATCACAGGCGACCACCTCCTCTCATCTTCGCCCCACTCATATTCATATTATTATCTTCTCCCTTGCATAATATAAACCTTGCGGTGCTTTCAGAGACTTTCGCTGACATCCTCCTCATACGCCTACCGCCTCCTTACCCCATCCTTTCTTCTGGAGGAATTTCTCCAAATTCTCCACCGCCTCCTCCAAATACTGCTCCCGCATCTCCAAATATTGATTATAGACATCGCTTGGAATTCGCAAATTGTAGTAATCCTCAAACACCCGCCTCACAATCAGCTTCCCAGAGGGTAAGAGAGAGGATTTGTAACCGACGGCGACCCTATTATCCTTCGGTAACTTGAAAATCTTCACACGGTAAAATTCATAACCTCTTATCGCCTTCAGTAAGTTTTCGGGGTTTGGCGTTGTGATAAGAATTGCCTTCACAGCCAGTCCGACGACATCAAACAAATTTTGTAAATACTCTGCAAGTTGCCTGCTCCTGAAGAAGAGGTATTTGGAGCCATGCACTCCCGCATCATCCCAGCATATCACCTTCAGTTGCTTGCTTGCAGAGAAATTTGTGAGAACTCGCTCTTTAATTGCACCAATCAAATCTTCCAATGTGAAAAAGACATTATCTAATACCTTGTCCCAATCCCTATAAAAGTCATACATCACCAATAAAGAATACATAGTCTTCCCGCTTCGCTGCATTCCGTAGATTATGGCGCCTGTCATGTCAGAATGCTGCTCAATTTTCTGTGAGAGGGCGAAGATGTGCCCGTTATCTGCCGGTGCGATGAGCCTCCACCTATCAAAAAAATCCTTCATAGCATCACACCACCTCCCCGCAGCACGCCCCGCTCTTCAATTAGAAGTAGTCCCACCTCGTCCAATTTCTCAATCACATGCTGCACATATTCCCTGACATATCTCACTATCGCTGCCCTCTTCATCTCTCTATATGTGGTGATGCCTACTCTCTCTCTCACCCTCGCAATTCTGTTGATTTCTCTCTCCATCTCCCTCCTGCATCTCTCCGTTTTCACATCTATTTCCACTCTCCATGAAGGTTTTAATAATGCCTTCAGACTCTCCAATTCCTCCTTGCCATCCCCGCCAGCATCTATACTGTCCATTATTTTCTGAATTTGAATGAAAAGCAGGTGCGGATATGCAAGTTTTGAGATATACTTCTCCTCTTGCAGAAATGATGGGGAGAAGTCATCATAACTCATCTTCTTCCTCTTCACCTCCGTCTCTCTCACTTCTCTTTTTCGCAAACTCCTTCAGTGTGAAAAGCAGTTCCATCGTAGTCCTCTCACTTAACTCCTTTCCGACTTCTCCCTTCTCCTTCCGCCTCACTTTCCTCCGCATCAATCTCTCAAGCAATCCTTCTCCTCTCCGCTTCCCTGCTCTCTCTGCCTTCTCTGATTTCTTCAGCATTTTCAGTAGTTTCTTCGCCTCTTTCTTTCCACTGCAAATGTAGCACTCGCCATGAATATCATCACCCCTCACCAAATTTCCGCTTTTGTCGCAGATTATCATCCATCCTCCTTCTGCGGAGATGTGAAGTGCAAGGACTGGTGTCGCATATACATCGCTTCCATCTCTCACAACGCATGTCAAATCAGGAAAAAGAACATGATAATCATAAATCTTTCCACCTTCTCCTACTACTCCGCCCCTCTCCTCTTCATGCACTCGCATGTGCAAGTGAATTGCTCGTTTGTCAATTTCCTTTCCGCAAATGTCGCATATCACCCTTGTCATTTTACATCACCCTCTCATCCCATAAATGAGTGCGTCAGAATGAACAATACGCCCAAACCTAAGCAACCTATGAAAATTAGCATTCCATACTTGATGTAATCTTTCACTTCACTTCCCAAACTCTCTCTTATTGCACTCTCCAACACCGCCTTTGTGTGAGCAACATTTGCAGATGTGTATGCTGAAACTGTGTCAATCGCATTCGCAATCACTTGATATGTGAATTGACCTGTCTTTGTCTTCATTTTCTCAATCTCCTCTCTGTTCTTCTCTATGAACTTCAGCAGATTTATCATCTTTTGCACCATTTCCTCATTATCAAGTCCTGTGTCCTGAAGCGCCTGACGCATGGCACGCTCTTCTATCGTTGCTCTCACGACTTCCTCAATTTCCGCATCATTGAAGTATTTTCCTTCCGACCTCAACTGCCTTCTCAATTTCTCTTTGAATTCCTCCTTCTGCTCCAGCAATTTCCCTAAATACTTCTCGTAGCGATTAATCACGAAGAAGGCAATATCTTCAATCCCGCTTATATCAATCCCATGCTCCTTCAGGTAATCCTTGAACTGCGAGAAGGCAACTGCTTCTCTTGTTGCAACTGTCTCTGGAATATTCACAAAATAGTGGAAAACGGGAATTCTGCCCTCCCATTTCTCAACTGTTGCCGATGAACCTTTGAATTTTATGCCGACATCGGCGACATACCAATAATTTGTCGCTGATGGATTTAATCTCCTCTCCTCTCTCGGAATGTATGCTCTGACAATTCCCTCTGGATAATGAACTAACGCTAACGGCTTACCCTCTCTCCTTGCCCTCCAGAAAATAAAGGCTTCAGGCGCATATCTCTTAATGGTGAGTGCAAACATTATCAAAGCCATAGATGCAATTATTGCCCAAAGGAGAAAGCCGAAAAACAGGAACTCGGGGACGATAATCATGCTATATCACCTCCTCCTGAAGAGCGGGAGAATGCCTATGAAACTTCGTTGCGGATACCGCCTCAATCTCTCCTTTAATTCATATTCATCCATTCGCATTTCTTCCCTCGCCACTATATGTCTCTGTGAGACAAGCGCAATTCTCTCAAATCCATCCATACTTCGCAGTAGTTTCGCTTGGAATTTGATTGTGATTAAGCCAACAATATGATGAAACTCTGGTGTCAAATCAAATTTTGTCAGTCCGAGTGGTAGGTCAGCATCAATTAACGACTTCTGAATGAGGATACGATGCAAATCTCTTTCCCCCCGAAGTCTTGTGATTGCGAATTCTTTATGCAAGAGGGTATATGCATACAAAATCAGTTTCTCCTTCGCTTTGATTGAGAGTGATGAACGAAGTATATAATCTGCAATTTCTCTTGTTGTGCTGTCCTTCAGAAGAGTATCAAGAAAACGCACAAACTCATTATCAAAGAGTTCATCCGCTTGAATGCGTGGTGTCGGTAGTCTGCCTTCAGGTGCTATCGCCTCAAGTTCATCAAAAAGTTCATCAAAAACCTCATCACCCCTTGCCCCTCTTTCTTCCCCTTTCCCTTCCCTCTCTTTCTCTTCCTCCTCATATCCGTATCCGTCGTATCCGCCAGCCATGCCTGCTCACACCCCTTCTCCCAATTCTTCCAATTTCACCATATATTGCCCGCCTAACATCACCACGCTCACCTTTCTCTCAACCTCCAATTCAAAGACAATTGACTTCGCTGTCGGCGATGATGCATGAATTGCTCTCGCAAGCATCGGGATTGATGCTATGTGTCCTTCCGCATTTTTCAGAAATTCAAGAATCTTCTGCTTCATTTCCTCCCTTTTCTCCTTCTTTAACCTCACTTTGCCTCGCCCCCTCAGTTATAACCTCTCTGAAAACATATTTGAAGAGCCAACTGTTGAAAATGTCAAGATTGAGAAACATATCATCTATGCTGTCGTCATGATGCTCGGCAAACTCCTTAAGTGTCGTTCCACATGTGATTTTAACATCTGCAAGTTCGGGATGCTCCCTCACTAAATCATCTGGCACATCCTCATACTTCAAGTAGAATTTGCAAACACATTTAAGATGTTGTCTCAAAATCTCCTTTATCTTCTCCCTCATTCCGACAATCATATCTCTCACTTGCGGAGGTGCATTCTCACATTCTACTTTCACTATTTCATCCGCTAACTCTTCTAAGTTCAGCACTTTTGCCTCCATTTTCCCTCTACCCTCTCAACAACAAGCACTTCATCGTTTTCACAACAACCTTCCAACCTCGCTATATGCTTTTGACCTTCATCAAGCCCTGCCTTTTCCGTTATTAAATACTTTGTGGTATTTGAAAAAATTTTTAAAGGGAGAAAATTTTGAGCATAGAAGCAGCATAGGCAATAATTCGCCCACCATTCTCTCATGTCCGCAAGGAATACGATGCCTTCGCCTGAATGTTGCTTCAAAAAGTTGAATACAACACATTCTCTCTCCTGTGTTGAGATTTTGTGCATATTGTAGAGATTTGCCGCAGAACTTCCAATCAAAATGAGAGTGAGGAGTGAAAACGCAACAGCACCTCTCTTCTTTTCGCTCTTCATCAGAATGTAGGCATAAAGCAAGGCAAAAGCAATCGCAAATACCGTTAAGGGCGTGAGAACTGTTGAGAGAGTTACGGGAAGGGTTAGCGAGGCATTCACTAAATCCGCATGGATAAGCGTAGGGAGCGTGAAGAAGAGATATGCGAGAACGCATAAAGCGGTTGTCTTCACTCTTGTCCTTGCGAATTTATCAAAAGCAGGAATGAGCAGGAAAGGAATTAGGCACTCATAATACCTTCCATGAGCGGATGGAAGTTGTGAGGCAAATGCCACTAAAACCGTATATGATGCTGCGAGAGCGATAATATCAGCATGTTTTCTGAAATCAAAGTTCAGGAGTGAAGGTGCAGTCGCACAACTCAAATACACAAATGCAAGAAACAATTGAACGAAGAATGGTGAGGATGGTGAGTGAGGAGAATAGTGATAACCTGTTGCTTCTCCTGTTGCATTCAAGCATAGAAAGAAGTGAATTGAGGCAAGTGATAATGCTAACACTACTGGCACTATTGAATGCTTCCTGAACTTCCAAATCATGAATGGTATAAGGGCAAGTCCAATTACTTTTGTCAGTGTTGCCAAGCCAACACCAATTCCTGCCTTCACCCTCTCCTCTCGCAAAATCCACAGCACTGAATATGCGAAGAGGGGGAAATACAAATTCTCGCTCATCCATACAAATGAGTATGTAAGCGAGAGCGGGGCAAATGCTGTGATTGCAGAAACGATAAACGCTTTTTTCTCATCTAAGAACTTTCTCGCAATTTCAAACACAGGGAAAATAAGGAGAGAAGAGAGGATTGCATTCACCGCCAATCCAAGCATATATCGCAAATTCACATCTGCAATCACTGTGAGCGGTGAAAGTATGAGAGGATAAAGCGGAGGATACTGCGCTCCAAATGTTTTTCCATGAAGGATGTAGGTGTGATTTGTCCAAATCTCTTTTGCTTGCAGGAAATATAAAGTCTCGTCCATTACAATCAAAGGTTGCCGGAATTGTGTTATGGAGAGGATTGCTAATTTCACTGCAACTGCAATTCCGAACAAGGCAAAGAGATATTTTTTCATTTCAGCAAAACGATTATTAATGCAACACATGCACAGAAGAGTGCTGTGAAGGCATAAACAATAGAGAGGCGAATGAAAAAACGAATGCCAAAATAAGTTTTGATTATCTGCTGCAATTCTTTCGTCGCCTCTTTCCTCGTTTCAGCATCCTTAAACGCATCCTTTGAGACTTCAACTATCAAATTTCCTCGTTCAAATCTCGCCCTCACATATTTCGCATAAGTATTCATTTTTCCACTCACCTTTGAAAGAGATAAAAAAACAAAAAATAAAAGTGAGGGGGTAAAAACCCCCTCCGCTGCCTTACTACTTACTCTACTTCGCTTCGCCTCCGCCCTTCTTACCGCCGACACCGAATCCGCCGAGCAAGTATGTCATTATGATTCCAGCGATAATCGCTATTGCCACCACGACGCTGCCTTACTGCTCTACTACTGTCCTCCGCCTCCGCCCTTCTTACCGCCGACACCGAAACCGCCGAGCAAGTATGTCATGATTATGCCCGCTATGATGGCAATAGCCACCACGATAATCAAGGGAAAGGTCGTATTCATGATTTTTATCGCTGAACTCATCGCTGTATTGAACGGGGATGTGGTGCTCAATTGCGTAACATCGTATATCTGCGAGCTGATATAAACGCCGATTATCGCTACGACAACCGTTGAGACGATTGCAGTCGCTATCATCACCATGTCGTTGAATCCCTTGCTCTTATGGGTCAGAATCTCCTTCACTTTCCTCAAAAAATTCGCCATCCTCAAAAAATTCGCCACCTTCCTCATTTCTCTCGCTTTTCCCCTCGCTTCATCACCTCCCGCCACATTAGGACATACGAGGCACTATTTAAATAGTTTTCGGTGCTTTTCTTCGCTCTTTGATGTCTGCGATGATTGTTGCCGTGAGGAGCAAAAGAAGGTATGCCAGCACACCTACGCCAATGCCAATCAGTGCAAGAATTGGCTCTGGCTTCGCAAGCAGTGTTATCTCTCTTCCTGCAACAACGCCTGCCAAGAAGCACACTGCACTGAACGCATACCACTCTCCCTTTCTCAATTTATCTCTCAATCTGCTCCATTCCATTATTTTGCATCACCTCCTTCACTTTCTCTTCCATTTTCACTGCCAAGCCCCAAAACAATACTCCAATCAGTGAGAAGACCTGTGAGATGATGGCAACACCACCAAGCAAAGCACCATGCTGTGGTGAGCCAGAAAGCGTTAAGCCAAGTCCAAGAAGTCCTCCAAATACCACTCCATACAGCGAGGCACCAACGACAAGCAGTTTGCAATCCATCGCTCTGAACGCTCTCTTTATCACTTGTCCTGCAAGGTGGAAAAGAAGTAGTCCAAGAGAGGCAAGAATGGGAATAACAACAGCATCAGAAAGAGGCATTTCCTTTCACCACCTCCCTTACATTTTCTAACGCCTCAATCAGTGCTTTGAGCGTTGAATGCTGTGTGATGAATTTTCGCTCAATTGTGAGGACGAAATTATCCGTGTGCCTATTGTATGTGAGTGAAAGTAGAGGAAAAGATGTCTTCGCTGTGAGGCATATTACTTCCACCCTTACCAAGTCGCAGCACTCTTCAGTTATTATTGTTTTGAGGTTGTAATCTCGCCTCATAAACTCCGATAATTTCTCCAACATATTTCACCAACTCCCTGTCTCCCCTCCTTTTGGCATCTCTCAATAAACCCTTCAGATATACGATTGTGAGCATGATTTGTTCCATGCTCGCCGTCGCCTTAAGCATATTCATCGCCTCCTTCCTCCGCTTCCGTTGGGAGCTCAAGGAAGGCTCTGCCCGCTTCGGTGATTTTGTATGTTTCGCCTTCCCTTTTCAGCAGTTCGGTTTGGCAGAGAAAGTCAAGGACTGTGTTAATCACCTGCTCTGGCAGTGGAAACATTTTCATGATTTCATCCCGCCGACGACCTCTTTTGCACTCCTCCATGATTATCTCGCAGAGGGGTAGGACATCTTCCATAAATTCCTCCATTATGCATCACCTCCTAATGATGTGCTTCTCTATTTCCTCGGTATTATCTCTTAATTCCCATCGCATCGGTATCAATCCAAAGAATTCAAAGAGGCAGTGGAGTGCGTATGTTATATCATCATAGAGCCACTCTGGCTCCTCTTTCTCCACTGTTGTGCATTTACCAAGTATGCAATATCCAAGCCACCACATTATATAACGGCAGTTTAAAGTAGGTTGGCATTTACCTTTCTTTTGGTCTTCAATCACAATCTCTCTTCGCTTCTCCCATGCTTCCCACAGAAGCACTGCATCTATTGAGTAGCGACTTGTGACTTCTATGCACTTTCCAAATTTCCACAAACCCTCGTAGCGTTTGTAACGCTTGTCAAACTCCTCTGGAGTTACAATTTCAAATCTTATGCCCCGCTCCTCTCCACTTCTCACAACACCTTTTCCTTCTGTTATTGCGTTATATCCTATCACTTTTTATCACCTCCCACGAACTCTCTCACATCCTTAATACTCAATTCCTTCTTCCCGCCATTCTTTGTCCAAATCCATACCTCCGCCTCGCATTTATGAATTTGTGAGAAATGATGAATTCTTTGTAACTGCTCCTTCTCTCTTTGTGAGAGATACCATGCGTTCTTCCTTGTCCCCTTGACCTCAATTACCTTCACCAACTTTCCCCTATTTAGAATGAGAAAGTCAGCACCAAAACTACCGATTGCCACCTTAACGATATTGTTCTCGCCATACTGCTCCACTAACATCTGCTTCGTTCTATACTCGTCACTGTATCCTTTCCTCATATTTCTCCCCCCTCAACGCCTTAATAAGTGCTTCCCTCTCTTCCTTTCGGAGAAAGAGCTTCACAACCGTTTTGTTCTTCTCTGGATTCTTAATGACTGCTATCATATCATCGCCGAGATTATGCAGCTCAATGATATAGCGTTGAAGACCCGTTCCGATAACCGTTATCCCCTTCATTTTTAATCACCCCGCACAATAACGACATTAACACCACTGCTTCATGATACTCAAGCACCCTTTGATGGATTGCTATCATTCTCACTTCGCCCTTCTTGCCGAAGATAACGCTGAAAAATGGTGTGTTTGTTGGTGGAATGACATACTCTACCTTTCGCTCTCCATCGTTGAACTTATACTCCTTCGTCCTCAACTCCATTCAAATCACCTTCACTTAAACGCTCATAAACCCCTGCAAGTCTCCGCAGAAATTCACTTCTTCGCTTCGCTTCTTCAGAAATGCAAGGGAGTTCTGCGAGTTCTCTCAGCAACTTCGCCCTTCGCTTTAAGTCCATAACAATCACCCCTTTAGCATCTCAGCAATCTCGTTGAGCAAATCCACGAGAATTGATGCGACATCCGCAGCATCTTCGCAGAATTGGAGCTCGTGAGATGCTTCTTCAAGCCTCTTTGCGATTTTGTTGCGAAGGGTTTTTTGCTCACCCTTTATCTCCAACCAAATATTTCCTACCTCATCAGACATTTTTCAGCACCTCCCTTCCACCTTCTCCATCCCCTACCATCTCGCTCACACACCTCCCGCAGAGATGCGAGGAGTTTTCCCCCGCACCCCCGCATCATAATATTACAAAAACCCACTATTTAAATATTTGTGTTTTTTTAAAAAGCGAAAAGAATATCTTTAAGAAAAGTTTAGGAGAGGGGGAGAAATGGCAGAAGAGGAGAAGAGAAAGGTTGTTGTGAGTGTCGCACTCTCCGTTGATGAATATTTAAGATTAGAAGAGGCAGTGGTGCGAAAACACGGAAGGAAGTGGGGCGTGTTCAGCGAATTCGTGAGAGAAGCAATAAGAAAGGCGGTTGAGGAGGTTTTGCAGCAGAAGTAACGCAGAAGAATGAAAGAATTTAAATAGGAAGAGAGGTAATTCTCTTACGGGCTCGCTTCATCCC
>Ga0190308_1000605_pt1 | contig 11144 bp, 9 predicted proteins | sample 48700756_MG_FD_165050 | JGI IMG/M metagenome (GOLD analysis project Ga0190308, IMG submission 165050) | Hydrothermal vent sediment bacterial communities from Southern Trench, Guaymas Basin, Mexico - 4870-07-5-6_MG | ecosystem: Environmental > Aquatic > Marine > Hydrothermal vents > Sediment ...
ATCCATGTAGAATATAATATCCGTTCTCATCCGTATAATCTTCTGCGCTTGTCCTGTTATTTGTGACATGAGCGTTGAATATACCCGTTCCGTTCTCATATTTCACATATCCGGAAATGCTATATGTCTTTCCAGCGGATTTTGAAGCCTCTTTTGTGTTTCCGTATGCGCCCATGTTTATCCTGCTTCCGTTTGGTGGCAGTTCGTTGCGATAGTCGCCGTAAACGGGGTCTTCTTCAAAAGGAACGCCAGCATCTATGCAAGGCGATGTGACATTATCTACGACCCAAGCAGAGCCGTTCCACCTTCCCGCTTGCGATTTCAGATGGAAGTCATGCGGTGGTGATGCGAAGAGCGGATCAGCGGAAATATCTCCTTTTCCAGCGGATGCACCTCCGCCGTAATTGCCAGCGTTGTTGTTCCACACATCGTTGTATGATGAAAGGACATTTCCGTATATGCCATATTCACCATTGTTCACAATGATATTGTTCTTCGCAACAATATTGCTCACATCTGCACCGTCTTCCACATATATTCCAGATTTTAAAGCATTGTTGATTACATTGTTTATTATCTTTATGTTCTTGAGGCTTGCAGTTCCCCTTGTTCTGAGATGAATTCCGTGTCCGTAGGGTTCTTGAGTTCCGTCTGTTTTGGCGATGATGTTTCTTATGAATGTCTCATTGCTTACTTCAGTATCCCAAGGCCAAAGCGCTATTCCTGGCAGTCCGTAGTGACCTTCTATGTAATTATCCCGGTAGATGTTATTTCCGCAAGGAACTCCTCCCTGCGGATTGATAAGAATACCAAAACCATAGACATTGAAGTAGTTTCTCTCAACAATGCAATTACTTGATTCATATATTCTTATACCAGCATTACCTGTTCCTGCTGAATAAACATAGTTGTTTGAGAATGTTATGATGTCGCTGTAAATTGCTCTCAATCCCTCATGTCCTGCCTGAATAACTTCGCAGTCCTTAACTACAGAATTGCTTGAATGAGAGAACTCCACACCATCGGTCCAGAAGTCAATCATTTTCACATTTTCAACTGTGAGATTATCAGAGTTGTAGAGATTGATGGCATTAACATTGCTGTTTATCCCATTTGGAACAGGGCAGTTGTCTTTATTACCATCTATGGTTATATTTTTGATTATTGTATTGGATATTCCGTCTCCAACAATAGTGGCCCAATTTTCTTTTGTGCTTCCATCTTCGATCTTTATTGTTGTTTTCTCTGTGCCTTCTCCTTCAAAGATTAGATTTGAGGAGAGGTTTATTGAGTCTGAGATAACAAATGTTCCGTTCTTCAGATGAACTATGCCACCGCCTATGCTGTTGATATAAGCTATGGCTTGATTTATTTCAATCTGGTCATCTTTTCCATCGCAGTTGTAATCTCCGGAGCCGTCTGTGGCTACATAAACTATGTTTGAAAGTTCTTTTGTTTTGAAGTTTTGTTCACCACTCTGAGCAGAATTTCCTGCCTTATCTGTTGAACTTACAACTAAGTAATAGGTTGTATTCGGAGAAAGACCAGTAAGTGTGATTGAATGATATGTGGTGTAGGAGGCATCTTCCTTAGAGTAAGGATAGGAGCCTGGGGATGTTCCGTATTTGACGAGAGATGTTGAGAGTTCATTTGTTTTCCAGGAAATAACTGCCGAGTGAGTGGTGATGGAACTTATGTTTATGTCAAAGATTTCTGGCGGAGTTGTGTCCACAGGCACTTTAGTCAGTTGGAAGTTCAGAGTTGTTGTTTGATTTGCGAGAATCTCTGCGGTTGCTGTGCTTGAGTAATAGCCTTCCTTAGAAGCAGTTACTGTGTAGCTTCCTGGCAGTAGGTTTGTAATAATATAATCTCCAGAGGAGTTCGTTGTTGTTTGGTGGGAGTTTGCTGTTACTGTGGCACCAACTATTGGCAACCCAGTGTCTTTGTCTGTTACCTTGCCTTTTAGAGTGCCAGTAGCAACTCCTTCTATCCAGCAATTACCAGTATCAATATTGCAAACAACCGTCTTTGTTGGCACATTTGGGTCCTCTCTGTACCAGCTTTCATCTATATCTAAACCTGAAAGGGAGGCTGTTTTTCCGTTGTAGGAGGCGGTGATAGTGTAGGTGAAGTTTTCCTGCTTCACTTCCTCTGTATCAATATCTCTATATTTCTTGTAATCAACAATAATCAATGTGTGAGCGGGGTCTTCAGAAGGTAATGGAGTGTGTCCTGTCGCTGTTGTATAGGTTTGATTTAATGGCTGCCCATCAACCCAGCGATAGTGATGATAGAAGCAATTATAATTACCCACAGCATAAGGCTTTTCAACAACCATATTCTCAACAGGATAGTGATTTGTCTTCATATCGTCTAAACTCCAATCCTGCTCAACATTCACGCTCACATTCGCATTCGGAACAGGATTTCCATCTTTATCAACAACCTTGACATCCAAATAGTATTTCACATAGGCTGCTTTCTGCTTCTTTCTTCCCTCTTCATCTGTAAAGATTCCTGGGGTCATCAAAATATCTTTGAATTTGCAATTTACCAAACCAAGCTCGCTTGCTATGTAACTCTGGTCCTCGTAGATTTCTCCCCAAGGCCCCGAAGATCCACCCACATAACAGGAATGTGATTGACCTAGATTCTCTGCCATTGACTCTTTTATTATTATATTCTCATTTTCCGCGTTTATGTCATAGATATTGTATTTATCCCTGTGGGCATTGAGCGAGAATGTGAGATTTAAAGGATGCTCCACTCCAGAGATAGTTACATTTCTTATTGTCCAATCATTTACATTTACAGTATCCGTGTATATCCATATTGATTTGTTTCCCTTGCAGAAATTTACTGATTTTCGGGAGTTGCTACCGACAGGATTATAGAGACCTATATCTATCTCGTGAATGTTTGTGAATTTGCTATCCGTAATATTTACTTCATAAGGAGAATCCAGGAAGAGATGTGCGAAATTATCTATTGTTGAATTCTTTATGATGAATTCTCCGTGATAAGCAGGTGCCAACGGTCTGTGTCCTCCAGACTTATAATAAGCTACATAGGGTTGATCTGGCCAGTACATATTTTCCTCGTTACCCCAATGTGTTGTTGAGCCAGCATTGTTCCATACCCAGTAATATTGGGTATCTGATGTGATTGTGCTGTTTTCAACATATAAGCGAGAGCCATAGTCAAGAACAAATGAAAGTTCTCCATCATAAGTTGAGTGGAATTTTAGGGTTTCGTCTTTTATTATCAGCTCTGCACCTTCATCCACGACCAAATCTTTGTAGCAGATTGCAGTCTTTGTTCCCTCATTATAATAGAATATAGATGAATTATTTATCGCAGATGCAATATCTTTCAGTGTGTTGTTTCTTCCCTGAACTATGATTCCTTCCTTCCAGAGAGGAGCTACTTGTTGCTCAGGACCGGTAGTATGATCGTAGAAATAGTTTCCAATATATATGTTTCCATTGTATGGAAAGAGATATTTGTTCTCATATACTTGAATGTCATCTATATAAGGAGGATTTCCGCTCATCGCCCTCATAAATATTCTGATCTCAGAGGTGTTATCCAAAGGTTCGTAAGCATGGAATTCAAGCATCATTTTGCTCTCTGGTAAAGATTGATGTTTTATTTCTCTGAATGCATAGAAATAATTTCCTTTTCTTATAAGCACGACTTTATGCCATTCACCATCTTCATAAACTCCCGTGCCATCGTAATCCATACTAAACTGTGTTCGCTCTCCATGGAGCCAACTTTCAATCACACAATGATGGTGAGCATCCCATTCTTTGCACCAAGAATAGGATAATATATTAGGGGTGTAAATAGGGTAAAAGGTTACATGTCCGTTCCCTCCAGATGTTGACGGATATTTAAATTTATATCTGAATATCCATGTGCCCTCGGTTATTGAAGAAGGTATGCGAATATCCACATAACCAGCTTTTACAGAGCATTCTGATGTTTCACCATCAAAAGAACCGCTCCATTCAGGCAACGCTCTACCCCAAGGGTCTGTTTCTGTTCTGCTTTGATATTTTTTATCTGTGAAGTAATCAAACACATCTGGTGCCTCTGATTCGCTTAGAGTGGAAATAACCCATTCATGATGAGCTTCTCCATTATCATTGAACGCTTTGACATGGATTTCCCATATACACTCTGAAAGGTCTTGAGAGCAGTTAAGGGAAGGGACTGTAAAGGTGAAACTATCGGTAGTAGATGGTGAAGTAGTGCTCCTTTCTTCCACTTTGTTCACTTCCCAGGTGAAGTTACAGGCTTCATTTGCTGTAACAGAGAAAGTAATGACATCCCCTGGTTTGACAAGATACATCAAATCTTGCGGATTGTCTTTATTTGTTGGGTTTCCCCCAGAGGAAGACCATGCCACGATGGAAGGGGCTGCACTGACTATGCCCATACAAAATATGAGGCAGAGACCGACACTTAAAAAAACAAAGATTGAGACATGCCTTTTTACCCCGCTATCTTCTTTCCCCCTCATACCGATAGTGTGAATGAAATAATGCCATATATAAGTTTTTGGAAAAATGTAAGCACTAAACTGAACCTCTTTTTCTCAATTTATGGATGTAATAAACAATAATTTCGCATATTTCTCTTTTAATTTTTACATAAAATTCTGACAAATGATGCTTATTTTATATTGAACATTTTTAAAATTATCCCTTTCTAATATTGATATTAATTAAGAAAGCCTTTAAATTGACTTTTAAAATTTTCCAATAACACTGATATATGGAGTAAAACGCTCATTTTATATGATTCTTTATCGTCAGGAAGCTCAGAAGAAAAAATAACATAATTAGCGTATTAAAGGGAAGGGGGGTCTGATTGAGCACGGTGCGGAGGGTTGCAAGGAACACAGGTATTATTATTGTTGGGGATATCGTCTTCAGATTAATCTCACTGGTCGTCACAATATATCTTGCGAGATACTTAGGCACTGCTGGATTCGGCAAATATAATTTCGTTTTCGCATATCTTGCCTTCTTTAATATCCTAACAGATTTAGGACTTCAACAGATTCTTGTCAGAGAGATGTCTCGTGCCCCCTCAATTACACCAAAGTTAATAGGCAACGCATATATTATACGATTGATATTGACTGTTACTGCAATTATTTCGTCAATAGTTGTGATATCACTGATGTCATATCCTTCGGATACCACTACTTATGTTTATATTGCTTCTTTAACGCTATTGTTCATATCATTCAGCGATTTCTATCGCACAATATTTGAAGCAAATCTCAGAATGGAATATAACATAATTGCAAAATTGACTTTCAAGGGATTGTCCGCAGGGCTCATATTGGGGATTATTTTTGCGAGAGGCACGCTCTTGCACATAATTATTGCGTTAGTGTTTTCGGAGATGGTCAAAACGCTGCTCAATTATGGATTTTCAAGAAAGTTCGTCAAGCCACGATTTGAAATTGATTTCGGACTGTGGAGATATTTATTTAAGGAAGCATTGCCACTGGCTTTATCTTCCGTTATATGGGTGATCTATTATCGTATAGATGTAGTTATGCTTTCAATGATGATGGGAGACGCTGAAGTTGGACTTTATTCCGCTGCATACAAACTTTGTGAGCCTCTTTCCCTCATTCCAAGTGCGCTTATGGTGTCATTGTTTCCAGTAATGTCCGCCTCTTTTAAAACATCAAGAGGTAAGTTAGAGCAAAGTTACAGGTTAAGTTTCAAGTATCTTTTAATTATCACATTACCAATTGCAATAGGAATATCTCTTTTATCAGATAAAATTATCATGATGATTTATGATGCGGAGTTTGCAGGTTCTGCGATTGCGCTTAAAATATTAATATGGGGACTCGTATTCGCTTCTGGTAATGCCATTTTCAGAAATCTCCTGACAGCAATAGGCAAACAAAAACTTGGCACTTACATTACTGCATTGTGCGCGTTTGGAAACATCACACTCAATCTTATCCTGATTCCCAGAATGAGTTATACAGGTGCAAGTATCGCTTCAGTGGTGACAGCGTTTCTGGCTTTCATAATAGGGTTTTATTTCGTTTCTAAGAATTTTAAACTACTTCCTCTGCATAGAATATTTATAAAATCGGTTTTTTGTGGCTTGATAATGGGTATTTTTGTTTATTTTCTTGACATAAATATATTCCTATTAATTTTCTGCGCCGCAGTGATATATTTGTTTTCCTTGCTGCTTTTGAAGACATTCTCAGAAGAAGATATTGATGTTATTGAAAAATTGACAGGCAGGGACATGCAATGGATTTTTAAATTAAAAAATTTAATAAATAAAAATAAAAAATAATAGGAAAGGACAAATACCGTTTAGGTGAAGTATTATAGTATTAGATAGTATTTTTGTCTTTGTGATGGGCACCCCCTCTCTTAAGTTAATACTCTTTCAAATACCTCTATCGTTTTCTCTTTGCTGTATGTTTCCAATTGAAATTGTTAATTACCAATTCTCTTCCGTTTTTCCCATTAATTCTCTTAATTTTTCATCTTTTAGCAATTTGATAATTGCATTAGCCTATTCAACGGGTCTTCTGGTGTAACTGCAATTCCAGCATTCGAATTCCTCAATAAATCTCCAATTCCTTTTATATCGCTCGTAACCACTGGCTTTCCACAGGCTAAATATTCATAAATTTTCAGTGGTGACAAGCCTATTCTTTCATTTCTTGCTCGAATAAATAGAGCACACACATCAGCCATGTTTATATATAACAGAAGGATTTCGTATGAGACCCTACTCGTAAATATTATTCATCAGATATGCCTATTCGTTCTGAAAGGCTTATATGCTCTTTTTTATTGCTCCATCACTAACGATTAAAAATTTAGTATTTGGGAGGATATTTAGCACCAGAGGAAAGCACCAGAGGAACACTCTTTATCAAATATTCAATACCATGATGTGGCTCAAAATTGCCAATAACAGGCCACTATATAATCATTCTCACTTATACCATGACGAATTTCGTAGTTCATTAATAGCTGCTGAGTCGTTTATTTGTCTAAACATATCTATTGGCCCCATTTGGTATGACAAAAATTTTGTTCCTATATCCTCTCTCTGTATTAAAATGTCTTTAATGCCCTGTGCCACTGCTATTACGGCATTTGCTTTTTTGGCTACAAAAATTTCCAAGTAACTCCATACAATTTTTTATACCCTCATATATTTTTTGATTTCCAATCCTCTTTATTAAAAGTCCCAGTAATGCAAAAGATACATTCCTTGTATATAATACGGATTAGATAAATTCTTAAAATGCTTACCAGGTGTGTAAGTTTAAAAAGGAAGTCAAAGCGATATTTCTCTCTGGCCTTCATTGTATGTGTAACCGTCCCTTCAACTTTTGTGTCCTCGCAAGTCATAACATGCACTTCATGCCCCATTTTAAATAGATTCCTTGCGAGTTCCCATTTATGTGTTGCTCCTCCACTGCCATTTGGTAACTCAATTGTGTCCATTATATATATTTTCATCAGACCTTCTCCTTATAATTTCCATATGTTAATATTACCACTGTCGTATACACAATTCTTTTTTTCATATATATATGAAAGAGGTTTTGCATGATAACCCTTTCTTTCAATAAAGTGAGTAAAATTAAATTTAGAACGATATCTTGATTCGTAATACTCGTAACTATTACCCATAATATCGTTCCAATATATCTTCGAGGAATAACCCCCTATTTTCGCATACGGACCATCAAACCAGAACGAATCTGATGAAATTGGTTTCTTTACCACTTTTAATTCCTTGACATCGGCAAGTCCATACGCTAAGTCAGCTATGTCATAATATCCAGTCATGAGTGGAATTCCGGATATTGCAAATATCCTAATCCCAAATAAGACATTATTGGATATTGTTGTCCCACTTATATGCTCCTTAGTCCACAAACCTACAGTATATGTAGAATCTTTCATATAATTTTTAAACAAATATATACTACCTCCTTTAGTCCGCCAGTGCTGATAAAAGGCGGAGAAACTGACAGATAATAGTAAGAAAATAATAACCACGAGAAGTGCAAATTTTCTCTTTCGTCCATCTGATTTGAGAGCATTTATTAAACCTATACCCACAAGGGGGAATATGAAACAAGGGATGAACCATTTCATGTATGTTTCTATATACAAAAATGGCGTAAGAAACATCAAAATAAGCAGTATGCATCCCTCTTCAAATCTTTTCTTGTTTTTAAATAGGAGATAAGTGAAACCTCCGATTGCAAAAACACCCATAATTCCTGCATATCTGGGAAGATTGCCGAAAAAAAGTTCCGTAATTGCTTCATATCTTGAACCCTCAATAAAACGGCGAGTAATGAAGGGTATTGCAAACATTATGAGATAACCAATGATGAGCGCAGAAGCAATGTATTTCTCTGTTATCTTTACTTTTATATGCTTCTTTATTTTAAATATTATCACAACAATTAGATAACCAATGAACACAGGAATAAGGAAATAAGCTAAATGATGAGTTGCAAAAAGCAACACGGATAATATGATAGCTAAAAGTGCAAATCTTAATTTGTAATTGTGAGCTTTAAGCAGAAAATAAGCGAAGAGCGGGAGTAAAGCAATAAAAGGTGCCCTCATTGTTATCGTCCATGTCAGATAATTAAGAATAGCGGGACAAGTGGATAGACCAAACGTCACTAAGAACTTGAAGAGATCATTATCCCATATCGCTCCTGCGAGAATATAACCCGCAAAAACAGTGAAAAGTCCAAGAAAAATACAAAATAGTAAAATCACTTTTTCTGTATCCATACCCGTAGTTTGAGATATCCCTGATAATATAAATGGAACCGCACTGCATTCTGAGTAGGGATATAAGCCAAAAACCGATAAGGGGTTTATCCACCACCTTGCATAACCAAATTCAGATATTGAATTTCCCAATATATGAATTACAAAAGAGTCATGACCATACTCATGAGGATAAAAAGGGATCCGTAAAATGAGATTCAGCACTATCAAAAGCGAAAACAGGATGATTTTCATTTTCTTCGAGAAATAGAAACGATACTCTTCTTCTTTCTTTATGCTCCTATTTGCTCTCACGCTTTTCACCGAGGATTCCTTTAATCAACCTGCTGCAAGCTCCAAACATCTCTTCTGCTGCTCTAAGCGCCTCTTCAGCATCTTCTCTGCTGAAAATATCAGATGCGGGTGTGTGTTCAGCCTCGTAACCATACATGGCGGGACCCTTTTTCTTTAAATCTCTTGATATTGAATAAGGATTCCAAATGAAAACCAATCAGGATTTCAAGGGCAATGCTTGCATCAAGTTCTCCAAGATATTCTGCTGAAATACTTCTAAGAATCGCTTTAAAGCTTAATTTAACACGCTTCTACGCTCATTTTATCGTAATCTCTTATATATTTCCATAAATCTATCTGCAGACTTATTCCACGTGAACTTTTCTTCGGCTCCTCTGTTAAATTGACAATATATGTTTTGATACCACCGCCACCACCAGGACTATTTTTCCAATAATTTATGATTATCGCCACTTTCATTTTTATATTTCACCCAGAAGCCTGACCACCTCAAAGCACTCCGCATATCTGCTGCCTATTTCATAACCTCGGTGTCGTGCTCTCGCCTCCACCGCTTCAAGGAAATCCTTACCATACTTCTTCACCTGACTCTTATGCTGTTTAAGTGCCTCCATTTTTATGTGGAATGTCGGCGTGATGTCAACATAATACTGATTTCTGAACCCCAAATATGAGCGTCCTGCGGGATATTCAGGTTCATACATCAGTATATTCTTTACATACCTGCCGGCAGCAAGCACTGATTGCGTTGTTCTCTTATGGTCTTGATGCGTGTCATGATACCAGTGTGTGTATATAATCTCTATATTGTATTTATCTATGACCTCGTTAATTGCTTCTATTGCTTCAACAGAATAAGGCACTTCTTTCGTCTTGAAACCGAGATTTATCAGCTCCTTTGCGCCCAATATCCTCGCCGCTTCTCTCTCCTCAATCTCACCTTCTTCTTTTGACCTGAGAACTGTGCCGTCGTAATATGTGTATGATGATTCAGCCATGATTAATATGATGACATTATCGCCATTTCTTGCGTGTAGTGCAACTGTGCCGCCACATCCTATCTCCACATCATCCGCATGCGCTCCCACCGCAAGAACATTTTTGCCGCTCATTTTCTATTTTTTTTATCTCTCTTCTACTGGCATTTTACCTACATTGAAAAGCGCATCTATCGCCGCCATATTCGGCACAAAACCCTCATATCGTTGTTTGTAAACGGGATGCTTGAAATCCTGAAATATGACTTTTATGCCTTTGCGCTCAAACAGCGAGACATCCAAATAATCCCTCCCTTTCGGTCCTGAAAGATACACATCTCCGCCTAAAGCCTCAACAATTTCAACTAATCGCTGTGTAGATTTTGAAGTGAAGCCCAAATCGCTTGAAAACACTATTTCAACATCTATATCAAATGCTTTCATGAGAAATCTTATCAGTTCCATGTTCAAATCAACAAGTTTTTCATAAGTCCTTTTATATATTCTCATCAGCTCATCCGCATATACACTGTAATAAGGTGCATCTTTATAGTTATCATGTATGTCTCTGAAATGGGCATCCGACCATTTCACGCCTTTCCATGTTTTCACTTCGTTCCTTATTTTCACTTCATTTATGGGAATGCGCTTCTTCTCCACAGGAACGGTCAGCCATTTCCAGCCGTGATATATTCGTATGCGGTTTCTGTGTTGAAAGTCGCTCTTATTGAATTGAGCATCATCATATATCACGAATATATCCGATTTTGCCATCTTGTCAAAAAATCCAAGATAAGGAAGATAGTTTGGCTGGTGTATTGAGATAATCATTTCCATCCTCCTATCTTATACCTCCATTTGTTCCAGAAGAACGCTCTTATCTCCTCGTCATCTATCTTTTCCCTTCTTCTCAAAAGAGAGGAAAAGTAGCCTGCGATATATGCGATGCCCTTGTAATGCGGATTGCTGCGCAGTATCATCCTCATGCTCTTTAGAACGACATGAACGGGGTGAAGGTTGAAATAATAAGCCGCCT